>ERZ791617.59-NODE-59-length-85346-cov-3.66427_pt1 | contig 85346 bp, 69 predicted proteins | sample MGYA00510272_ERZ791617 | MGnify/ENA primary metagenome ERZ791617 (study PRJEB30046, sample SAMN00715200) | human gut metagenome | study: EMG produced TPA metagenomics assembly of the A metagenome-wide association study of gut microbiota in type 2...
AACAACAGGTTCAGACATCATGCTGAACAATTACTTGTACGACTTCTTGTCGCACACTCTTATTGCAAAGATAATATTTATTGAACTAATCCCTCAGGTTTTTACGTTAATCCCCTAATATCCTCCTACAAAAAGATAGCTCTTCAGTTTCCATAACTGATAATGATTTGCTTTAGACAAAATATAATTTTACCGAAGTTACTCCCCAGTCTTTTATGTTCAACCAGTACTATTTTCATTGATAAAAATAGTATAATTAAATTAAATTTTTGCATGCAACCATTTTAATATAACAAAAAACAATTATCTTCGCCATATGAGTAACATTTTAAAAGAGATTAAACTCATAAACAAACAACTAGACATGAAATTACTAAATTTTACATCACCTAATACTTTATCATTGTTGACAACTTATTATTGTACGGCAGCGTGTAAGAATTGTTGTTTTGAGTGCAACCAAGAACGTAGGGGAAGAATGTCATTTAAACAAATGAAAACCTATATATCGGAATGTATAAAGGCTTTCCCTGCGATTAGGCTGGTTGTCTTTAGTGGTGGAGAATGCTTTTCCTTAAAAAATGATTTATATCAAGCCATTTATTATGCACATAAAAAAGGGCTTATTACAAGGGTTGTTACTAATGGGTATTGGGCTGTTAATTATGAAAAGGCTCTTGAAATTTTAGAGTTACTGAAGGAATTGGGGTTAAATGAATTAAATTTAAGTACGGGAGATGATCATCAAAAATGGGTACCCTTTGATAATATCGTAAATGCTATAAGAGCAGCTGCTAAAGTGGATTTGTCCTGTTTGGTAAATATAGAAACGAATCCAAGCTCACAGTTTTCTGAGGAAGATTTCAAAAATCATGAAGAACTACAAGAGTATATACGGGATAATAAAGTTATCTTTTCTTCTGGTATATGGATTCCATTTGATATGGAGGATAAAATTAAACGTGATACAAATTATAATGAATTAATAAAACATAGATATGTGCAGAGACCTATAATATCCCATGGGTGCAATAGCCTATTTGAGAGTATTCCTATTGACCCGGAAGGGAATGTATATGCTTGTTGTGGACTGGCTTGTAGAAAAGCTAAGTTTTTAAAAATTGGGAATATAAATACTGCAGGTATAAACAAAATATATACAGGACAATTTGATGATTTTTTAAAAGTATGGGCTTATGTTGATGGACCGAAATTTATTTTAAATAAAATAGCAATGGAAACCGGGAAAAATATTGAGATTAATGCTGATATGCATAATTGTGAAGCCTGTCTATTGCTATTGAATGATCCCTCTAAAATAGAATATATTAAAAATAATATATCCAAATATATATCTGAAGTTATACTAAAATACAATATTAAACAAAAGAAAGCAAATTATGAAAAGTAAAATTCTAACCTTAGGTATTGGAGCAGCAATAGCTGCCACTGCAATTTCTTCATGTGAGAAATCAAATGATTTTCCTAATTTAGCCATTACGCCAGAAGAAAATTTTGTAGATGATGAAACTACTGCTATTTCTATGAAAAAGCTACCACAAGAAGAACAGGTGTATATTCACGATATGAGTTTATTATCACATAATATTTTAAATGATATAAATGCTGCGGAAGCCTTTTTGAATGCCCCTTTGGAATATGCCCAGTCTTTAGGAATAAAAAGTTCTATAGATACTAATGACGGGACTGTACGTTTTTTATTAGCAATTTGTAAACCAGAATTCCGAGAGGCTGTAACAAAGAGAGATATTAGAAAATTTGTAGAATTGTGTGAAAAATATGATATTTTTAAAAATGCCAATTCTTCCAATATAAAATTGTTAAACCATACTGCAATAACAAGAAGTAAAGACTCTATAAACGTACAAATGGGATTCTTCTGGATCGGTGAATGGATCTTGTTAGGTGTTGCATATGTTGGAGCAGGAATTGACTATGCAGCACTTGGTGGTCCCGTAGTGTGTGCTTCCAGAACAATCAACAGTGAAATGGCATTGCAAGTTTGGGACGTTGAAACACAGGACGGAAGTGTATATGAGTTAGCAGATGAGTACAAAAATCACTATGTTCTAGATTTGGTTAAGTTAGTAAAAGAAAAACGTCCTGAAGTAATGGAACGATATACAGATAAAGAACTTTTTGAAATAATACATAAGACATTAGCAATGTAATGAGCGTATATGAATCAAAATTTCAGCCGGTAATGGAACGCTGGTCTCTAGCATTAAAGATTATTTTATTAACTACTGGACTTATGTTTTTATTAAGAACTTTTATGCTACAATCTTTGCAGAATCAAATCGCAAGCCTATTATTAGGCATCATTCTTGTGTCTATATACATATATATGCTGATAGTGATTCCTTCATCTATATGTTTGGAAAAGGACCAGCTCGTTATAAAAAGAGCATTTAGAAAGAAATGCATTCCGTATTCTTATATTAAGGACGCTTTTGTTTATGACGGTGTTCAAAATGATGTCCGTTATTTTGGAAGTAATGGCTTTTTGGGGTATATAGGTGTAATGGGCAGCACCCATTATGGGAAATATTATTCCTATGTAAAGAATCCCAATCAACAAATTTTCATATTAACTAAAAAAAAGAATTACCTCTTTAGCTGTGAGAACAGAGACCTGTTTATAAAAGATTTGTTGAACCGACTATGACATTCTGAACATTAATACAGTCTGTTGGAAAATATAGTTATAACGTATGAGTAGTCCTAAAGAGGCTGTCTCAAAATACTTTGAGACAGCCTCTTTTATATTTTATTTTACTGACAACATTATTATCCTGGTGGAAATCAGGTAAAGGGGTAGGGATTTTCACCTGTTTAGGACTACTGCTGATATGGAGCATGGAACTTTGGGAGGAAACCATGCAAACGCTTGCCCTGGTGCTTTCTTCTACCAGCATGGCACTTCTGATTGGAATTCCTCTAGGCATCTGGACCGGAAAAAGCGAGAGATGTAACAGGGTAATCCGTCCGGTTCTGGACTGTATGCAAACCATGCCTGCCTTTGTCTATCTGATTCCTGCCGTACTCTTTTTTGGATTAGGCACGGTTCCCGGCGCCTTCGCCACCATCATTTTCGCCATGCCTCCAGTGGTACGCCTCACCGGATTAGGAATACAGCAAGTTCCCGGAAATGTAGTAGAGGCCGCAAGATCTTTCGGGGCTACTCCACTACAACTGCTTCTGAAAGTACAACTACCTTTGGCGTTGCCCACTATACTGACCGGTATCAACCAAACCATCATGATGGCTCTTTCCATGGTGGTAGTATCTGCCATGATTTCATCCGGAGGATTAGGTGAGATTGTCTTGAAAGGCATTACACAGATGAAAATCGGACTCGGATTTGAGGGTGGCATTGCTATCGTAATACTGGCCATAATTTTAGACCGTATTACTCAAGGAATAGCCCCAAGAAAATAATGACTCTTAAAACAACATTTTAATATGAGACAAGTCAAAATATTCACCATTTTTATCAGTTGCTTTATCTTATCATCATGCATTACTAACCCCAACAAAATCAGAATTGCCTATCCTAATTGGGCAGAAGGTATTGCGGTAACCTACTTAGTGCGTGAGATTCTCGCCGAACAAGGTTTTCATGTAGAATTGCTCAATGCAGACATCGCTCCTATATTCACCTCACTCGCACAAAAAAACAGATGTGTTTCTTGATAGCTGGCTTCCTGTAACACATAAAGCCTATTTTGAGAAGTATCAGGGAAAATTCGAGAAACTGGGACAAGTATTCGATAACGCACATATTGGCCTGGTAGTCCCTGCTTATGCTCCTGTCAACAGTATTGAAGAACTGGCAGAGTATGCCGACCATTTCAATGGAGAAATTATCGGTATTGATGCAGGTACAGGTATCATGAAGTGCACAGAAACAGCCATATCAGCTTATGGACTGCACAATTATAAACTGATGATTTCAAGTGGTCCGGCCATGACCGCACTTCTTGACAAGGCTATTAAGAAAAAGGAGTGGATTGTAGTAACCGGATGGACACCACATTGGATGTTCGAGCGTTATGAACTCAAAATCTTGAACGACCCTAAAAACATTTATGGAGAAGCAGAATCTATTCAGGCTATTGCTCGTACCGGATTCAGCAAGGAGCATCCTTTTGCAGCTAAGTTATTAAGTAATGTTCACCTTACGAATCAACAGATAAGTTCGCTAATGGATGCTATAGCACAGACACGAAAGACCGAGCGGGAGGCTGTCAAGGAATGGATAAGACAAAACAGGGCACTGATAGACAGCTGGATACCAAAGAAAATGAAAAGGCAGAAATATGATTGCCGGAGATTAAGAGTATAAAAGAGCAAACAGACAATGCATATAAAGTTTTTCTTTACCACGTTATATTGGATTGTTTTCGTAATTGACAAAGAAACATTCCGCCTCATTCATAGAAGAATTTCCCGTCCTGGGCTCTAATTTTCTTTAACCCTGATACGGAGGTTGTATGACCTCCGTATCAGGGTCAAACAACCCCGCCATGAGGGTCGGACGACCTGCACTGGAAAGTTCAACCACCTAAAGGCAGACCGGCCCAATCCCCTGCCCGCCGGACAAAAAAATACGCTGTATGCTTCCAAAACCACAAGCATACAGCGTATTTATTTTCTTCCAACAGTTCCAGGAAGACTTAGAAATGATGACGAGGCGGCATCATCGGGCCGTGTCCCATTCCCCGTCCAGGTCCAGGTCCCTTTCCTTTTCCGCCAAAGACATTCAGACGATAGATGAAATGCACCATACAGTAACTGTAAATGGCATTATACTCTGTGTCCTGACGCATTGCCGAACTGATGGTACGGCTGATATTGCTCTGCTGCCGCAGGATATCATAGAACTGCACGCTGACCGTTGCCGCATTACCCTTCAGGAAATCCTGTGAAATCTGCGCATTCCATATCAGTTCATCGGTATTCATGGCACTTTCCACATATCCACGCCGCGAGTTCTGAGACAGGTCAGTCGAAATATTCATGTTCCATGGCAGGCGGACATTGGTACTGGCTCCGTACGAGAACTGGTAAGTATCCAGGTTATTCTGCTCCTGGAAATTATTTCTGGAGTGCGAATAGTCGAGCGAACCGTTCAAGGACAACTCCCACCAGTCATTACGGTAAGTTCCTCTGAGACGCTCTCCCAGCGAAAGACTCTTCGTCACGTTCTCTTCAGCATCGGCCTGTCCGCTGCTGATGTATCCCACCATATTCTGATAACGGCAGCGGGTAAACGTATTGATGGTATACTTCTTGTTGCGCAACGCCGTATTCGTTCCCACCATACCGAACAAATTCCAGTTGCCGTTGATGTTTTCCGGCATCGTCGTATATCCACCGGTATTTTCATCGTACGTTCTGCGGCTGCTCACACTGTTCAGTTCATTCTGATACTGGAAATGCGAGAACACTCCCCGCTGCGTCTCCGCATTGAAGCGGTTGAACATCATGCGCAGTTCGTTGGTGAACGAAGGCTTCAGTCCCGGGTTACCCTTCTTGATATTCAGCAAGTCCGTATCATCCGTAATAGGCAACAGGTCCAGCATGTCCGGCTGAGAACTTCTTCCCCGGTAAGTAAGACGCAACTGACTGGTTTTCGAGAAATTGTAACGGAAGTCCAGGGTCGGCGTAAAATTAAACACGTTTCTTACCGTATCGATATCATAATCGCCTTTCCGGTAAGTCAGATTCGAACGCTGCGGCTGCAGAGACACACCCGCATTCAGTCGCATTTTCTCACGGATCCAGCGGAAAGTCACGTCCACCTGATGGTTATAATACTTGTATACCGCCGTCTTGCTCAAATCCTTATTATAAACTCCCTGACTGCCGTCTCCCCATCCGTCACTGATGAGCCATCCTTCGGGCATGTCATAAGTCGAATTTTCGGTTGAAGAGTGCTTATACTGGAAGTTATAGCTGAACTGCAGGAACCCTCCTCTGAAAATCGGCTCACTGTAAGTCAGGCTGGCACTGTAGTCGCGCGTAGTCGTCGGAGTCGTGATGTAACGGTTCAGGATTTTCCAGCGTTCCTCCGGGGTTTTCTGGAAATATTCCGTCTCTGAGATAGAAGACTGTTCCGTATCCTGATTGGTATAATTGAACTTACCCCGGAAAGTGATGTTCCGTCCGGCGGTTCCCAGACGGCGGTTGGCAATCATCGAACCCCCTCCTTTCACTGTCTTTTTATGCGACAGCGAATTTTTCAGCACACGGTTCAGTACGTTTTCTTCCGGAACCAGCGAGGTAATATCCTCTGCCCAAAGCAGTTCGTCGGTTGCATATCCAGGGTCCTGACTGAAAGTGTACGACTTCTCGTCACTCAGGTTATCCGTCAGGCCGTAACTGACGCGCGGACGGAAAATAAAGGTAGTCATCGTGTCGGGTTTCCACTCCAGACGGAAATCGGCTACCAGGTTGGTATTCTCGTCATTGGCCCGTTTCATCAGGTTCTTGAACGAACTGCTTTCTGAAGAGACAAACGTTTCAGAAGACTGCTTGCTCACCTGGTCGGCATCCTTATAGTTAAAGTTCACACTACCTTCCGACTTAAATTTCTCGCTTTCTGTCGCAAAGTTCAGACCGCCCATCTTAATGGCTGTCAGTCCGTTGTCTTTCCGGCGGAATCCGCCGCCACCTCCCGGGAAGCTGTTGTCGTTGACGTTGTTGGCCGACCCGATGATGGTGAGCTGACTGCCGTCACGGAAATAATTGGCAAGTAACTTGCCGCTATAGCGGTTCTTCGAGCCACCGGCCACATCAGCATTACCGAACCAGCCTTTGTTCATGCCTGGCTTCACACTCAGGTCGAGCACCGTTTCTTCTTCTCCGTCGTCCACACCCGTCATACGTGCCATGTCCGACTGCTTGTCGTACGCCCTTACCTTATCAATGATATTTACCGGCAGGTTTTTCAATGCCACGTTTGGATCGTCGGCAAAGAACTCCTTACCGTCAATCATAATCTTTGAAATCGATTTTCCATTGATGGTTACCTTTCCATCATCGTCAATCTCCGCTCCCGGAAGTTTCTTCACCAATTCCTCCAGTGCCGAACCTTCAGGCAGACGATATGCCGAACTGCTGTAGACCAGCGTATCTGCCACAGCCGTCACCTCAGGAGCCTGAGCCACCACCACCGCTCCTTCCAGCATGATGGCATCCGATTCCAGAATTACCTGACCGACATTCACCCGACTGGGAGCCGGCTTTACCACCAGTTCCTTAAAATACGGAGTATATCCGACGTATGAAACCTTCAGCAAATATTTTCCCGGACGTACGGAAAGCTGGAAGTTACCGTTCATGTCAGACACGTTTCCTGCCACCATCGCACTGTCGGGCAAGGAAAGTATCTGCACCGTAGCCTGCATGATTGAGGACTTGTCCGCCCCATCTATCACACTTCCGGTAATCCTGTTCTTATTGTCCGCATTCCCCGAGAAAGCATCCGTAGCTGCCCAAACCAGCAGCATCCCCATAACCCATTTTTTCATTGTTTACTGTATCTTTCAAGCTAAAATCATTCGATTACGATTTGATGCCATACAAAGAAAAAGGTTTAATGAGACCCGCTGCTGATTTAACAGTTTATCACATTATAGGGGAAGAAATGCTTAAAATCCAAACAATTTTAACACCCCGCGCTTTTTGAGGTACTTTCTTAAACAGAAAACGTTTACAAACCTATTAAAAAAATATTACCCGAAAATTTTCATGTTTATTTCTAATCCATTATATTTGTATAGAATTTTAGTATAAAATGACGGAAGAAGACAAAAAGTTACTCGACACCTTTGAAGGTAAATTGAGACACTTCATGTATTTGTACGAAAAGCTGAAGCAGGAAAATGCCTCTCTCCGGCAACTTCTTTCTGAAAAAGAGGACCAGTTGGAAGGCTGCAAGAACAGTTATAAAGAACTGGAAATCAAATATACGAATTTGAAAGCGGCTCGCATAATCAGTGTCAATGACAACGAACTCAGAGATACGAAACAACGGTTGGCGAAGCTAGTGCGTGAAGTCGACAAATGTATCGCTTTGCTGAATGAATGAATTTAATTTAAGTAAACGAATCATAATGGACGACAGCTTAAGAATACATCTGCTGATTGACAACAAACGGTATCCGCTCCACATCAAACGCGACGAGGAGCTGTTTTACCGGAATGCTGCCAAACAGATTGACAATAAACTGAACAAATACCGAGGTGCATTCCCCAATTTCTCCAACGAACAGTATTGGGCGATGGTTGCACTGGACCTGGCTTATGAAAATCAGCTTCTGAAGGACCGGAACGATACGCTCCCCTATCAGGAAAGGATCAAAAGGCTGCTGGAGGATGTAGAAGCCTGCATCGGACAGAAAGGGGAAATGGACTAGCTTCAGTCAGACCTGTCAATTTTTTAGATATATAAGAAAGTGGTTTTGCGCACAATTGGCATCAGGCGATTGCTTGATTTCCATTGTGCGTTTTTTATTTATATTAAAAATTAAATTATAATGTTGACAACAGTAATATTAACGGTTGTGGCCTTTCTGTTAGGAGGGGCACTCTCATATTACTTTTTCAAGTATGGCTTGAAATCGAAATATGACAAGATCATCAAAGAGGCGGAAGCAGAAGCCGAGGTAATGAAGAAAAACAAGTTGTTGGAAGTAAAGGAAAAATTCCTCAACAAAAAGGCGGACCTGGAAAAGGAAGTGGCCATACGCAACCAGAAAATCCAGCAGGCGGAGAACAAGCTGAAGCAGCGTGAAATGGTGCTGAACCAGAAAAACGAGGAACTGCAGCGCAAACGCAACGAGAATGAGGCTATCAAGGAAAACCTGGATGCCCAGCTGGTAATCATCGAGAAGAAGAAGGAAGAACTGGATCAGTTGCAGTCGCAGGAACGCGAGAAGCTGGAGGCTTTGTCAGGCCTTTCGGCTGAAGAGGCTAAGGAACGTCTGGTGGAATCCCTGAAGGAAGAGGCCAAGACTCAGGCGCAGTCGTACATCAATGACATCATGGACGATGCGAAACTGACTGCCAACCGTGAAGCGAAACGAATCGTCATTCAGTCTATACAGCGTGTGGCTACTGAAACAGCCATTGAGAACTCGGTTACGGTATTCCACATTGAATCGGACGAAATCAAGGGCCGTATCATCGGACGCGAAGGCCGTAACATCCGTGCCCTGGAAGCTGCAACAGGAGTGGAAATCGTAGTAGATGATACTCCTGAAGCTATCGTACTCTCTGCATTCGACCCGGTACGCCGCGAAATCGCCCGTCTGGCATTGCACCAGCTGGTAACCGACGGACGTATCCATCCGGCCCGCATCGAAGAGGTGGTAGCCAAGGTACGCAAGCAGGTAGAAGACGAAATCATCGAAACCGGTAAACGTACTACCATCGACCTGGGTATCCATGGTCTGCATCCGGAACTGATCCGTATCATCGGTAAGATGAAATACCGTTCTTCATATGGTCAGAACTTGCTGCAGCATGCGCGTGAAACAGCCAATCTGTGTGCCGTGATGGCCTCTGAGCTGGGTCTGAACCCCAAAAAGGCAAAACGTGCCGGTCTGTTGCATGATATCGGTAAGGTGCCCGATGAAGAACCGGAATTGCCGCACGCACTGCTGGGTATGAAGCTGGCTGAGAAGTATAAGGAAAAAGCTGACATCTGCAACGCTATCGGTGCTCACCACGACGAAGTGGAAATGACCAGCTTGCTGGCTCCTATCGTACAGGTTTGTGACGCAATCTCAGGAGCCCGTCCGGGAGCTCGCCGCGAAATTGTAGAAGCCTACATCAAGCGTCTGAATGACCTGGAACAGTTGGCTATGTCTTATCCGGGAGTCACCAAGACGTATGCCATCCAGGCAGGCCGTGAGTTGCGTGTCATCGTAGGTGCCGACAAGATTGACGACAAGCAGACAGAAAGCCTGTCTACCGAAATCGCCAAGAAGATTCAGGATGAGATGACTTATCCGGGACAGGTGAAGATTACGGTAATCCGCGAAACCCGCGCAGTAAGCTTTGCAAAATAAGTTATGATACTATAAACGAAAAGGCCGTTCCAGCAGGAACGGCCTTTTTCATCAGGATATATCAACAATCGATATAAAAAACTTCCACATCAATTATGACCGCTTTCCACAAGCGTCACTCTGTCTATCCGCAATTTATCATTTGCTACCAAAAGCGGAAGTCATGACCTTCTCCGCACAGGCATATCCTTCCTCATACAGGGCTGTCAGCTTCTTCGTATCCCGTTCTATGCGGTCTACCTGAACCGGCTTCTCGGGTCTGATTGCAATGATCTTGCCCTCATCTTCCAAACGCTCCACCATTTCCAGCTGCTGGTTATATACCTTGCAGCGATTACTCAATACCACTCTCAGACGAGGATAGCGGGTATAGATGAAACGGGGCACCTTGATGTCCTTTTCCGATTTCCGGTATTCCCTGTTACGGGTCAGCACCACCACATTATGTTCATATCCCTGTTCCATGGCCCTCAAGACAGGAATGGAATCGATGATTCCACCGTCCAGCATCGGTTTACCGTCCACGTAAGTGATGGGACAGACATAAGGCAGACTGCTGGAAGCCTTGGCAATGGCCAGCAACCGGAACTTGTCTTTTTTCTCCTCCAGGTAGCAGGCACGTCCCGTCACACAGTTGGTGGTCACCATCTCGAAACGGGTAGGATTCCGGAAATAAGCCTCATAGTCATACGGAAGTATCTCTTCCGGGAAAAGTTCATACAGCAGACGCTGATCCAGAATACTGTGCTGATACCAAAGGTATTTCAGTCCGATATAATGGTATTTATCCAACAGATCGATGTTACTGTATTTGGCTCTGCCTTTCTGATGAGACAGATAAGAAAGTCCGTTACAAGCTCCGGCAGAAACGCCAATTGCATAAGGGAATTCGATCCCCTGTTCCATAAAGTAATCCAATACGCCACAGGTAAATACGCCACGCATACCTCCTCCTTCAAGGACCAAACCAGTGTTTTTAATATCCCAATCCATAGGCTACAAGAATTTAGACATGCAAAGATAACTTTTTAGTAAATTCATTTCAGAAATTATTCCATTTTATTTTCTTTTCCAATATAGCGATTTTCTTCATACCAAGAAAACAAAACTGAAGTTTGTTTTCTGACATGACTGTACAGCGTATTTTTCATGTGCTGCCGGTTGTTGAAAGTCAGAGGGAATCAACCGTTACACCTACGGCTACCCCGACAGACAAAAAAAAGAGCCGCATCATACATAAATGTAGATGCAGCTCTTTTGATAAGATGAGCACTAATTTCTATTTTCTATGAGTGTCCTTTTCAAGAGATGACCGGTGGACATTACCGGATTATATCAACGTCTCAAATTCGGATTTTTCTGTGAATCCGTATCCGGATAAGGCAAATACATCAGATCGTCGTTCCAGGTCTTATTGACAAGCAAGACTCCTTCGGTTGCAGTCACCCCGGAGACTATTTCCACAGGCGCATTCTCTGCACGTTCTGCGAATGTATTCTTCAACTCATTCATGCGGAACTGGTCGCTGCGACGGGTAACCAGTGCTACCCAGTAACCGGCCACTTCCCATCCATGTTCCTGATAAGCTGCATTAGCCAGCTGCTCGTTGGACATGTTGTCGATGGCTACTCCATCTACCGTATTCACCTGGTCGGAATTGACTGCGCGGGCTCTTACACGCTTCAAGCATTGTTTAGCCATTGCCATGTCTCCCTTTCCACTACGTGCTGCAGCCTCAGCGTACCACAAAAGGACTTCAGAATAACGGATCAGGCGATGACGGTGTCCGTTACACATATTCTGGCTTTTAGGTAATTTATAATCATAAGGAGCATCGATGTTCTTTTTGGTTACCGGATCCCAGTTGACAGTAAATACGCTGAACATCGGATGATATTCATTGACATAAGGAGTGCCATCCGGCTTTTTGTCCCACCAGTTTACCAGTGTTCCGTCTGTCAACAGGATTTTCGGATCATAAGTGGCATCTTTACGAGGGCCTTCCGGGAAACGTTTCCAAAAACGGATTTCACCCCAGCCGTCTCCCCAGCCACCAAGAGACTCAAACACATTACAAGAAGTGAGCTGCGAGTCCTGAGACCAGTCTACAATCGGTGAGTAGTTAATTCCCAGAACCGTTTCTTTATTATAATTGTTGCTCATGGCATACACATTCTTATAATCATTGTCCAGTTCCAGGCCGTATTCACTCTCTTTGCTGATAACCTCCAATGCTTTATCTGCAGCTTTTGCATAATATTCTGCCCCTTTGTTCAAAGGCCATCCTGCCATTGCCATGTATACCGCCGCCAGAGTCGACTTGACTGCCTGCTGCGTCACATACACATTGACTCCATTCATGAAACGGGGAGCAGCCGAATAAGATGACGGAAGACTTTCAGCGGCCTCCAGATCCTCCAGAATATACTTATAAACCGTTTCTACCGGTGAAAGTTCCAGCGTAAAATCATCATTTACGTTATCCATATTCATTGGCAGTGGTCCGAACAGACGGACTAAGGTGAAATAAGCATAGGCTCTCCAATAGCGCGCCTGACCGATTGCCACATTCTTTTCCTCTTCCGTGGTCGGGGTTTTTCCACCATTGTTAATGATCATGTTGGCAGCCTTGATAATTTCATAATGACGGTTCCAGCAGTCCTTCACTCCTTTATTGGAATTAGTCGGAGCAAACCTATCCAATTCGGCAGCAGCCTGCTTGTTACTTCCCGGATTGGTAGTAATATCATCCCCCTGCCAGTGAGGATATTGCATATTCGTAAAAGTCTGCGAAGCGTTTACTTTATTATACAATGCATATACACTCATGTTCAATTCATCCTGAGTGGAGAAATAATTCTCAGGAATCAACATACCCTGAGGCTTTTCATCCAGAAAATCACTGCAGGAAGTAGACAAGACTGCTGCAGACAACAGACATCCTAACAATATATTATTTTTCATACTTCAACTATATAATAAGCTACAATTCGATTTATAAATTAGAAATTCATACGTACTCCAAACGTAAAGGTTCTTGGAGTAGGATAAGCTCCCATATCAATACCGGCATCCACATCGACATTCGAAGTCGAGAAGGTAGAACCGGCCGGATCCAATCCTTTATATCCTGTAATCGTGAACAGGTTCTGACAGCTGAACGACAAACGGATATCGGCAAACTTGGTCATTGAGCGGGGGAAGGTATACGACAGACTGATGTTTTCCAGACGGACGTAATCTGCATTTTCCATCCATTTGGTAGATACAGCCTGATAATTGTTGCCCGAACCGGTCAGACTCGGATATTCAGCACCCTGGCCGACCTTATCGAAACCGTTGAAATAAGCCTCTCTCAATGTCACGAAACGGGAGTCTCCCACCATGGAAGCCATGGTAAAACGAACCAGATTCAGGCGCTGTGCCCCAAACGATCCGTTCACAAATACATTCAGGTCCCAGTTCTTGTAAGTCAAGGTATTGTTCCATCCGAAAGTGAAGTCAGGCGTTGCCTTACCGATTACGGTACGGTCGGAACCATCAATGACTCCGTTGTTGTCACGGTCCAGATAAGTATCATTTCCGTTTTTATCCAGTCCGGTCCATTCATATCCGTAGAACGAACCGATTGCATATCCCGGTTTGATGATGGTCGCCTCATCCACCATTCCGGCAGCCGGTTTGGAACCGAAGAAGAAGTCGTTCTCACCTCCAGCCAGCTTTTCTACCTTGTTTTTAAGATAAGTTCCGTTCAATGTAGTCGACCAACTGAAATTCTTATTCTGAATCAGGGCTGCATTGATAGAGATATCCACACCCTTATTACTGATTTCACCGTCGTTTACCCAATAAGTAGAGCCACCCTTATATCCCGGCACGGTTTTCTGCAGCAAGGCATCCGTAGTCCGTTTGTTAAAATAATCCACACTTACATTCAGACGACGGTCAAACAGAGAGAAATCTACTCCCAAATCAAACTGGCGGGTCTTTTCCCAAGTCAGTTCTGGAGTCGCAATATCCGCAGCCCAATATCCGGTATAATCATTGGCAGTACCGAAATTGTATTTCAGTTTTGCCATCAATCCCAAAGTAGAATACGGGTTAATGGCCTGGTTACCCACAATACCATAGCTGGAACGGATTTTCAAATCCTGTATCGCTGATACGTTTCTCATGAACTTCTCATTACTGATGGTCCATGCAGCAGCAATTGAAGGGAAATATCCCCATTTGTTTTTACTGAAGCGGGAAGAACCGTCGGCACGGAAAGTCGCAGTCAGCAAGTAACGCTCGTCGTAATTATACAATACACGTCCTACTCCAGACATCAATGCCCATTCCGTAATTCCGTTACTGGCCGAAATACTCTGTGACATATTGACATCCCACCATCCTACACTTTCCGTCAACAGGTTTTTGCCGGAAATTCCCATGGTACGTTCCTGGCGCTTTGTCACCTCATATACAGCCGTTGCGGTCAGAGAGTGCTTGTTCCACTGCCCCATGTAAGTAAGGTTGTTTGAACTCTGCAGCATCATACTGTACAGGTCGGTATTGCCCATTCCGTTACTTGGATTCACACGGGTAGAAGAAAATGAGTAAGATTTCGTATCGTTGTAATCCAGACCGTTTGTAGAAGTAAACGTCAGCCCTTTCAGCAGATTAAAACGAAGGTCAACATACCCGTTCAGGACATTCGCCATGGTTTCTCCTCCGTGCAGATTCAAAATACCCACCGGATTGCTGGCAATGGCATTATACTGGTCCTTATTGTAGTTGCCGTTGTCATCCATCATCGTCATGGTAGGCGAATAGTTCAGCGCAATCCAGATCGGATTTTCCTTACCGGTAGCAAAATTTCCTCCTTTGCGAAGACTGTGAGAGGCATTGATATCGGCTGCGACATGAAGCCATGGAGTCACATCGGAAGTCACATTCAGCTTAGCCTGATAACGTTCATTCTTAGAATTGATTACCACACCGGTCTGTCCCATGTAGTTACCGGAAATATAATACTGTGTCTTTTCATTACCGCTGCTCACTGACACTTTATAGTTCTGCGTAAGTCCTGAACGGAAGATTTCATCCTGCCAGTCGATACCGGATGTGCCGTCCTTATACGCATTCAGCTCTTTTTCAGAGAAATCAGTACCTTTTACTTCCTTCAGGGCCAAAGCATATTCATACGGACTCAAGACATCGTAGCGCTTATAGACATTCGAAACACCGAAAGAAGCATCAAGGGTTATCTGGGTTCTTCCGGCCTGACCGGTTTTTGTAGAAATCAACACCACTCCGTTCGAACCGCGGGAACCGTAAATAGCAGTAGAAGAGGCATCCTTCAGTACCTGCATCGACTTGATATCCTCCGGATTGATACCGTCCAAACCACTTTCTCGTACAATTCCATCCACTACATACAACGGGTCATTGCTCTTATTGACAGAACCGGATCCGCGCACACGGATTTTTACACTACCTCCGGGAACTCCGCTGCTTTCTACCTGCACACCGGCCACACGTCCCTGCAAGGCATCGGCCACACGTGTTACCGGCTGGTCCTTGAAGTTTTTATTATCAAGTACAGCAACCGATCCGGCCAGGTCAGCCTTCTTCACGGCACCGTATCCGATTACCACTACCTCTTCCAGTTTTTTGGTATCTTCCTGCAATACCACTTTCATGTCCTTTGCCTGTGAAGCAGGTACTTCAATGCTTTCATATCCGATATAAGAAAAAACCAGGACTGCCCCAGGAGCTACAGACAAGGAGAAATTACCGTCAAAGTCTGTAATCGTACCGTTGGAAGTCCCCTTTTCAAGCACATTCACTCCGATCAGTGACTCTCCGTTCGTACCTACCACATTACCTTTCACTGTTATGTTTTGTTGCTGAACAGATATCGTAGACGCATTACCGACAGCCGATACAGATGCCAGGTTTCCTACGGCCACCAGGCCACCTAATACTACAGGGAGCATTCTGCAACACTTCAAGTCGCGCAAGGTTGCACTTTTTCCGATGTTTGAAATGTTTTTATAATTCATAGATATTAAATAATTAAGGAATTAACAATAATCTCATGCGAGTATCTCTACTCGCGGCCAAAATTAGATTTTCAGACAATAAGGGACTTCCAAACTTGGCTAAATAACCTCCAAAAACAACTAATATTCAATTTTGGATGCATTATGAGCCATTTTTAGATGCGTCCCGCTTCTTTTTTCATTTAAGAATCATTAAATCAGATTATTTTACTATATTTGCTTATATAATAACACAAGAATTATGAATGGATTTATAAAACTAAAGATAGTTTTTATTTTATCTCTGACGCTTTCCTTATGCTTTTCGCTGAAGGGAGCCGACAATAAGAACTATAGTTTTAAGCAAATCAGCCTGCAAGATGGAATACCGCCCAAAATAAACTGCATACATTCGGAAGAAAATGGATTTATATGGGCAGGCACTCAAAACGGCATTATCAGATACGACGGAAAGGTTATCAGAACTTACAATGCGTTCAACCGGGAAGATTCATTGCCCAGCAACCGGATTATAGACATCATAGGAGACGATGAACAACAGGTATGGGTACTTACTGCTGAAGGCATCGCAAAATATTCCTTGAACTACGACCGTTTCTCGGTGCCTGCCTTCAACGGACATCCCTTAATCGCACAGTCAGCCTGCAAGGTCAAGGACGGAATTATTTTCGGAAGTTTCAGGAAAATCTATAAATATACTTATGAGACACACCGCTTTTCAGAAATTCTCACATTACCGGCAACCGAAAAATATCAGATACAATCCATACAGCTGTTGAAGGACGAGGAAATAGTCTGCATCGACCGGCAGAAAGGTATGTACCGGGTAAATCTGCAGCACCGGAAAATCACCCCGATAAGGCTGTGTGAAGACGCTTACATCCTCGATATGAAAATAGACAGCAAGCAGAACTGCTGGCTCTCTCCTTACAACGAGGGACTGAAGTGTTATTCGAAAGACGGGCAACTGCTTGCGCATTATACCACAGAGAATTCCCGGCTCAACTGCAACGTCATTTTATACATTACCATAAGCGACGGACTGATATGGATGGGAACGGACGGAGGAGGGATCAACATCCTTAATCCGGAAACGGGAGAGATATCCGTGCTGGAACACATATCGGGAGACGAGCATTCTCTTCCGGTCAATACCATCCTGTGCCTGCATGAAGACCCGAACAACAAGGATATGTGGGCCGGAAGCAACCGGGGCGGCCTCATCAATATCCGGAAAGTCTCTATGAAAACCTATACGGGAGTCATTCTGGGATACAACAAAGGGCTGAGTGAAAATACCGTACTCTGCCTGTACGAAGATTCGGTAGAGAACAAAATCTGGATAGGTACAGACGGAGGAGGAATCAACAAACTGAATCCGGAAAATGAAACGTTTCAGCATTATCCCAATACATGGGGAGATAAAATAGTGTCCATCTGCGGATACAGCCAGGAAGAACTGATCATTTCCGTATTTTCCAAAGGTCTGTTTTTATTCAATAAGAAAACCGGCACTAAACGGCCGTTCCTGGACAACATCCCCAGTCTGAATAAAAGACTGAAATACACCGGACTGTCGGTAAATGTATTCCAGGAGACCCCTCATTCGGTACTTATATTCAGCAATCCGGTATATCGCTACGACATCCGGAAAGATGAGTTGCAAGTCATCGAGAAACCGGACTCCATTGAACTGAATACAATGATCAGTACCATCAAACAGAACGAAAAAGGCATATACTTGCACGATTTATATCACATTTACCGGATTAAAAGAGACAGCAAGGCGGTAGAAGTAATCTATCAGTTCAATGACGGAAATGAGATCAATGCAATCACGCAAGACCCCAAAGGAGTATTCTGGATCGGCTCTTCATCCGGACTGTCGGCCTATCATCCGCAAAGCAAACAGTATGAAAGTATACCGACTCCACTTTTTCACGAGGTCTACAGCGTTTTATGCGACAAAGATAACCGGATATGGATAGGCACGGAGAACAATCTGTTCACTTATCAGCCGGAAACCAGGCAGTTTGCCCTGTTCGACGAATCGGACGGAATTATCTCCAACGAATACATTTGCAAGGCACGCCTGCTTTCCCGCTCTGGAAAAATCTACCTGGGAGGTGTAAACGGATTGCTTTGTGCTGACCCTGAGGCTTTGCCCCGGAAGGTTTCCCCAGAACCGAACCTGCACCTGATCGGATTTGCCATAGGGGGAGAAAACCGGATGGACCGCATTGAGAAGATGCAGGTTCAGATACCGTGGAACAGCAAGAACATCAAAATCAGGATCATGCCATTTGGTGAAGATATTTTAAGAACTAAAATCTATAAATACCAAATAGGAAACAGTTCCATTGAAAGTTATTCTACAGAACTGGTTCTTCCTACATTATCGGTCGGTACCTATCCTATCTGGGTGAGCTACAATACTCAGGAGGGCACATGGACACAACCGCAAAAGGTTCTGACCCTGACCATTACCCCTCCCTGGTATCAGTCCGCATGGTTTACACTGACATGGGCAGCCACCGTCCTGGGGATACTCATTATGATACCCTTTTTCATTGTAAAGCGCCAAAAAAGCAAACTTGAAAAAGAGATGATCATTCACAAACAGAATGTGTATAAAGAGAAGGTACAGTTCCTGATAAATATCAGTCACGAACTGCGAACTCCCTTGACATTGATTTACACACCGCTCAACCGGCTGATAAAGAATCTGCCTCCCGACGATTCGAATTATTCTACCTTAAAACGCATCTACAAACAGACGCAGCGGATGAAGGACCTGATTAATCTGGTACTGGATGTACGCAAGATGGAAGTGGGAGAAAGCAAATTTATCTTCGACAAATACCCTCTGAACCAGTGGATTCAAGAGACGGGGCAGGATTTCATGGATGAAGGCAATGAAAAACACATTCAGCTTTCGTTCCAGTTGGACCCTCATATCACCGAAGTCGTTTACGACCAGGACAAACTGATGATTGTGGTCAGCAATTTACTGATCAATGCACTGAAACATAGTCCTGAGCATAGCACTATCCGGGTGAGCACTCAGCTTTTCCCGTCAGAACAGTATGTCAAAATTTCTGTGTCCGACCAGGGCTGTGGAATCAAGGGACTTGACTCAGCCAAGTTGTTTACACGCTTCTATCAGGGGACCCCGAACAGAGAAGGAAACGGCATCGGACTGTCTTATGCCAAAATGTTGATTGAGCTGCATCATGGAGAGATCGGAGCCTATGACAATGACGAAGGAGGGGCTACCTTCTTCATCAAATTGCCTACCACCCTTACTCCCAGCGAAAAGACCTGCAAGCCGAAAGCCTACCTGAATGAATTAATGGGTGCGGATAAGATTGAAGAAAACAATCCCCCTACCCCCTCAATGGAAAAAGAAAAATTCCGTCAATGGAATATCCTGATAGCAGATGACAATCAGCACCTGACGGATTTTCTGCAGGAAGAACTGAAAGACCTATTCAAGTCCGTACATACCGCATCCGATGGAAAAGAGGCACTTGAGCTTCTGAAAAAAGAAAAAATTGACATCATCGTCAGCGACATAATGATGCCTTATATCAATGGATTTGAGCTGTGTAAGGCTGTCAAGGAAAATACTGAAATCAGTCATATTCCCATTATCCTGCTCACTGCCCAATGCAACGAAACGAGCAAATCGTATGGCTACAAACTTGGAGCCGATGCCTATCTGGAAAAACCATTCGAGATAGACCAGTTGACGGAAACGATATACAACCTGCTGTATTCCAGGGAGCAGATCAAGGCCCATTATCATAATGTGGGAGTGTTACCACAACCTTATGAAAGCACATTCAGCTCCGGAGACGAACAGTTTATGAAAAAGCTGAATCACAGTCTGGAGAAACACATCGCCAATGTAGAACTGGACATTCCTCTCTTGTGCAAGGAAATCGGTATCAGCAGGGCATCGCTTTACAATAAGTTGAAAGAAATTACCGGTATGGGAGCAAATGAGTACATCAACAAATACCGGCTGGAAAAGGCCATCCTGCTGATCAAGAACTCCTCATTGAATTTCAGTGAGATTGCAGACCAGACCGGATTTTCGACCGCCCGTTATTTCAGTACCCTGTTCAAACAGTATACCGGCAAGACTCCTACCCAGTATAAGGCCGAATACCTGGAAAAGACGGCACCTGCACCGGAACAGAATCAAAAATAATCCGGAGCACAAAGCTGAGGCGTTCCCGTCACTGCAGCTTGCAACTGAATATCCGCCGGAAGAAACCATGCACAAAGCCGATAATACTTCTGCCGCACTTCCTGCAGAAGTATTATTTTTCTTAAAATCATCAGTATTTGAGTGAATTTTCCTATTTTTGCAACAAATCCAATCAAAGAACGACAAAAAGATAGCATTATGTTCGAATCTTCAATCTACCAGAAAAGACGTCAGGCTTTAAGAGAAAAAATGAGCAGCGGCATTATATTGATTTTAGGAAACAATGAAGCCCCTGCCAACTATCCTGACAATACTTATAAATTCCGTCAAGACAGTTCTTTCTTGTATTTCTTCGGACATGCACATCCCGGATATGCCGGAATCATCGATATCGATGCCGGAGAAGAGTATTTCTTCGGAGACGATGTGACCATGGATGACATCATCTGGATGGGTCCCCAGCCCAGTGTCAAGGAATTGGCAGCCCGCGTGGGAGTAGAGAAGAGTTTTCCGTTCTCACAGTTGAGAACCATGGTGGGAAAAGCCATCTCACAAAGACGGAAAATCCATTTCCTGCCTCCTTACCGCTATGACAACATGCTGTTGCTGGAAGAACTGACCGGAGTACGTGCCTCAATGACCCGCCAGCATGCATCTGTAGAACTGATCAAGGCGGTAGTATCCCTGCGTTCGGTAAAAGAAGCGTGCGAAATTGCAGAAATCGACAAGGCCTGCAACATCGGATACGAGATGCACACGGCAGCCATGCGCCTGTGCAAGCCGGGAGTTTCCGAACAGTATATCGCAGGTGTCCTGGACGGTATTGCCTCTTCGTACGGTAACATGGTATCTTTTGCCACCATCCTTACACAGAACGGACAGACCCTGCACAATCATGACCACAGTCACATACTGGAGGCAGGACGGCTGATGCTGACCGATGCCGGTGCCGAAAGTACCACCAATTACTGTTCCGACCATACCCGTACCATTCCGGTAGGAGGCAAATTCACTTCCCGCCAAAGAGACGTTTACAGCGTCGTGCTGGCCTGCCATGACCGTGCCCTCGAACTGGCACGTCCGGGAGTGACTTATCAGTCCGTACACCTGGATGTATGCAAGGTACTGGCTCAGGGGCTGAAAGACCTGGGCATCATGAAGGGAGACGTGGAAGAAGCGGTTGCCGCAGGAGCACACGCACTGTTCATGCCACACGGACTGGGACACATGATGGGTATCGACGTACACGATATGGAAGACCTGGGACAGAACTATGTGGGATACGATGACGAAGTCCGTCCGTCGCAGCAGTTCGGACTGGCCTCCCTGCGTATGGGACGACGCCTGGAAGAAGGTTTTGTCATTACCGACGAGCCGGGATGTTACTTCATTCCTGCCCTGATCGACAAATGGAGAGCCGAACATCTGCACACCGACTTCCTGAACTACGATGTCATCGAAACCTTCAAGGACTTCGGTGGAATCCGTCTGGAAGACGATATCCTGATTACTCCGGACGGATCAAGATTCACCGGAGAAAAACGGATTCCAATCACCCTTGAGGAAGTGGAACAGTTCATGAACGCATAATCATAATAATATTCATCATAACAAATAAAAACAACAAAAGAAATGAACAAATTTATTGCAGTTTTAGCCTTGGGAGTTTGTTTCAGCGGCGTATATGCCAAAGCTCCGAAAAAAGACAAAAAAGAAGAAGGTTTCATCTTCACTACAGTAAAGGAAAACCCGATTACTTCCATTAAAGACCAGAACCGCTCCAGCACATGCTGGTCATTCTCAGCCATCGGTTTCCTGGAAGCAGAATTGCTCCGTCAGGGAAAAGGTGAGTTTGACTTGTCTGAAATGTTTGTGGTACACAAGACAATGGAAGAACGTGCAGTAAATTATGTCCGCTACCACGGAGACGCTTCTTTCGCTCCGGGCGGAAGCTTTGAAGACATTGTAGTATGCTACGAAAAATACGGAATGGTTCCTCAGGAAGCTATGCCAGGCATTATGTACGGTGATTCTCTTCCTAACCACAACGAACTGGATGCCGTAGCTGAGGCTTATGTAAAGGCTATCGGTAAAGGCAACTACAAGAAACTGTCACCGGTATGGAAAAATGGCGTGACTGCGATCTATGACACTTACTTGGGAGAATGTCCGAAAGAATTCTCATACAAAGGAAAGACTTATACTCCGAGAAGCTTTGCCGACGAAGTACTGGGACTGAACATGAACGATTACGTGTCACTGACTTCTTATACACATCATCCGTTCTATACTCAGTTCAATGTAGAAGTACAGGACAACTGGCGCAACGCACTGTCATACAACCTGCCTATCGATGAACTGGTAGCGGTAATGGACAACGCCATCAAAACCGGTTATACATTTGCATGGGGTGCCGACGTAAGTGAACAGGGATTCACCCGTGACGGTATCGCTGTATGTCCGGATGCTGCAAGAGGTGCCGAACTGACCGGATCGGACATGGCTCACTGGTTGGGCATGAGCTCAGTGGACAAACGGAAAGAACTGACCAGCAAACCGCTTCCGGAAATCACTGTGACTCAGGAAATGAGACAGGAAGCTTTCGACAACTGGGAAACTACTGACGACCACGGTATGGTAATCTACGGTATCGCAAAAGACCAGAACGGAAAAGAATACTTCATGGTAAAGAACTCTTGGGGTACTGAAGGAAAATACAAAGGTGTATGGTATGCTTCTAAAGCATTCGCTGCCTACAAAACCATGAACATTCTGGTTCACAAAGATGCAATCCCGGCTGACATCGCTAAAAAATTGGGCTTGTAATTCGTTAATATAGAATAAATATAAATAAGGAAACGGCTGGTCCCTGAAAATTAATCACAGGGATTAGCCGTTTTTTCTTTCTTTTTTCCTAATTTTACAGATTGAATAGGCCTTCTTTTCAAGAGAAAGCCCGAGTGTTGTCAGGGCCGGATAAAGCAAGCTGCAAACACTCCTCATAAAACAGAAAAAAAGAAAAAATATATATAATGAATTACAAATGGAATTATCAACCTCCTACTCAAGAACAAAGAGAAGCAGCCAGGGCATTGGCTAAAGACATAGGGATCAGTCCGATTCTCTGCCGACTGCTGCAAGAGAGAGGAATCAATACTGCGGCCGAAGCCAAACGGTTCTTCCGGCCACAATTGAGTGAACTGCACGATCCGTTCCTGATGAAGGACATGGACCGGGCCGTGGAGCGCCTGAACCAGGCTATGGGACGGAAAGAGCGTATCCTGGTATACGGCGATTACGATGTGGACGGAACCACTGCCGTCACATTGGTATACAAGTTCCTGCAACAGTTCTATTCCAACATCGACTATTACATTCCCGACCGCTACAACGAAGGATATGGAGTCTCACAAAAGGGGGTAGACTATGCGTATGAAACGGGTGTGAAACTCGTAATCGTACTCGACTGCGGTATCAAGGCAGTGGAAGAAATAGGGTATGCCAAATCAAAAGGCATCGACTTCATTATCTGTGACCACCACGTACCCGATGAGGTGCTTCCTCCGGCCGTGGCGATTCTGAACCCGAAACGCTTTGACTCGACTTATCCTTACAGTCACCTTTCGGGATGTGGGGTCGGCTTTAAATTCATGCAGGCATTCGCCCTCAACAATGGAATCGATGTCAGTCAGCTGACACCTCTCCTGGACCTGGTAGCCGTGAGCATCGCTTCCGACATCGTACCGGTGATGGGAGAAAACCGTATCCTGGCTTACCATGGACTGCGGCAGCTCAACTCCAACCCGAGTGTCGGTCTGAAGGCCATCATTGATGTGTGCGGACTCTCGGAGCGGGAAATCAACATGAGTGACATCGTCTTTAAAATCGGACCGCGCATCAACGCTTCGGGACGCATACAGAACGGAAAGGAGGCAGTCGACCTGCTGATTGAAAAGGATTTCCAGACGGCCCTGGAGAAGAGTAATCTCATCAACAAATACAATGAAACCCGGAAGGACCTCGACAAAAACATGACGGAAGAGGCCAACCGCATTGTAGACAACCTGGAGAGCCTGGACCAGCAGCGTTCCATCGTCATTTACAACGAAGCCTGGCACAAGGGGGTCATCGGAATTGTCGCTTCCCGACTGACCGAGATTTATTACCGCCCCACCGTTGTACTGACACGGACCGAAAACATGGCTACCGGTTCGGCGCGTTCGGTTTCCGGATTCGACGTATACAAGGCCATTGAGCACTGCCGTGACCTGCTGGAGAACTTCGGAGGACACACCTATGCGGCCGGTCTGTCGATGAAGGTCGAAAACGTCGCTGAGTTTACCCAACGTTTCGAAGAATACGTCACCGAGCATATCCTGCCCGAACAGACAAATGCAACGATTGACATCAATGCCCAGCTGGACTTCCGGGACATTACGCCGAAGTTCTTCTTCGACCTGAAAAAATTCAGTCCTTTCGGTCCCGACAACCTGAAACCCATCTTCGCCACGCTGAACGTGTACGACTATGGTACGAGCAAGGTGGTAGGGCGTGACCAGGAGCACATCAAACTGGAACTGGTGGACAACAAGTCGAACAATGTCATGAACGGCATCGCCTTCGGACAAAGCTCCCAGGCAAGGTACATCAAGACCAAACAGTCGTTCAACATTTGTTATACCATTGAAGAAAATACCCACAAGCGTGGGGACATACAGTTGCAGATAGAAGATATCAAACCCAACCGTTATTAATGGCAAAGGCGGAGCACATCCGCCTTTTTTACTTTTCAAACTATGGATTATCAGCGCATATTGAAGCAATATTGGGGATACGATTCCTTCCGGGGCATCCAGGAGCAAATCATCGAAAGCATCGGAAGCGGAAAGGATACACTGGGACTGATGCCTACCGGAGGAGGAAAGTCCATCACGTTCCAGGTGCCCGCACTGGCACAGCCGGGACTGTGCCTGGTGGTTACCCCACTGATTGCCCTGATGAAAGACCAGGTACGCAACCTGAAGGAAAGGGGCATCAAGGCGACTGCCGTCTATTCCGGAATGAGCCGGGAAGAAATCGGCATTGCGCTGGACAACTGCATTTTCGGCGATTACAAGTTTCTGTACATCTCTCCCGAACGGCTTTCCACCGACCTGTTCCGCAACAAGTTGCGAAGCATGAAGGTATCGATGATTACGGTCGACGAGTCACACTGTATCTCTCAGTGGGGGTATGATTTCCGTCCTGCCTACCTGAAAATTGCCGAAATCCGGACCTGCCTGCCCGATGTTCCGGTACTGGCCCTTACGGCAACGGCTACACCGGAGGTGGTGAAAGACATCCAGGAAAAACTTCAGTTCCGTGAACCCAACGTATTCAGGATGAGCTTCGAACGGCAGAATCTGGCTTATATCGTACGGAAAACCGAAAACAAGGCAGAGGAACTGATACACATTCTGCAGCACGTGGAGGGATCTGCCATCGTATATACCCGCAAGCGGAAGGGAACGAAAGAGGTGGCCCAGTTGCTGAATTCACATCAGATTACGGCTACTTACTACCATGCCGGACTGACCAATGCCGCTAAAGACGAGCGGCAGAAAAGCTGGCTTGCCGGTACCCACCGGGTAATGGTGGCCACCAACGCATTCGGTATGGGAATTGACAAGCCCGATGTCAGGATTGTGGTGCATCTGGATTTTCCGGATTCTCCGGAAGCCTATTTCCAGGAAGCCGGCCGGGCCGGACGAGACGGGGAAAAAGCGTATGCCGTACTACTGTATGCCCGCAGCGACAAGGCTGCCCTGCAGAAACGAATCTCGGATACCTTCCCCCCGAAGGAATACATTCTGAAAGTATACGAACACATCAACTACTATTACCAGATGGCAATGGGAGATGGCCTGGGCTGTACCTATGCCTTCAACATCGATGAGTTCTGCCGTAATTTCAAGCACTTCCCCATCCAGGTAGACAGTGCCCTGAAAATTCTGACTCAGGCCGGATACCTGGAGTACACCGACGAACAGGACAATGCATCGCGGGTGATATTCACCCTGCAGCGCGACGAGCTTTACCGCATCCATGAAGGAAGTGCCGAGGCAGAGAAACTGATCCGGGTATTGCTGCGTTCATACACCGGACTTTTCAGCGAATATGCGTACATCAACGAAGATACCCTGGCACAACGGAGCGGACTTACCCGCCAGCAGGTGTACGACATTCTGATATCACTGAGCCGGAAACGGATCCTTCATTACATACCCGGTAAAAAGACGCCATATATCATCTACAGTTGCGAGCGGAGGGATATCTCGCGCATCATCCCGCGGAAAGAAATCTACGAAGACCGGAAGGCCAGTTACGAAAAACGAATTCATGCCATGCTGGAATATGCAGACAGCAGCCTGCACTGCCGGAGCCGGATACTGCTCCGCTATTTCGGAGAAAAAAACGAACACAACTGCGGTCACTGCGATGTCTGTCTGGAGAAACATCGCTCCGGACTGCGGCAGGGCGAATTCGACAACCTGCGCGAGAAGATCTGCGGATTGCTGCAGGCTCAGCCTCTGTCCTATGCCGAGCTGATTGCCCGGACGGAAGCCGAACAGGAAAAAGCCGACCAAGTAGTCTCTTTCCTGCTTTCGGAAGAGCAGCTCTTGCAAAAAAACGGCAAGATATACCTTCCCGAGGCTACACGTGAGGAAGTTCAATGACGAAAGTCGTCCCCTTTCCCTGCTCGGAATGCACTCCGATCTTACCGGCGTGGAGGCGGATGATTTTCTGCGACAGCGCCATACCGATTCCGTGTCCCTCAATCGTCTTTTCCTGTTCTCCCCGATAAAATAAGGTAAAGAGGTTCTGCTTGTCGACTTCCGACATACCGATTCCGTCGTCCGACATACGGACAATGGTCCACTTGTCCCAATAGGAAATCTGTACGAACGAAGACTTGTCGGCCGAATACTTGCAGTTGTTTTCAATCAGATTGGAGAATGCGATATTCAACAGGTAGAGGTTGCCCATGACCGTAATCATGCGGTCGTCCTCCGCCGCCTCCTGCTCGAACAGCAATTCGATGTGATAATCCGGATGTGCCCTCAGAATGCACTCCCGGGTATCCAGCAGGAGTTCATCCAGACGAATCTCCTGCATCTTGATCTGCTCCTTCTGATAATCGGCCTTGGCAAGGTTCAGCAGTCCGTCAATCAGCCGGGTCATCCGCCGTGCATCCTGCAGTACATTCTCCATGGCTGTCCGGTACTGCTCCACGGTCCGCTCCTTCTGCAGTGCCAGATCCAGTTCGGCCATCAAGGCTGCCAGCGGCGTACGCAGTTCGTGTGAGACATTGCTGACAAACATCTTCTGGGAGTTGAAGGAAACCTCCAGCCGTTCCAGCAAGTCATTGAAGGCCGTACTCAGTTCCCCCAATTCATCCTTCTCATTCTTTACCGGCAAACGCTTTTCAATATGCTGGGCCGTCATGCTCTCTGCTTCGCGGACAATGTCACGGATCGGTTTCAGAGAAGCCCGTACCAGGAAATAACAGACCACAAACAGCAGGGTCAGGCCGATGATGAACAACACCAGCAAGGTTTTCCGCAATTCTCCCAGGTTATCATATCCGTACCCATCGTAGGCCGCAGCCGTGACCACATACGTTTTTCCCTCCCAGGAATAGAGCATTCCCACGCCCTGATAGTCGCCCACATAAAACTCGATTTCCCGATTCTTCAAGATGTCATCAATCATCTTCCGGTCTTCCTTCACGATGTCATTCTGAATCGCATCGTGATACAGCATCCGGAAATCGGTGGTATAGACAGCCACCTCCACCTCATTGATGAATTTACGGTTATTCAGATAAATGGACTGCATGGTAGGTGCGTCCACCTGCTCCTGAAGAAACAAATGCGCCTTGGTTACCGCCTCCTTCTTCAGGTCGTGAAAAAAAGTCCGGCTGCGCGTATGCTCGCTCACCAGATAAATCAATACCATACACAACAGGAATACCGTAGCAATCACTCCGGTATTCTGCAAAGTCAATCGGGTTTTTATCTTCATAACTTATCCGAGAATATGAAACCGACTCCGGGCTTCGTATGAATCAGTTTTGTATCAAACTCCTTGTCTATCTTCTTTCTCAGGTAATTGATATATACGTCAATAAAATTGGTTCCGGTGTCAAAATGCGTGTTCCATACCTTTTCGGCAATTTCCACACGACTGATTACCTTTTCGGCATTCTCCACCATGTACAACAGGAGGTTATATTCTTTCGGAGACAACTTAACCAGAATGTCCTTCCGTCTCACTTCCTGCAGTTTCAGGTTGATGGAAAGGTCTGCATAGACAATCTGGTCCGGCTGTACCGCCACCGTCTCCGCACTCCGCCTCAACAGAACTTTCACGCGGGCTATCAGCTCCCTGAAATCAAATGGCTTTACCATGTAATCGTCGGCTCCGGCATCAAAGCCATCCAACTTGTCATCGGCCGATCCCAATGCCGTCAGCATCAGTACCGGAACCTTTTCGTTCAGCTTGCGTATCTCCCGACACAACTCAAAGCCGTCCAGTTTCGGAAGAATGATATCGGATATGACCAGCTGAAACACATTCGACTGAAACAGGCGAAGTCCCATGGCTCCATCATAGGCCACCATGGTCTGATAGCCATTCTCCTCCAGTCCGATTTTCAGCAAATCGGCCACCCTCTTCTCGTCTTCCACAATCAGAATTGTCTGCATGTCTTATTCAAAGTTTAATATGAGTCCGTTTCAAATATTCAAGTCTCCAGTTTCTGTTTTTGTGCCTTTTTCATTCGTTTCTCACTCATCCCGGATAGCCTCTATGGGCTTGATTGCCATGGCCCGGTACGCCGGAGCAAGTCCGGCCAGGCCGCCCAGCACCAGCAAAAGCACACAGGCACCGATGGCTCCCCAGAAACTGATCTGAAAATGATTAATGGCTCCCGGAGAGGAAGTTGCCTGTTCCACAGCATTCAACAAGAATACCGCAAAACTGATGCCTCCCATTCCGGCCAGCACCGTCAGTACCATGCTTTCCGAAAGAATCTGATACAGAATATCGTTCGGACGGGCTCCGATTGCCCGGCGGATACCGATTTCCGAAGTTCTTTCCTTCACCGTTACCATCATAATATTGCTGACCCCGATTGCTCCGGCCAGCAACGTACCCAGTCCTACCAGCCATCCCAGAATACGGATTCCCGTAAACAGGTCGTCCATCATGCCAAACATGACTTCCGCATTCACACAGATCAATGCCTGTTCGTCTTCCGGATGAATGTAATGCGCCTGCTTCACTACCTGCTCAATCTGCTTCTGCACCTCACTGATGGTATATCCCTTCTTGGCGGTATAGCACAACATATTGACCCGCGTACCCCAGTTGTAATTCTGCTGCATGGTAGAAAAAGGAATGACCACCGAAGTCTCCGCCTGTCCGTTGATGGACATGTTTCCCACAGCCGCGTTCACTCCGACTACCTGATAATATATACCGTTGATCTCCACATATTTTCCGCAAGGATTTCCCTTCTCCGGGAAAAGCGTCTCATAAATCCGTTTACCGATGACACACACCTTGCGCAACTGTTGCACATCGATGTCATTCAGCGTACGCCCCCAGATGATGTTGGGTTCTTCGATACAGTCATAAATGGGATAATGCCCCTTCAAGGTACCCGATATCTTATTCTTCTCATACACGATATTCACTCCCCAGTTGTCTACCGTAGCCGTTACCACCTCCACTCCCGGAACCATTTGCCGGATGCGGTCCACATCCTTGTTTTCCAGGCTCCAGCTTCTTCCCTGCTGAAATCCCCGGTAAGGCTTACTGGTGTTCATGGCTCCCATAAAACCGGAGTTTGTGGCAAAGCCCTCGAAGTTGCGGGCCATCATGTCCTGCATGCCCTGTGCCCCTCCCATCAGGGCCACCAGCATGAAAATGCCCCAGAAGATTCCGAATGCCGTAAGCACACTGCGAGTCTTGTTGCGGGTAATCGTCACCCATATCTCTTCCCAAGTATCCCAATCCAGTTTTTTCATAATCAATCTGCTCTTAATGCCTCAATTGGCCTGATTTTAACTGCCTTCCGTGCCGGGAAAAGTCCCGCCAGCGTACCGGCTATCACCAAGGTCAGCGTAGCCTGTATGGCAATGCTGACATCGACCGTAGGATTCTCAAATACCGTCACACTGAAGGCGCCGGCATTGACCGTATGACTTCCTGCCACCTGATTCATGTACTCGGTAGCCAGGATGCCCAACACCATTCCGATATATCCGAAGAAGGTGGTAATCACCACACTTTCTGAAATAATCAGCCAGAGAATCGAAGCCGGCTTGGCTCCCAATGCCTTGCGTATACCAAACTCATGTGTCCGTTCGCGCACGGTAATCAGCATGATGTTGCTGACCCCTACAATGCCGCTCAGCAAGGTAAAGAGTCCGATTACCCAGATGGCAATATTCAGAAGTTTGGCTGCCGACTGCTGCTGCAGGTACTGCGTGAAACGGTTCCATATCCAGATAGCCCCCTCGTCGGACGCATCAAACTGCTTATGTCCGCCCAGCGTTCTCCGGAAGTCCACCTCAAAGGCCTCGTTTTTCACCATATCCGTCAGCCCTTGCGTAGTAAATGTCAGATTATCGATACTGTCTCCCTTTCCATATACCAGCTGAACCGTAGTAAACGGCACCAGGGCTGCCGGAGAGAAACTGTTCTGGTCCGTATAGATACCTACTACCTGGTAAACCACTCCCCGTGCATTCAGCAATTTTCCGACCGGATTTCCTTCAGGGAACAGAATACGGGCACTCTTCTCATGCAACACGATTACCTTTCTTCTTTCCTTCATGTCTTTCGGGTTGATAAAGCGCCCCTCTTTTAAAGAAATCGCCTCCAGTTCCGGATAATTCGGAAACACACCCTCCACCGAGATACTCAAATTCTCCTTCCCGTGTGTCAGGACAATGGAACCCGCTCCCACGGTAGCCCCCACGGTGATGACCCTTTCGGGAAAAGCCTTAGCCGTCAGTTTCCGGTCACTGTCATCCAGGGAGATCCTCCGTCCCTCCTGCAATCCCTGATAAGGCATCGAAGTTACTCCCGGATAAATCTTCACCGAGTTCATGATCATCCTTCCGCTCTGCCTTTCAAAAGCATGAATCAGACCGTTTCCGGCCCCCAGCAGCACAATCAGCATGAAGATTCCCCATGCCACGGCAAATCCGGTCAAGGCAGTACGCATCTTGTTCCGCTTGATCGTTCCGTAAATCTCCTGTATCAGATCAACCATAGTATTCACGTTATTTCATAAAACCATCCCTGCCGAACGGAGAGGCATTGTGGTCGATATTGTCTTCTATCCGTTCAATGATACCATCCTTGATATGAATGATCTTATTCGTCTGATTCGCCACCCCACTTTCGTGAGTCACGATTACAATCGTCAGTTTTTCTTTCTCATGCAGCTCCTTCAGAATATCCATTACCTCCACCGACGTCTTGCTGTCGAGCGCTCCGGTAGGCTCATCGGCCAGAATAATCTGCGGCTTCGAAATCAAAGCCCGGGCAATGGCCACACGCTGCTTCTGCCCTCCCGACAACTCGTTCGGCATATGATGCGCCCACTCCTTCAGTCCCAGCCTGTCGAGATACTCCAGGGCAAGGGCGTTTCTTTTCTTCCGTCCCACCCCCTGATAAAAAAGCGGCAAGGCCACATTCTCCATGGCATTCTTGAAAGAAATCAGATTAAAAGACTGGAAAATAAAGCCAATCATCCGGTTACGGTACTCCGCCGCACGCGTCTCGCTCAAATCCTTTATCAGCACATCGTTCAAAAAATAATTTCCGGAGTCATAATTATCCAAGATACCCAAGATATTCAGCAACGTAGATTTTCCGGAGCCAGACGCCCCCATGATAGAGACAAATTCACCTTTATCTATTTCAAGATCAATTCCTTTCAGTACATGAAGAGGGGCTCCGTTATGATAGGTTTTATTAATTCCTTCCAGACGTATCATACCACTTTCAGTTTATACACTTATGAGTTATGGTTTCTAGTTTCATATCAAGAGTGCTAAGATATAAAAAGGAGGCGATTAGGTATAAATAAATCTGAAAAAATTTGTTCTATTTTTAATGTTTATATAATTTTGCCAATATAATTAACCCTTTAAACAAAATAATATCATGACTGTAAATATGGAAAAGCCCTATGTAGTGGGAATGGATATTGGCGGAACAAACACTGTATTCGGTGTAGTAGATTCTCGCGGTAACGTATTGGCATCTGACTCTGTAAAGACTCAGCAATATACTCAGATTGAAGAATATGTAGATGCAGTATGCAAGAAACTCCTCCCGCTCATCCAGCAGTTTGGTGGAGCTGAAAAAATCAAAGGTATGGGAGTAGGTGCTCCTAACGGTAACTATTACAGCGGAACAATTGAATTTGCCCCGAACTTGCCATGGAGAGGTATCATCCCTCTGGCTGCCATGTTTGAAGACAAATTGGGTATCCCGACTGCACTTACCAACGACGCCAACGCTGCAGCTATCGGAGAAATGACTTACGGTGCAGCACGCGGTCTGAAAGATTTCATCATGATCACATTGGGTACAGGTGTAGGTAGCGGTATCGTAATCAACGGTCAGCTGGTATACGGACACGACGGATTTGCCGGAGAACTGGGTCACGTGATTGTTAATCCGGAAGGACGTGTTTGCGGATGCGGCCGAAAAGGCTGTCTGGAAACTTACTGCTCGGCTACAGGTGTGGCACGTACAGCACGTGAATTCCTGGTAGCACGCTCAGAACCGAGTTTGCTGAGAAACGTTCCGGTAGAAGACATCCAGTCAAAAGACGTATACGATGCAGCAGTGAAAGGTGACAAACTGGCTCAGGAAATCTTCGAATACACAGGTAAGATCCTGGGAGAAGCACTGGCTAACTTCGTTGCATTCTCAAGTCCGGAAGCCATCATCCTGTTCGGAGGTTTGGCTAAATCAGGTGACTACATCACTAAACCTATCCAGAAAGCTTTGGAAGACAATGTCTTGAACATCTACAAAGGCAAGACAAAATTGTTGCTTTCACAGTTGAAAGACGCTGATGCTGCCGTATTGGGTGCCAGCGCACTGGGATGGGAAGTTAGAGAATAACTTTTTCTGATAATAATAAGGCACTCTCCGCTTTCCGAAGCGCGGGAGTGCTTTTTTTATGCGCTTTCCACAAAAAAATCCCTCTCAGCAGTTCCATAAGGACACTCCTGAGAGGGATAAAAAATTTAAAAACAGTTTAAGTGATTATCTTACCTGGATCACCAGATAACGTGAAACACTCCAGAAAGTGTTCGGATTAGTAATTTTCAGCGTCAACTGTCCTTTGTCATCCTTCACAAACTCATAAGAACCTTCCGGATGAGTAGTCAGCAGTTCGGCACGTTTTGAATACAACTTCACTTCCTTATCCTTACGGATATCGATTTCAGTAAAGTAATCCTTGTTGAATTCGTTGTTCTTCAGTACGTCTCCACGCTGCAGGATCTTCTGATCTTTCAGTTCCGACTTCGTACCGAATACATACCAGGCAGTATTCAATGCCTTATCCTGTACAGCTACTGTCTGAGCCTTTGCCTCATTTTCAGCAGCCAGTTCATCTACGTTCTGGTTCAAAGCAGATACCGCCTCATCCAATTCTGCAATACGGATATTCTTTGCAGCCAGTTCACTCTGCAAAGTCTCAATCTGCTGCTGCTTTGCATTCAGTTCGGCATTCAGGTTCTGGATAGCCTTCTTCAGCTGAGCCGACTGGTAATTGCTGTTCTTCAACTTAGCCTCCAACTGTGCAATCTGCTCACGGTTTGATTTCAGTTTTTCACTGATAAATCGAATGTCATCCTTAATCTTGTTGGCATTCGACTGTCCCTCGATGGCATCCCCGTTCAGGTCCACACGATTTTCCGCTTCATTAATCTCACGGAATCCTTCCTGGATCGCATTGAACGAACCCATAATCTCGTCAAGTTCAGCATCACGGTTCGACAACTCAATCATCAGAGAGTCATTCTGAGCCTGCAGCGCATCCTGATTTTTACCCGTATTCACACAGGAAGCCAGTGCGGCTGCTGTACATAATGAAAACAAAACAATTTTTTTCATATTCATTTTCAGTTTAGAGTTTATATTTTAGTTTTCCTTTCCTCCTAATACAATTACAATCTCACCGCGGGGCTCCACTTCCGTAAAATGTGCCACGACCTCCTGCAACGTACCTCTCACACTTTCTTCGTGTACCTTTGAAATCTCCCGGCATACAGATACCGGACGCTCCGGACCGAAGAACTCCATGAACTGCGTCAGCGTTTTCACCAGACGGTAAGGAGATTCGTAGAAAATCATCGTGCGGGTTTCCTCCTGCAGCGCCGTCAGCCGGGTCATACGTCCCTTTTTCTGAGGCAGAAAGCCTTCGAAGCAGAAGCGTTCATCGGGCAAGCCGGAAGATACCAGTGCAGGCACAAAGGCTGTTGCTCCGGGAAGACACTGTACCTCGATTCCGTTCCGGACACATTCTCTGACTACCAGAAAACCGGGATCGGAAATTCCGGGAGTTCCGGCATCCGAAATCAATGCCACGGTTTCTCCCGCCTTCAACCGGTTGACCACGCTCTCCACGGTCTTATGCTCATTAAACTTATGGTGCGACTGCATCGCATTCTTTATCTCGAAATGCTTCAGGAAGTACGTGTATCTTCAGCCAGAATCAGGTCGGCTTCCTTCAGAATACGGATCGCACGGAAGGTCATATCTTCCAAATTTCCTACCGGAGTAGGAACCACATATAATTTTCCCATACAATTATCCAATGTAATGGAAGCAAAGGTAAAAAGTTTTTGTTTCCGTAAATGAATTTCTGCCAATATTTAACAGATGTTGTATATTCATTCGTCTTTTCCGTACAAATTCGGCAGAATCATGCCCGGATATTGCCCAAACAATTGTATTTTTGCATTCACAACCTATAAAAAACAGAATCGCTAATTCATAGAATATATGGTTTTATTTTCAGAAGATCATACGCTGGAGACCTGCCGCAGGGGCAGAATCGAAGTTATCTGCGGCTCCATGTTTTCCGGAAAGACAGAAGAGTTGATACGCCGTCTGAAGCGCGCCAGCTTTGCCAAACAGCGGGTGGAAATTTTCAAACCCGCCATCGATACGCGCTATTCGAACGATGAGGTCATCTCGCACGACAGAAACTCCATCCAGTCGACCCCCATCGACTCTTCGGCCAGCATCCTGCTTTTCAGTTCGGAAATTGACGTGGTAGGCATCGACGAGGCACAGTTCTTCGACGAAGGTCTGGTGAATGTCTGTAACGAACTGGCCAACCGGGGCATACGGGTCATCATAGCCGGACTGGACATGGACTTCAAGGGAATACCGTTCGGCCCCATGCCTGCCCTCTGTGCCATAGCCGATGAGGTAACCAAGGTACACGCCATCTGTGTAAGATGCGGTGACCTGGCCTATATCTCTCACCGTATCATTGCCAGCGACAAACGAGTGCTGCTGGGCGAGAAAGAGGAATACGAACCGCTGTGCCGCTGCTGCTACCAGAAAGCTATCAAACAGGCTGAAGGATCCCGCTGACATATTGGCAACCGGAGTCTCTGTCCGGTTGCTTTCCTGCTCCATTTTTATCTGATACTACGATTATCCTGTTATCTCGCAATACTTATTTAATCTTGATTATCCCAATGAAAATATTCTTTCTGCTACTGACCACGCTGTGTTCCTTTCTGACCGTCTGCGGACAATCACCCAAGGAACGGCTTAAAGCCTCTTTGGAAGAACTGCTGAAGACACAAAAGGTACAGGCCGGAATCGCCCTTATTATTGACGGGGAGGACACTCTGGCCCTCCACAACGAGGTACACTATCCCATGATGAGTGTATTCAAGTTCCATCAGGCACTGGCGGTAGCCGACTGCCTCCAGCGACAAGGTATTTCCCTGGATACAACGCTGTGCATCCGGAAAGAGGAATTAAAAGAAAACACATACAGTCCGCTGCGCGACCGGTATCCGGAAGGAAATGTCGTACTGTCGGTAGCCGACCTGCTCACCTATACCCTGCAATGGAGCGACAACAATGCCTGCGACATCCTCTTCGACCGGATTATCGGAACAAAGGAAACCGAGGCATATATCCGCTCACTGGGAATCGAAGACTTCCGGATTACAGCCAACGAAGACGACATGCACCGTGAATGGGAACTGTGCTACGAAAACTGGTCCACTCCTCTAGCGGCTGCGCGACTGCTGGAACTGTTTATTACTGAAAAGACAGTGACCGGACCTTATTATACCTTCATCCGCCGCACCATGACCGGTTGTACTACCGGAAAAGACCGGCTGCCGGCAGCAATTACGGACTCCCGGACCATCATCGGTCACAAGACAGGAACCGGCGACCGGAATCCGCAGGGAGAACTCATCGGGATCAATGATATCGGCTTCATTTTTCCGGCCGAAGGTCCCCGGTATACCTTAGCTGTTTTTCTCAAAGATTCGAAAGAGAGCGATGCTGATACAGCAGCCCTCATCGGAAAGATATCAAAAGTGGTGCTTGAATATGTCACCCAACAGAATTAATCACTTAAATAACTAGATTTATGAAACAGTTTGCTTTATTAATGATGTTAGGACTTTGTGCCTGTACAGGAAACCAGAAATCCGGTAATGCGCAGGACGGAAATGCCACAGATTCTGTCCGCATAGAAGCAGCGACTCCTGCCGGCACGGAAAATTTACAGGAAGACAGCCTTGTCACTCTTTCAGGAATGGTACGCCTCGGACATGAAGTCCGCTCGTTCCAGCCGGAAAACAGCGACAAAGAATTCTGGATTGTAGACAAGAGCGGTCAGCTGGAGGAAAAATACAACAAACTGACAGGAGGAAACAAGAACGGAAAACCTGTCAAGGCTACGCTCAAGTTGAAATACGACGGACAATGGGAAGACGGATTTGCAGCCGAATATGACGGAGTGTATCTGGTCAGTGAAGTCATTCAGCTCGAAAAGCCTTAACATACATCCTGTTACTACTCTCTAAAAGGATATTACATAAACCGGCCGGACAAATATTTGCCGGCTGAGTTCCCTGTTTCACCGGCAGGCAGTCCATTTTCTACGTGGTTGCTGTCTGCCGGTGATGTACATTCTGCAGTCAGACATCGTTATCAGAAGAAAAAAGGCCGGTATCCCCCGACGTATGAAAAGAAATTTGTAAGTTTGCAGCGTGAATAAGAAAATAAATAAACAAAATAGCACAATGAAAAAGAGCCTTTTCTTAGTCGCAGCCCTGTTGCTGTGCACTGCCGTACGGGCACAATACTTCTGTACGGCCAACAAAACGGAACTTCATTATGTAAATTACGATGAAGCCGGACAGAGTATCTCCAACGAAACCACTACTGTATACAATGCCGGAAACAAAGACGGAGTCACTGTGGCACAATATCTGACCAAGATTGTGACCAACAAGACCAAAAACAATACTTCTTATACGCTGCACAACTGGAGCTATGACGGCAGTCAGACGGTTTGCCAGGAGGACCTGATGTACGGACCGTACATCAAATCGGATTCCGACCCTGCCAAATACGATGCCAAGACCCGTGAAGCAATGGCCGAAGAAATCAAGTTCAAGGGTGACAACACCTTCATCATCAAAGACGGTGCACGTGCCGGAGTCACCATTCCCGACTATTCATACTCATACATCAACAACATGCTGAAGAATGAGGTAAATATCTCGGGAGCTGCTTACATGGGAGAAGAACGTATCAGCACAACTGCCGGTAAATTTGACTGTACCAAGATCTCTTACCTGAAACGTACCAAGATTCTGCTGAAAACAGAAACGTTGCGGATTACCGAATGGTATGCCAAAGAGGTAGGACTGATCAAATCGGAAGCATTTGATACTAAAGGAAAGCTTCACGGAAAGAAACTGCTGGTGAAAATCATTAAATAAAAGACAAAACCACACAACGGGAAAAGCAAGTCTATCCCCTTGCCTGAAAACGAGAGGGTTGGTCCGATATCCACAGACCAACCCTCTCGTTCTTATATATAAGCATCAGGCTCAGATAATTTCAATTCCCTGTTCCCGGCACATCTCCAGTCCGATATCCTTCAGCTTGAACTTCTGGATTTTTCCACTACCCGTCATCGGGAATTCCTTGACAAAGAAGATGTATTTCGGAATCTTATAGCGCGCAATCTTTCCCTGGCAGAAATCACGCACATCAAAATCGCTCATCGACACACCTTCGTGTAGAATGATAAAGGCTCCCACCGCCTCCCCGTATTTCTTGGACGGGATTCCGGCCACCTGTACATCCTTGATCCCAGGCATCTGATACAAGAATTCCTCTATCTCACGCGGATAGATATTCTCTCCACCGCGGATAATCATGTCCTTGATACGTCCCGTAATCCGGTAATTACCGTTTTCATCCTTCACACCCAGGTCACCGGAATGCAGGAAACCGTTGGCATCAATCACTTCGGCAGTCGCCTCCGGATTCTTATAATACCCCTTCATGGTATTATATCCCCGGTTGCACATCTCTCCCTGTACCCCCACCGGACACTCCTCACCGGTTTCGGGGTCAATGACCCGGACTTCCGTAAACTCAAAATCACGGCCTACGGTTGTGAAACGCACCTCCTCAGGATCATCAATGCGCGTATGCGTCATGCCCGGAGATGCCTCCGTCAGCCCGTACACGCTGGTTACCTTCATAAACATCTTCTCCTCCACCTGTTTCATCAGTTCCACCGGACACAAGGCACCGGCCATGATACCGGTCCGCAGACTTGACAGGTCGAAAAGGTCAAACATCGGATGATGCAATTCGGCAATAAACATGGTAGGCACCCCATAAAGTGCAGTACACCGTTCCTTATGCACCGATGCCAATACTACCAACGGGTCGAACCGTTCTACCATTACCTGAGTACAACCGTGTGTCAGACAGTTCATCGTAGCCAGTACAATACCGAAACAATGGAACAGAGGTACACAGACACAGAGTTTGTCGTCGGCAGTGAACTTCATGTGCTCACCCGTCAAAAAGCCGTTGTTGGCAATGTTATAATGCGTCAGCATCACTCCCTTCGGGAAACCGGTGGTACCTGAGGTGTATTGCATATTGACAGTATCGTGACAACTAACCTTCTTCTTGGCTTCGAGCAGTGCCTCATCCTCCACATGATTGCCCAGCAATAAAATCTCTGCCGTATTGTACATTCCACGGAATTTCTCCTGACCGATATAAATCACGTTGCGCATCTTCGGGAAGCGCTTGCTCTTCATATAGCCACGCTCAAAGGTCTTCAGTTCGGGAAGCATCCGGTAGGTCATTTCCACGAAATTATTATCCTTCTCCGTATCTACAATACACAGCGTATGCATGTCCGAATTCTGACACAGATACTCCAGCTCAGCCTGTTTGTAATTGGTATTGACCGTAACCGCTACCGCACCGATCTTGGCACAAGCATACAGGAAAGTCAGCCAGTCGGGGACATTTCCCGCCCAGATACCGACGTGCGTACCGTGTGTGATACCGATGGCAAGCAAGCCCTTGGCCATATGGTCCACCCGCTTGTTGAACTGGCTCCACGTAAACCGGAGGTTGCGGTCTGAATAAACGATATATTCCTTATCGGGGGTAACGGCGGCCCAATGCTCCAGCCAGTCGCCCAACGTACGTTCTGATAATTGTAACATAAGCCGAAAAATTAAACCGGTGTATAAATGACAGCCAGGATCTGGGCTCCCTGCCCTTCAAAAGCATGCACATGATGAGGCACAATGGAGTCGTAATAAATGGTATCTCCCTGTTCCAGCACATAAGTATGCTTGCCGTAACTGATTTCCAACACTCCTTTCAATACCATGATAAACTCTTCTCCCTCGTGGGCCGAAAGATGGAACTGCTGTTCCTCCTGAGCATCAATATCAATGATAAAAGGTTCCATATGACGGTCGGTCTTGTTGCGCGACAACGAATGATAATGCATATGCTGGCGCGCATCTACCGCATTGTTCGAAAAACTGATGGTATTGTCGGCCTCTCCGCGACGGCATACCACCGGGGCTGCCTCATCGGCCTGATCATCCAGGAAAGTACCCAAACGCACTCCCAGTACACGGGCAATCTTCACCAGCGGTGCCAGCGAAGGAATGTCCGTATTGTTCTCAATGCGGATAATCTGCTCCACCGTCAGTCCCGTACGTTCCGACAAAGCCTCTATGCTGATTTCCTTAACGGTTCTGAGTGCATGTATTTTTTCACCGATAATATAAGTATGATCCATAATATATCCATTTAAAGTTATTGGAATGTGTTTTTCTTCTACTTCGATATTTTCATTATGCAAATATAATTATTTTTTAAAATACAAGGGGATTTTAATTACGTTTTGCAACCCTTCCGCCACACTGCAGCTGCCTCATCCAAATTCCGGAGCAAGAAATACTGTCAAAAAAGAAGAGCCATGACCGACTTTGAAGCAATCCCACGGCCCCAACGTCAGTCATGACTCTTATTTATGTAATACTGAACGGAAACAATCCCCGAAGCAGCCGAAATGATACAGTTTTTTGCAGAATCGTTCTTCCGTTCGCCGACTAATCCTGATAATAAATCCGTTTTACACGGGCTGACACCCCTGTAAGCACCTCATAAGGAATAGTATTCAACTGTTCCGCCAATACCGTAACCGGCAGATCATCCCCGAAGATAATGACAGAATCTCCCTCCTTGCAATCAATGTCGGTCACATCAATCATACATACATCCATACAGATGTTGCCCACATAAGGCGCCTTCTGTCCGTTAACCAGACAGTATCCGTGACCGTTGCCCAGGTGACGGTTCAAACCGTCCGCATATCCGATAGGCAAGGCTGCAATCCGCGAATCCCGGTCCAGATGACCTTTGCGGCTGTATCCCACCGTATCTTCGGCCGGCACATCATGAATCTGCAGGATGGTTGTGCGGAGGGTACTGACATTACGGAGCATCTTGTTGGTAAACGGATCCACCCCATACAGACCGATACCCAGACGGACCATCTCAAACTGTGCTCCCGGATAGCGTTCAATACCTGCCGTGTTGCAGATATGACGGAGGATCTTGTGACTGAAAGCTGCCTGAAGCGCATCGGCCGCTGCCTCGAAGGTCTCAATCTGACGGCGTGTAAACGAATCAAAAGTAGCAGAGTCACTACCCACCAGGTGTGAGAAGATTGAGCGGGGAATTACGGCAGTCTGACGCTGCAGCCGGTCAATCAGCTGCGGAATGTCCGAAGGGGCAAAGCCCAGACGGTGCATACCCGTATCAATCTTGATATGAATCGGAATACTGGAAGCCCCTTCCCTGCCGACAGCCTTGATCAGTTCATCGAGCAGATGGAAACTGTAAACCTCCGGTTCCAGTTTATAGTCGAACATGGTCTTGAATGCAGTCAGTTCCGGATTCATGATCATGATGGAACTGTTGATACCTGCCTTGCGCAAGTCAGCACCTTCATCGGCCACCGCCACAGCCAGATAGTCCACCCGATGATCTTCGAGCGTCTTGGCGATTTCAAACGAACCGGCTCCATAGGCCGATGCCTTGACCATACACACCATCTTGGTTTCCGGTTTCAGTTTGTTGCGGTAATAATTGAGGTTGTCAACCAATGCATTCAGGTTGATTTCCAATATAGTTTCGTGTACCTTCTGCTCCAGACGGTCGGAAATCTCATCAAAATGGAAGGCGCGTGCCCCCTTGATCAGCACCACTTCATTGCGTAAAGAAGTGAGCAGTCCCGATTCCAGCAATTCAGAAGTTGAACGGAAAAACGCTTTTTCAATCTCAAAACGGGAAGCCGCAGCCGAAATTTCCTCTCCCACTCCGATGATGCGGTCTACCCCACGGCTGTGGACCAGTTCGGCCACCTGACGGTAAAGCAATTTGCTGGGCTGTCCGGTTTCCAGTATATCCGAAAGAATCAGGGTCCGTTTCCGTCCCTTATCTTCTGTTCTGCGGGCCATGAAGTCGAGCGCAATATCCAAAGAAGCAAAGTCAGAATTATAACTGTCGTTAATCAGTACACAACCGTTCTTTCCCTCCTTGACTTCCAGACGCATGGCTACCGGTTCCAGGTGGGCCATCCGTTCGGCAATGCTTTCAGGTGAAAGCATCAGGTACAGACACACCGCCAGACAGTTCAGTGAGTTTTCAATGGAAGCATCATCGATGAACGGAATACGGTATTCCTTATTGAAGCCCAGGTAGCGGTACTTGACTGTCGTACCTTTATCATCCTTTTCAATCCGTTCAATATACAACGGGCGTTCATTATCCTTCATTGACCAGGCTATCTCACGCGAAGTAAACAGACTCTTGGCTACACAACTGCTGATCAGTTCATTGTCTCCATTGTATACTATCACGTCGCAGTCCTTGAACAACTGGAGTTTCTCCATACACTTGTCCTGCAACGAAGCAAAGTTCTCCTGATGTGCCCCCCCTATGTTGGTAATCACTCCAATCGTAGGCTGTATGATGGGCTGCAGTGCCTCCATCTCTCCCATTTCAGAGATACCGGCCTCAAAGATACCCAGTTCCGTATGCTCATTCAGCAGCCATACAGACAACGGCACTCCAATCTGCGAATTGTAACTCCGCGGAGAACGGGTAACGGTGCGTTCCGGACTCAGCAACTGATACAGCCACTCCTTTACGACTGTCTTTCCGTTACTTCCCGTAATGCCCACTACCGGAATCTGAAAATGCTCGCGGTGCTTGGCTGCCAGCCGCTGCAAGGCCCGGCGGGTATCGCCTACCTGCAGGAAGTTGGCATCGGAATAATCACCGGGCTTCTCCGGCAATTCAGATACCACAAAATTACGAACCCCACGGACGTAAAGTTCCGGGATATATTTATGCCCGTCATTGCGCTTGGTTTTTAGGGCGAAAAACAACGTTTCTTCCGGAAAACACAAGGAACGACTGTCGGTCAGTATCCAGTCAATAGTTGAGGGATGGTTTCCTAATCTTTTGGCTCCCAAGATGGAAGCTATTTCTTCAATCGAGCTTGACATATTTCTATTTCATTTTGCACGTCTAAATACGGAAATTTTTCTTTTAGCTGCTCTATTTTTAACAGAATTTGACTTAAAAAGCGATGATATGCTTCCGATTCTGCATCAAAAGGGCGGTGGGCAATCCCCTTACGGATGTCTTCCCAGGCTTTCATCACGGTTTCTGTCTCCTTTGTAATGTAGGAAGAACAGAAACATTCCCAAATGTATTTTACCGCCAGAGGGGAAGGATGAAGCATGTCGTCGGCATAGAAACGGTAATCGCGCAGTTCATCCATCATGATTTCGTAAGAAGGGAAATAATGACAGTCGCTGTACCGGCTGCACAGATAATCGGCGGCCAGCAAGAGAGTTGCCTTACTAAGCTGATTGCCATGCATCCCGTCCTTGGCATGCCGGATCGGACTGACCGTAAACAGAAAGCGGACACCGGGATTGACCTGCCGGATACGGTCCAGCAGAGGGGTATACAACCGGGTGATTTCGTCCACTTCCAGCAGACGGCGGGAAAACAGGCGGTCGGGCAACTTGTGGCAGTTTCCTACCACTTCTCCATTTTCTTTCCATTCGTATACGCGGGCCGTTCCCCATGTAAAAATCATCCAATTTACCGTTTTCAGCGAACGGGCAGCCGATTCCAGCCGTTCATTGATGCACTGCAACGTCTGCCGGCTGTCGGCCGAAGAAAAAGAAGTATGATGCATCAGGCTGAACCATTGACCGTTACGGTACTCCAAATCCGAAAGTTCATAAACCTTCTCCTCAAGCAACTGCTGCAAGGCTTTGGCGATGGACAAAGGATTGTACAAGATTCCAAACGGATTGACATCACACGAAAACTTGTTGTCGGTCAACAGATTGCCCACATTTTCCGCAAAACACGATCCCCACAGCATCAAACTGTCGGAATGCTTGATTTCCGGTCCCTTTTCCGGTAATTCTACCCTAGTTCTAAATTCCATACTCCAACACAATACATTATTTTTGATACAAATGTAAACACATTACATATATTTATCGTATTTTTGTGCAATTAATATTTGAGAAAACGGATGGAACAGCCTACATCATACGAACTGTTAAACAAAATTGATAGCCCAGCAGACTTGCGCCACATGGCAGAAGATGCATTGCCTGAGGTTTGTCAAGAACTCCGGCAAAAGATCATAGATGAACTGTCACGTAACCCTGGACATTTTGGTTCCAGCCTGGGGGTCATTGAATTGACCGTCGCACTTCATTATGTATTCCACACCCCGGAGGACCGTATTGTATGGGATGTGGGACACCAGGCGTATGGACATAAGATTCTGACCGGACGCCGGGACCGTTTCTGCACCAACCGCAAGTTAAACGGATTGTGTCCTTTCCCCTCACCGGCTGAAAGCGAATACGATACTTTTACCTGCGGACATGCCTCAAATTCCATTTCCGCAGCATTGGGTATGGCAGTGGCCGCTGCCCAGAAAGGGGAAATGAACCGTCATGTAGTGGCCGTCATCGGAGACGGTTCCATGAGCGGGGGACTGGCTTTTGAGGGACTGAACAACGCTTCTTCTACCCCAAACAACCTGCTCATCATACTGAATGACAACAACATGGCAATCGACCGGAGCGTGGGAGGCATGAAACAGTACCTGCTCAATCTGCAGACCTCGGAAGGATATAACCGGATGAGATACAAGTTGTCCAGACTGCTCCATCAGTGGGGATGGCTGAATGAAGAGCGGAGAAAGAGCATGATCCGTTTCAACAACAGCCTGAAATCAGTAATCACCCAGCAGCAGAATATTTTTGAGGGACTGAATATCCGTTATTTCGGACCGATAGACGGACATGACGTACATGCCCTGGTAAAGGTACTGAAAGAAATCAAGGACATGAAGGGCCCGAAGCTGCTTCATATACATACCAAAAAGGGAAAAGGATTCAAGCCGGCCGAAGAAGCCGCTACCATCTGGCATGCACCGGGAATATTCGACAAGGAAACAGGAGAACGTATCGTCAATGATACCCAGAACCTGCCGCCTTTGTTCCAGGATGTATTCGGTACTACCCTGGTGGAACTTGCCGAAAAGAATGACAAGATCATAGGAGTTACCCCGGCCATGCCGACAGGCTGCTCCATGAGCATGCTTATGAAGGCATACCCCAAACGGGCTTTTGACGTGGGAATTGCCGAAGGACATGCCGTTACATTCTCCGGAGGTATGGCCAAGGAGGGGCTGGTGCCTTTCTGCAACATCTACTCTTCTTTCATGCAACGGGCATACGACAACATCATCCACGATGTGGCTATCCAAAAGCTTCATGTGGTATTGTGTCTGGACCGTGCGGGACTGGTAGGAGAAGACGGACCGACACATCACGGAGTGTTCGACATGGCGTATCTGAGAGTGATTCCCAACCTGACCATTGCTTCCCCGATGGATGAAAAGGAATTGAGACGCCTGATGTATACGGCCCAACTGCCGGATATGGGACCTTTTGCCATCCGCTATCCGCGTGGCAGAGGGGTACTGACCGACTGGAAGTGTCCGCTGGAAGCCATTGAAGTCGGTAAAGGAAGGAAACTGAAAGACGGAACCGACCTGGCTGTCGTCACCATCGGACCCATCGGAAACGAAGCCGGAGAGGCCATCAGACGGTGTGAGGAGGAAACCGGAAAGAGCATAGCACATTACGACCTGTGCTTCCTGAAGCCTCTGGACGAAGGTATGCTGCACGAAATCGGACAGCGTTTCAAGAAAGTCATTACCGTAGAAGACGGAGTGCTGAAAGGCGGAATGGGAAGTGCCCTGCTGGAGTTCTTCTCCGACAACAACTACTGTCCGTCTGTCAGACGCCTGGGCATCCCCGACAAGTTTGTCCAGCACGGACCGGTCAAGGACCTTTACAGGATTTGTAAAATCGACAAAGAAAGTATATATAATACATTAACTGATACACTGAATTCATGAAAATAATTATTGCAGGAGCAGGAGAAGTAGGTACCCACCTGGCAAAACTGCTGTCCGGAGAGAAGCAAGACATCATTTTGATGGATGAAAATGAGGAGAAGTTGGGGAAATTGGGAAATAATTTCGACCTAATGGCAGTCAACCTGTCGCCCACCTCTATTTCCGGCCTGAAAGAAGCAGGAGTGGCTGGAGCGGATCTTTTCATTGCCGTTACTCCCAACGAAAGTCAGAACATGACTGCCTGCATGCTGGCTACCAGTCTGGGAGCCAAAAAGACCGTTGCCCGAATTGACAACTATGAATACCTGTTGCCCAAGCATCAGGAGTTTTTTGCCCGACTGGGAGTGCATTCGCTGATTTATCCAGAAATGCTGGCTGCCAAGGAAATTGTAGATGCAGTGAAAATGAGCTGGATCAGACAATGGTGGGAGTTTGCCGGAGGAGCGCTGGTACTTCTGGGAACCAAGATGACCGATACGGCAGAAATTCTGAACGTACCGCTTCACGAACTGGGAGGCCGGAACATTCCGTTCCATATCGTAGCCATCAAACGGAACAACGAAACCATCATCCCGCGAGGAGACGATACTATCCGGCTGAATGACGTGGTGTATTTTACGACGACCAAGAAATACATTCCGTACATCCGGAAAATCTCGGGAAAAGACAACTACGCCGACATCCGCAATGTCATGATCATGGGAGGAAGCCGGATTGCCGTACGTACCGTACAGTACATGCCGGAGTACATGCATACCAAGATCATTGAGAATGATTTCAACCGCTGCAACCGACTGACCGAACTGGTAGACGATGATGTGATGATCATCAACGGAGACGGCCGCGACATCGAACTGCTGATGGAGGAAGGCATCAAGAATACAGAGGCATTTGTGGCACTGACCGGAAGTGCGGAGACCAATATCCTGGCCTGTCTGGCAGCCAAACGACTGGGAGTAAGCAAGACAGTGGCCGAAGTAGAGAACATCGACTACATCAGTATGGCGGAAAGTCTGGATATCGGTACCGTCATCAACAAGAAGTTCATTGCCGCCAGTCACATCTATCAGATGATGCTGGATGCGGATGTATCGAATGTAAAATGTCTGACATTCGCAGACGCCGATGTGGCAGAGTTTACTGCCAAGGCCGGTTCCAAGATTACACGCTCACAGGTGAAGGACGTAGGACTTCCCAAGGGGGCGACCATCGGTGGACTGATCAGAAACGGCGAAGGTATCCTGGTAACAGGTAATACCACCATCCAGGAAAACGACCATGTAGTAGTATTCTGCCTGGGTATGATGATCAAAAAACTGGAAAAATTTTTCAACTGATCCGTTACGGATTTCAGAAAGACAATAAAATGGCAGTTGTCGCAAATTGACCGTGTGCGATAACTGCCATTTAATTTTTTATGGGGATAAGCGTACCTTACTTAAAATAAATATGTTATATTTGCAGCGTTTTTCAGTAGGTAGGGTATGGATAAGTGGATAAAAACAATTACAGTTATCTTCTTTTTTCTTATAACACAGGTTATAGGAAGTGCATTTTATACCCTTTCCGAAGAAATTGCGAATCAAGAAATTATCCCCGACAGCAAGATGACCGAGCAGGTCACTGCCTCTCATTCCGAAACAGATATCCTGATTAATTTTCTGCTGAATTCGGACAATGCCGACATTCCGGTTTCGCTGGCTTTTCACAGCGGAAGCAACAATGACATGAAATGGGCCTTGCGCTGCACCATCCTGCCTCTGGGCCATCATTCCGAATATGGCATGTACAAGAACATGCTGCCGGGAAAATACAACGGGCTGCCTGCCTGTAAAAGAATTGACTACTACATTTATACCCTCGAGAAAATTCTCATCTGAAAAATCCCTTGATAATAAGGAATTTACCCCTTATTGTATCGGATAAAGAGCGTTTTATCCGACGTTGCTCATTTTACATATAGGGTGTCTATTAAAAATTAAATTTTATATATATGTTTTTTACATTCATTATTGTCGTTATTCTGACAGCTATAGCCCTGGTGGTAGCCGCAATGACCATTGCCAAGCTGATAGCTCCCCGCTCATTCAATCCACAGAAAGGAGAGCCTTATGAATGCGGTATTCCGACACGCGGAGGATCTTGGGTACAGTTCAAGGTAGGATATTACCTGTTTGCCATCCTGTTTCTGATGTTCGACATCGAAACGGTATTCCTGTTCCCATGGGCTGTAGTGGTTTCAGAAGTTGGAGCCTACGCACTGGTTAGTGTCGGTTTCTTTTTAGTGATATTAATTTTAGGTCTGGCTTATGCCTGGAAGAAAGGAGCATTGGAATGGGAGTAAAAGAAAAGACGGAGATCCGCTCCATGAAATACGAAGAGTTCAAGAACAATGACTATCTGGAAAGACTGGTCAAGGAACTGAACCGCGACGGAGCCGGAGTAATTCTGGGAACAGTGGACGATCTGATTAACTGGGGACGCAGCAATTCCCTCTGGTCACTGACCTTCGGTACCAGCTGTTGTGCCATCGAGTTCATGGCGCTGGGAGCTGCCCGCTACGATATGGCCCGTTTCGGCTTTGAGGTTACGCGAAACTCTCCCCGTCAGGCGGACATGATCATGGTGTTGGGAACCATCACCTATAAAATGGCTCCGGTACTGAAGCGTCTGTACGACCAGATGGCAGAGCCCAAATACGTAGTGGCTGTAGGAGGATGTACGATTTCGGGAGGACCTTTCATCAAATCGTACCACGTAGTGAACGGTATTGACAAAATCATTCCGGTAGACGTATTCATCCCGGGATGTCCTCCAAGACCGGAAGCTTTCTACTACGGAATGATGCAGCTCCAGCGTAAGATTAAGGTGGAAAAATTCCTCGGAGGAGTGAACCGCCAAGAAAAAGAGCCTAAAGAAAACGAAACCGAACAGCACGTTCGTTAACGCATAAACTATTAAAATCATGGATATAAAAGAAAAAATCTCCGGACTGGCTGCCGATATTACAATTTCTACGCAAGGCGACTGGATAGCCGAAATTCCGGTGGAGTCATTCCGTATGGTGGCCGAACGCGTCTGCCATGATCCCGAGGAACCGATGGATTACCTGCGCGACATCGTAGGTATGGACTGGGGAGAAAACGGACTGGGAGCTTTATATTATCTGGAGTCTACCCGGACTCATCAGCAGATTGTGCTGAAGACAAGCGTAAACAACCGCGAACAGGCATTCATTCCTTCGGTCTGTGATTTGTGGAAGACTGCGGAAATTAAGGAAAGAGAGGTATTCGATTTCTTCGGCATCCGCTTTCTGAATAATCCGGATATGCGACGCATCTTCTTGCGTGAAGACTGGAAAGGATATCCGTTGCGCAAGGATTACGACATGAATTCCAACCCGCTGAACATGGACAATGAGGAAAATGCCGATATCACCGACGAATATTACCTGAACCCAGACGGTACGATTGCCGACCGTAAAAACATTGTTTTCGACCAGAAAGACTTTGTGGTCAACATCGGTCCGCAGCACCCTTCTACTCACGGAGTGCTTCGTCTGCGTACCTCAATGGAAGGAGAAACCATATCCAAGGTTGATCCGATTTGCGGATACATCCACCGGGGAATCGAAAAGATGAACGAGAGTCTTACGTATCCTCAGACACTGGCACTGACCGACCGTCTGGACTACCTGAGCGCACATCAGAACCGCCATGCCCTCTGTATGTGTATCGAGAAGGCAGCAGGCATTGAAATCAGCGAGCGTGCCCAGTACATCCGTACCATCATGGACGAGTTGCAGCGTATCGACTCACACCTGTTGTTCTACTCTTGTCTGGTAATGGATATGGGTGGACTGACACCGTTCTTCTACGGTTTCCGTGAACGTGAAATGATTCTGGATATCTTCGAAGAGACTACCGGCGGACGTCTGATACAGAACTACAACATGATTGGAGGTGTACAGGCCGATATTCATCCGGACTTCCAGCGTAAGGTAAAAGAATTCATCAAGCACCTGCGCAGTGTCATCAAGGATTATCACGATATCTTTACCGGAAACGTCATTGCCACTACCCGACTGAAGGGTGTGGGACTGCTGCGCCGGGAAGATGCCATCTCACTGGGTGTGACCGGTGGTTCCGGACGTGCATCCGGATGGTCCAATGACGTGCGGAAGCATCATCCGTATGCGATGTACGGCAAGGTTGACTTCAAGGAAATCCTTTATACAGAAGGTGACTCCTTTGCACGGTACATGGTCCGTATGGATGAAATCATGGAATCCTGCCACATCATCGAACAGCTGATTGACAACATTCCGGAAGGCGAATACCGCGTAAAGACCAAAGCAATCATCAAACTGCCGGAAGGCAATTATTCGGCAGCCGTAGAAAGCAGCCGTGGTGAGTTTGCGGTAATGCTGGAAAGCCACGGAGACAAGTCGCCTTACCGTCTGCACTACCGTTCTACCGGACTTCCTCTGGTACATGCACTGGATACGGTATGCAAAGGAAACAAGATTGCCGACCTGATTGCCATCGGTGGAACGCTGGACTATGTGATTCCAGACATTGACCGTTAAGTATAACCCTTCAATTAGTAATTATGTTTTTAGATTATTATAACCTTCAACCTTTATTGACGGCCATTCATGCTGCATTATGCAGTATTATGCCCGAAGAGCTGGCCATTTTTCTGGAAGGACTGGCAGTCGGAGTCTTCATTCTGGTACTTTATGCCGTCTTGGCCATTATCCTGATCTACATGGAACGTAAGGTATGTGCGGCCTTCCAGTGCCGTATCGGTCCGAACCGTGTAGGAGGTAAGGGAGGATTGCTCCAGGTACCGGCCGACGTATTGAAAATCCTGACCAAGGAAATCATCGAACTGAAAAAGTCCGACCATTTCCTGTACAACCTGGCTCCGTTCCTGGTGATTCTGGCTTCCATCCTGACTTTCTCCTGTCTGCCATGGAACAAGGGAGGAGAAATCCTTCACATGAACATCGGTATTTTCTTCGTTCTGGCAGCTTCTTCCATCGGCGTACTGGGTATTCTGCTTGCCGGATGGAGTAGTAACAGCAAGTATACGCTGATCGGAGCGGTACGAAGCGGAGCGATGATCATCAGTTACGAACTGTCCATCGGACTGGTGGTACTCACCATGGTCATGATGAGCGGCACGATGGACATTCAGGAAATCGTAAACAACCAGGCCAACGGATGGAACATCTTCAAAGGCCATCTGCCAGCCATTGTAGCCTTCATCATCTACCTGATTGCCGGTAATGCGGAAGCCAACCGTGGCCCGTTCGACCTGGCAGAAGCAGAACAGGAACTTACCGCCGGTTACCATACGGAATATTCGGGTATGCATTTCGGATTCTTCTATCTGGCAGAATACCTGAACCTCTTCATTACCGCCGGTATCGCAACCACTCTTTTCCTGGGCGGATGGATGCCTTTGCACATTGCAGGCCTTGATGGCTTCAACGCCGTAATGGACTACATCCCCGGTGTACTCTGGTTTGTAGGAAAGACCTTCTTTATCGTCTTCCTCCTGATGTGGATACGCTGGACCTTCCCCCGTCTCCGTATCGACCAGGTACTGATTCTGGAATGGAAATACCTGATGCCGCTGTCACTGCTGGTACTGCTCGCCATGACAGTCTGCAAGGTATTCGGCTGGGTATTTTAATTAACTGACTAATAAATTTAAGACAATGAGTAGTTTCAATTCATATATCAAAGGATATGTTTCCGGAGTAAAGAGTCTGCTGACAGGTATGCGCACTTCCATGAAAGTATTCTGGCAGCCTAAGGTCACCGAACAGTATCCTGAAAACCGTCACACGACGCTCCACATTCCGGAACGCCACCGTGCCCGGCTGATTATGGTACACAATGCAGAGAACCAGCACCACTGTGTTGCCTGCGGACTGTGCCAGATGGCTTGCCCGAACGGCACCATCAAAGTCATCTCAGAAACCCGGGAAGATGAAGAAGGCAAGAAAAAGAAATATCTTGTCAAATACGAATACAACTTAGGATCATGCATGTTCTGCCAGTTGTGTGTCAATGCCTGTCCTCACGGCGCCATCGAATTCAGCAACGATTTTGAAAACGCCGTATTCGAGAAAGAAAAACTGGTTCAGACACTCAACCACGAAGGTTCAACACTTGCCAAATAAACAAGAAAATGGGAATAACACTTCAAGAAATCGCATTTTATGTAGTAGCTGCAGCCATTGCAGTCTGCTCTGTTCTGGCAGTCACCACAGGTAAAATCCTGCGCGCTGCCACCTATCTGCTGTTTGTTCTGTTCGGTACAGGCGCTCTTTACGGTATCCTGGGATACACTTTCCTGGGTGCGGTACAGCTGATGGTCTATGCCGGAGGTATTGTGGTATTGTATGTATTCTCTATCCTGCTGACCCAGTCGGACAAAGACATGAAATACAAAATCCGGAAGGCCAAGCTTGTCAGTGTACTGCTGACTACCCTAGCAGGTGCCGCACTGGTACTCTTCCTGGTATTCACCAACGGATTTGCTCTCAACATGATTCCGCAGGGAGTGGAACTTCCGGCACGTGAAATCGGTCTGGCGCTTATCGGCACCGGAAAACATCAGTTTGTTTTACCTTTCGAAGTAGTGAGCGTATTGCTGCTTGCCTGTATGATAGGAAGTATCTTAATCGCACGAAAAGAAAAATAAATCCCTCAGCATTATGGAATTAGAAATACACGTTATACATTATCTGGTGATCAGCACGGTCATGATGTTTTGCGGAATATATGGTTTCTTTACCCGCAAGAACCTGCTGGCACTGCTTATTTCAGTTGAATTGATGCTGAATGCCACCAACATCAACTTTGCCGTATTCAACCGTTATCTTTTCCCCGACCAGCTGGAAGGTCACTTCTTCAGCCTGTTCGGCATTGCCATCGCTGCAGCAGAAACCGCTGTGGCCATTGCCATCATCATCAACGTATACCGCAACATCAAGCAGGTACTTACGGATGACATTACAGATATGAAAGGATAACCCAGAACTCACGAAATTAAAAGATTATTATGGAATATACGATTTTAATTCTCTTGCTTCCGATACTCAGCTTCCTGATTCTGGGACTGACGGGTATGTATATGAAGCACCGGCTGGCCGGACTGATCGGTACACTTTCACTGACAGGAGTGACACTGCTCAGTTACCTGACAGCCTTCAACTACTTCACTGCACCGCGTACGGCCGAAGGAGTGTATGCAACACTCACTCCATGGAATTTCCAATGGCTGCCCTTCACCGAATCGCTGCACATTGACATGGGCATCCTCCTCGATCCGATTTCGGTCATGATGCTGGTAGTCATCTCTACCGTTTCTCTGATGGTACACATCTACTCATTCGGATACATGAAAGGAGAAAAGGGATTCCAGCGTTACTACGCTTTCCTTTCACTTTTCACCTTCTCCATGCTCGGACTGGTAGTGGCTACCAATATCTTCCAGATGTACGTATTCTGGGAGCTGGTAGGTGTTTCCTCTTACCTGCTCATCGGTTTCTATTATACCAAGCCGGAGGCCATTGCAGCCAGCAAAAAAGCCTTTATCGTGACTCGTTTTGCCGACCTGGGCTTCCTCATCGGTATTCTGATTTACGGATACTACATGCAGACCTTCACCTTTACGCCGGGTGAGGAACAGCTGATGAAAGCCGGCATGGTACTGCCGTGGGCTTTGGGACTGATGTTCGTGGGAGGTGCCGGAAAAAGTGCCATGTTCCCCCTCCATATCTGGTTGCCCGACGCAATGGAAGGCCCGACTCCGGTCAGTGCCCTGATCCATGCAGCCACCATGGTGGTAGCCGGAGTTTACCTGGTAGCACGAATGTTCCCGCTTTTCATCGGATTTGCTCCCCATACCCTGCATGCCATTGCCTGGGTAGGTGCGTTCACCGCATTCTATGCAGCTTCCGTAGCCTGCGTACAGAGCGATATCAAGCGTGTGCTTGCCTTCTCTACCATCTCACAGATTGGATTCATGATGGTAGCCCTGGGTGTCTGCACCGCCATGCACCCGCACGAAGGTGGTCTGGGATACATGGCCAGCATGTTCCACCTTTTCACACACGCCATGTTCAAGGCCCTGCTCTTCCTGGGAGCCGGATGTATTATTCATGCCGTACACAGCAATGAGATGGAAACCATGGGTGGTCTCCGCAAGTATATGCCGATTACTCACATCACCTTCGGCATTGCCTGTCTGGCCATCGCAGGTATCCCTCCTTTCTCAGGTTTCTTCTCCAAAGATGAAATCCTGACTGCCTGCTTCGCATTCAGTCCCGCCATCGGATGGATCATGACCCTGATTGCCGGTATGACCGCCTTCTACATGTTCCGTCTGTACTACTGTATTTTCTGGGGCAAGGAAAACAAAGAACTTCATGCACACCACACCCCGCACGAAAGTCCGCTCACCATGACCTTCCCGCTGATGTTCCTGGCGGCAGTCACCCTGGTGGCAGGATTCATTCCTTTCGGACATTTCGTATCGTCCAACGGAGAAAGCTATGACATTCGCCTGAACACTCAGGTGGCTGTTACCAGCATCGTTGTGGCCGTAGTTGCCATCCTGCTCGCCACCTGGATGTATGCACGCGAAAAACAGCCGGTAGCCGAACAGCTGGCAAGCCGTTTCAGCACCCTGCACCGTGCCGCCTACAAGCGTTTCTATATGGATGAAATCTGGTTGTTCGTGACCAAGAGAATCATCTTCCGCTGCGTTTCCACTCCGCTGGCATGGTTCGACCGCCACGTCATCGACCAGTTCATGAACTTCATGGCATGGAGCACCCACGCTGCCGGAGAAACGGTACAACCCATTCAGAGCGGAAAGATCCAGAGCTATACCATGTGGTTCCTGGGAGGCATCATCCTGCTGACACTCATCTTATTGTTGAACTAAGAATAGAGACATTATCCTATGAACTTATTAAGTCTTTTTGTTTTAATACCCTTGTTGATGTTGCTGGGACTGTGGATGGCCCGCAACGTGAACCAGGTCCGTGGAGTAATGGTGGCAGGTTCTTCCCTGCTCCTGTTGCTGGCCGCATATCTCACCGTATCCTACATCGGGCTGCGTAATGCCGGTGCTACGGAAGAGATGCTTTTTACTGACAGTATTTCCTGGTATGCACCCCTCCATATCTGCTACTCGGTAGGAGTCGACGGAATCTCCGTAGTCATGCTGCTGCTGAGTGCCATCATTGTCTTTACCGGAACCTTCGCTTCCTGGAAGCTGAAACCCATGACCAAAGAATACTTCCTTTGGTTTACCCTGCTGAGCATCGGAGTGTTCGGATTCTTCATTTCTACCGACCTGTTCACCATGTTCATGTTCTACGAAGTGGCTTTGATTCCGATGTACCTGCTCATCGGAGTATGGGGAAGCGGAAAGAAGGAATATGCCGCCATGAAGCTGACGCTGATGCTGATGGGTGGATCGGCCTTCCTGCTCATCGGAATCCTGGGTATCTACTACGGTGCCGGAGCAGAGACCATGAATATTCTTGAAATTGTCCACCACAAGATACCGACCGAGATGCAGCGCATTTTCTTCCCTGCCATCTTCCTGGGATTCGGTGTGCTGGGAGCCTTGTTCCCCTTCCATACCTGGAGCCCTGACGGTCATGCCTCAGCACCGACTGCAGTCAGTATGCTGCATGCCGGCGTACTGATGAAGCTGGGAGGTTACGGATGTTTCCGCATCGCCATGTTCCTGATGCCGACCGGAGCTGCCATCTGGGGAGATTTCTTCCTGGTACTCACCACGATTTCGGTAGTTTACGGAGCCTTCAGTGCGGTTGTCCAGACCGACCTGAAATACATCAATGCCTATTCTTCAGTGAGCCACTGCGGACTGGTATTGTTTGCCCTGCTGATGATGACCCGTGTCAGTGCCACCGGAGCCATCCTGCAAATGTTGAGCCACGGTCTGATGACTGCCCTCTTCTTTGCACTGATCGGTATGATCTACGGACGTACCCACACACGTGACATCCGCCAGTTGAGCGGACTGATGAAAATCATGCCTTTCCTGGCAGTAGGTTATGTCATTGCCGGTCTGGCCAACCTCGGTCTGCCGGGATTGAGCGGATTCGTGGCAGAAATGACCGTATTTGTAGGTTCATTCCAGCATCCGGACTTGTTCCACCGCACCTGTACGGTAATTGCGACAATGAGTATTGTCATCACCGCAGTCTACATCCTGCGTGTGGTAGGAAAAATCCTGTACGGTACCTGCAAGAATCCGGAGCACCTGAAGCTGACAGACGCTACCTGGGACGAACGCTTTGCCGTAATCTGTCTGATCATTGCCGTAGCCGGACTGGGACTGGCTCCTTACTGGGTAAGTCACCTCATCAGTGGCAGTGTGGAACCGATCATCAGCCAACTGGGACTCTAATTTAGTTATCGAATCAATTAAAAAAGAAAAACAATGGATATAAGCAATTTATTTTCCATGCAGGCAGAAATCAGTCTGGCGCTTATCCTGATCATCATACTGGTAGCCGACCTGATAATGAAAGCCCCTGCACACAAGCCTCTTCAGGTATTGGCCTGTGGCCTGCTGGTGGTTCAGATTGCCCTGAACCTCATACCTTCTACCGGAGAAGCTTTCGGAGGCATGTACCACAATACCCCGATGACTTCGGTGGTAAAAACCATATTGACTGCAGGTACCCTGCTCGTATTCCTGCAGGCAGATACCTGGCTCTCACGCCCGGACACCCGTCATAAGGCCGGTGAATTCTACCTGCTGACCCTTTCTACCCTCTTGGGTATGTACTACATGGTAAGTGCCGGCAGTTTTCTGATTTTCTATGTAGGCCTGGAACTGGCAAGTATCCCTATGGCCTGCCTGGTAGCCTTCGACAAATACCGGAGCCACAGCGCCGAGGCCGGAGCCAAGTTCATCCTCAGCTCCATGTTCTCATCGGCATTGATGCTCTACGGTCTGTCACTTATCTACGGAACCTGCGGAACCATGTACTTCAGTGATATTACTGCTCACATCAGCGGTACTCCACTTCAGATCATGGCCATGGTATTCTTCTTTGCCGGACTGGGATTCAAGCTGAGTCTTGTACCTTTCCATATGTGGACACCCGATACCTACCAGGGAGCCCCCACTACAGTGAGCGGCTACCTTTCAGTCATCTCCAAGGGAGCGGCTGCCTTCGCCCTGATGAACATCCTTCTCCGGGTATTTGCACCGATGGCAGACAACTGGAGTCTGTTGCTGGAAGTGGTAATCGTGGTAACCATCACCATTGCCAACATTTTCGCCATCCTGCAGAAAGACCTGAAGCGATTCATGGCCTACAGTAGTATCTCACAGGCAGGCTACATCATGCTGGCAGTATTGGGAGCCTCTACACAGGGTATGGCTTCACTGGTATACTACGTGGTAGTTTACATTGTAGCCAACCTGGCAGTCTTCGGTGTAATCAGCACCGTAGAACAGCATCACCAGGGAACTGTCGACCGGGATGCCTACAACGGCCTCTACCAGACCAATCCCCGACTGACTTTTGTGATGACACTTGCCCTCTTCTCACTGGCAGGTATTCCTCCGTTTGCCGGATTCTTCTCTAAGTTCTTTGTCTTTGCTTCGGCCTTCCATGCCGGACACTGGCTGGTAGTTTTCCTGGCATTGGTCAATACCATCATCTCACTGTATTATTACCTGCTTATCGTGAAAGCCATGTACATCACTTCGAACGACCAGCCGATTCCGGCGTTCCGGAGCAGCCTGCTTACCCGGGTTTCTCTTGCTATCTGTTTCGCAGGAGTCATCCTTTTCGGTATCTGCAGCAGCATCTACACGGTACTGGAACAGTTGGCCGCACAATAATCACAGCGACATACAAGCAAAAAAATCCTCCCCCGCCGTACATTGGCGAGGGAGGATTTTTCATATCCACCGATACGGTCTGACACGCTTGTGCCAAGCAATTACTTTTTATTATAATTAGGTCCGTATAGCATCGTTTTCTGCCGGATAACCGGCTTTCCGTCTTTTACAAACTCCTCTCCCCTTTCCTGAAGATGAGCCACCAATGCCTGACGCATCACCTTGATCCGGCTTGAATATTTCTTGTTATCCACCACATTCTTCAGCTCCTGAGGATCCTTTTCCAGATCAAAAAGCATTTCAGAACCGTTATTAAAATTCCAGATATACTTCAGTTTTCCGTCGGTCAGTGCCATCCAGTAATTATCGTCACTGTAGCAGGTAGCATGTTCCAGGTCCAGGAATTCTCTCCAGCCTCTGGTATCTCCCTTCGCCAGCTGCAACACGGACTTTCCGTCCATCTGTGCAGGAACCTCTCCTCCAGCGATTTCCAGGAAGGTAGGCAGCACATCCCTGAGTTCTACCGGCTGCTCGACTTTTCCGGGAGCAATGTGCAAGGCAGCAGGCCATTTGACGATATAAGGAATATGCACAGAACCCTCGTACGGATATGTCTTCCGCCAGTGATAATGGTCGCCCATCATATCTCCATGGTCGGATACAAAGACAATCAGTGAGTTGTCATACATTCCTTTGTCTTTCAATGCCTGGATAATCTTACCGATTTCCTCGTCAATAAAGGTAATGCTGGCATAATAATGCCGCTTGGAATTCTTAGCATACTCATCACCGAAGTTGCCGTAAGGTGCATCAGTAGCCACCTGCTCCGGATTCGATAATTGCTCATAACGGGAACACCATTCTCCTTTTGCAGGCCCCGGAATATTTACCTTCTCATACATCTCATAAAACCGGCGAGGCGGGTCGTACGGACTGTGCGGACGTGCAAAGGATACTTTCAGAAACAAAGGAGACGCATTGTCATAGTGCTGTATCAGCTGACAGGCCATTTCAGAAGTCCAGCGGGTAGGATGCAGCTCTTCCTTCAGTTTATATATCCCTGCCTGATGATCGTTCCATCCGATTCCTGTCGTATCCGGATTTCCTCCGGGGCAATTCAACTGGAACCATTTGCGATAGTCACTCTCAAAATTCTCATCTTCAATACGGCCGCTTTCGTCCAACAAAACTTCATGGAAACCGTGTTTGATTCGCTGAGGATGCCAGTGCATCTTACCGATGCCAAACGTATAGTACCCCAGATTGCGCAGCATCTGCGGCATTTCATACTGACAGTTTACAGGCACATTTCCATATCCCAGCAATCCGGTGTGCCACGGCGACTGTCCTGTCAGCAGACAGGCCCTTGCCGGTGTACTGCTCGGACAGCTGGAATATCCTTTCGTATAAAGTGTTCCTTCGCTCGCAAGCTGATCCAAGTTCGGTGAGATTACCGGATTCCCCATACAGCCCAAGGCATCCCCGCGATGCTGGTCGGTCATGATCAATATAATATGAGGAGGTGTCGCCGCCATTGCAGCCGACAAACTCAAGCACCCCATTATCCCCAAAGAAGTCATGTTTGCATTCATAGTAAAATCATTAACAAATAACTTTTTTCAAATATATGATAAAAATAGGAGAGATTGAAATCTTATTGACCAACCGTTCCATTCACAAATAAAAAATCTTTTGGCAGATGAGAAAATACCACTCACCCACCAAAAGATTTGTTCAAGCCAGCCAGAGAGTCAGGAAAATCCCCCCCTCAAGCCGGGTTTATAATATCCAGCCGGATTATTTCTTTTCCGGTGTATTTTCCAATGTAGCTACCAGGAACTCGTAGAACTTAGCCACAGTCGGGATGTTGCAGCGTTCTTCCGGAGTATGCGGACACTGCAGTGTAGGACCGAATGAAATCATGTCAAGTCCCGGAATCACTGCTCCGATGATACCGCATTCCAGACCGGCATGGATGACCTTCACAGCCGGCTCTACACCAAACTGAGCCTTGTAAGAGGCCTTCATGGCGTGCAATATCGGAGAGTTGACGTTAGGTTCCCAGCCTGAGTAGCTGCCTGAGCGTTCTACGTGCATACCTGCCATAGAGAAACAGCTTTCGATGGCCGTATTGCGATAATCCTTCATTGAGTCGCGTGAGCTGCGGGTAAGTACCTTGATGGCAGCCTTTCCATTGGCGATTTCCACGATGGCCAGGTTAGAAGAAGTCTCTACCGTATCCGGAATGGTCGGGATGAAACGTTCCACACCGTTCGGACAAGCATAGATTGCATCTACCAGGTTGTCACGGATTTCTTCCGGAACCATGTATTTCGGTAATTCCACCTTTTCAGCAGTGAAGCTGAGGTTGTCTTCGATGGTATCGAACTCATCGCGCCATACCTGTTCACATTCACCTACAAAAGCCAGTACATCTTCCACTTCAGTCTCAGGTACGGTAATCACCACCTCACATTCACGTGGAATGGCATTACGCATGTTACCGCCTTCCCAAGATACCAGACAAGCCTCATCATAAGCAATCACCTGGTTCATGAAACGGGCCATCAGCTTATTGGCATTGGCATGTCCCCAGCCAATCTGAATACCTGAATGACCGCCTCTCAATCCTTTCAGTGTCACTTTCAGTGCCACGTCTTCCGGATCGGTTTCTTCCTCGCGGTATTCCAGGGTAGCAGTCAGGTCTTCACCACCGGCACAACCGATGTAAAGTTCACCTTCGTCTTCCGAATCCAGGTTCAGCAGGATATCTCCTTCCACCGTACCCGGCTTCAGTCCGAACGCACCGTACATGCCTGTCTCTTCGTCGGAAGTAATCAAGGCTACCAGCGGACCGTGCTTCAAGGTCTTGTCTTCCATTACTGCCATGATTGCAGCCACACCCATACCGTTGTCGGAACCCAGTGTAGTACCTTTGGCCTTCACCCATTCACCGTCCACATAGGTCTGGATAGGATCGTTTTCAAAGTCATGCACCGTTTCCTTGTTTTTCTGAGGCACCATGTCCATGTGAGCCTGCAGGATCACCGTCTTGCGGTTCTCCATACCCGGAGTAGCCGGTTTGCGGTAAATTATATTTCCAGCTTCGTCCTGAAACGCTTCGACACCTACACTCTTGCCGAACTCCAGCAAAAATGCCTGTATTTTCTTCAGATGTCCTGACGGACGAGGAATCTGAGTCAACGAATAGAAATGCTTCCACACATTCTGTGGAGCCAGAGAAAGAATTTCACTCATACGTTTATTTTTAAAGATTGTAATTTGTCAAGTTCATAAGTCTGAATGAAACTGATTCACTTAAGAACTGATATATTCTAAAATATATATTCTAATCCCACTTAATGCCTTCTTGCCGGCCCGTCCTCCTTCCGGTTCAGGCCGTTTTCTGCTTCTTGTTGGTCAGCGGCAGAGCCACCAGACCGTATATCCCTAACAAAATTAATAAAAAGGTTTGAATACCATGCACTAAAAGTGCAAATATTCCTGCTTCTTCTTTACTGATGCCATACATCATCATCATGGTGATGACAGCAAAGTGCCATGGACCGGCCCCGTTGGGGGTAGGAACAATGACGGCGATACTTCCCACCACAAAAATCACCAGTCCCGCTACCCAGTCGAGGTGCTCGGAAAATCCGAAGCAGAAGAAGGTGAGGTAAAAATGCAGGAAGTAGCAAAGCCAGATTCCCAGTGTATAAAACAGATACAGGTAAGGGTGGTCCAGGCGTCGCAGCGACAGACATCCCTGCCATACGTTCCGCAGGATTCCTTTCACCTTGGTGAAAAAAGCCAGCCGCCTTATAAGCCATACCGCCAATATCAGTACCGCCAGAATGCAGACCGCCGAGATATAGAAGTTGACAGAAGTAAACAGGTGAAGGAAGAATGCCCCGTCGGTACCCGTAATCCGGAAGAAAGTGGCGAACGTGCCCGACTGCAGCAGCAGTGTCATCAGGGTAATCAGCATCACGCACACCGTATCAATGAGCCGTTCGGAAATGACGGTTCCCAGCGATTTCGAAAAAGAAACCCCATTGTATTTGGCCAGAATGCCGCAGCGGGAAACCTCGCCCACACGAGGGAGCACCAGATTGGCGGCATAAGAGACAAAGATGGCATAGACGCTGTTGGAGGCCTTCGGATGCTCATCCAGCGGAGCCAGTGCCAGCAGCCAGCGCCACCCTCGGAGCAGGTGTGACAGCACACCGAAAAAAAGCGACAACAACATCCACGAATAATTGATTCCCCCGCTGAGTACTTCCCCTATACTCCCAAAGTCAAAACCATGATAAGTCCATATCAGGATCGCGCTTCCCAATAATAGCGGAAAAGCAATCTGAATTGCCCTGCTCATCAGTTTTTTTATATCAGTTCGTTTCAAAACCTAATCATTTATTAAAGATTAATGCTTAACTTTGCACGATGCAAAGATAATATCTTGCCCGAATAAATCTTAGTTTACATCAAGAAAATACATTGAGGAATGAAATTAGTTAAACCGAAAAAGTTCTTGGGACAGCATTTTTTAAAGGATTTGCAGGTAGCAAGCGATATTGCCGATACGGTAGACAGCTGTCCGGAACTGCCGATTCTGGAGGTAGGACCCGGGATGGGTGTACTCACTCAGTTCCTGATTCCCAAGCAGCGGGAGGTCAAGGTAGTGGAACTGGACTTCGAATCGGTGGCTTATCTGCGTGAGCATTTCGCCCAGCTGGGAGACCACATCATCGAACAGGACTTCCTGAAGATGGACCTGTCGAAGCTTTTCGACGGCAAGCCCTTCGTACTGACGGGAAATTATCCGTATAATATTTCCAGCCAGATTTTTTTCAAGATGCTGGACTATAAGGACCTGATACCTTGCTGCACGGGCATGATACAGAAGGAGGTGGCCGAACGCATCGCTGCCGGACCGGGAAGCAAGACGTACGGTATCCTGAGCGTGCTGATACAGGCATGGTACCGGGTAGAGTACCTGTTTACGGTGCATGAGCACGTGTTCAACCCTCCCCCCAAGGTGAAAAGTGCGGTCATCCGCATGACCCGCAACGAGACGCGGGAACTGGGATGCAACGAGAAGCTGTTCAAGCAGATTGTGAAAACGACTTTCAACCAGCGGAGAAAGACCCTGCGCAACTCCATCTCGACCATCCTCGACAAGAATCATCCGCTCAGTGCCGACCCTATCTTCAACAAGCGGCCGGAGCAGCTGTCGGTACAGGATTTCATCGAACTGACCAACCGGGTGGAGCAGGCACTGGCAGAGAGTGCGGATGCAGCGCAACAATAATCAGTCTTAAATTTGAGTAAAAACCATGCTGCGGATACGCTTCCGCATGCATTAAAATATCGGGATCAGTATGGAAAATGAAGTATTGAAGAATGTTTCGGAACTGATTGAGAACAAGGAGTCGGAAAAGCTGAAAACGGTGCTCGAAGGAATGCACCCGGCCGACATCGCCGAATTGTGTAATGAACTGGATGCCGAGGAGGCCCGTTCGATCTACCTGCTGCTCGACAACGAGAAGGCGGCCGATGTGCTGATTGAGATGGACGAGGACGCCCGAAAGAACTTCCTGGATATTTTGCCGTCGGAAACCATCGCCAAGCGGTTTGTGGACTACATGGATTCGGACGATGCGGTAGACATTATCCGTGAGATGGATGAAGACAAGCAGGAAGAGGTGCTTTCGCACATCGAGGACATCGAGCAGGCGGGAGACATTGTCGACTTGCTGAAGTACGACGAGGATACGGCCGGTGGTATCATGGGTACGGAGATGGTGATCGTGAACGAGAACTGGAGTATGCCCGAGTGTCTGCGCGAGATGCGTATCCAGGCCGAGGAGATGGACGAGATCTACTACGTGTATGTGGTGGATGACGACGAGCGTCTGCGGGGCGTATTTCCGCTGAAGAAGATGATTACCAGTCCGTCGGTTTCGAAGGTGAAGCACGTGATGAAGAAGGACCCGATATCGGTACACGTGGATACCGAACTGGAAGAGGTGGTTCAGATTATCGAGAAATACGACTTGGTGGCCGTTCCGGTAGTGGACAGCATCGGCCGCCTGGTGGGACGTATCACGGTAGACGACGTGATGGACGAGGTACGTGAACAGGCCGAACGCGACTACCAGTTGGCTTCGGGTTTGTCACAGGACGTTGAATCGCACGATAACGTGTTCCGTCAGACCACCGCCCGCCTGCCCTGGCTGCTCATCGGTATGCTGGGAGGTATCGGAAACTCCATGATTCTGGGCAACTTCGATGCTACTTTCGCGGCGCACCCGGAGATGGCACTGTACATTCCGCTGATCGGTGGTACGGGAGGAAACGTGGGAACCCAGTCGTCGGCCCTGGTGGTACAGGGACTGGCCAACAGTTCGCTCGATGCCGGAAACACCCTGCAGCAGGTCATGAAGGAATCGGTGGTAGCCCTGATCAATGCCACCATCATTTCCATGCTGGTTTACATTTACAACTTCATCCGTTTCGGCGCACACGCAACGGTCAGCTATTCGGTTTCCATCAGTCTGTTTGCCGTGGTGATGTTTGCCTCCATCTTCGGTACACTGGTGCCCATGACGCTCGAGAAGCTGAAAATCGACCCGGCCATTGCGACCGGTCCGTTTATCGCCATTACCAATGACATTATCGGTATGCTCATGTATATGGGAATTACCGTGCTGCTTTCGTAATCAGATACGTCTGACGACAGATATTTTACCCCGCGTACGGAAGTCGTACAACCTCCATACGCGGGTCGTATGACCCAGGCTGCAAGGTTGTCCGACCTTGCAGCCCGGGTTTCCGTTTAAAAAACCGTTCTCCACAGAACCTCAGGGCGTTCTTCCACATCTTTTCCTTTGTCCGTTTTCCTTTCTTTCCCCGCCCGGCAGACAAAAACTCCCTGAGCCGAAAGCAAATTCCTCCACGGATAAAAATATAAAACCTAAAAGGAAAAAAAATTGGCAAAAAAATATGAAAATCAGATTTTATTCCTTTAATTTGTATCTATTGAATATAATCAAGATACTATATCGAACAAGAAAGTTGAGCATGACATCCTGATAATCCCCTTCCTTATCCGATATAAAAGCCTGTTAATAAAAATATTATTCTTTAAAATCTACATACGATGGAAGTAAATGAAACAAACCGCCCATTAACCGAAGCTACAGCCATGAACGAGTCTGAAGTTTCAGTTCCTACTGCCGGCACTACTGAGAACACCAGTAGCTATGTACCTAAGCAAACAAAAGAAGAGGTCATAATACGCTTGCAAGAAATCAGTCTGGATCCTTGCCAGGCAGATAAACAGGAAATAGACTTACTTAAACAGACCTTTTACAAACTGCACAAGGCAGAGCAAGAGGCCGCACGCAAAGCGTTCATTGACGAGGGTGGAAATCCGGATGAGTTTACTCCTGTAAAAGATGACAAAGAAAATACGTTCAAGGAAGTGATGGCCGTCATCAAGGAAAAACGGAGCAAGATGGCTGCCGAACAGGAGCAGGAAAAAGAGGAAAACCTGCAGAAAAAACTGGACATTCTGGAGAAGATGAAGGCCTTGATCGACAACACGGAGGATACGGGAAAGATTTACAACGAATTCAAGCAGTTGCAGCAGGACTGGAATGAAATCAAGCAGATTCCGGTAGGCAAGGTCAACGAACTGTGGAAAACGTATCAGTTGTATACCGAAAAGTTCTACGACATGGTGAAACTGAACAACGAGTTCCGCGAATACGATTTCAAGAAGAACCTGGAACAGAAAACCCGCCTGTGTGAGGCAGCCGAAAAGCTGACCGAGGAACCGGATGTGGTGTCTGCCTTCCATCAGTTGCAGAAACTGCACCAGGAGTTCCGGAACATCGGACCGGTGGCCAAGGAATTGCGCGAAAGCATCTGGGCACGCTTCAAGGCAGCTTCTACCCTGGTCAACCGCCGTCATCAGCAGCACTTCGAGGAACTGAAGGAAAAAGAACAGCATAATCTGGACCAGAAGACCGTTATCTGCGAAATTGCGGAAGCCATGGAATACGATACGTTCAAGACATTTGCCGACTGGGAAGACAAGACACAGGAAATCCTGGCCCTGCAGGCCAAATGGAAGACCATCGGTTATGCTCCGCAGAAAATGAACGTGAAGATATTCGAACGTTTCCGGGCTGCCTGTGATGAGTTCTTCAGAAGAAAAGCGGCTTTCTTCAAATCGGTGAAGGAAAACATGGCCGAGAACCTGGAGAAGAAAAAGGCACTTTGCGAAAAGGCTGAGGCACTGAAAGACAGTACCGACTGGAAGGAAACGGGTGAGATATTGACCAAGCTGCAGAAGGAATGGAAGACCATCGGTCCGGTGGCCAAGAAACATTCGGATGCGGTATGGAAACGCTTCATCGGAGCTTGCGACTATTTCTTCGCACAGAAGAACAAGGCGACTTCTTCACAGCGTTCGGTAGAAGTGGACAACCTGGCAAAGAAGGAAGAGATTATCAAGCAACTGGCTGCCCTGGATGCTTCGGGCACTACGGATGAGGCTACTGCAGAGACTACCCGCAACCTGATCAAGGAGTGGAACAACACGGGACATGTGCCTTTCAAGGAAAAGGACCGTCTGTACAACGAGTTCCACGGACTGGTGGACAAACTGTTCGGCAAGCTGAATATCTCGGCTTCAGAAAAGAAACTGAACAGCTTCAAGTCCAAACTGGGCAAGGGAGACAATCTGTATCGCGACCGTGAAAAACTGGTGCGGACGTACGAAGGACTGAAGAATGACATTCAGACATATGAGAACAACCTGGGCTTCCTGAACTCGGCTTCGAAGAAGGGAAATACGCTGGTAATTGAAATCAACCGAAAGATTGAACGCCTGAAGGGAGATATGGAACTGGTGCTGAAGAAGATTGCGGCAATTGATGAGAAACTGGAAGAAAAATAAGTATTTGACTGCATATTGTATTGTTTAGTTAAGGGATAGCGAAGAACGTGTGGCAGTCTCCCCCTGGGAGGTTATCACTGTTCTTCGCTTTTCTTGTATCAGTAAAAAACATGTTGGAAATGATGACAGATAATCAAGAGGAAATGTTTCCGGTAGTGGATGAAGAGGGTAACATTACGGGAGCGGCAAGTCGCGGGGAGTGTCACGGAGGCAGCAAGCTGCTTCATCCGGTGGTGCACCTGCATGTGTTCAACAGCAAGGGGGAACTGTACCTGCAGAAGCGTCCGGAATGGAAGGATATTCAGCCTGGAAAATGGGATACGGCCGTAGGAGGTCATGTAGACCTGGGTGAGAGTGTGGATATGGCACTGAAACGGGAGGTGCGTGAGGAACTGGGAATTACGGATTACGAGCCTACTCAGCTGACGCATTATGTATTTGAATCGGAAAGGGAAAAGGAACTGGTGTTCTGTTTCCGTACCCAGTATGACGGTCCGGTTGCTCCCAGTGACGAACTGGACGGAGGGCGTTTCTGGCCGTTGGAGGAAATCAGGGAGAACCTGGGAAAGGGTGTCTTTACTCCGAATTTCGAACAGGAGTTCAAGCGCCTGGGCTTCTGATTCCGGCGATGCTGCGGAAACGTGCATGAATCGTAGAAACAATAAAAAAATCCATGGCAGACTGTCTGAAGGCAGTTGCCATGGATTTTTCTTTATCCAGAAGGAATAACCGGTCCGAACGGTTTCCCGGATTTATCTTCACAAACGGAACGGTGACAGCCGACCAACCGGTACTGTGGCCTCACCGCAGACGGAGAAAAGGCATCAGTATTCTACCTTATCTTCCTTCGCACTCCAGTCGCGGAAGGCCTTGATGGCCTCTTCGGGCAACAAGGCTTCCGATTTCAGCTTCCGGTCTTCCGGTTTCAGATCCAGTTCTTCGTAAATAAACGCATCGTCGAAACCGATGGCAGCCGCATCGTGCTTGTTGTTTCCATAATACATACGGTCCAGGTGCGCCCAATAGATGGCTCCCAGGCACATCGGACAGGGCTCGCAAGAGGTATAGATTTCACATCCGCTCAGATCAAAGGTACCCAGCACCTTGGCGGCAGTCCGAATGGCACTCACTTCAGCATGTGCCGTAGGGTCACAGTCGGGAGTCACACGGTTCACCCCCATCGCTATAATCTCACCGTTGCGGGCAATGACTGCTCCGAACGGTCCGCCGCCTTCGGCTACATTCTGTACCGAAAGTTCAATGGCCTTGCGCATCAACTCTTCTTTTGTCATAGTCAGTCTAATTTTATTAATAGAAATTACCGGGTCTCAGGCGCTGTCGGAATTACTTTCCACTTCGCCGGACACAGGGGCGTCCGGTCCTGACAACCCATATACGAAGATAAGAAAAAACTTTGAAAATCAAATACTCCCGCACAGGTTTTCAGCTACAGCCGGCACTTTATACGGTTGGGTAGAGGAATCTGACACTTCGGAAAAGTATTTCGCACCCGGCAGAAAGGAAAACCTACCTTTGTGTACATCAAACAGAAAGAAGCGTATGAAAAAGGTATTATTGATCGGAGCATGCTGCGGCCTCGTAGCGTGCGGTCCAAAAGAAGAAAAGGTAAAAGAGGTTATGCCCATACAGACCGTTGAGGCTCAGGCTGGAGACTTCAATGGCGAAAGGAGTTATTCGTTTATCTCACAGCCTTACCGCACTACCAACCTGTCGTTCCGTGTCAGCGGACCGGTGTATGAGTTCAAGGTGCAGAGCGGACAGTTTTTCCGCAAGGGGCAGGTGATTGCCGAGATTGACAACCGCGATTTTGTGATACGCAAGGAACGGACAGAGGCCATTTTCGAACAGGCCAAGAATGACTATGCCCGCATCTCAAACCTTTATCAGAAAGATAATATCTCTGCAACCAACTACGAGCAGGCAAAGGCGAATTATGAAAAGGCGAAAGCGGACTATCAGACGGCGGTGAATGAGCTGAATGATACACGGCTGACCGCTCCTTTCGACGGATATGTGCAGCAGGTGTTCATCGAGCGCTTTCAGGATGTGAAGGCCTCTTCGCCGGTGGTCAGTTTCATTGATATTTCCCGGATCAAGGCGGAGGTATACCTGACCGAAGACATGGCTGGAAGAATCAAGGAACAGCCGGATTCGGTGGACTGCCGCATCCGCTTTCACATGACGGGCAACCGCGACTATGAGCCGTCGGAGGTCTTTCTGACCCAGAGTGTGACCGAAAACAATCTTTCTTATCGTTATACAGCTATCATTGATAATCAAGACTACAGTCTGTTAGGAGGAATGAGCGGAAGTCTCTCTTTGCACAATTCATCTATCCTATATCCGAAAACTTCCGTATTCATTCCTCAGACGGCTGTAGGATACACTCCGGAGAAAGGTACGTTCGTATGGCAGGTAAGAGACGACCGGACAGTGACGCAGGTTCCGGTCCGACTGGGTAACATCGAAAAGAACAACCGTATAGAAGTGACTGCCGGACTGAAACCGGGCGACCGCATCGCAGCTTCCCGTATCAGTCAGCTTTCAGAGAATGACCCGATCAGTTTTTAACCCTTTATCCGGAAGAAAATCATGAAACAAATTGCAAAATTCTTTCTTCAGAACAAGGCGCTGAGCTGGTTGCTGCTGACATTGATCTTACTAGGAGGTATTTATTCGTACATCAACATGGGAAAACTGGAGGATGCTCCGTTTACCATCAAGCAGGCCCTGGTGACGACGACGTATCCGGGAGCATCGGCGCTGGAAGTGCAGCAGCAGGTAACGGATGTACTGGAAGAATCCATCCAGTCGCTGGGAGAATTGTATTACCTGAAAAGTGACAACCGTGCGGGTTTGTCGAAGATTACGGTATATGTCAAGAAGGAAATCCGCGCGAAGGACATGCAGCAGTTATGGGACAAGCTCCGCCGCAAGGTGAACGATGTACAGTCGAAATTGCCTGCAGGGGCAGGGCCGTCGGTAGTCAACGATGACTTCGGTGATGTACTGGGAGTTTTCTACGGACTGAGCAGCGAAAGCCGTACGTACCGTGAGCTGGAGGATCAGGCAAAGGAAATCAAGAACGAACTGCTTGCCGTGGAAGATGTGGCCCGGATTGAGCTCTTCGGTATACAGAACCGGAGCATTGAGGTGACAGTGAACCCGGGAATGCTCTCTCAGACCGGGGTGACACTGGCGGATATTGCTTCGGCCTTCGAAAAGCAGAACAAGATTGTGGATGCCGGAGGCATGGAGACAGCGTCGCTCCGGCTGCGTATCGAGGCGGAAGGCAGTTTCAGCAGTCTGCAGGAAATAGAGAATCTTACGGTAGTATCGAAAGACGGAGGTTATTTCCGTCTGGGAGAGATTGCCGACGTATGCGAGAGTTATGTGCATCCGGCACGCAACCTGATGAAGATTAACGGGGTACCGGCTGTCGGCATTGCCATTTCCACGGTGGCCGACGGAAACGTGGTTGACATGGCGGAACGTGTGGCACAGCACGTAGACGCACTGAACGAGCGTATGCCGGAAGGCTTCCGGCTGACTCCGATATACGACCAGGGACATGAATCGGCAGTGGCCAACGACGGTTTTGTGCTGAACCTCATTGTTTCCGTACTGACCGTAGTGGGAGTGTTGCTTGGCTTCATCGGACTCAAGAACGGATTCCTGATCGGAAGCGGACTGATTTTTTCCATCTTCGGTACGCTGATTTACATGCAGGCCACAGGAATCGCCTTGCAGCGCATGTCGCTGGCAGCCATCATCATTGCCATGGGTATGCTGGTGGACAATGCCATTGTGGTGTACGATGCGGCCCTGGTCAACATGCAGCGGGGAATGCGGAAACGGGTAGCCATACTTTCTGCCGTTTCGTCTACAGCCATGCCGCTGCTGGGAGCCACATTAATTGCCGTACTGGCCTTCCTTCCAGTCTATCTGTCACCGCACATTACCGGAGAGTTGCTCTCTACCCTCTTCATTGTCATTGCAGTCTCACTGCTGCTGAGCTGGATTCTCGCCATCAGTCAGAATATCTTCTTTGTACAGGAGTTTGTAAGACGTCCCCGCCCGGAGGAGCTGAAGGGAGAACTTTTCCAGGGAAAATATTACGACCTGTTCCGGAAGGCCCTGAAAACCACCATCCGGAAAAAATATACGATTGTAGGTGCCATGGTAGTGTTGCTGGTATGCGCCGGAATGGGATTCAGGTTCATTCCCCAGCGCTTTACTCCCCTGCTGAACAAGCAGTATTTCACCATCGACATGTGGCTTCCGGAAGGTACCCGGATTGAAAAGACCGAAAAGCAGGTGGCTGAACTGGCTGCTTACCTGCAAAACCAGCCAGGAGTGAAGCAAGTAACCACCTTTACCGGACAGACGCCTCCGAGGTATTACCTGTCGAATGCGGCATACGGGCCTCAGCCGAATTATGCCCAGTGCCTGATTGAAACGGAGACACCCGAAATCTCACGGCAACTGCAAGAGCAGCTGCAGCAGGAAATAGCTACCCTTCAGCCCGACGGCATGGTCCGTATCAACAGTTTCGAAATCAACTCGGTTCCGCAGGCCCTGATTGAGGCACGCTTCTGCGGCGATGATCCTGCGGTACTGGATTCGCTGACCCAGATAGCCATCGGTATCATGCGGAAGAACCCGAAAGTAATGAATGCCAGAAACGAATGGGGAAATACAGCCATGATGATTGAAGCAGGATACGACCCGATCAAGGCCGGAAAGGTGAACATCGGACGGAACGACATGATGACTGCCGTAAAAAGTCTTACGGACGGTACGGCAATCGGCACTTACCGTGATGGCGACAAGAAGGTACCGGTATTGCTTCATACTCCGGGTTACGAGGACTGGAACCTCGACAACCTGAAGGACTTGCAGATATGGAACGGGAAACAGTCGGCCCCGCTGGCACAGGTGACCGGAGAAATACGGACAGGATGGGAATACCCGCTGGTAAGAACTTACAACCGGAAGTTGTCGATGGCCGCACAGTGCGACGTACAGCCCGGATATACCATGAAAGAGGTGCACGGAGAAATCAGAAAGGAAATCGAACAGATCCAGTTGCCCGAAGGATATACTTTCTTCTGGGACTCACAGTACAAAGACCAGAAAGAAGCCATGCAGGCTCTTACGCAGTACTTCCCGCTGGCCATCCTCCTGCTGATTCTGGTAGGGCTGTTCGGCAATTTCCGCCAGCCACTCATCATTTTCCTGATTCTGCCCCTCTCCCTCATCGGCATGGTGTTCGGACTGCTGGTTACGGGATTTGAGTTCGGCTTCTTCTGCATTGCCGGATGGCTGGGACTGCTGGGAATGATTATCAAGAATGTCATCGTACTGCTGGACGAAACCAACATCCAGCTGCGTGCCGGAGCGACTCCGCAGCAGGCCATCATCGAGGCTACCGTATCCAGGGCACGTCCGGTACTGATGGCAGCCCTGACCACCGTATTCGGAAGTGTGCCGCTGCTGTTCGATATCGTCTTCGGAGGTATGGCCGCCACCATCGTGTTCGGTCTGACGTTCGCTACCCTCCTTACACTTTTCGTGACTCCGGCACTGTATGCCGTTTTCTACCGGATTAAAATCTAGGGACATTTCAGTCCCCGGATTCCGGCGGTATTTATTTTTTTACTAACTTTAAACGCATTTGAAGATGAAACAATTACTGGTCATCCTCGGTCTGTCTACCTGTCTGACGTCACAGGCACAGGAAAACAGTCTGTTACAGCAATATCGTAATCAAGTGATTCAATATAACCAAGACATAAAAAGTGCCGGATATGCGGTATCCATGAAGAAAGAGATGGAGCATGCCGCCAAAGCCGACTTCCTGCCCCAGTTGTCCGGACAGGGAAACTTCCGTTATACCGGTCACCCGAATGAACTCTCGGTGACCCTTCCGGAGACAGAGCTTCCACTGGAATTTCAAGGAAAGAACCTGAAATACGGTGCCGGAGTGGCAGTGGCACAGCCTATCTATTCCGGAGGAGCCTTGCAGGCCGGCTACAATAAGGCCCGGAGAGAGAGTGAAATCTCCCAATACGAAAAAGACCGCCTGATCAATAACGTCATCTACGATGCCGATGTCTGTTACTGGAACAAAGTCGCCCGGGAAGAACTGGTGAAAGTTGCCAGTGACTATCAGCATTCCGTATCGCGGCTGGTAGAGGTGGTGAGACACCGTACCGAAGAGAAGTATACCGACCGGAACGATTTGCTGATGGCCGAAGTAAAGCTGAACGATGCAACGTACCGCCTGACCCAGGCTCAGAACGAGGCAGAAACGGCCCGTCTCTCACTGAATTCATTCTCCGGAGTCAGTTTTACAGATACCATTCCGACTGATTCGGAAGTGACTCCTCTCCGGGAAAATGAGATGCCGCATCTCTCTACCGAAGAGGGAATGGCAGCCCGTCCGGAACTGAAGATTTCCTACGGAGAGGTAGAGGTACAGAAAGAAAGCGCACGCATCGCCAATGCCGGTTATCTTCCTCAATTGAGCATCGGCGCAGAAGGAACCTATTCTTCTCCCGGATATAATTTCAGGGCAGACATGGATCCGAACTATGCCGTATATGCCAAGCTCTCCATTCCCATCTTCGAATGGGGAAAGAGAAAGAATACCCGCAGGGCCGGAAAGTACCGGGTAAACATGGCAAAAGAAAACCATTACAAGACCTCCGACTACATACGGCTCGAAATAGAAACGGCCTACTATACTTACGAACAGGCCATACAGAAAGTCAAACTCACCGAAAGTTCGCTCCAGAAAGCCGCTCAAATCGAGACACTGGCCATGGATAAATACAAGGAAGGAAACCTGTCGATTGTGGAAGTGCTGAATGCACAGATGTATCATCAGGAAGCCCGGACCAATTATATCCAGTCGAAGCTGAATGCACAGATAGCCAAGAGCAGCCTGGAAAGAGCAATCGGAAAAAACAGATAAGCTCATGAAATCAAATTCACTCAGCAAAGCTTCGGTCTCCTATCTCTGGGATTTTCTGCTATACTCCAGCCTGGGATGCATCTCCTACTTCCTGCTGGTCAACTATACCGATATCCCTGTGCGCCACCAGAACCGGCTCATCAATCCCGAAGGTATTCTGGCGGCCATCATCCTCTTCAACGGAGTAGGCATCAGCATGAAATACATCAACCTGAAAATCTCGGAGACCTGGTCTTTCTGAAAAGACGGAAAATGCTCCTGCTCTTTCTGGCCGTCACGGCCGTCGCGCTGCTGGGATCGAACTACCTGCTTTCTGCATTTGCCAAAATCGTCATCGGCTCTCCTTTTCCGTTCCGCATGAACGGTAAGGGACTGTCGTGGCTGCTGGGAATCTGGCTGGTGGAGCTGGTCATTGTCAGCCAGTTCATGGTCAACCAGTTTTACAAGAACCTGATCAGCCTCTACAAGCGGTCGAAGGAACTGGAGGAGAATAACCTGCGGGCACAGTACACAGCCCTGCAGAACCAGCTGAATCCGCATTTCCTTTTCAACAGCCTGAACACGCTGATTTCCGAAATTGAGTATAATCCGATGAATGCCATCCAATTTACCCGATACCTGGCGGATACCTACCGGTACATTCTGCACTGTCAGGACAAACAGTCCGTCTCGCTGGAAGAAGAGCTTGAATTTGTAGAGACCTATACCCGCATCCAGAATGTCAGACTGGGCGACTGCCTGCACCTGCAGAACCGGATTCCGCCGGAAATGCTGAAAAGAAGGCTTCCGCCGCTCACCCTGCAGCTGCTGATAGAGAACGTCATCAAGCACAATACCGTCTGCTTCGGCAAACCGTTGAATGTGGACATCTATCCGGAGCAGGACAATGAGAACGACTGGGTATGCGTAAGCAACCCGATACGCCCCAAACAAGGGGTCGTTCCCTCCGGCAAAGGATTGAACAACCTGTCGCAGCGCTACCAGCTGCTCTGCAACAAAGAGATTATCATATCAAATAAAGACCAGATTTTTACCGTAAAAGTACCGTTACTGTATGAATAAAAAAGCCCCTATCAGAGCCGCCATCATAGAAGACGAATATCCGGCAGCCCGACTGCTGCATAAAATGCTGCATGAAGTCCGTCCCGACTGGGAGATTATCCTCCTGCCAGGAAGCATCGACGAATCCGTACAATGGTTTAATGAAAACCCGCACCCCGACATCCTGTTCCTGGACATACAACTGGCCGACGGGATTTCCTTCCTGTTCATTGAACGTGCCCAGCCCGAAAGCATGATTGTATTCACCACCGCTTACGACCAGTATGCGATACGCGCCTTTACGGTCAACAGCATCGACTATCTGCTCAAGCCCATTCATGTGGAGCGGCTGACGGAAGCCATCAAGAAGTTCGAGCGGCTGACCGCCGGATACAGCAAGAAGTTCAACAAGCAGATGGACCTGAACGAACTGATGCAGGCATTGACCGCACAGGAAGAAAAGAAGTACCGTACCCGCTTCCTGATTTCAGGCAACCGGAAATTCTATACCATCCAGGTAGCGGACATCGCCTATTTCTATTCGGAAGAGAAAATCACCTTTGCGGTGACCCGGGACCGGAAGTCGCACATCATCGATTATCCGCTCAACAAGCTGGAGGAACAGCTCGACCCGCAACTGTTTTTCCGGGCCAACCGGCAGATGATTCTCTCGGCCAATTCCATCCAGCACATAGAGCCGTATTTCAACGGAAAGGTCATCGTGCAGGTCGATCCTCCCTATAAGGACAGCATACAGATCAGCCGGGAGAAAATCAATGCACTGAAAATCTGGCTCGACTCCTGAACCTACCATTAAGGTCAGACCCTATACCCTGTAATTATTCCATAAAAAAGAAGTTCCGGTTCAAAGGGATTGCTGCTTTGAACCGGAACTTCTTTTTTTATCTTTCTCACATTCTTCCTACTGTTTCCCATAACCGCCCAAAGCCTCTCTGCAGCGAGCCCCCCCTCATTCCGTCCTCTCTTTCACCATCCGGCAACCGCCAGCCTACACCGTCCGAAACAAAAAAAACCCCCTTATAATGACCGCAGTATCACTACCTGCCTGTCAATATAAGGGAATTGTTGCTATAAACAGAACCGTTCAGGTTCCTTATTTCTCCAGTTACGCATCATTCCTGACACGCCGCTCCGGCTCCTTTACCTGGCCGTTTTCTTCTTCCGCGATCTGTCATCCGGTCCTTCTTTATGAAGCACCTTCTCCAGACGAAGGTCAAACACCAAGGTAGAATATCCCGGAAGGTCACTCTGTCCGTATTCGCCATATCCCAGTGTATAAGGAATATACAGCATGACATGCGAATTTTCCTGCAGATGCATCAGTGCCGTAGACCATCCCGTAATCAGACCGGAAACCATGAAACCTACCGGCTCATGAATATCCGCATCCCAGTCACCCGAGAAACTCTGGTCGAACACCGTTCCGTTGTAATACATACCCCGGTAATGCACCATTACGGAGTCAGTAAACAAAGGAGTCGCTCCCTTCGCCGGCTGTTCACTTTCAGCCTTGTCGGGCAAATAAGGCAGCACTTTCGCATAGACATAATCGTTCTTGCCCCACGAAGGAGTCGTGATGCTTCCCTCCGTGTCGTTCTGCAACTTATAACTCAAGTACTTCTCCCAACGTTCTCCAGCCGGAGGATTTGCTGCGACAGCCGCAATGGAATCCAGGTAGGCACTGTTCTTCAATGCCCATTCACTGTTCGGATCTGCCGTCAGCGTATCATCATTATTACATGCCGTAAATACTGCCGATACCAACATCAGCATTCCCCACAGCCAAATCAGATTTCTGTTCATGTATACTCAATTCACTTAGTTACTGCAAAGTCTTCAGCAAGCTGGTGATGCTTACCTTGTCTGCAATAATGTTATTCAAATCAGCAATAGCCACACGTTCCTGCTCCATGGTATCGCGGTTACGCAAGGTCACGCAGTTGTCCTCCAGTGTCTGGTGGTCGATGGTAATACAGTACGGAGTACCGATTGCATCCTGACGGCGGTAACGCTTACCGATAGAATCCTTCTCATCATACTGGCAGTGGAAGTGGAACTTCAGGTCGTTCATGATTTCACGTGCCTTTTCAGGCAGACCGTCTTTCTTCACCAGCGGCATGATAGCCAGTTTCACCGGAGCCAGGGCTGCAGGCAATTTCAATACCACACGAGTCTCGCCGTTCTCCAGTTTCTCTTCGCAGTATGAAGCACTCATGATGCTCAGGAACATACGGTCTACACCGATAGAAGTCTCGATGACATACGGAGTATACGATTCGTTGATTTCCGGATCGAAATACTTGATGCTCTTGCCAGAGAATTTCTCGTGCTGGCTCAAGTCGAAGTTGGTACGGCTATGGATACCTTCCACTTCCTTGAATCCGAACGGCATCAGGAATTCGATATCGGTTGCTGCATTGGCATAGTGAGCCAGTTTTTCATGATCGTGATAACGGTAGTGGTCATCGCCGAAGCCCAGTGCCTTATGCCATTTCAGACGGATTTCCTTCCATTTCTTGAACCATTCGAGTTCGGTTCCCGGTTTTACGAAGAACTGCATTTCCATCTGTTCGAACTCACGCATACGGAAGATGAACTGACGGGCAACGATTTCGTTACGGAAAGCCTTACCGATCTGTGCGATACCGAAAGGTACCTTCATACGGCCTGTCTTCTGCACATTCAGGTAGTTCACAAAGATACCCTGTGCCGTTTCCGGACGGAGATAAACCTTCATTGAACCGTCGGCAGTCGATCCCATTTCAGTAGAGAACATCAGGTTGAACTGACGCACTTCCGTCCAGTTCTTGGTTCCCGAAATCGGACAAACGATTTCCTCATCCAGGATAATCTGACGAAGTTCGTTCAGGTCGTTTGCATTCATCGCCTTAGCAAAGCGTTCGTGCAGGGCATCACGCTTAGCCTGGTGTTCCAGTACACGTGAGTTGGTGCTGCGGAACTGAGCCTCATCGAAAGCATCTCCGAACTTCTTGGCAGCCTTTGCTACTTCCTTATTGATTTTCTCGTCGTATTTTGCAAGCTGATCTTCAATCAGCACGTCTGCACGATAACGTTTTTTCGAATCACGGTTGTCAATCAACGGGTCGTTGAAAGCATCTACGTGTCCCGAAGCCTTCCAGATAGTGGGGTGCATGAAAATTGCAGAATCAATACCTACGATATTTTCGTGCAACAGCACCATGCTCTGCCACCAATACTGTTTGATATTGTTTTTCAGTTCCACACCCATCTGTCCGTAGTCGTATACGGCGCCCAGTCCGTCATAAATTTCACTTGACGGGAATACAAAACCATACTCTTTACAGTGTGAAACAAGTTTCTTGAAAACGTCTTCTTGTGCCATTTTTCCTTAATTTATTTAGATTTCTTATTTTCTTATTCCTCCAAGATAGGGCACAAAGATAGGCATTTATCAGCAAAAAAGCACGAGGCTTGTATTAATTTATCTTATGAATAAAAGGAATATTCGAAAGAAGGAAGTTATTTTTCCTACTTTTGCAGAAAACTTAAGCACAATCATGGAAACCAAAGACAAGCATACCTTAATGACAACCGCTCCGATTCCCCGGCTGATCGGAAGTCTGGCCATACCCACCATCATCAGCATGCTGGTGACCTCGTTTTATGTCATGGCCGACACTTATTTTGTAGGAAAGATTGATACGCAGTCGACGGCCGCGGTAGGATTGTCGTTTTCCGTGATGGCCATCATCCAGGCCTTCGGCTTTTTCTTCGGACACGGTTCGGGAAACTACATCTCCCGTAAATTAGGGGCACAGGACTATGCCAGCGCAGAGATCATGGCCTCCACCGGATTTTTCTATGCCTTCATTGCCGGTACGCTGACCACCTGCCTGGGGCTGCTCTTCCTGACCCCCATCTGCCGTTTCCTGGGTTCTACCCCTACCATCCTGCCCTATGCAGAGACCTACCTGGGCATCATCCTGCTGGGAGCCCCCTTCATGGCATCCTCGCTGGTACTGAACAACCAGATGCGTTTTCAGGGCAATGCCGTCTACTCCATGGTCGGCATCATCGTAGGAGCCGTACTGAACATCGCCCTCGACCCGCTGCTCATCTTTACGTTCGAGATGGGTGTCGCCGGAGCCGCCTGGTCCACCCTCATCAGTCAGATATGCAGTTTCTGCGTACTGATGGCCATGGACAGCCGGGGCACCAACATCCGCATCCGGTTCAAGAACTTCCGGCTGAAAGCCCAGTTGCTGAAAGAAATCCTGTTTGGCGGTGCCCCCTCGCTCTGTCGTCAGGGACTGGCCAGTATCGCCACCATCCTGCTGAACGTAGCAGCCGGAGGATACGGTGATGCCGCCATCGCGGGCATGTCTATCGTAACCCGTATATGCATGTTCATCAACTCCTTCGTCATCGGATTCGGACAAGGTTTCCAGCCGGTATGCGGCTTCAACTACGGGGCAGGTCTTTACCGGCGCGTACGGGAAGGCTTCTGGTTCTGTATTCGTACCGGAGTGGTCTTCCTGACGGTCTGCGCCATCGTGGGATACATTTACGCCCCCGAGATAGTAGCCTGGTTCCGTGCCGACGACCCACAAGTCATCGCCATCGGTGCCCGTGCCCTGCGCTGGCAGCTCATTACCCTCCCCCTGGGAACCTGGGTGATACTCTGCAACATGCTGCTCCAGACCATCCGCAAACCCGTACGGGCCGTCACCCTGTCTTCGGCCCGGCAAGGCCTGTTCTTCATTCCGCTCATCCTGATACTCCCCAATCTGCTGGGACTGCAGGGCGTGGAAATGTGTCAGGCAGCAGCCGACCTGTGTTCGTTCATTCTGGCCATACCGCTGACCGTACCTGTATTAAAGTCTTTCCGGAAGAACTAAATTCAGTCTGCCGAATCATATTATCGGACGCCATTCCGGATATTTTATTCTTCACGCCGTAAATCGAATAATCAGCCACGTGGATTATTGGATTTACGGCGGAAACTTATCAATCCGCGACAAGAAACCACTTATTCTTCTCCCGACACGCACTTTTTTTAGATAAACTCACGATTTTTCGCCCGAGAGAACTAAAAAAATTCGTATTTTTGTTTCCATTAGTTTAAAATCAGTATATGAGCGAAGATACATTTGACAAAGAGATAAACAACCTTCCCGAAAAAGAGGAACATTCTGACTATAAGCCTGTAGACCAAACCGACGAAGCCGTAAAACATCAGTTGAGCGGCATGTACCAGAACTGGTTCCTCGATTACGCATCGTATGTAATTCTGGAGCGTGCCGTTCCGCACATCAACGACGGTCTGAAACCCGTTCAGCGCCGTATCCTGCACTCCATGAAACGCCTCGACGACGGCCGCTACAACAAAGTAGCCAACATCGTAGGACATACCATGCAGTTCCACCCGCACGGAGATGCCTCCATCGGAGACGCCCTGGTACAGCTGGGACAGAAGGACCTGCTGATTGACTGTCAGGGTAACTGGGGAAACATCCTTACCGGCGACAGCGCGGCAGCTCCCCGTTACATCGAAGCCCGGCTTTCCAAGTTCGCGCTCGATGTGGTCTTCAATCCCAAAACCACCGAATGGCAGTCTTCATACGACGGACGAAACCGGGAACCGGTGACTCTTCCTGTCAAATTCCCGCTCCTGCTCGCTCAGGGAGTGGAGGGTATTGCCGTGGGTCTGTCGTCCAAAATCCTGCCGCACAACTTCAATGAATTGTGCGACGCGGCCATCGCCTACCTCAAAGGAGAAGACTTCCAGTTGTATCCCGACTTCCAGACCGGAGGTGCCATCGACGTGTCACGCTACAACGACGGCGAACGGGGCGGAGTCATCCGTGTGAGGGCCAAGATTACGAAAATCGACAACAAGACCCTGTGCATCAATGAAATTCCATACGGAAAGACAACCTCTTCGCTGATTGACTCCATACTGAAAGCCAACGAAAAGGGAAAGATCAAAATCAAGAAGGTGGAGGACAACACTGCCGGAAAGGTAGAAATCCTGGTGCACCTGGCTCCCGGTGTCTCATCCGACAAGACTCTGGATGCCTTGTATGCCTTCACCGACTGCGAGGTCAATATTTCCCCGAACTGCTGCGTCATCGACAACAAGAAGCCGCACTTCCTTACCGTCAGTGCCGTACTGAAGAAGTCGACCGACAACACCCGCTCGCTGCTGCAGAAAGAGCTGGAAATCCAGCGGGGAGAGACATTGGAGACCCTGCATTTTGCTTCCCTCGAAAAAATATTCATCGAAGAACGGATTTACAAGGACAAGCAGTTCGAGCAGGCCGAGAACATGGATGCGGCATGCATGCACATCGACGAAAGACTGACGCCTTTCTATCCGCAACTGGTGCGTGAGGTGACCAAGGAGGATATTCTCCGGCTGATGGAAATCAAGATGGCCCGTATCCTGAAATTCAACAAGGACAAGGCCGACGAGTTTATCGCACGCCTGAAAAGCGAGATCGAAGACATCGACCGCAAGCTGGCCCACCTGACAGACTATACCATCGACTGGTACAGCCGTCTGAAAGAAAAGTACGGGCAGAACTTCCCGCGGCGGACCGAGATACGCAGTTTCGACACCATCGTAGCCACGAAGGTAGCCGAAGCCAACGAGAAGTTGTACATCAACCGCGAAGAAGGTTTCATCGGAACCGGACTGAAGAAGGACGAGTACATCTGCAACTGTTCGGACATCGACGATGTCATCATCTTCTACAAGGACGGAAAATACAAGATCGTACGCATTTCCGACAAGCTTTTCGTCGGAAAGAACATACTGTATGTCAACATTTTCAAGAAGAACGACAAGCGTACCATCTACAACGTGATTTACCGCGACGGCAAGGAAGGCTTCCACTACATCAAGCGTTTCAACATCACCTCGGTGATACGCGACAGGGAGTACGACATCACGCAGGGCAATCCGGGCTCGAAGATTGTATACTTTACCGCCAACCCCAACGGTGAGGCCGAAGTCATCAAAGTGACCCTGCGCCCCAACCCGCGCATCAAGAAACTGGTCTTCGAAAAAGACTTCAGTACCATCAATATCAAAGGCAAGCAGTCGATGGGTAACCTGCTTACCAAGTATGAGGTCCACAAGATCGGACTGAAACAGAAGGGAGGTTCTACCCTGGGCGGACGAAAAGTCTGGTTCGACCACGACGTACTCCGTCTGAACTACGACGGACGCGGCCAGTACCTGGGCGAGTTCTTCAACGGCGACTGCATCCTGGTGGTTCACCAGAACGGGGATTTCTATACCACCAGCTTCGACCTCAACAACCACTACGATGCCGATATCCGACTGATTGAGAAGTTCGATGCCGAAAAGGTATGGACGGCCGTACTGTTCGATGCCGACCAGCAGCACTACCCGTACCTGAAGCGCTTTACCTTCGAGAACTCTGCGAAAAAGCAAAACTACCTGGGTGAGAACAAGGACAACCAGTTCGTACTGCTTTCGTGCGAGGCCTATCCGCGCATCCAGATCACCTTCGGCGGACACGACAGTTTCAGGGATGCCCTGATTGTCGAAGCCAGCGACTTTGTCGGCGTCAAGAGTTTCAAGGCCAAAGGAAAACGACTGACGACCTATACCGTGGGAGAAATCATGGAACTGGAACCTACCCGCCGTCCGGAAACGGAAGAGAACGAGGAGAATGCAGAGAATGAAAGCGAAAGCGAAGAAACCACGGCAACTCCCGGCGGCGAAGACGAAAACGGACAAATGAACCTCTTTTAACTGACATGAAACGGATATTGACCCTACTGTTCTCCGTCACCGCCTGCCTGTGCCTCCATGCGCAGGCAGACAGCGTAAAGGCCTCGCACTACGTCATGCGCAGTGCCATGTTCGGTGTCGGACACAATAACCTGTTCGAAACCTACCTCTCTCCCCTCGAATACACGGGAGCGGAGTTGCGTTTCGTGCATGAAGGCATGCGGATGACCCGGCTGATGAACGGGAAAGTCTCCCGCCAAAGCCTGTTTCAGGTGCAGGCCTCGTATACCGAAAACATTTCCCAGACGGCCAACATGTATGCAGGGATGATCAACTGGAGCTATGCACTGCACTACCAGCATCGCATCGGCAAACAGCTGAAACTGCTCTTCGGACCGATGATCGACCTCAACTGCGGAGTGGTGTATAATCAGCGCAACTCCAATAATCCGGCACAGGCCAAAGCCTACGGCAACCTGGGCGCATCGGCCATGCTGATTTACAAGTTCCAGCTCTTCCAGTGCCCGTTTACCCTGCGCTATCAGGCCAACCTGCCGCTGCTGGGACTCATGTTCTCGCCCGAATACGGAGAGTCTTATTACGAAATATTCTCGCTGAAGCACGGGGGAAGGAACGTGGTATTCACTTCCCTGCACAACCAGCCGTCGCTGCGGCAGATGCTGACGCTCGACTTTCCGATACGGAGTACCGTATTACGGACGGGCTGCCTCATCGACATCCAGCAGGCCAAAGTCAACCAGCTGAAAAGCCACTCCTATTCGTTCGACTTCATGATCGGTTTTGTGCGCAACTTCCAGCTGATACGCGGCAAGCGGTGCGTCAGCATGCCCGAGAAAGTAACCCCATTCTGATTCAACAAGTTCTATCACACACCTACCATACACATGAAACGGTTTATACATACCTTATTATTATATATAGGAGCGGGATTTTCCCTGCTGTCGGTCTCATGCATCCGGGAAGATGTTTCCGGAAATACACCAGAGGCCAACTTTGAGTCGCTCTGGCGCATCATCGACCAGCAGTACTGTTTCCTGGACTACAAGCACGAAGTCTACGGGCTCGACTGGAACGAGGTGCACGAACGCTATGCCCGCCGCATCACCCCTTCGATGACCAATGAAAACCTGTTCGAAGTCCTCTCGGACATGGTCAACGAACTGCGTGACGGACACGTCAACCTCTCCAGTTCCATGGCCACCTCACAATACCGGGAGTGGTTCGACAGCTATCCCCGCAATTTCAGCGACAGCATCCAGAGCAACTATCTGGGAAAAGACTATATCATCTCCTCCGGACTGGAATATCAGATTCTGGAAAACAACATCGGATACATCTACTGCTCCAGTTTCTCCAACGGCATCGGCGACGGCAATCTCGACCAGACCCTGAACCGGCTGGCCATCTGCGACGGCATCATCATCGACGTGCGCAACAACGGGGGAGGCAACCTGACCACAGCCCAGAAGCTGGCCGCACGGTTTACCAACGAGAAAACGCTGGTAGGCTACATCTCGCACAAGACCGGTCCCGGACATCAGGACTTCTCCGCCCCCAAGGAAGTATACATCGAGCCCTCAAACGGCATCCGCTGGCAAAAGAAAGCAGTGGTACTGACCAACCGCCGTTCGTACAGCGCCACCAACGACTTTGTCAACTGCATGAAACAGTTTCCGAATGTCACCGTCGTAGGCGACAAGACCGGCGGAGGTTCCGGACTCCCCTTCAGTTCGGAAATCCCCAACGGATGGTCCATACGCTTCTCTGCCAGTCCCATGTTCGACCCCGCAATGGAACAGCTGGAATTCGGCATAGACCCCGATGTAAAGGTCGACATGACCAGTGAAGACATGCAAAGAGGAAAGGATACCCTCATCGAAACCGCCTGTCAGATACTGAAAAAACAGGAATAAGCCTCTCCGGACACCCCTCCGGAGCCCACAGAGTACTGGAAAAAGAAAATTCACCAGACACTTGCTTATTCAAAAATAAAGGTCTATCTTTGCAAAGCAATAAAGAAAAAGAATAGAAAGCCTCTATCGCGCTTGTGGCGTAATTGGTAGCCGCGCCAGACTTAGGATCTGGTGTCGTGA
>ERZ791617.61-NODE-61-length-85068-cov-82.0667_pt1 | contig 85068 bp, 61 predicted proteins | sample MGYA00510272_ERZ791617 | MGnify/ENA primary metagenome ERZ791617 (study PRJEB30046, sample SAMN00715200) | human gut metagenome | study: EMG produced TPA metagenomics assembly of the A metagenome-wide association study of gut microbiota in type 2...
TATATAAAAACATTATAAAGCCTTTAGGCTGAGATTATTATCCCGAACTGAGGTAGTTCTTCTTTGCCTATAAAAGAAACAAGTGAGTTGATAACCGTCTTATAGTTGCTTGCACCTTTGATGGTTGCTTTGTCTATCCATTGGCGAGAGAACTGTATGAAATCAATCTCTTTGTCTTTCTGCTCTCCAAACTTTAAACGCTTGAAAATTTCATCAAGAGAGTAGCCGTTTAGGTCAACTTGCATAGCATCGCATTTCTGCTGATAGCCTGTAACAAGTTGTTCAATCTCCTTGTGAATGGTAGTGCCTTTCTTGAAATTGCCTGTCTTGGTTAAGTCAGACGGTTTGATGAATAGACTTGTTGACAATCTTTTCACCTTTCGATTGAGCGTAAAGCGTACCTTAACATTATAAGTACCATCCGCTTTTTGCTCTTGTCTTTTAATCTCTGCTTTGATTGTAAGCATCTTACGCTAATTTTTATTAGTCAACAATTAGTCAACTAAATAGCATAAGGTTGATGTGCCTTTGGCTGCAAATCGTGCGCCCCAAAGATAGCTTGGACAAACAAAAAAGTGCTAAAGGCTTAAATAATAAGCGATTAGCACCTTTAAATCTTAGTGGACCAGCTAGGGCTTGAACCTAGGACCTCCAGATTATGAGTCTGTTGCTCTAACCAACTGAGCTACAAGTCCATTGAATTTTTATCAAATTCGAGTGCAAAGATACTAGATTTTAGGCAAATAACCAAATAAAATCTTAAAAATTTTCTTAGAATCAGAAAAATACCGTATCTTTGCACCAAATTATGTGCGCACACGTGCGTATATACTTATGAATCGTACAAAAGAAAAGTATTTCTATTCAGAAATGGACATAGACAAAAACAAAAGAATCGGTCTTACCGACGAACAAGTAAAACAGAGTAGGGAACAGCATGGCAAAAACGTGCTCACCCCTCCTCAACGTACCTCATTATGGAAACTGTATTTGGATAAGTATCGCGATCCGATTATCCAGATACTCCTCGTTGCGGCTTTCGTTTCCCTCATTTTTGCTTTTATCGAAAAGAATTTCATGGAGACCATCGGTATCTTCGTGGCAGTTTTCCTTGCTACCACCGTGGGCTTCTATTTTGAGCGCGATGCGGCTAAGAAGTTTAATCTGCTCACGGCACTCAGCGAAGAGCAGCCGGTAAAGGTGCGCCGCAATGGTAAGGTGATGGAGATTCCACGCCACGATGTGGTGGTGGGAGATGTGGTGCTCGTGGAAGTGGGCGACGAGGTGCCTGCCGATGGCGAACTCATCGTCTGCAACGACCTGCAGATTAATGAATCTACCCTTACGGGTGAACCCGTTACCGAGAAATCTCTGGAAGGCGGTGGCGATGGAGCCTATCCACGCAACGTCATCCTCCGTTCTACCATGGTGATGAATGGTAGGGGCGAGTTCGTGGTTACTGCCGTGGGCGATGCTACCGAGATTGGTAAGGTGGCGAAGAAATCTACCGAACAGACTTCGGTGGAGACACCGCTTCACATGCAGCTCGATAAGTTGGCGAAGATGATTTCCAAGGTGGGGTCCGTGGTATCTGTGGCAGCCTTCTTCATCTTCCTGATTCACGATATCCTCACCAACCCGGCATGGGGCGGCAAGGATTATTTCTATATGGCAGAAATCGTGCTGAAATACTTCATGATGGCTGTTACCCTGATTGTGATGGCGGTGCCTGAGGGATTGCCGATGGCGATTACCCTTTCTCTGGCGCTCAACATGCGAAGAATGCTGAAGTCGAACAATCTGGTGCGCAAGCTCCATGCCTGCGAAACCATGGGTGCCGTTACCGTAATCTGTACCGATAAGACCGGAACGCTTACCCAGAACAAGATGCAGGTGAGCGCCCTGGAACTCAAGCAGGGCGATGAGGCGCTGCTCGATACTGCCATCGCCCTCAACTCTACAGCTGAGTTGAATGACGGCAAACCTATCGGAAATCCTACCGAGTCGGCTCTCCTGCTCTGGCTCGATGCCCAGGGCAAGGATTATGAAGAACTCCGCAAGCAGGTGAACGTGCTCAAGCAGTTGCCTTTCTCTACCGAGAGAAAGATGATGGCAACCTTGGCAGAAGTTGATGGCGAGACCTATCTCTTCGTGAAGGGTGCGCCTGAAATCGTGATGAAGAAATGCATCATCGAAGATAGAATGCAGAGACAGTCAGCCGAAGAACTCGACGAGTGGCAGCATAAGGCTATGAGAACCCTGGCGTTCGCCTATAAGAAGGTAGAAACTTCTATCATGAGAACTTCCAGAACCTCTACTGCCGAAGTGGTAGTGTTTCTCGATGCCAACGATCTTCAGTTGCAGGCCATTGCAGCTATTGCCGATCCTATCCGTCCGGATGTTCCTGCTGCCGTGCAGGAGTGCCGTCATGCGGGTATCGAGGTAAAGGTGGTTACGGGTGATACGGCTGCCACCGCCTTGGAGATAGGCAAGCAGATAGGTGTCTTCGAAGATGAACCTGAGAACATCGGAGCTGATGGCTCCATGACCTCGCTCGACCAGCAGATGATTACGGGCGAACAGTGGGAGGCGCTTTCTGATGAAGAGGCTTACGAACGGGCAAAGGATATCCGAGTGATGAGCCGTGCCCGTCCTACCGATAAGCAGCGACTGGTGGCGATGCTCCAGAAGCGAGGCGAAGTGGTTGCCGTAACAGGCGACGGTACCAACGATGCTCCGGCGCTTCACTATGCCCACGTGGGCTTGTCGCTGGGTTCGGGAACTTCCGTGGCTAAGGAGGCTTCGGATATGACCCTGCTCGATGATTCCTTCAAGTCTATCGCCAACGCCGTGATGTGGGGACGCTCGCTCTATCGCAACCTGCAGCGCTTCCTCTTCTTCCAGTTGGTAGTAAATGTGGCAGCCCTCCTGCTGGTGCTTGGTGGATCTGTCATCGGAACCGAAATGCCGTTGACGGTAACCCAGATTCTCTGGGTGAACCTCATTATGGATACCTTTGCAGCCTTGGCGCTCGCCTCATTGCCTCCATCTCACGAGGTGATGAAGGAGAAACCACGCAAGGCATCCGATTTCATCATCAACAAGAGCATCGGTTTCGGCATTCTGTTCTGCGGCATCGTCTTCTTCCTCGTGATGTTTGCCCTGCTGGTTTACTGCGAGCGCAGAGGCAAGGGTGGAGTAGATGTGCATGAACTGACCATGTTCTTCACCACCTTCGTGATGATACAGTTCTGGAACCTCTTCAATGCCAAGGCGCTGATGAGTCATCACACCGCCTTCCGCCATTTCCTGAAGGATAAGGGAATGATTCTGGTGCTTGTACTGGTATTGGTGGGTCAGTGGATCATCGTCACCTTTGGTGGCGAAATGTTCCGCACCACACCATTGTCTCTCCACGAGTGGCTGCTCATCATCGGTTCCACCTCTGTTGTGCTCTGGGTGGGCGAGCTGTGGAGAGCTTTTAAGAGAATGATAGCAAAGAGAAGATAGAATGAATACAATACATTATAACGATACCGTGCAGTTGCCGCCTTGTGTGGCAACCATCGGTTTCTTCGACGGGGTGCATCGGGGACACCAGTTTCTGATTCATCATCTCGTAGAAACGGCACGAAAGGATGGCTTGCAATCTACCGTCATCACCTTCGATGCGCATCCCCGCAAGGTATTGCAGGCGGATTACCAGCCAGAGATGCTGAGTACGCTCGATTCCAAGCTGCTGCTGCTTTCGAAGACGGAAGTGGATAACGCCGTGGTGCTGCATTTCGACAAGGCTATGGCTGCGATGTCGGCAAGGGAGTTTATGCAGCAGGTGCTCCACGACCATCTCAACGTAAGGAAACTCTTCATCGGCTACGATCATCGCTTCGGTCATAACCGCGAGGAGACTTTCGAAGATTACGTGCGCTACGGCAAGGAGATGGGCATCGAGGTAATCAGGAACGAAGCCTTCCAGATAGATGGCATCAACATCTCTTCTTCCGTCATCCGCTCTTTCCTGAAAGAGGGAGAAGTGGAGATGGCAGCCCGGTGCCTCGGTTTCCCTTACACCCTCATCGGAAAGGTGGTGAACGGATACCATGAAGGCAGAAAGCTCGGCTTCCCTACAGCCAATCTCGATATCTCGCACTTCGGACAGATGATTCCTGCCCCTGGTGTCTATGCCGTAAAGGTAAGACTGGAGAACTCGGTGGTATGGAAACGGGGAATGATGAATGTGGGTAACCGTCCTACCTTCAATGGCAAGCAGATAACGCTGGAGACGCATATCTTCAATTTCGATGGCGACATCTACGACCAGCTCCTGCTCGTGGGCTTTATGAAGCGGATTCGGGGCGAACAGAAGTTTGATGGTCCCGAGGAGTTGGCGGCGCAACTGAAGGTGGATGAGCAGACCGTGCTGGATCTCTTCGAAAAGGAAGCGAAATGATAGCAAGAATGCTATTAACTATAAAACAGTTAATTATAAACTATAAAAGCAATGGCAAAGATTAATTTAAAGAGAGGTTTGACGGATGTGGTCCTCTACCTTATTATATTTATAGTAGTACAGATTATCATGATGTATGCCGGCGCAGGAATCTGGGCAGGCATCAAGGGTGAAGGTTATCAGGCAACGCTTCAGTCAGTAAGTACGGGCGGTAACGCCATTCTTACAGCGCTTGTTTCGGTGTTCAGCAATGTCATCACCCTCATCATCTTCCTGAAGACGAAGTGGACGCCGCTTACCCGCAGTTATCTGCTTTCCAAGCCTTGGGGCACACTTCTCTGGGTGGCATTGTTCTCTTTGGGCACCATCATTCCGCTGTCGTTCCTCTATGAGCAGCTGGGTATCGAGATGGATGAGAATACCCAGCAGATATTCACCTCGCTGATGAAGGAGCCTTGGGGCTATGTAGCAGTCGGCATCCTGGCGCCTCTTGCCGAAGAGGTAGTATTCCGTGGAGCCATCCTTCGCACCCTGCTGGGCATCATGAGCAAGAAGAACCATTGGGTAGCCATCATGATTTCTGCTGCCATCTTCGGAGTGGTTCATGCCAACCTGGCACAGTTTGTCAATGCTCTTCTGATGGGCTTGCTTCTGGGATGGATGTATTATCGCACCGGGAGTCTTGTTCCGGGCATCCTGCTCCACTGGGTGAACAATACGATGGCGTATGTCCTTGCCAACATCATGCCGCAGAGCGACGGCAAACTCATCGACCTCTTCCATGGCGATGAGAAGACCATGTATTATGCCGTAGGCTTCTCGCTCTGCATCATGATTCCAAGTTTTATACAGATGATTATCAGATTAAAGAAAGCAAAGGCTTAAGAGATAAATAAACGAGTAAAAAGGTTACCTGAATGGGTAGCCTTTTTTCAGATATACAAGTAGATATTATGAAGATTATAGAAAGCAGTATCATAGGAAAGAAGAGCCCTGAGGCTTGTGAGGATGGAATGGTAGTTACCGATGATTTCATCGCAGTGATTGATGGCAGTACGAGCAAGACTCCGAAGCATCTCAATCCTGATATGAAGAACGGAAGATATGCCATGATGCTTATCTCGGAGTATATTCGTGAAGAGTTGAAAGCGGATGCCTCGGTAGATGATTTCTGCCAGGGTGTGACAGTCTATATATATAATAAGGTGTATGAAAAGCTAGGGGTGGAAGAGCGGTTGAAGGAGCATCCGGAAGAGCGGCTTACCGCCTCGGCTATCCTTTATAGCCGGACAAGGAATGAAGTATGGATGGTGGGTGATTGCCAGGCTATCATCGATGGAAAGCTTTATGAGAACGGCAAGCCTTATGAGCAGGAGATTGCCAGAAAGAGGGTAGAACTGATAGAGCAGGGCCTTTCGCCTGCTGAGGCTAGAAAGCAGATAGAGCCATTATTGATCGAGGCGATGCTTTCCGGGCAGAACCAGACCTATCCGGTTATCGATGGATTTCCTATCTATCGGGAGGGAGTGAAGGTTGTCTCTGTTTCAGATTCTTGTTCTGTTCAAGATTCTGTTCCAGCATCAGATTCTGTCCCTTGTTCTGACTCCGTTTCTGCATCAGGTACATTTTTTGTCTCTTCCTCCGAGATTGTATTGGCAAGTGATGGCTATCCTTTCCTGGAGCCAACCTTGGCAGCGAGCGAGGCGGCATTGGCAGAGCAGATTGCCAACGACCCTCAGAACATCCATTCCTTTATCGCCACCAAGGGCATCGTTGAGGGCAATAAGAGCTTCGATGATAGAACTTATATTCGATTTTCGTTTGAAAAATAAAACACGGACAAATTCAATTTGTCCGTGTTATTTTTTTATGACTTCTGCCCCAAGAAACGGTGAGTTCTTGAGGAGAAAACTATGAGTTAGATTCGTTAACAAAGAGGGCAAGGAGTTAACAGGTTAACAGTTAACAGCTGTTTTTTGCATCCTCCCCCTCCTGCGTACCTTATTATATTTAAATATATATATACTTATTATTATATGTGAGTGGGGAGTAGTATGCATTTTCGGGCTGTTAACTGTTAACCTGTTAACCCTCATCAGGAAAATCATCCTTTTAATTTCTCCTTCTTGAGCTAGCCAAGAGCCTTATATGAAGGCAGGCAGGAGTCATCAATGATGACCGGCAGGAGGCTTAAATGATGACTCTTGATGGCGATAAATTGTGCCCCACGAAACTATGAATTAGTTTATTTATAAAACAGCAAGGGCTGCCAGTACATCCTGGCAGCCCTATTACGTTAGTATGTTATGAAAAATTTGAGAGAATTGAAACTTCACAGTTTCAGAATTGTTTTACTAAACATGATTTTTTATATAGAGAAAGCATAGAAATAACTACTTCAATATCGTAGGGGAAGCAGTGGTGGTGCTTATCTGGTCGATGCCCGTGCGCTGCATGGAGTCAACCGAAGCAGAATCGCCCATGGCTACGGAAACGTCCTTGCCACTCTTGGTGTATCCTACGTTTTCAATCTGATTATCGACATCGTTCTGGAATGGCACCTGAGCAGCGTTGCCCAGGGTCAAGACGATAGCTACCACGGCAGCAGCCTTGAAGAGAGGCTTCAGACGCTCTGTCAGTGAAACCACCTTTGCCTTGTTAGGCTCCTTGGTGTATTCATCTTCAATCATCGCCATCATCTTCTGATCGAAGTCATCACCCAGCGTCTCTTGCTTAGCCTCGCCCATCTCGTAAGAGAAGAGCGCCTGATATGGCTTCAGCTCGGCAGGCAACTCGTCCTGGCTGAAGAATGCGCGGAGAATCTCCTCTTCTTCGAGAGAAGTCTCGGCCTTCCAATAGCGGTCCAAAAGTTGGTTGATGTACTTATAATCCATAACTGTCGAATTGTTGAAATCTTTGTTTAACTGTTTGTCGAGCCCTGAAGATATTCACCTTGACCTGGTCTTCGGTGATGCTGAGGATGTCTGCTATTTCCTTATAGGATTTTCCTTCGATGTCTCGAAGTTGCAGACAGCAGCGCTGCTTCTCGGGCAACTCATTAATGATGTTCCTTACGATGTTCAGCTTGTCTTTCTGAATCATTCGTTCGGAAGGAGTGGATGATGTCTCGTCGAGCCTTTCTGTGGTCTGCTCTTCCAGCGAATCGTTCTGATTATCCATCTTCTTGATGCGGTCGAGCGAGAGGTTGCGGGTGATGGTGAGGCTGTAGGCCTCGATGGAGTCGAGCTCCTGCCATCTGTCGCGGGCATTCCAGACTTTAATCATGGTATCCTGCACAACGTCCTCCGCTTCCTCCCGGTTGAGAGTAATGCGAAGTGCCAACCTGAAGAGTTTATTCTTCAGTGGCAAAACATCGTTTTGGAAACTGATTTTTTTCATCCCTCTATAATTAATGACGACTCACCTGTAAGAAAGTTACAGGCAACTCTGAATTATTTCTATTTTTAACACTTAATAACGGTTCCGTGCTTTCCGTCAATAGCGGTAGCAAGGGTGATAATCACCTCTTTCACGCCTGCATCGATGGCTGCAAGGGCATTCTCCAGCTTTGGAATCATGCCGCCTGCCACGGTACCGTCTGCTTTATATCTCTCAAAATCGGCATGGGTAATCACTGGAATCACGCTGTCGTCATCCTCAGGATTGCTGAGCACGCCTTTCTTTTCAAAACTATATATTAATGTCACGTCGTAGTAAGGAGCCAGAGCCTTGGCTGTCTCGCTTGCGATGGTATCGGCATTGGTATTGAGGATATTGCCCTTTCCGTCGTGGGTCAGCGGAGCCATCACCGGGGTGATGCCTTCGTTAATCAGGGTCTGGAGCATCTTGCCGTTGGCACGCTCTACATCGCCTACGAATCCGAAGTCGATGCCATCCTTCAATGGGCGCTTATGACTATGGATTACGTCCATGTCGGCACCTGTCAGGCCGAGGGCGTTCACGCCGTTAGCCTGAAGCTTGGCAACCAGGTTCTTGTTTACCAAACCGCCATAAACCATCGTTACCACTTCCAGCATATCTGCATCGGTGATGCGACGGCCGTTTACCATCTTGCTCTCGATGCCGAGGGCTGCAGCTACCTTGGTGGCACGGCGTCCACCGCCATGTACCAATACTTTCTTGCCGGGAATGGCTGCAAAATCCTTCAAGAGCTGTGCCAGCTGCTCGCTGTCTTCAACGATGGCACCGCCTACCTTTACTACTGTTACTTTTTTCATCTTATCTTATGTTGAATGTTTACTGAAGATATGTGTATCCGAAGAGACCATTGCGATAGGTGCCCAGGAACTCCTTACCCTCATCGAGTGAAATCTTGCCTTCCTTCACACTCTTGGTTACCCACTGCTCCAACTGGCGGACGAGCTTCTTAGGATTGTACTGTACGTAATCCAATACCTCCTCTACGGTCTCGCCATCGAATATCTGATCGATGCAGTACTTGCCATCCTTTACAGAGATGTGGGCAGCATTGGTGTCGCCGAAGAGATTGTGCATGTCGCCCAGAATCTCCTGGTAGGCACCTACGAGGAACACGCCGAGATAGTATGGCTCGTTCTTCTTCAATGGATGAAGAGGGAGAACGTTGCCGATATGACCATCGGTTACGAAGTTGGCAATCTTGCCGTCGCTGTCGCAGGTGATGTCCTGCAAGGTGGCGTTGCGGGTAGGACGCTCGTCCAGGCGCTGGATTGGCATGATAGGGAAGAGCTGGTCGATGGCCCAACTGTCTGGCAGGCTCTGGAACAATGAGAAGTTGCAGAAATACTTGTCGGCAAGAATCTTGTCCAATCCCCTGAGCTCCTCAGGCACATGCTTCATGTGCTTGGCAAGGTTGTTGATCTCGTGGCACACGCTCCAGTACATCGCCTCAATCTCGGCACGGGTCTTCAAATCTACGATGCCGTGAGAGAAGAGCTGCAATGCCTCGTCGCGAATCTGTTCGGCATCGTGCCAATCCTCCAGCATGTTGCGAGGATTCAGGTTGTCCCATATCTCGTAAAGGTCCTTAACCAGCTGGTGGTCGGTTTCCTTTGCTTCAAACTCCTCTGGCATTTCCGGCAGGGAAGCAGTCTCCAGCACATCAATCACCAATACGGAGTGGTGGGCAGAGAGCGAGCGGCCACTCTCGGTGATGAGGTTAGGATGCTCGATATTGTTCTTGTTGGCAGCATCAACGAAAGTATAGACACAGTCGTTTACATACTCCTGGATAGAGTAGTTTACAGAGCTTTCGCTGCTGGCAGAACGGGTGCCGTCGTAATCCACGCCAAGACCACCGCCACAATCTACGAAATCTACATTGTAGCCCATCTTGTGGAGGTTGATGTAGAACTGTGCTGCCTCACGGAGAGCCGTCTGGATGCGGCGGATCTTGGTAATCTGGCTTCCGATGTGGAAGTGGATGAGGCGCAGGCAGTCGTGGAATCCCATCTCCTCAATCTTGTTGAGGGCGGTGAGCAGTTCGGCACTTGTCAAACCGAACTTCGATGCATCTCCACCGCTCTCAGCCCATTTTCCTGAGCCTGAAGAAGCGAGCTTGATGCGGATACCGATGTTTGGCTTCACGTTGAGCTTGCTTGCCACCTTGGCGATGATATCCAGCTCGTTGAGCTTTTCTACCACGATGAAGATGCGCTTACCCATCTTCTGTGCGAGCAAGGCAAGTTCGATGTAGCTCTCGTCCTTGTAGCCATTGCAGATGATGAGCGAGTCGCTCTGTGCCTGTACGGCGATAACGGCATGAAGCTCAGGCTTGGAACCGGCTTCCAGTCCCAGGTTGAACTTCTTTCCATGAGAGATAATCTCCTCTACAACCGGCTGCATCTGGTTCACCTTGATAGGATAGATGACAAAGTTTTCCCCCTTGTAACCATATTCCTCCTTGGCCTTCTGAAAACAGCTGGCTGTCTTCTCGATGCGGTTGTCGAGGATGTCTGGGAAACGGAGCAGTACGGGAGCGTTGATGTCGCGTAATGCCAACTCGTCCATGATGTCGCGCAGGTCTATCTGCGTATTGTCCTTGCATGGAGTTACATAGACATCACCCTTGTCGTTGATGCCAAAGTAAGAAGTGCCCCAACCACCAATGTTGTAGAGCTCCTTCGAGTCTTCAATAGTCCATTTCTTCATTTTCTGTTCTTGGTCTTGCTAAAAAGTTTGTTTTATAATATTTTCTGTTTATGATAAATCGTAGAAAGGTAAGCCGTCTCTTGTCTTGAGTTGGCTTACCTTTTTTCTTTATACGTTCAGCAGGCTACGAACCTCCTGTACTGTTTCGTTTACTTTATCCAAGTTGTCCATCACATTGATGTCTATGATATGTTTTGCCTTCTCGTAGAAAGGCTCGCGCTGCTTCAGCTGCTCGCGGATGAATACCTGTACTTCCTCCGGAGTCTTGTTGAGCAGCAGGGGGCGTACGCCCTTGCCCATCTTGAGGTGAGCATAGAGGGTTTCTGGCGTTGCCTTGAGGTAGATGGTGCAGCCCGACTGGTTCATATACTCCATATTGTCGAAGAAACAAGGTGTTCCTCCGCCACAGCTAACCACTACGTTTTCAAACTCCGCCACCTCGTGGAGCATGTTATGCTCTATGTGGCGGAATCCCTCTTCTCCTACTTCGTCAAAGATCTGCTTCACGGTTTTGCGCATACGGCTCTCGATGTACCAATCGAGGTCGTAGAACATCACGCCAAGCTCTTTGGCGAGGGCTTTGCCGACAGTAGTCTTGCCGGCTCCCATATATCCAATGATGATGATAGACTTCATTTTATTCTTTTTTACTTCTTCTGCCTCTTGCCTTTGGTTCTGGTGCTTCCTTGATGATGGTCATGCACTCCTCGTAGCTGAGTGACTCTACGTTCTCCTGCTTTGCCTTAGGAATGCGATAGTTCTTGCCATCGAATGCGATGTAAGGACCATAGCGCCCGTTCAGGAGCTCCAGCTTGTTGTCTTCCTCAAAGGTCTTGATATGGCGTTTCTGCTCGTTAGAGCGTTTTTCGTTGATAAGTTCCACTGCCTGTTCCAGGGTGATGGCCATTGGGTCGATTTCCTTTGGAATGGATACATACTTGCGGTCGTGGAGTACGTATGGACCGAAACGGCCGCTTCCGATGGTTACGGTAGAGCCTTCGAACTCACCTACCTGGCGAGGCAGCTTGAAGAGTTCCAATGCTTCCTCCAGAGTAATGGTCTCGATGCTCTTGTCGGCAGGCAACTGGGCAAACTGCGGCTTGTTCTCGTCTTCTGCGGTACCAATCTGAACCACAGGACCGAATCTTCCGATCTTTACGAATACAGGGCGGCCGCTCTTTGGGTCCTTGCCCAGTTCACGCTCACCGGCCTTGTGCTCGCTGCGTGCTTCCATCACACCCTTTACTTCCGGTTCGAAACGCTTGTCGAAATCCTTCATCCATTTGGTCCACTCGGTCTTTCCCTCGGCGATATCATCAAACTTCTGCTCTACGTTGGCCGTAAAGTTATAGTCCATGATGTTAGGGAAGTTGGCCATCAGGAAGTCGTTTACCACAATACCGATATCGGTAGGGAGAAGCTTTCCCTTTTCAGAGCCAGCCTGTTCCTTCTTGGTCTTCTGGGTAATTATGATACCCTTCAGCGTATCTACGGTGTAGGTGCGTTCCTCGCCCTGCTTGTCACCCTTTACCACGTATTCACGCTGCTGGATGGTGCTGATGGTAGGAGCATAGGTAGATGGACGGCCGATGCCGAGGTCTTCCAGCTTCTTCACCAGACTTGCTTCGGTGTATCTTGCTGGCGCCAGAGAGAATTTCTCTGTGGCGATGATCTCACGGCGCTGCAACTCATCGCCTTCCTTCATAGCAGGCAGGAGATGGGTTGAATCTTCTACGTTCTCATCCTCATCGGTAGATTCGCGATATACCTTGAGGAAACCATCGAATACAACAACCTCACCATTGGCAACAAACTTCTCGCTGGTGTTGTCGATGCTGATATTGATGGTAGTCTTCTCCAACTGTGCATCCTCCATCTGCGAAGCGATGGTACGTTTCCAGATCAGGTCGTAAAGACGCTTCTCCTGACTGGTGCCATCGATGCTTGTCTCGCTCATGTAGGTAGGGCGGATGGCCTCGTGAGCCTCCTGTGCACCCTTGGAGTTGGTATGATAGGCACGTGGCTTGCTGTATTCCTTGCCGTACTCCTTGATAATTTCATCCTTGCTGGCATTGCTGCAGAGGGAAGAGAGATTCACACTGTCGGTACGCATGTAGGTGATGCGTCCACCCTCGTATAGACGCTGAGCCACCATCATGGTCTGGCTTACGGTGAAGCCGAGCTTGCGGGCTGCTTCCTGCTGCAGGGTTGATGTGGTGAAAGGAGGCGCTGGTGTACGCTTCAGCGGCTTCTTGGTGACAGCCTCTACGGTGAACTTGGCGTCCTTGCACTTCTCCAGGAAGGCTTCCACCTCTTCATGGGTCTTGAAACGGTGGTCGAGCTCTGCCTTTACCTCAGTGGCTGCGCCATTCTCGCTGATCAGGGCGAATACGGCATTGACACGATAGTATGGTTCGCTCTTGAACTTCTGGACTTCACGCTCACGCTCCACGATGAGGCGTACGGCAACACTCTGTACACGACCGGCAGAGAGGGCTGGCTTCACCTTTCTCCACAATACAGGAGAGAGCTTGAAGCCCACGATGCGGTCGAGCACGCGACGTGCCTGCTGGGCATTCACCAAGTTCATGTCCAGGTGGCGTGGGTGCTCAATAGCGTCTAAGATGGCAGGTTTGGTAATTTCATGGAAGACGATACGGCTTGTCTTCGCTTCATCCAGTCCGAGTACTTCGCAAAGGTGCCAGCTGATGGCTTCTCCCTCGCGGTCCTCATCGGATGCTAACCAAATCTTCTTGGCTTGCTTCGCTGTTGATTTCAATTCTGTGACGAGCTTTTTCTTTTCCTCAGGAATCTCATAACAAGGTTCCATGGTCTTCTCATCTATACTGAGTTCCTTCTTCTTGAGGTCACGGATATGACCGTAAGAAGACATCACCTTGAAGTCTTTACCTAAAAACTCTTCTATTTTCTTAGCCTTTGCAGGGCTCTCGACGATTACTAAATTTTCTTGCATACGCTTCTACACAATTTCTTTTGGTCTGCAAAAGTAAATAAACTTTTTGCTTATACCTTATTATATAGTGATTTTTTTGGTTTTTTAAATGTTTTGGGGCGTATTTTCATTCTTTCGTCTTGAGTTTTGCAAGAAATTTGGCCACTCCCTGTCTTATTGAGCCTAATCCGAACTCTTCGGGATGGAGGTTGCTGAGAGGAATCCAGTATGACTCCTCGGCATCGTCCTTCGCCTCCACATGAGAGAGGTCTTTCACCTTTACCACATAGAACATATCAAGGGTATGAACCAGGAAGTCGGAATAGAGATAGAGGTTAGGGATGCTGAACTGATAGTTTGCCCCGATTACCTCCAGACCCGTTTCTTCCTTTACTTCTCTAGCCACGCCTTCTTCACCGGTTTCATCCATATCTACGAATCCGCCCGGCAAGTCGAGGGTGCCTTTGGCTGGCTCGTTTTTCCTGCGAACCACCAGAAGTTCTTCTTTCTCGTTGAGAATGAAGGCTACTGTGGCACTGCTGGGATTCAGATAGTAGGTGAATCCGCAGTCCTTGCATTTTTTACTCTTGAAGTTGTTGATCTCGAAATGTTGAGAGCCGCAAACTGGGCAAAACTTGAATTTATCTAAGACGTGAGTCATGTTGATTGTATTTAAAATAACGGTATTTATTACTAATCATTAATCTCTCATCAATATTGATTGTGTTTATATGAAAGAACGGTCGGTCTTTGAGTAGAACAAAGATCGACCGCTATCTGATTGATTACCAGTTGTCTGTACGGAAAGGAAAGAGAGGTAGCCCGCCAGCATTTGCCAGGTTTCCAAGCTGGAAGTTGCGGAAGCAGTAGCGCAGAGCCACTGGCTTCTTTACTTCAGGACTGGTTACGATGATACACTCGTTCCATCCGTCGTTGCCGCCTTCCTGCCAGAAATGCTTGGCTGTGGCAGGGTGGAACACCTTGTCTTCGCCAGCTACCTCGAATCCCTCGATGTTTGCAAAACGGTTGTAGGCTCTATAGGTGTTGTCGAAGTGAACCTTCACGGTGTCGCCAACTATCTTCATCTCCTTGAAGGTCATGCTTTCGCAGAAGAGTCCCTTCATGCCGTAGGTCTTGCTGAGAGCCTGGAGAGCCAGACGCTCACCCACAGGCTGTTTCTGGCATGGATGAATCTGCTCTACCTCGTATGGATAAACCAGATCTTCTGTGCAGACGATGCCGCTGTTAGGAATCATCTTGGTGGCATTAAACTGCTGCTCGCGGAGTCTTGGTCCTGCATCTCCATTGACGTCTCCATTAATATAAGGTGCAATCTGCACGAAATAGAATGGCAGTTCGCCCTGCTTGAAGTCTCTGCGCCACTGGGCTACGAGGTCGGCAAGACGCTGGGTGTATTGTCCTGCCGGGTCGCCCACGTTGGAACAGCCTTGATAGAAGAGGATTCCCTTTACGCTATAGTTGAGGATAGGATGGAAGGTTCCGTTGCCCCAGAGAAGAGGGTAGAGAAAGTCCCATTTGAACTTAGGATTCTTCGTCATCTTGATGGAGTCGAGGTCTTCCTTCGTGTTCTTTTTCAGATAGTCACGGTCGAGCCAGCTTTCTACACGGCTTCCGCCCTTGTTTGCCATAACTAGACCTACAGGTACATCGAGTGCCTTGTTTACTACCTGTGCAAAGAAATATCCGGTGGCAGATGCATCGCCCACGGTTTCCGGATTAATCTCCTTCCATTCGCAGTTGGCGTCATCCAGCGGTTTGCTGCTCATCACGCTAGGAATCTTCACGTAGTGTACACCTTTATATTGGTTGGCTTCCAATACAGCCTTGTTGTAGCCTTCTACAGGGCAGTTGCCGAAACCTTTCACCGGCATCTCCATGTTGCTTTGTCCGGCGCAGACCCATACTTCACCAGCCAAGATGTTCTTGAGGGTGGTCTTTTCGCCATCATCGAAGGTAATGGAGAGCGGAGTGTAGCTAGCCTTGGGAGTCTGTACCTTGACAGCCCACTTGCCATCCTTTCCGGTCTTTGCAGAATACTTCTGCTGCGACCATGAGGTGCTTACCTCTACCAGGGTGCCAGGTTTGTCCCAACCCCAGAGATTGGCTTCTGAATCTTGTTGGATAATCATGTTGTCACCCAGGATGTGTGGCAACTTTACTTTAGCGTTTGCTCCTGCTGTTACGAGAGCCAATGCTGCGAAAGCTAAAAGTTTCTTGTTCATTTTTTAGTGCTTAAAATTTATTGTTGCTGTTAATCTATTGTAGCTCGTATTGGATGATAGGAGCCGGAAGTCTGGAGAAAAGTCCAGACTTCCGACTTGTCTGTTGTATGAAAGCTCGTATTAAAGAAGGTTCTTGATGGCTGCATCAATGTCCTTGATCTGTATGTCGCGGGCTCTCAGAGTATTGCTTCTGTCAATGAGGAAGAAGGTAGGGATGCTCTGCACGTTATAGAGCTGGAGACTTGTTCCCTGGATGCCGTTCTCTTCACGTACACAGATCCATGGAAGGGCAGCGGTAGATGTTTTCCAGAAGTGCTCATCTGGATCTGCGGAAACCTGATAGATTTCCAGTCCGGCGGCATGATACTTGTTGTAAAGCTCACGGAGCATCATGATGCGCTTGGTGCTCTCGCTGCTGGCGAAGACATGGAAATCGAGCAATACCACCTTGCCAGTGAGGTCAGAGAGGCGGCGAACCTGTCCCTTGTTGTCCTGCAGGGCAATTTCGATGCATCCGTTCACGCTCACCTTGCTTGCCTCAATCTGCTGCTGTGCACGTTGTCTGTCAATGATGCGGATATCCTTCATACCCTCAATGGCGATGTTGTGCAGGTTCTTGCCACGCTCTGCGCCTGGATAGTAAGTATCCCAGCTTGTAGCTACGGCAGCGAATACTTTCACGTCATCCTTGTTGTTGCGAGGGTTAAAGATGAGTGAGTTGGTGTTGCCCAACTGGATAGTCTGGAAGAGTGCATAGTAAGAGAAAGCCTTCATCGGCTCCTTGAAGATGTAGTTGGTCTTTACATCCTGCTTGTATGCAGCCAGCATGCGAGCTACGATAACATCCATGGAGTCCACCCCGATGTTAGGGCTCTTGACGATGCCGTTGATATTGCTCTGCAGGGTCATCTGCTTGAGCGAAAGCTCCTTGATCTTGCTGCAGTTCTCAGAACCTTCCACCTCGTACTTGTAGCTCATCTGAGGATAAGCTGCCTTCACGTTGACGGTCTCGGTTGAGTCGATGCTGAGGTTGATGCTCTGGTTGGCAATGCGGAGACGGTAGAATTCAGGAGTGATGCTGTCCATCGCATTCTCTTCGAAAGCGAAAGATCCATCTTCATCCAGTTTTACCGAGTCGATTTTCACCGGACCATTCAGACTGAGGTTCTCCAGATAGAGCATAGAGTCCTTAGCCTCGGTAATATTACCGTTGATATGAAATTTCTTGTTGTTACAAGAAGTGAGAGCCAGCGCAGCTACCATAATCACTGCCGCTGAATAGATTCTAGATATCTTCATGAATTTTAGTATTTTGCTAAATTATCGACTGCAAAGGTAGTAATAAAATCGGGAATAATGCACCTTAGATAGATAAAATTATTAAAAAAGTAGAAAATAGTTGCCCAAATATTCGTTTATTAATTATTAAAGAGGTATCTTTGCAGCGTTTTAGATATTAGATGTTAGACAAAACAATAAGTTTTAATAATTAGATGAACGTAATTACAAAAAGTGTTCAGTTGCCTGATGGAAGAACCATCACAATTGAGACCGGAAAAGTTGCAAAACAGGCTGATGGTGCTGCGGTTCTCCGCATGGGTAACACAGTGCTTCTCGCAACTGTTTGTGCAGCAAAGGATGCAGTTCCGGGTACAGATTTTATGCCTTTGCAAGTAGATTACCGTGAGCAGTACAGTGCTGCTGGCCGTTTCCCTGGTGGTTTCACCAAGCGCGAAGGCAAGGCTAGCGACGAGGAGATCCTTACCTCTCGCCTTGTGGACCGTGCTTTGCGTCCACTTTTCCCTTCTAACTACCATGCAGAAGTTTACGTACAGGTAATGTTGCTCTCTGCCGATGGTGTTGATCAGCCAGATGCCCTTGCTGGTTTCGCTGCTTCAGCTGCCATGGCTTGTTCAGATATTCCTTTCGAGCACTACATCTCTGAGGTTCGTGTAGCTCGTATCAATGGTGAGTATGTCGTTAACCCTACATTCCAGCAGATGGAAGAGGCTGACATGGATATCATGGTTGGTGCTACCAAGGAGAATATCATGATGGTGGAAGGTGAGATGAAGGAAGTTTCTGAGCAGGATCTGATTGGCGCCCTCAAGGCTGCTGCCGAGGCTATCAAGCCTATGTGCGAGCTCCAGTATGAGTTGGCTAAGGAGAAGGGTACTGACGTAAAGCGTGAGTATGATCACGAGATCAACGACGAGGAACTCCGTGAGCAGATCAAGTCTGAGCTTTACAAGCCTGCTTATGATATCAACCACCAGGCGTTGGAGAAGCATGCTCGCCAGGATGCTTTCGACAAGGTTTTGGCTGACTTCCTCGAGAAGTATGACGCAGCTCATACCGATCTTTCTGAGGAAGACTTGGAGGAGAAGCACGCTGAGGCTACCCGCTACTATGATGACGTAATGCGCGATGCTATGCGTCGTTGCATCCTCGATGAGGGCTTGCGTCTTGATGGTCGTGCTACTACAGATATCCGCCCTATCTGGTGCGAGGTATCTCCACTTCCAATGCCTCACGGAAGCGCTATCTTCCAGCGTGGTGAGACCATGTCTCTCTCTACATGTACTCTTGGTACAAAGATGGATGAGAAGCTTATCGACGGTGTGCTCGAGAAGAGCTACCAGCGCTTCCTCCTTCACTATAACTTCCCTCCATTCTCTACAGGTGAGGCTAAGGCTCAGCGCGGCGTAGGTCGTCGTGAGATTGGTCACGGTCACTTGGCATGGCGTGGTTTGAAGGGCCAGATTCCTACAGACTTCCCTTACACAGTTCGTTTGGTAAGCCAGATCCTTGAGTCTAACGGTTCTTCTTCTATGGCTACTGTTTGTGCAGGTACACTCGCTCTGATGGATGCAGGTGTTCCAATGAAGAAGCCAGTTTCAGGTATCGCTATGGGTCTTATCAAGAACCCAGGTGAGGACAAGTACGCTATCCTCAGTGATATCCTCGGTGATGAGGATCACTTGGGTGATATGGACTTCAAGACCACTGGTACCCGCGATGGTTTGACCGCAACACAGATGGATATCAAGTGTGACGGTTTGAGCTTCGAGATTCTTGAGGAGGCTTTGATGCAGGCTAAGGCTGGTCGTGAGCACATCCTCAACTGCATGATGGAGACTATCTCTGAGCCACGTGCTGAGATGAAGCCACAGGTTCCACGTATCGTAGCATTCGATATTCCTAAGGAGTTCATCGGTGCTGTCATCGGCCCTGGTGGTAAGATTATCCAGCAGATGCAGGAGGATACAGGTGCTACTATTACTATCGAGGAGACTGATGGTAAGGGTCACGTACAGGTATCTGCTCCTAACAAGGATTCTATCGATGCTGCTTTGGCTAAGATCAAGGCTATCGTAGCTGTTCCTGAGGTTGGTGAGGTTTACGAGGGTACTGTTCGCTCTATCATGCCTTACGGTTGCTTCGTAGAGATTCTCCCAGGTAAGGATGGTTTGCTCCATATTTCTGAGATCGATTGGAAGCGTCTTGAGACAGTTGAAGAGGCTGGCATCAAGGAAGGCGACAAGATCAAGGTGAAGTTGATGGAGATTGATCCTAAGACTGGTAAGTACAAGCTTTCTCACCGTGTGTTGATGGAGAAGCCAGAGGGCTATCAGGAGCGTGAGCGTCGTCCACGTCCAGAGCGTGGTGAGCGTCGCGGTCGTCGTGATGATCGTCATGAGGGTCGTGGTGAGCGTCCAGCTCGTCAGCCACGTCGTTACGAGCATCGTAATGAGGAGCAGGCTCCTAAGGATTTCAACGATTCTTTGGATCACAACAATGATGTAGAATAATCCTAGTATTATATACATTAATAAATATAGATGGGTGTATTTCGTCAAAAAAGCGGAATGCACCCGTTTTTTTGTCAGAACCCTATGAAATAGTTCCCTTAACGAAAAATACACTTTCCCTTAAGGAAATAAATATTTTCCCTTAAGGAAAAAAATATTTTCTCTTAAGGAAAAAATATATTCTCTTAAGGAAACTTTTAATTGCTGAATTATATGTAAAAGATTCGCGATGAGTGTAATGGGAGAGATGGTCTAAGGATAACGGGTGTAAATACCGGGAAACTTCGAGATGTCTAAAAAACAATAAAGCCCTGCAAGTGAAACTTGCAAGGCTTTGCTTTCTGCGCTTCAAGATGGGCTTGAACCAACGACCCCCTGATTAACAGTCAGGTGCTCTAACCAACTGAGCTATTGAAGCATTTAGTTTGAAAAAGAATAGAGCTACAAGTAAAACTTGCGACTCTTTTGCGCTTCAAGATGGGCTTGAACCAACGACCCCCTGATTAACAGTCAGGTGCTCTAACCAACTGAGCTATTGAAGCATTTTGCATTGCAGGAATATTGCGTTCCTTATTTGCGTGTGCAAAAGTACTAACTTTTCTTCAATCAGCCAAATTTTTCGGCAACTTTTTTCTGTTTTTCCTTAAAAAAGTGCATTTTTCGGTAGTTTTCACTACTTTTTGCATCAATTATGGCAGTTTTCGAGAAGAAATGAGTACCTTTGTGGTCGAATAATCATATAACAAGGTAAACATGAAAAAAGTATTGGTTTCATTGCTGATGGCGCTCCTCGTGGTGCCATCTATTGCACAAACAGATAAAGATCACGACTTCAAGATGGCTAAGAATATGGATATCTTCAATGCCATCTATAAGAATCTTGACTTGATGTACGTTGATACGCTCGATGCTGATGAGGTGGTGGGAAATGGCGTTAAGGCGATGTTGGGAAGCCTCGACCCTTATACTACCTACTATCCGGAGGAAAAAGTCAACGAACTGAAGAATATGCTCACCGGCAAATATGCTGGTGTGGGCGCTGTGGTGCGCTACAACTTCCAGTTGCAGCGTGTGTGCATTAGTGAACCTTATGCCAATATGCCCGCTGCAGAAGTGGGATTGAAGAAGGGTGATATCATCCTGAGTATCGATGACGAGGATATGACCAATAAGGAAGTTAGCTATGTAAGCGATCATCTCCGTGGAGAACCGGGTTCTTCCTTTATGTTGAAGGTAAAGCGACCAAGTACAGGTAAAATACTGAAGGTAAAGGTAACTCGCCGTACTATCCAGATGCCTTTCCTGCCATATTACGGAATGATGGAAGGTGGTATCGGTTATATCAACTTCAATTCTTTCACCGATAATTGTGCCAAGGATGTGCGCCGTGCTTTCATCGACCTGAAGAAGCAGGGAGCCAAGGGACTCGTCTTCGACCTCAGAAGCAATGGCGGTGGTTCGGTGAGCGAGGCCGTGAGCATCGTCAATATGTTTTTGCCAAAGGGAAAGACCGTATTGAAGATGAAGGGCAGATTGCAACGTTCCAACAATGAATACAAGACAACGGTAGAACCTGTTGACTCTGTGATGCCGATGGTAGTTCTGGTGAGTGGAAACACAGCCAGTTCCAGCGAGATTATGAGCGGTTGTCTGCAGGACTATGACCGTGCTATTATATTAGGTACGCGCACGTATGGAAAAGGTCTGGTACAGACCACGATGGATTTGCCATACAATGGACAGATGAAACTTACCACAGCCAAGTATTACATTCCAAGTGGCAGGTGCGTGCAGGCGCTTAATTACAAGCATACCAAAGGTGGTTATGTAGAGCATGTTCCAGATTCACTTACCAAGGTGTTCTATACAGCCGGTGGCAGAGAGGTGCGTGATGGAGGCGGTGTGAAGCCGGATGTAGAGGTGAAGCCGGATTCCTTGCCAAACATTGCTTTCTATCTCGCCGGTGCCCGCGACAGTAATGAGGTGATGCTCAATTACGAAGTGGATTATATCGCCAAACATCCTGCTATCGCACCAGCCAAGGATTTTACTTTGACAGATGCCGACTATGATGAGTTTAAGTCCCGCGTTCTGAAAGCGGATTTCAAGTACGACCGTGAGACTGAAAAATATCTCAAGGATTTGGAGAAACTTGCTAAGTTTGAAGGATATTACGAAGATGCAAAGCCAGAGTTCGAGGCGTTGAAAAAGAAGTTGAGTCACAATGTGGCAAAAGACTTGGATTTCAACAAAGACTACATCAAGCAGCTTTTGGAAAACGACATCGTGGCAGCTTATTATTTCCAGGCTGGAGCCATCCAGAATTCCCTGCGCTACGACAAGCAGATTAAGGCTGCCGTTAAGTTGTTAAATTCACCGGAAGAATACGGAAAAATACTCCATCCCGTGAAGAAATGACAACAAAAACCTGCACAATCGCCTAAAATTGCGCAGGTTATGAATAAAAAACAGAAAATTCTTTGGAGATTTTCAAAAATATTAGTAATTTTGCACACGTTCAGTGGAATGAGGGGCTCGCAAGAGTTCCTCATTTTATTTTAAATAGGTATATATGATAGATAAAAACGTCGTAAAAAAATTAGTTGATGAATGGCTCCAAGATCAGGAATATTTCTTGGTGGACATTGAAATCAGTCCAGACAATCGTATCGTAGTCGAGATTGACCATGTTGACGGTGTATGGATTGAAGATTGTGTGGCTTTGAGTAGATATATCGAGGAACGATTGAGTCGTGATGACGAGGACTACGAGCTGGAAGTAGGCTCTGCTGGTCTGGGTCAACCATTTAAGGTTCCACAGCAGTATATCAACTTCATTGGCAAGGAGGTAGAGGTGCTCGATGCTGACGGTATCAAGGTAAAGGGCATCTTGAAGGCTGTGGAAGGCAATGATTTCATAGTAGGCGTAGAAGAAAAAGTGAAGGTAGAGGGCAAAAAGCGTCCTGTAAAGCAGGAGGTTGACCATGTTTACCAGATGGATAAAGTAAAATATACAAAATATATAATCAGTTTCAAATAAGCTATGGCTAAAAAAGAGCAAGAATTAACAGCGAGTATGATTGATACATTCCGCGAGTTTAAAGAAACCAAGAATATCGACCGTACTACATTGGTAAGTGTATTGGAGGAAAGCTTCCGCAATGTACTTGCCAGAATTTTCGGTAGTGATGAGAATTTCGATGTAATCGTAAACCCAGACAAGGGCGATTTCGAGATTTATCGTAACCGTGTCGTTGTTGCTGATGGTGAGGTAGAAGATGAGAACAAGGAGATTACGCTTACCGAAGCACGCAAGATTGAGCCTGACTATGAGGTAGGTGAGGATGTGAGCGAGAAGGTAGATTTCAATAAGTTCGGTCGCCGTGCCATCTTGACTCTTCGACAGACTTTGGCTTCTAAGATTCTTGAGCTTGAGCACGACTCACTCTACAATAAATATAAAGACCGTGTTGGACAGGTAATCTCTGGTGAGGTTTATCAGGTATGGAAGCGCGAGGTTCTTATCGTTGATGACGAGAACAACGAGTTGATGTTGCCTAAGACGGAGCAGATTCCTGGCGATATGTATCGTAAGGGCGAGACTGTACGTGCCGTCATCCTTCGTGTTGACAACGATAACAACAATCCTAAGATTATCTTGAGCCGTACAGCGCCAATCTTCCTGCAGCGCCTGTTGGAGGCTGAGGTTCCTGAGATTGCAGATGGCTTGGTTGCTATCCGTCGCATTGCCCGTCTCCCTGGCGAGCGTGCCAAGATTGCTGTAGAGAGCTTCGATGAGCGTATCGACCCAGTTGGAGCTTGTGTAGGTGTTAAGGGTAGCCGTGTTCATGGTATCGTTCGTGAGCTTTGCAACGAGAACCTCGACGTCATCAACTATAGCTCTAATACCAAGCTGTTTATCCAGCGTGCCTTGGCACCAGCCAATATTACGTCTGTGAACATCGACGAGGAGAACAAGAAGGCAGAGGTGTTCCTGAAGCCTGAGGAGGTTAGCCTGGCTATCGGCCGTGGCGGTATGAACATCAAGTTGGCTTCTATGTTGACAGAATATACCATCGATGTATTCCGTGAGGTAGATGAGAATGAGGCTGACGAGGATATCTACTTGGATGAATTCTCTGACGAGATTGACCAGTGGGTTATCGATGCCATCAAGGGTATCGGTTATGATACAGCTAAGCAGGTGCTCAATGCACCACGTGATATGATCGTAGAGAAGGCTGACCTTGAGGAGGAAACCGTGGATAACGTACTCAAGGTATTGAGAGCTGAATTCGAACAATAATTTCCCTAGCTGGCGAGTGCTTGCGGGGAATCTAACTTTAAAAATAGGAGAATAAAATAATTTATGAGCATCAGATTAAATAAAGCACTACGTGAATTGAATATAGGACTTCAGACGGCAGTTGAATTCCTAGAAAAAAGAAAGGACCTGGGAGAGGTCAAGGCCGAACCGAGCTTCAAACTCAGCGACCAGCAATACAAGGCATTGAACGATGCCTTCAGTCAAGATAAGGAGGTTCGTGATCAGGCCGAGAAACTCATCACCAAGAAGGCCAAGGATAAGAAGCGTGCGCCTGAGCAGAAGGACCATCGTGCCGAAAACTTATTGGAGTCGGGTAACCAGCAGCAGTATAAGCCGTTGGGTAAGATCGACTTGGATAGCATCGGAAAGGGTAAGTCTGCAGAGTCTGCTGCTAAAAAGTCGGAGGCACCGAAGCATGAGACTGCTGCCGTCAGTCCTGCGCCAGTGAAAGAAGCTCATCGTAATGAGCCAAAACATGACCAGAGATCTAACCATGGATCTCATCAAAAACAAGAGATGAAACAAGAGAATCAGCAAAAGTCACAGCAGCCAAAGATGAACGACTTTAAGGGTCAGAAGAATGCTGCACAAGGTAATAAGAATGTAGAGACTCAGCAGCAGAATGCTGAGCAGAAGACTGCTGGCAACAGCCAGCCTTCTAGCGTGTTCACATTGAAGAGTGAGAAGAAATATACTTCAAATGAACCTAAGGTGTTGGGTAAGATTGATCTTTCTTCTCTCAATCAGAGCACTCGTCCTAAGAAGAAGTCTAAGGAGGAGCGCCGCAAGGAGCGTGAGGAGAAGTTGGCGCAGCAGCACAATGATCGCAAGAAGCGTGTTCGTATCAACAAGGAGCGTGTTGACATTAATGCCGAGGCTAAGAACAACAGTGCCGATGGTAATGGCCAGAATAAGGGCAATAATGGTGGCAACAACAAGAAGAATAAGAACAAGAATAGAAATAATAATAACAATAATAATAATAACCGCGGCAATAACAATAACAACCGTGGCAACCAGCGTCAGATTGAGGTGGACGACGAGGCTGTAGCACGTCAGGTAAAGGAGACTCTTGCCCGTTTGACCAGCAAGAGCCAGAACAAGAAGGGTGCTAAGTATCGTAAGGAGAAGCGTGAGGCTGTACAGGAGAAGTTGCAGGACCAGGCTCGCCAGGAGCAGAAGGAAAGCAAGACCCTGAAGCTTACTGAGTTCGTTACCGTTAGCGAGTTGGCTACGATGATGGACATCAGCGTTACTCAGGTTATCTCTACCCTGATGGGTGTAGGTATCATGGTATCTATCAACCAGCGTCTGGATGCAGAGACCATCAACATGGTGGCTGAGGAGTTCGGTTTCAAGACCGAATACGTGAGTGCCGAGGTTCAGGAGGCTGTGAGCGAGGAAGAGGATGATGAGAATGACTTGGTTCCACGTGCTCCAATCGTAACCGTGATGGGTCACGTTGACCACGGTAAGACCTCTTTGCTCGACTATATCCGCAATACCAATGTGATTGCCGGTGAGGCGGGTGGTATTACCCAGCACATCGGTGCCTACAGTGTGACCCTGAACAGCGGTCGCAAGGTAACCTTCCTGGATACCCCAGGTCACGAGGCGTTTACCGCTATGCGTGCCCGTGGTGCTCAGGCCACCGATATCGCCATCATCATCATCGCAGCCGATGACTCTGTGATGCCTACTACCAAGGAGGCTATCGCCCATGCGCAGGCTGCCGGTGTGCCAATGGTATTCGCTATCAACAAGATTGATAAGCCAGGTGCTAACCCAGACCGTATCCGTGAGGACTTGGCTAACATGAACCTGCTCGTTGAGGAGTGGGGTGGTAAGTACCAGTGCCAGGAAATCAGTGCCAAGAAGGGTATCGGTGTTCACGATTTGCTCGACAAGGTGCTCCTCGAGGCTGATATGCTCGACTTGAAGGCTAACCCTAACCGTCGTGCCACAGGTACCATCATCGAGTCTTCGCTCGACAAGGGTCGTGGATATGTTTCTACCGTATTGGTTGCCAACGGTACCTTGAAGGTAGGCGATATTGTTCTCGCAGGTACTTCTTGGGGTCGTGTCAAGGCGATGTTCAATGAGCGTAATGCCAATATCAAGTCGGCTGCTCCAGCTGAGCCAGCTATCATCCTCGGTTTGAACGGCGCACCTACAGCAGGTGACCAGTTCCACGTAATCGAGACAGAGCAGGAGGCTCGCGAAATTGCCAACAAGCGTGAGCAGTTGCAGCGTGAACAGGGCTTGCGTACTCAGAAGCGCTTGACCTTGGGTGATATCTCTCACCGTATCGCACGTGGTGAGTTCCACGAGTTGAACGTCATCGTAAAGGGTGATACCGATGGTTCTGTTGAGGCATTGAGCGACTCATTCATCAAGCTTTCTACCGAGAAGGTTCAGGTGAACGTAGTCAACAAGGCAGTAGGTCAGATTTCAGAGAACGACGTGATGCTGGCATCTGCTTCAGATGCAGTCATCGTTGGTTTCCAGGTTCGTCCATCTGCCGATGCTCGCAAGGCTGCCGACCGTGAGGGTGTTGAAATCAACACATACTCTATCATCTACGATGCTATCGATGATATCAAGAGCGCGATGGTAGGTATGCTCGACAAGGTGAAGAAGGAAATCGTTACCGGTCAGGTAGAGGTGAAGCAGACCTTCAAGATTTCCAAGGTGGGTACTATTGCCGGTGGTCTCGTTACTGAGGGTAAGGTACACGCTAAGGATAAGGCTCGCGTCATCCGTGACGGTATCGTGATCCGTACAGCAGAAATCGGTGCCTTGAAGCGTTACAAGGACGATGTCAAGGAGGTGGTTACCGGTATGGAATGCGGTTTGAGCCTCGTCAACTACAACGATATCCAGGAGGGCGACGTTATCGAGACCTTCACTGAGATCGAGGTAGAGCAGAAATTGTAATATAGCATATATTATATAATAAGGTAGGGATGAGCCCTTGGTGGCTTATCCCTATTTAGGGTTAAAATAACGAAAGGTTATTCTAAATAAAATGGCAGAAATAGAGAAAGAACAGAATCAGGTTGTCAAGGACGTGATAGACCAGAAATACGAGTATGGTTTTACCACCGATGTACATACTGAAATCATAGAAAAGGGTCTCAACGAGGATGTTGTGCGCCTGATCTCGCAGAAGAAGGGAGAGCCAGACTGGATGCTCGAATTTCGTCTGAAAGCCTACAATTACTGGAAGACGCTCAAGGAGCCAAAGTGGGGACACGTGCACGTGCCACCTGTTGACTACCAGGAGATTTCATACTATGCCGATCCTTTGGCTAAGAAGCCGAAGAACAAGGAGATAGACCCAGAGCTGGAGAAGACATTCGACAAGCTCGGTATTCCTCTGGAGGAGCGTCTGGCTTTGAGCGGCACCGCCGTAGATGCCATCATGGACTCTGTGTCGGTGAAGACTACCTTCAAGGAGAAACTCCGTGAGAAGGGCGTCATCTTCTGCAGTATTGGTGAGGCTGTGAAGGAGCATCCTGATTTGGTAAGAGAGTATCTGGGAACCGTAGTTCCTTATCGTGATAACTTTTATGCAGCCTTGAACAGTTGCGTATTCAGTGATGGCTCATTCGTTTATATTCCTAAGGGTGTCCGCTGTCCGATGGAGTTGAGCAGTTACTTCCGCATCAATGCCCGTAACACCGGTCAGTTTGAGCGTACATTGATCATCGCCGATGATGATGCCTACGTTTCTTACCTGGAGGGATGTACAGCGCCAATGCGTGATGAGAACCAGCTCCATGCAGCTATCGTAGAGATTATTGTCAAGGACAATGCTGAGGTGAAGTACTCTACCGTTCAGAACTGGTATCCTGGTGATGAACATGGTAAGGGTGGCGTGCTGAATCTGGTAACCAAGCGAGGCGACTTGCGTGGTGTGAACTCTAAGTTGAGCTGGACTCAGGTAGAGACAGGTTCTGCGATTACCTGGAAGTATCCTTCCTGTATCTTGCGTGGCGATAACTCTGTAGCTGAGTTCTACAGTGTGGCCGTTACCAACAACTATCAGGAGGCTGATACCGGTACCAAGATGATTCACATGGGTAAGAACACCAAGAGTACCATCATCTCTAAGGGTATCTCGGCAGGTCATAGCCAGAACTCCTATCGAGGTCTGGTTCGTGCTACATCCAATGCCGACAATGCCCGCAACTACAGTTCCTGCGACTCCTTGTTGCTGGGTAGCGATTGTGGAGCGCATACCTTCCCATATATGGATGCCCATAACGACACAGCCGTGTTCGAGCATGAGGCAACCACCTCGAAGATTTCAGAAGACCAGCTCTTCTATTGCAATCAGCGAGGCATTCCTACTGAGGAGGCAGTCGGTCTGATCGTAAACGGTTATGCCAAGGATGTGCTCAACAAGTTGCCTATGGAGTTTGCCGTAGAGGCACAGAAACTCCTGAGTGTTTCACTCGAAGGAACCGTAGGATAATCATCATAATTCCCGATGAAATCGATAAAAATTGACTAAAATTATGTTAGAGGTAAAGAATCTGCATGCTACTATTGCAGGCAAAGAAATATTGAAAGGTATCAACCTGACCATTAAGGATGGTGAGATACATGCGATTATGGGACCTAACGGTTCAGGTAAGTCAACCTTGAGCGCTGTGCTTACAGGTAACCCTCTCTATACCGTAACCGAGGGTGAGGCTATCTTCAACGGTAAGAACCTTCTGGATATGAAGCCAGAGGACCGTGCCCGTGAAGGCTTGTTCCTCTCTTTCCAGTATCCAGTGGAGATTCCTGGCGTATCTATGACCAACTTCATGCGTGCGGCTATCAATGCCAAGCGTGAGTATCAGGGTTTGGAGCCATTGAATACCAGCGAATTCATGAAACTGATGCGTGAGAAACGCGAGTTGGTGGAACTGGACAGCAAGTTGGCTCGCCGTTCTGTAAACGAAGGTTTCTCTGGTGGTGAGAAGAAACGCAACGAGATTTTCCAGATGGCAATGTTGGAGCCAAAGCTCTCTATCCTCGATGAAACCGACTCTGGTCTCGACGTGGATGCGATGCGTATTGTGGCTGACGGTGTAAACAAGATGCATACCGACCAGACATCTGCCATCGTCATTACTCACTATGAGCGTCTGCTCGATATGATTAAGCCAAGTGTGGTTCACGTACTCTATAAGGGTAGAATCGTGAAGACTGCCGGTCCTGAACTTGCCAAGGAGATTGAGGCTCGTGGCTACGACTGGATCAAGGCTGAAGTAGATGAGAAATAATAGGAGGATGGCTATGCTTTCAGAAAAACAATATTTAGACTTGTATCAGTCTTCTTCGAGAATGATCAAGAAGAACAGTGCTGAGGTTCTCAATGCGGTGCGCGATGCTGCTTTCGAGGACTTCCGTCGCTTGGGCTTCCCTTCCCGAAAGGTAGAAAGATATAAGTACACAGATATGAGTGCCATCTTCGAGCCAGACTATGGCTTGAACTTGAACCGTCTGGAAATTCCGGTAGATCCATACGAGGCTTTCCGCTGCGATGTGCCTAATCTGAGCACCTCACTCTACTTTGTGGTAAATGATGCTTTCTATAGCAAGGCACTGCCTAAGGTAGAGTTGCCGGAGGGTGTAATCGTGGATTCTTTGAGCAAGATTGCTGCAGAAAACCCTGAATTCATCGGGAAATACTACGCTAAGATTGCCAAAACCGATGAAGATGGCATCACCGCATTGAATACTTTCCTGGCGCAGGATGGCTTGCTGATTTATGTTCCAAAGAACGTGAAGGTGGAGCGTACCATTCAGGTCATCAATATTCTCCGTTCGGATGTAGATTTGATGGTAAACCGCCGTGTTCTCATCGTTATGGAACAGGGTGCTGAGGCTAAGTTCCTCTTCTGCGACCATGCAGCCGATGACAAGAACTTCCTCGCAACCCAGGTTATCGAGGCATTTGTAGGCGAGAATGCCAGTCTCGACCTCTATTGCCTGGAGGAGACTCATTACAAGAACCGCCGTGTAAGCAACGTGTATATCGAGCAGCAGGCTAACAGCCGCGTGAACCATAACGTCATCACGCTTCATAACGGTATTACCCGCAACCGTCTTGACCTCGTATTCAAGGGCGAGGGAGCTGAGTGCTTCTGCAATGGTTGTGTGATAGCCGACAAGAACCAGGTGGTTGATAACAATACGCTCATCGATCATCAGGTGGGTCATTGTACCAGCAACGAGCTTTATAAGTATGTACTCGATGGTGAGGCACGTGGCGCTTTTGCCGGCAGAGTGCTGGTTCGTCATGGTGCCCAGAAAACCACTTCGCAGGAAACCAACCAGAACCTCTGTGCTACGAAGACTGCCCGCATGTTCACCCAGCCGATGCTGGAGATCTATGCTGACGATGTGAAGTGTGCACACGGTAGTACTGTAGGTCAGCTCAACGATGCCGCCCTGTTCTATATGCAGCAGCGTGGTGTGAGCCGCGAGGAGGCAAGGTTGCTCCTTCAGTTTGCATTTATCAACGAAGTCATCGACAAGATGGAGCTGGAGCCATTGCGTGACCGCCTGCATCATCTCGTAGAGAAGCGATTCCGTGGTGAACTGAATAAGTGTGAGGGCTGCAAGCTTTGCAAGTAGATAATATCCTTTTAAAGGAGTTAAGTTCTTAAAATTATGTATGATATCAATCAAGTAAGAGCAGATTTCCCGATTTTATCGAGAACGGTATATGATAAGCCATTGGTATATCTGGATAATGCGGCAACCACCCAGAAGCCATTGTGCGTGCTCGATGCCATGCGCGACGAGTATCTTAACGTGAATGCCAATGTGCATCGTGGTGTGCACTATCTTTCTCAGCAGGCTACCGATCTTCATGAGGCAGCCCGAGAGACTGTGCGCAAGTTTATCAATGCGCCGAAGGTTGAGGAAATCATCTTTACCCGTGGTACTACAGAGAGCCTGAATCTCGTGGTTTCATCGTTCTGCGATGCGTTTATGAGCGAGGGTGACGAGGTGATAATCTCTACCATGGAGCACCACTCTAATATCGTGCCTTGGCAGTTGCAGGCAGCCAAGAAGGGTATCGCCATCCGTGTGATTCCTATTAACGAAAAGGGAGAGATAAACCTCGATGAATTCGCCCATTTATTCACCGAACGCACCAAAATCGTGAGCATTGCTCAGGTAAGCAATGTGCTCGGTACGGTGAATCCGGTGAAGGAGATGATCAGGATTGCCCACGAGCATGATGTGCCTGTTATAGTGGATGGTGCTCAGAGTACTCCTCACTTTGCTGTGGATGTGCAGGATATGGATTGTGATTTCTTCGCTTTCAGCGGTCATAAAATCTATGGTCCTACCGGTATCGGTGTGCTTTACGGCAAGGAAGAGTGGCTGGAGAAGTTGCCTCCATATCAGGGAGGTGGCGAGATGATTGAGAGTGTGAGCTTCGAGAAGACCACTTTCGAGAAGCTGCCTTTCAAGTTTGAGGCCGGTACTCCTGATTATGTGGCTACCCATGGTCTGGCAAAGGCCATCGATTATGTTTCTGCGCTCGGTATGGACAACATCGCCAAGCATGAGCAGGAACTCACCCGCTACTGCATGGAGCAGATGCGTACCATCGATGGAATCAGACTTTTCGGTGAGCAGGAAGGCAAGGATGCCGTTGTCAGCTTCTTGGTTGGTGATATTCATCACATGGATATGGGAACTTTGCTCGACCGCCTTGGCATCGCTGTTCGTACCGGTCATCACTGTGCTCAGCCTTTGATGGACCGCTATGGCATTCTCGGCACCGTTCGTGCGAGCTTCGCCCTGTACAACACCACGGAGGAGGTTGATGCGCTCATAGCAGGCGTAAAACGCGTTTCTCAGATGTTCTAGGCAGGATAGTGCTCCGTTCATCTTCTTAACTCCAATTTATCTTCTTAAGTAGATAGGAATATGTTAGAAAGTCATTATTATAAGGATATGATTGAGGCGGGCTGCGATGAGGCGGGCAGAGGTTGTCTGGCTGGTAGCGTCTATGCTGCAGCAGTGATTCTTCCTCCCGATTATCAGAACCCTGACCTCAATGATAGCAAAAAGCTGACTGACAAGAAACGCAAGGCGCTCCGTGAACAGATAGAGCGTGATGCTGTGGCTTGGGCTGTGGGCATTGTTACTCCCGAAGAAATCGATCAGATCAATATTCTGAATGCGAGTTTCCTGGCGATGCATCGTGCCTTGGACCAGCTGAAGGTACGTCCTGAGGCGGTGATTGTGGATGGTAATCGTTTCAAGCCTTACAAGGACCTGCCTTATACCACGATTGTAAAAGGCGATGGAAAGTATCTCTCGATAGCTGCGGCGAGCATTCTTGCCAAAACTTATCGTGATGACTATATGGATGAGCTTGCAGAGGAATATCCACAGTACGACTGGAAGGGCAACAAGGGTTATCCTACCAAGAAGCATCGTGACGCCATCAGGGAGTTTGGCATTACGCCTTATCATCGCAAGAGCTACAATCTTCTAGGCACAGGTGAACTCTCACTCGATTTTAAAGACTAGGCATCATAGCTGCAGTGCTATGATTTCCATATAAAAAAGCCGCTCAATAGGCAAAACCGTTGAGCGGCTTTTTTATATTATTGGCTTGATCCAGTCAAGCGTATTGATTGGATGGAAAGTCTATCTTTGGTATCAGATAGAAATTCTAGCTTTTGAGTTTGATTAGAAGTCGAGGGTGATGCCCTTTTCATCTATCTTCTTGTATTTCTTTCCATTTACCGTAACATCCTTCGAGTTCTTGGCATCGAAGGTATGAGTCTTGGCAGAAACCTTGATGTTCTCCAGTTTCACGCCCTCCGTACGGTTGATGACGATACCCTGCTCAGCATTGTTAACTTCCATATCCTTGATGCTGATATTCTGTACAGGCATCTCTGGCAGACCGTTGAAGTAAGCGGCACGTCGGGCGCCACGGCAGATAACATGGTTGATGTCGATGTTGCGGAAGGCTGGGGTAGTTTCATCCACCTTCTTCATATCTACTACCTGCTGTTTCTTCTGGTCGCCATCGTTCAATACCTCTACGGCAGACTTACCGCCATAGTAAAGGTCGAAGGTAACCACATCAGTCTGGATATCAAACATAGACATATTCTTGATGTAGATATTCTCAACAACGCCACCTCTACCACGTGCACTCTTGAAACGCAAGCCTACGTCGGTACCGAGGAACTGGCAGTTGGTAACCATCACATTCTTGACGCCACCGCTCATCTCGCTGCCTACTACGAAACCGCCGTGACCCTTGAATACAGTACAGCCATCTACAATGACATTCTCGCACGGAATGCCGCGCTTTCTGCCGTCTGCATCCTTTCCGCTCTTGATGCAGATACCGTCATCACCTACGTCGAAGGTAGAGTTTACGATGAGTGAGTTCTTGCAAGACTCCAGGTCCAGACCGTCACCGTTCTGTGCGAAGGAAGGGTTGCGTACCAGTACATCCTCGATGAGTACGTTCTCGCACATCAGAGGATGGATGTTCCAGGCAGGAGAATTTTGGAAGATGACGCCATTGAGCCATACGTTCTTGCAGCTGATGAGGCTTACCATCACAGGACGGAGATAATCCTTCACTTCGTTCCAGCCTTCTTCTGTGGTGATGCCGAGTGGCACGTTCATGCCTGCTCCTTTCGCATCCGCCTTGAGGGCAGCCTCAGAAGGGAACCAGTAGTCTGGGCGCTTGAAGGCACCGCCACGTGATGTAATCGTCTTCCACTGAGCCGAAGTAACCTTTGCCTTCTTCAATGGGCGCCAGTATTCACCGTTGCCGTCGATGGCTCCCTGACCGGTGATAGCCACATTCTCCAGGTTACGGCCAGAGATAGGTGACTGGCAGCGGCGGGTATCAAGACCCTCGAAAGAAGTTTCTACGAGAGGATAGAGGTTGACGTCAGCCGAGAAGAGGATGACACCACCTTTTTCTATATGCAGGTTGATATTGCTCTTCAGAGTAATAGGTCCTGTAAACCATACACCCTGTGGTACGATCAGTTTACCGCCACCTTTCTGCTCCAGCGCCTCGATGGCTTTCTTGAAGGCATCGGTGCAGAGGGTAGAACCATCGCCTACAGCGCCGAAATCCTTGAGGTTTACCTCGTTGGCTGGGAATTGTGGGCGAGTTACCTTTTCCATTTTGAATGGAAGGTTCTCGTACAGAGCGTCGTACTTGTCAATAGAGTTTGCCTGTGCACTTAATGCCAGCAAACAAGCGCAAACAATGCTGAAAATTTTCTTCATGCGAATGATGTTTGTTTATTGGGTTTAATAATATAGTTTGTTTCGTCTGCAAAATTAGGAATATTATTTGGTATTACCAAAAGAAAAGAGGAAAATATCACCGCAAACGTTTTAGGTGAGTCAGCCTCTTCCTGTCAGGCAAAAAAAAAAGAGCCGCAAGTAAAAACTTGCAGCTCCTTGTACCCAGACCCGGGATCGAACCGGGATGGGTTGCCCCACTGGTGTTTGAGACCAGCGCGTCTACCGATTCCGCCATCTGGGCGATGGTGTTTGCAAAGGAAAGAGCCGCAAGTAAAAACTTGCAGCTCCTTGTACCCAGACCCGGGATCGAACCGGGATGGATTGCTCCACTGGTGTTTGAGACCAGCGCGTCTACCGATTCCGCCATCTGGGCGATTGCGGGTGCAAAGGTACAAATAAAAATTGAAATAACAAACTTTTTGGTGATTTTTTTTCTGAAAAAACTATTCCAAGGGCGAAAAAAGCTAAAAATGTGTTTTATTTCTCCTATTCTTTATTAAATTCTTAGAAAAGATTTGGCACTCTCGCAGATAATGAGTAATTTTACACATGATTTTAGTAACTTATAAAAAATGAACTACAATATGGCACTTAATGATAATAATAATTATTGTGTGATTCTCGCTGGTGGAAAAGGTCGAAGACTTTGGCCATGTAGTCGGAGCAGTCATCCAAAACAGTTCATTGACTTCTTTGGAGTCGGACGTACCCAATTGCAGCAGACATTCGATCGCATGGCAAAGATAGTACCTGCCGACCATATTTATATCAATACCAACGAGGAATATGTAGATCTGGTGAAAGAGCAATTGCCAGAGGTTTCTGCCGACCGCATTATGGCTGAGCCTATTCATCGCAATACGGCTCCAAGTATGGCTTGGGCTAACCATCGCATTTCCATGCTGAACCCTGATGCGTGCATTATCAATACTCCTTCCGATCAGGCCATCTTCAATGAAGAGGCTTTCCGCAAGAATGTTTTGGAGGGATTGGCGTTTGTTGCAGCTAACGACCGTTTCCTGACGATGGCTGTCAAGCCTACCCGTCCTGAACCGGGTTATGGTTATATCCAGATGGGCGATGTGGTAGAAGAGGATATCTATGCCGTACAGTCGTTTACGGAGAAACCTGAGCGTGATTTCGCCAAGATTTTTGTTGAAAGTGGAGAGTTCTATTGGAATACGGGTATCTTTCTGAGCAATGTCAAGCATCTGCGTGAGTGCTTCTGCAAGATTCTGCCTCCCGTGCTTCGTGAGTACGATAAGAAATATCCGGAGTTCAGCATAGAGACGGAGAATGCCTATATGAAGGAGAGCTTCTCTTCCTATCCTAACATCTCGGTAGATTTTGGCATATTGGATAAGCCATCCAATGCCTGCATGATGAAATGCGATTTCGGATGGGCCGACCTGGGTACCTGGCACAGTATCTATGAGGCGATGCAGAAGAGCGAGGATGACAATGTGGTGATAGACAGCGATGTCATCATCGAGGATTGCCATAATACGGTGGTGAAGATGCCGAAGGGCAAGCTTGCCGTACTCAATGGTCTTGATGGCTTTATCGTTGCCGAGAAAGACAATGTGCTCCTGGTATGCAAGAAGGAAGATTCCTCTGCCCTGATTCGCAAGTATGTGAATGAGATACAGATGAAGAAGGGCGATGAATACGTATAGTATAGAAAAAGAGCAGCGAATCTTCGCTGCTCTTTTTCTATGCTTATAACTTCTGGAATTCTGTATAAATCTTGTTGGCGATTTCCTTGAACTCCTCTTCTGAGAGCTTGAGGTGCTCCTTGCGGAAGTTCACGTCAGCCTCGCTGTTCATAGGAATGAGATGGATGTGAGCGTGAGGAACTTCCAGGCCCAAAACCACCTGAGCCACCTTCTTGCATGGGAAGGCTGCCTTGATAGCCTTGGCTACTTTCTTGGCGAATACCTCAAACTCTGCCAGGTCTGCATCCTCCATATCGAAGATGTAGTCCACTTCCTTGCGAGGAATCACCAAAGTATGACCTTTGCCGATAGGGCTAATGTCGAGGAAAGCATAGAACTTGTCGCTTTCTGCACACTTGTAGCTAGGAATCTCTCCCGCTGCAATCTTTGAAAAAATGCTTGCCATAATCTCTATTTCTGTTTAAAATGAATAATATATCTTGATGGGCTTACATATAACATAAAAGGAACCGTCATACGGGCATCACTGTCCGTATGATAGTTCCTTTATTCTTTTTTATTCAAATGAAATCTTGTCGATGCGAAGACTGATGGTGCCGCGAGGAATCTTGATTTCTGCAATTTCACCAACCTTCTTGTTGAGCAATCCCTGTGCGATAGGGGTCTTGATGGAAATCTTGCCTTCCTTCAAGTTAGCCTCGCTCTCGCTCACGATGGTATAGGTCATCTTTGCCTTGTTAGCCATGTTGGTCATCTCTACCTTCGACATAATCTGCACGCTGTCGGTGCTGAGCAGCTTGGTATCGATGATCTTAGCCTCGGCAATGGTGAGCTTCAGACGATTGATCTTATCTTCTAGATGAGCCTGAGCCTCTTTAGCGGCATCATACTCAGAGTTCTCACTTAAATCACCCTTATCGCGGGCTTCAGCAATTGCGGCTGATGCCTTAGGGCGCTCTACAGTTACGAGCTGTTTCAGCTCAGCTACGAGATTGTCGTAGCCTTCTTGTGACATGTAAGCCATAATTTTCTTTTTGTTTATTGTTATTAATTAAGTTGGCAGGAGGCATAAAAAATAAAGAATTCCAGTGCCTGTTGAGCACCGGAATCCTATATCTTATTGTGTCTCTTGTTTATCCTTTTGTTTATAATCCGATTGCAAAGATAGGACTTTATTTCTGAATCACCAAACTTTTTGGGGGAAATTTTGCAAAACGAGAAGCTTTTCCTGCTTTTATTCAACTTTCCGTCGCTTTTCTTTCCAAATATCCTCCCTTGCCTCTTACATATTCTATTAATTCGCTAAAAATCTGATTATTGCGCAGTATCTCCGGGTTGCCGGTCATAATCATCTGTTTCCTGGCTCGGGTAATGGCGACATTCAGCTTGCGGTCGATGATGGCTCCGTCTTCCACAAAGCTGTTGCCGGCAAGAAAATCGAGCTGCCAGATGTTCTGGATGGTGAAACTGTAGATGATGACATCACGCTGACTGCCCTGGTATCGCTCCACGGTATCGATGCTGATCTTTTCCAGTTCCGGGATGCCCAGCTTTTCGATGCCTTTGCGCACCATGGCTATCTGGTTGCGATAGGGTACGATGACGCCCACCGTCTTCTGGGCATCAAACCTGTCGCCGTAGAAACGGTGGATGCGGCGAAGCATATCCACTACGATTTCTGCCTCGTTGGCATTGATTTTGTCCGACACATTCGGTTCCTTGCAGAATCTGGAAGGGAGGAAGATCATGCGGTGTTCCTTCAGCAGGTCATCGAGTGAATCTTCTGATGGGAGGGTGTACGACAGTTCCGGCTCCAACTGATGCGGACAAGGTACGGGCTCCAGCTGCTCCCGGCGATAGAACATTCGGTTAGGGAACTCGGCAATTTCCGGGTGCATTCTTCCCTGGCGGCGCAGGATGCCGATAAATTCGGTGCGCTCCTCGTGGTCTTCCCATCTGATCAGGCGCTCGAAGAGGGAGTTGCGGCAGTTGGTGAGGCAGATGTCCTGCAGGATACTCATATCGATGACACCCCCTTTCTGACTGTCGTTGATGGTAGGAATGCCCGAATCCTTCTCGCTCTGCTGCACGACGGCTGGCAACTGCTTGTAGTCGCCGATGAGGATGAACTTATCTACAGCCGATAGCAGACCGATGAGATTGGGCTCCAGTATCTGGCTCGACTCATCGATGATGGCAAGCTTGAAGTGCTTCAGCGTAAAGATGAAGGGTTTGGAGGTCATCATCGAAGTGGTGCCCACAATCACGCGCGTACCTATTATATATTGCTTGATGGCTTCCAGCTTCGGACAGTCGCTGATAGCTTTCTCTATCAGATAAGGGCGGAATCGCTCATCGCAGGAATACTCGCTGCCGAGGCGAAGGAATGGGATGCCGGAATCTACCAGCATCTCGCAGATTTCATCCACGGCACGGTTGGTATAGCTCATCAGCAGGATAGAGGAAGCTGGCTGATGCGCCGGCTTGCCTCCTGCGGCGATGCTTTCTGCTGTAGGTATTCCCGTTCCGTCGTTCAGCGCTTCTTCCACCATGAACTTCAGGGCACGACTGGTCTTTCCTGTTCCTGGAGGCCCCACGAGCAGGAAGTAATCCTGTGCCTGCTTGGCACGGAGAATGATGTCGTCCAGTACATCGTCATAATGTCTGGTCAATTCCAGCGAGGTGTCTCTCTCTGGAACACGCTGCCCCAGAAGAAGGTTGCGCTTCTCCTTTGGTGCACAAATAAACTGATGCAGGTTGCGGATGCTGCCTCCCGTAGAGGCATCGCTTGTTCCGTGTTCGATGGCATACGGCAGGTTCATCTCAAAGATGTCGGCGTTCTGCTGTCCATCGGTCAGGTGAACCACGATTTCATCGGAGTGAATCTCCTGCAGTACACCTTTATATAATATAGCCTTTCTTACATCCGGTTCTTCCTTCAGCTTGTAGGTATAGAGATACACCATATCGCCGATGCGGAAGTTGGGCAGGAAGTCCTTGCCCTGGTCGGGTACGCTCAGGGTGATGGTGTCATATCCGCTTCCGGCGCAGCTCTGTTCCTTTCGGATGATGTGCAGGTCGGTATAGATATTTCCGGCATCCTTCTTCTCGGTGAGTGGCATGGTCCAGAGGTCGCTGCTCGATGTGTTCGTTCCTTCCTGTGCACCCACCTTGCTGATCATCTGTTCCCGTAATACGAAGGTCATCATGCGACAGAAGTAGGCTTCCTCCAGGGGCGATAGGGTATGGAGCGGCTTGGTGATGGCTTCTATCTGTGGTTTCAGATACTTGTTGTAGAAGAAGTCCTGAGTGCCTGCCACATTCAATACCTCGGGGGTAAACTCGTTTAGCGCATGTTCGAAACCCTCCTTGGCTATCTCGAAGGAGGCGGCTACCAGCTGGTTGCGGTATTGGATGGCTTCCTTGAAGAGCTTCTGGTAGTAGGCTACCACCATCAGTCCGTCCTGTGGACGGTATTTGGAGTAGAGCAATCGGATGTTCACGCGGTCGTTGCTCAACTTGAAGTTGTGCTGCAATACACCATAGTAGAGCAGGAGCTGCACATAGTGAGGCTCCAACTGATAACTGTGATAACCTGGATCCACCTGATGGTTTTCGATATTCATGTTGCGTCCCGATTTCTGTTCCACCAGCAGCTTGCAGTCGGTGGTCATCAAATCTACACGTCCCTGAATGCCGAGGGCTTCGCAGACGAACGAAGGTTCCAGGATAGCTTTTTTCCGGTCGTAAAGACTTTCGCCACGGAAGGCTGACATCTGTGCCTGAGATGCGGTGCGGGGAAAGAGGATATCCACAACCTGCTGCAGATTGAAAGCCTGCAGGCTGGCATCGGTATAGAACTTCTTGGGGTCAAACCAGGGACAGGTGCAGAATTCCAGGGCTTTCTCCCGGAAGTTTGTCTTCACCGTCTCGTTCATCTGGTATTTGCCGTGGCTGTTGATGATGTCATCCAGCGCAGCTCCGGCAAAGTTACCCAGCAGGGTAGCCTGGGTGTTGGCTCTGGGCTTCATCAGGTTGAGAAGATAGAGCAGGGGATGATGACCGAAAGCCGTAAAACAGGTGGCGATGCTACTGATATCTACCAGATAATCTGGTTCCACCACGATGAGGCGGGGAGTGATGATGGGCTGCTTCACCTGACAGTCGAGCAGGTTGAGCTGCATCCCTTCCTTCAGGATATCCCAGAGATAGGTATGGTCGATATGATTCTCCTCATCCTTCAACTGCACGAGATATTCCTCCTCATCGGCATCCTGGTCGATGTCCACACGGATGAAATCTCCGTCCCAGTTCTTCACGATGCATCGGATACGGCGGTTGTTGATTTCCAGTCCCTTCTGATAAGGTCGGGGAGTATGCGGAATGAGTACGTTGAGTTTGTGGGGAACATCCACTCCGAATACTGCGGAGATGAAGAGGGCGAGGGCACGTGCATCGTATTTCAGGTCTTCGCCCGAAAGCGGTTCCTGCGAGTTGCTGTGTCGGCGCATGGTCTGGATGGCAATCTTGTCTGCCACCTTGATACCGCGTGCCTTGCATAGATAGTCCACCTGGGAGAAAAGGTTACCGAAAGCCTGTCTGGTATCCTTCACTCCTTCGTGGCAGCAGAGGATGAGGGTATCATGCATCATCTTGTTGCGAGTCTGCGGTTCCAGTTCTGGGAGCATCAGGAGTTCCCTTACCCTTTGGAAAAGTTCTGCGGCGCTGATATTGTTCTGATTCATGAGATATTGCTAATTCTTGAAATGTAGGTACAAAGATACATTAATTTATAGATAAAAGCAAGAAAATAGAGATAAAAGAAAAAAGCAGCAGGGCTTTTTCTAAAATATAGGTAAGAAATGCTTGCCGTATCATTTCTTTTTTGTATATTTGTAGCCCCCAAATGAAAAGATGGGATATGATTCATCTAAAAAAATAAACTATGACAAAAGAAGAATTGATGCATAGAGCCATTGAGCTCTCAAAGAATAGCGTGAAGACGGGTGGCGGACCTTTCGGTGCCGTTATCGCCAAGGACGGAATCATCATCGCTGAGGCTTCCAACAGTGTAACCATCGACCTCGATCCTACGGCTCATGCCGAGGTAAACTGCATCCGCCAGGCTACCCGCAAGCTGAAGACCTTCAACCTGGAGGGTTGCGAGATCTATACTTCCTGCGAGCCTTGTCCGATGTGCCTGGGTGCTATCTATTGGGCGCATCTCGACAGAATCTATTATGCCAATGATAGAAAGGATGCGGCAAAGATAGGTTTCGACGATGAGTTTATCTACGAGGAGATAGACCGCAAGATAGAAGACCGCCACAAGCCGATGATTGCCCTGATGCGCGATGAGGCGCTGGGCGCTTTCCGCATGTGGGAGGAAAATACAGAAAAAACGGAGTATTAACACTCCGTTTTTTTATTGTTCAACGAATTATTCTACTAAAAGAACCGATTTCTCGGATTTTCTTTGTAATTTTGCCGCCAAATTCAGGAAGCCCTGAATTATGGAAGATGGAAATTCTCTGATGATAAGAAATTCATTATAAGGAATTCTCTGATTATATGGAAAATCTCTAATTATTATAACGACAATGGAACAGCCAATAGAAAATCTCTACAAGCTTGACGGTAGAGTGCCCGTCGGTAAAGCACTCCCATTTGGTCTTCAGCATGTCTTGGCGATGTTCGTCAGCAACATTGCTCCAATTATGATTCTTGCCGGTGCGATTGGATTGGATAGTTCGGTGAGCGCCGTGCTCATCCAGAACTGTATGGTCATCGCCGGTATCGGTACTTTGATACAGCTCTATCCTGTATGGCGCATCGGTTCCCGTCTGCCTATCGTGATGGGTATTTCCTTCACCTTCCTTTCGCTTGCCATCGCCATTGCCGGTGCTCATGGCATAGGTACCCTGGTGGGAGCGGTTATCGTCGGCGGTCTGGTAGAAGGTACACTCGGTCTCTTTGCCAAGTACTGGATCAAGCTCATTCCGCCTGTAGTGGCAGCAACCGTAGTAACAGCCATCGGTTTTTCGCTGCTTCCAGTAGGTGCGAACTCTTTTGCCGGTGGTCAGGGTGCTGCCGACTTCGGAAGCATGAACAATTGGGTTGTGGGTTCAGTAACCTTGCTCGCATGTCTCCTCTGCCAGATTTTTGCCAAGGGATTCCTCCGCTCTCTGTCGGTATTGGTTGGTCTGCTGGTAGGTTATGTCTTGGCGCTCTTTATGGGAATGATAGATTTTAGCGGACTTTCTGGTCTTTCTATCATTGCCTTGCCAAAGTTGTTGCCATTCACTCCTGAATTCAATATCGGTGCCATCCTCTCGGTGGTAGCAGTTTATCTGGTTTCTGCCACAGAGACCATCGGTGATACTTCTGCGCTCTGCAACAGTGCCTTGAAGCGCGATCCTAATACCAAGGAGATGGGTGCTGCCGTATGCTGTGATGGTTTTGTCAGCTCCGTATCGGGTCTCTTCGGATGTACTCCTATCACTTCCTTCAGCCAGAATGTAGGTTTGGCAGCCATGTCGGGAGTTGTAAACCGCTTTACCATAGCCTTGGGTGCCATCATCATGATTATCGGTGGTGTATTCCCTGCTATCGGATATGTGCTCACCACCATTCCTCAGGCAGTATTGGGAGGCTGTACCATCATGATGTTTGGTAGCATCCTTTTTGCCGGTTTTGGTATGATGGCTCGCACGGGTTTCTCTCAGCGCAACATGGTCATCGTGAGTCTTTCACTCAGCGTGGGTCTCGGCTTTACATCAGCAACAGGTATGTTCAATATCTTCCCTGAGATTGTACGCACCGTTTTTGCTGATAACTGTGTGGCAGTAGTCTTCCTGCTTGCCGTGATCCTGAACCTCGTATTGCCAAAGAATCTGGATAAGGCATAAGATTACTGTCCACCCAGTCTTTCGAAGAAGGTGATGATTTCTTCGAAGGTCTTGAATTCATCACTGCCATATTCTATGGTTGTACCCATGAAACCGTCGCATGGGCGAGGGTCGATGAAGTAATCGCCGTAGAGCAGGTTCTTCTGATTGCAGAAGATGATGTGGTTGTAGGTTGGGGTAGAGAGATATTCCTCTACCCAGGTCTGCACCTTCGCCATATATTCATGGTCGTTGGTTGGCGCTGGGGCTACGATATATACGTTGTAATGCTCTATCAGCATCTCGTAAGCCTTGTGCATTGAACTGGTTGCCTTCATGTAACTGTCGTGCAGGGCATCAAAGTCGATATATACGATAGGGCGCTCCTTGCCGTTCTGCTTGTCGTCAATCCATCGGATTACCGGACAGAGATAGTGGAATGCCACCTTGTCGATGAGTCGGTGCTCGCCATGGAAGTGGATGGCCTGTGGATAGTGCTCATGGAAGAGGTCGAAGGTATGTACCACCGGATCTTCATCGCCGAAGAGGCCATATACCCGCTCCTGTTCCTCGGGAGTGATATCCTGGAAGCATCGCTCGGTGAAGTCGCGGTATTCCTTGATAAGACCTTTGGTAACCATCAGCTCATTCACTCCATCCTTTCTCGGGTTCTGGAATTCCTGCTTGCCGGTCATGCTGCTCATCGTGTTGCCCATCTCGAAGGCTGGGTTTACGAGGATGCGGTCGAATCCTTTCAGCAGCTCGGTGTACATTCCGCCCATCGAAGTACCGATGATGAGGTCGGGTTGCTCAGTCTCTGCCATCTTCTGCAGCATCTCTATGGCTTCTTCCGGATGAACCGGGATGTCTTCAGCCACGAGAATGGCGTTAGGCATCAGTTCCTGCAACATCTTCACGGTGCCGCTCTGAGCAGAAGAGAGGAAACCGTGCACATACATGATTTTCTTGCCCGACATCAGGTCGGGGAATTGCTTGATATATGGATTCATATTCTTATAATTTTTATTGGGGGTAACTCCTTAACTTCTTTCACCCCCAGTTATTTTGCTGCAAAATTACGGTAAATTGCAGACAAAACAAAATTATTGGGCGATAAACTTTCTTGTTTGCGAAAAAAGTAGTAATTTTGCATCCAATAACCAAAAAGTTCAAGTCATAATGGATTTACTGAAAGAAAGAATTATGCAGGAGGGCCGCTGCTTTCCTGGTGGAATCTTAAAAGTAGATAGCTTCGTAAATCATCAGATGGACCCAATCCTGATGATGGACCTGGCTAAGGAATTCGTGCGCCTTTTCAAGGACATCAAGTACAACAAGATTGTTACTATTGAGGCTTCGGGCATCGCTCCTGCCATCATGGTGGGTTACCTGACCAATCTTCCTGTTGTCTTCGTCAAGAAAAAGCAGCCTAAGACGATGGAGGGTATGATTACCTCTGTGGTTCACTCTTTTACCAAGGATCGTGACTATACGGTTTGTGTGAGCAACAGCTATCTGACTCCTGAGGACCACGTGATTTTCATCGACGACTTCCTCGCCAATGGTAACGCATCCAAGGGTGTGATGGATCTCTGCGAGAAGGCTGGTGCCAAGATCGAGGCGATGGGCTTCATCATCGAGAAGGCTTTCCAGCATGGTGGTGACTTCCTGCGCAAGGAGGGAATCCGTTATGAGGCGCTCGCTACTGTAGAGAGCCTGGAAGATTGCAAGATTATCCTGAAATAATACACCTATTTTATATATAACAAAAGCCGCCCACATGACAAGGCGGCTTTTGCTGTTTTTTATATCTGCTATTTTACAATGTCTGCTGCATAGATTCCCATCGCCTTATAGCCTGTTGGGTTAGGGTGGAGCCAGTCGCTGCTGGCATATTCCCGCTTCATTCTTCTGTCATCATTCGGATCTTGAAGCAGCTTGGCGAAATCCAGGATGCCATCCACGTTCTTCGCCTGACTTCGGATCCAGTCGTTTACATAGAGTCGGGCAGCTTCGTGGAAGTGGGTATAATATCCTGCGCCCTTGAAAGGGGTGATGGTGCCCAGATAAACCTTCATTTTCCTTGCCTTCGCCTTCTTCACCATTCCCTGGATGCTCTCGATGATCTGCCGGGCTACGGTTTCGCTGCTGCCGCTCCTGGCTGCACCGATGTCGTTGACACCCTCGAAGATCACCACCTTCTTCACGCCGCTCTGCATCAGGATGTCTCTGTCGAAACGTTCTTTGGCGAGGGCTCCGAAACCGCCCGGTACGGTTACGCGGTTGTTGCCGATGCCCAGGTTCAGCACACCTTGATTGGTTATCTTATGCTTCAGCTGCAGCATCTCCGACATCACGTCGGGCCATCGGTTCTGGGCATTGTCGGTAGAGCATTTTCCGTCGGTGATGGAATTTCCGATGATGGCGATGGCACTCATGTTGTTGTTCATCGTATAGACATCGATGCCGCTGATGTTGTACCAGTGGTTCTCCCGGAAAGCCTTCTCAAAGTTGGAGTGGGCATTGGTTACTCCCTTCATGATATAAGAGGTGGTGCGGGAACCCATGTGTACGGTCGGCACTTCGGGAGCCGAGGTATAGTTGATGGTGATGGCTACCCGTTCCAGATTTCTGAGATTGAACTTCAGGGCATCGCTCACAATCTGCTTGCCGGCAGGGATGACGGTCTTGTAGCTGTTGCCGAACTTGAAGTATTGTGCCGTTTTGGCATCGATGGCAAAGGAATCCTTGGCATGAGCGATGTAGATGGAGCGGATTTCCACGGATTGCATCGAATAGATGTTACTCAACTTGAGGCGAATCACGTCACCTCCTATGCTAACCTTTACCACCTGGCGTACCGAACGGTTAGTCATGCAATTGTTATAGGGCATAAATGATTTGACTACAGTTTGCGGAGCTGTGGCCCAGGTGCCTACCCAGTTCTGTGCAAATGAAACAGTTGATATGGCACAGAACACCATAAAGAAAACTAATAATCTTTTCATCATACGTGCAAAGTTAGATAGAAAAGGCAATAAAACCAAGAAATTTAAAAACTTTTTTCATAAAACTTTGGAGAATATTGAGAAAAGTTGTATCTTTGCCCAAAATTCTAACTAAAATATAAGTCTATGCAACCAACAAAAAGTTTTGCGATTCCATTGTCGTTCATTGGAATCATGTTTTTCTCTTTGGGATTTGCCCTGGGTATTAATTCCTTGCTGGTGCCTGTATTGCAGGGTTCGCTGGGTATTTCCAATGCTGCCTCTTATCTCATCATCGCAGCCACCTTCATTCCGTTCCTTATTTTCGGTTATCCTGCCGGACTCACCATCAAGGCTATCGGTTATAAGAAGACGATGTCGCTGTCGTTTGTCATCTTCGCAGCAGCATTCTATCTCTTCATCCTTTCTGCCGATGAGAAGAGTTTCCCATTGTTCCTGCTTGCTTCGTTTGTGAGTGGTGCTGCCAATGCCTATCTTCAGGCATCTGTCAATCCTTACATCACCATTCTGGGGCCTTTGGATAGTGCAGCCAAGCGTATCAGTATGATGGGTATCTGCAACAAGCTAGCTTGGCCAATCCCATCTATGTTCATCGTATGGCTGTTGGGCAAGGATGTTCATCTCATCGGAATCGAGGATTTGTCCAAGCCTTTCTGGATTATCATCGTAGCGTTCCTGGCTTTGGGTGTTCTGGCATTCCTGGCTCCATTACCAGAGGTAAAGGCTGCCGGCGAGGATGAATCTGACGAGGAGGAGTCTGCTGCCTGCGCTTATGCAGCAACCAAGACCTCTGTCTTCCAGTTCACACACTTGCTGCTGGGCTGTCTGGCGCTGTTCCTTTATGTAGGTGTTGAGACGGTTTCTCTCGGTACATTGGTAGATTATGCCAATTCCCTGGGTTTGCCTGGTGCAGCTAACTATGCCTGGATTGCTCCTATCGGTATTGTTATCGGTTATATCTGCGGTATCATCCTGATTCCTAAGTACATCAGTCAGGCGGTAGCCTTGAAGCTCTGTTCGTTCCTGGCAATTGCCGGAGCTTTGCTGGTGGTGCTTACTCCAGCTGAGATTTCCATCTATTTCATCTCATTGATGGCATTGGGTTGTTCTCTGATGTGGCCTGCTCTCTGGCCATTGGCAATGGCAGATCTGGGTAAGTTTACCAAGTCAGGTTCTTCATTGCTCATTATGGCGATGTTTGGTGGAGCTGTTCTTCCTACGCTCTATGGAAGTTTGAAGGATGCAGTAGGTGCTCAGCAGGCATATTGGCTCTGTCTCCCTTGCTTCCTCTACATTTTGTATTACAGCATTCACGGCTACAAGATCCGTTCATAGTATCGTTTCTTATCAGCTGAGATGATAAAAAAATAAGGTGTATCCTCTATAGCCTTCGATGATGAAAGGCTAGGGGATCCACCTTTTATATTATAGTCTTTTAATTTCCTGCTCTGTCAAACCAGTAATTAAAGCTATCTGCTCTATGCTCAATCCATTAGCCAGCATTTTGCGGGCAATGTTATTTTTCTCTTCAGTTCTACCTTCAGCTCTGCCTTCTTCCATACCTTCCAATCTTGCATTTCCCAGAACGTCATTTTGAATCATGATGGCATTGATGTGCTCATCGTATGCATAGCGTTCTGCATCCGACATGGAATAGTATTTCAGTTTCTCACGAGCTTCCTGCAGACCTGGTGCCTGGGTGTCTGGCGAGATGACTCCATTTTTCAGGTATTCAACCCATTCTTCCAATGGTGATTTAGCCACCTTATTGAATTCATTAACTCGAACCAAAATATAGGTTGGGAATATCTCTGAAGGCGATTTCCTCACTATCGTATCTTTCTCCTTGGTGCTAATGATCAGATGGTCTTGGGTATGCAAGCCCACGAAGTTATTCTGTCCCACATAGATGTAGTCAGATCCCTTTCCCAGATCAAAGTACAGAATGCTGATGGAATATACTTTCTTCACCTCTTTATATGTATTTCCCAGATTGATATGCTCTGTAATAGCTTTGGCTACTCCATATAGCACACGCTCCAGGTAATACAGCTCGCTTGTGTTCTGTATCTCGACGATAATGATTTCTCCCTTGCTGTTTTTCGCCTTGATATCTACCCTGTTGAACTTATCATTAGCCTGTTGCTGGTTACCTTCGCTTTCCAGAATATCAACAATCTTAATAGGTTCATTCAGAAATACAGTCAGGAAGCCCTCAAGCACACCAAAGTTCGCCTTTTGGCGAAGCAAGCGCTTGATGGCCCAGTCAAATCTTATGTATCTATCTCTTAGCTCTGTCATATTTGCCTCCTTATTTTAATAATTCAACTTTCGTGCTGCAAAGATTATGCTAGCGAGCGTGATATAAGCTTGCTTACAAATTGCCGAGCGCTGCTAATCTTCTGCAAAGATACGCTTTTCTTCTGAAAGATGCAAGGAATTATTGGAAAATATTTGAGGCTGAGGAAGATAAAAAGAAAAAGGTGTGTCCCGCTTGCCCGATATATGGGGCAAGAAGGATACACCATTTTATATTATGGGTTAGGATAATCTTGATTGATACCTCTAGGAAGAAAATAACCCTTGATGCAATTTGGATTGCAGACACATATCTGAATATGATTCTTTTCTCTGAATCCTGCATTAGGATATAGTTCCTGCCCTTCCCAAAATACACCTTTTACAGAATCATAAGGATGGGCATTAGCCTTTTTGTTGTATGTTAATGCTGTTTGAACAACAGCACAATCCAATTTTCTAATCAGTAAATCTGTAGATTTACCGATAGATGTATTTTGGGGTAATTCTAATCCTGACTCTTTATAAAGTTCAACCATAGACTCATACGCATCTTTTAATTCCTGAAGATAAGAACTGTCCGTAAGGTCAAAACAATAACCTAAGTCTATTATTGCTCCAACAACAGCCGGTTCTTTTACTTGCGAATTTCTTCTTTTTGCTAAATCTTTAGCCCATAGCCAAGCTCTTTCTTCGTTATTCTCCCAAAAGTAAATACCATTACCTAACCAGTCATAGTCATTAGTACTGGAAAGAAGATCGGTCTTTCCAGCAACTACGGCATCGACAACAGACTTGTCGCAACCATGAAATCCAATTACCAGGTTGGAGCGCCTTGAATACAAAGACTTGTCCATAGTTTTATCTCAAATGTGGTGCAACTTCTCCGTTTGGCAACAAGATTCCTGCCTCAATGAGAAATTTTCTTGCTGCTTCTTTACTGGCAGTAGAAGCCTTTCTTACAGCCTCTAATCTTTCTTGTCTTTTGCTATCAAATAAATCCATATTCTACCTCCTTATTTTAATGATTCAACTTTCGTGCTGCAAAGATACGCTTTTCTTCTGAAAGAAGCAAGGAATTATTGAAAAATGTTTGAGGGTGAGGGAGATAAAAAGAAAAAGGTGTATCCTCGCTTGCCCGATGAATGGGGCAAGAAGGATACACCTTAATCATGTATTCTTATGAGAGTAAGTGATTACTCACCATATTGGTCATTCTGCTTGATATTAGGGTTTGCATTGATTTCGCTCTGAGGAATAGCAGAAATTGCTTTGTAATAGTCACGATCGAATGACTTTTCCTCTGAGTTCAAAATCTGGTGCCAACCTTTGTCTGCTTCGCTGGTATAACGAACAATCTTTTCATTGCGACGGAGGCAATCGAAGTAACGGTGGCCTTCACCAACCAATTCCTTACGACGCTCGATAGAGATTCGTTCTGCAGTGATGTTTTCTGCTGTTACAAGCTTAGTTTCATCAGAGGTACGATTCTCAATAATTGCATTGAGATACTCAGCTGCCTTTGTTTTGTTACCAAGATTAAAAGCACACTCGGCTGCTGTCAAATATACCTCAGAAAGACGCATCATAGGTACGTTAGAGTAACGTGGATCACCATTTGCTGCTGGAATTTTGTTCAACCAAACTTTGTTGTCGCCATAAACTTTCTGGTTATCTGGATTCAGAGATGCCAAGAATACGTTATTGCGAACATCCTTTGGATCTGAAGATAACATATCTACGAAACTCTTAGTAGCAACAACATCACTATATCCTACATGGTCATCACTATTCTCGTTGTACAGATATCCTATACCTTCACGGTCTGTCCAGTCATTATTGTCATTGATCATAATTTCAAAGATCATTTCATTTTCATGAACAGAACTTGTTTTATACCAAGCATTTACATACTGGTCCTTTGTCCACAACTGGTAAGGAGAGTTCTTGATAATATCTTCTGAAACATTCAGAGCCTTTTCCCATTCACCCATTGTCAGATAAACACGAGCAAGGAGTGTCTTAGCTGCCCAAACATTGATATAACCTTGGTCTTTATCCTCTGTTAATGCATTAGAATTGATGGCCTCAGTTAAATATTTGAGAACTTGTTTGTAGTTCTCTTTGACTGTCAAACGTGGCAACTGGCAAGTAGCAATGTCTGCCGCAGAAACAACATTCTCAGTAAATGGAACACCCAATGATGCACCATTATCCTCTGTATAAGTTTTACCATAAATGCGTGCCATATCAAAGAGGGCCATTGCGCGAAGAACCAAAGCTTGGCTCTTGTAATTTGCTATAGTTGCTGCAGCTTCGTCTTTATCTTCAAGTTGACCGTCAGCAGCAGCGATAATGCGATTTGCACGTCCCATAACAATATAAGGTGACTGCCAAATTGCATTGCCGGAGAATCCTGTACCCGTAGTGTATTGCATGAGATAGTAGAATGAAGCACGGTTACTGTTTGTACCAGCTATTTCATTACTCTGCATATCATCTGCATGAACATCGCCATATAGGAACATACGGGCTCCATAATAATCAATTAAAGTACTATTGCCCTTTAAACCAGCATACAAACCCGCAACAGCAGTTCCCATGTTGTCGCTATTTGTGATACCTTCCTTTTCCTCTACACCATCTGATGGTTCAAGGTCAAGCCAGTTGTTTACGCAGGAAGTCAGGACTGTTGCTGACAATGTTGCGCAAAGTGTTGCTTTATATATATATTTAAATACTTTCATTAGTCTAATCATTTTTGTTTAGAAACCGAGTTCAATACCGAATGTGAATGTTCTCAATGATGGAGTCTCGAATGTACAAAGACCATCTACAGGGACCTCAGGGTCTACTGTGAGATCCTTTGATTTCCAAGTCAGCAAGTTAGATGCAGCAAAGTATGCACGCGCCTTGCTAAGACCTATTTGTGAGATGAAACTCTTAGGTGCATTGAAACCAACAGACAAGCTCTTGACACGCAAGTAGTCTGTTGACATCATCCAACGTGAAGACATTGTTGTGGTAGAACCATACTGGAACTTAGGCAATTTTGCATTGTCGCCTGGCTTCTGCCACATATCCTCTATCTTATAATAAGCTGGTACTGCTCCAGAATAGAGGTATGAACCACCATTAGTATGCTGCCATGTAGCATAATCCATAGCGTCACCGCCCAGAGAGAATGTCAAGGTCATACCAAAGTCGATAAACTTATAGCGCAAAGTATTTGTCAAACCACCTTCAATAGCGGGATCATGCTTGCCAACGATAGTCTTGTTAGCTTCTGCATACTTTGTTGTTGTCTCACCAGTACCATCATTCTTATAGTACAATTCCTGACCAGTTTCAGGATCAACGCCAGCATATTCGTATGTATAGTAAGAATAGTATGGCTCACCTTCCTTGTGGATTAATATACCACTGATGATTTGATTCTGACCACCATAAAGCTTAGACACCTTGTTGCTATTATGAGCAAGGTTCAGAGTTGTAGTCCAGGTGAAATCCTTTGTATTAAAGTTATTTGATGTGATAGTAACTTCATATCCGGTATTCTTCAATTCGCCAACATTCTGAGGAGAAGTGAGTGCATAACCTGGAGAAGAGAAATAGCCTGGTACTGCAGATACTGGCAAATCGAAGATCAAATCACTTGTAGTACGAGTATAGTAATCAAATGTCAAAGACAGACGATTCCAGAAATTCAAGTCGATACCGATATTCAGAGCCTTGTTCTTCTCCCACTTCAGGTTCTCGTTTGCGATACCTGAGATAGCAGAACCATTGGTGCCGTTATAGAAGAATCCCCACTTATACCATGATTTGTAACCATAGTAAACAGAAGGCTGAGTACCATTTACACCATAAGATACACGAATCTTACCATCTGTCAACACATCTTTGATAGGATCCATGAATTTCTCACTTGTGAATCTCCAAGAACCAGACAAAGACCAGAAGTCGCCCCATCTGTTTTCGCGAGCCAAGCGAGAACTACCATCACGACGATAGCTAACACCAAAGTAATACTTGTCAGCATAATTGTAATTAACACGGCCTAAGAATGATGTTAAGCGATAACCTTGCTTGTCTGTTTGGGTACGTGTGTTATTCGCATTTTCAAACTCATACTTATCGCCTGGATAAGAATCACCACTGAGATATGTCTGAGTATAGTGATAATCCTCTGTCTCAAAGCCAAGTAAAGCATCTACGTTATGCTCGCCAAACGACTTGTTGTAAGAAGCCTGTGTCTGGGTATTCAATGTATTGAATTCATTGATAATACGCTGAGCAACACCACCTGGTGCACCATCATTAGAGAAACGGTCCCAAAGAACAGTCTCTGTTGAGTTGATGTAATCGTATGAAACCTTCTCGCTTATCTTCAAGTTGTCCCATACGTTGTATGTCAACTGCATACTGTTCAAAGCACGGTTGATGACGTTCTTGTCAGAACTATGCTCCTGCTCGTAAAGTGGGTTTACGCCAAACATACCGCACTGTGTCAAGTTTCCTTCAGAATCATAAGGAACTGAAGATGGACTCTGGAAGAAAGCATAGTTTGCAATGGCACCAGCATATGAAGTACCTTCATTAACTAAGCTCTGGTTCATCTTGGAGAACTGAGAATTTACTCGCAAATTGAATCTTCCAAAATCATGACTGACACTAGCATTACCTGTAAAACGCTCTAATCCTTGCTTATACAAGATACCTTCCTGCTTCATGTATGAAACCGAAGAATAGAACTTGGTCTTTTCGCTACCACCAGATACACTTACCTGATAGTTTGAATGAGAACCGGTGCGGAACAATAAGTCCTTCCAGTCAGTATAGCCATTTTCTGGTTCTGCTGCAAAGCGGTCAATTCTACCATCCGCAAAAGTTGTTGCAGCAGCATCATCATAACCAGCATCGTATATTGCATAATTCTTCAAACCCGTATAAAGCAATTCACGACGATCGGCACCGCTCAACTGAGGGCGGTAATCAACAGCCATGTTTGAGAAACCCCAATCGCTGCGGAACTCTACATTTGTCTTACCAGCCTTACCACTTTTTGTTGTAATGACAACCACACCATTGGCAGCACGAGAACCATAAAGTGAAGCAGCAGCGGCATCCTTAATCACAGTAATAGACTCAATGTCGTTACTGTTCAGGGTAGCCAAAAGACTTGTACCAGCATCGTTATAACCGCTGCCAGGTTCACTGTTGAAAGCACTCGCATTACCAGCGTTCATAGGAGTACCATCGATTACATACAATGGATCATTTCCTGCGTTGATTGAACCCATACCACGTACACGAATGCTGCTAACTGCACCAGGAGCACTTGATGAGCCTGATACAGAAACACCTGGAACGCCACCAGAAAGCTTATCGGTAAGTGATACCACTGGGATATCTTCCAAGTTTTGAGTGTTTAATGTTGAAGCAGAGCCAGTGAACGAAGACTTTTTGAAGTTACCATAACCAGTAACAACTACCTCATCCAAAGCCTTGTTGTCTGGATTCAATACAATCTTCAAGTTTGCACCAGCCTTGACTGTTTGAGAGTTCATACCAATGTATGAAATCTCCAACTTAGCTCCGGCAGGAGCGTTCAATGAGAAGTTACCATCAATGTCGGTAACTGTACCTGTGTTAGTGCCCGCAACCTTGATAGAAGCACCGATAACAGGGCTTCCGTCCTCAGAAGAGGTCACGTGACCAGAGATTTGACTTTGTGCAAAAGCCATGCTCGTACTGAGAGCAAGACCTGCAACTACTGTCATGAGTCTTTTTTCCATAAATCTCTCTCGTTTTAAATAAATGAATATATAATGTTTATAATTTCTTTCTCTCTACTTTTCTTATTTGATCACTCACAAGGAGCAGTCTATCATCTTTTTGCTCTCCACCTCTTGCCCCGAGGTGGAGATTTACGGGGAAAAACAGCGGTTTTTCACTATAAAGCTATTGGAATTAATAGGATGTATCATACCTTTGAGTATATTTTAGTAAATCTTTATTTTTAATCATTTAAACATTTAAGTTATGGCGTATTTCAAGTTAGAATTCGGTTTCGGAAGAAGTAAGAGTGAGGGTAAGATTTCTGATTCTGCGAATCAGGCAGATGAGCAGGCTGTGTTGGAAATTCCTGGATGGGACTTCGTGAATGCTGAAGTGGAAAGGGCAAAAAAGGAAGGACGTTTTAAAGTTGCCAGTAATTATCTTACTGCAGCTCGTTCCTTTACAAAGTTCATTGGTAGTGACAGTTGGCTTTTTTCTGGTATGACGACAGAAAAGCTGGAAAGCTATCAGCGATGGCTGCAGGCACGCAATGTCAGTCTGAACACATGTTCTGCTTATATGCGGGCTTTGCGGGCTATGCATCATAGAGCGTTGCCGTCTCTCAATACAACTCCATTCAGTAAAGTATTTACGGGTAGAACCAAGACCAAGAAGCGTTGTGTCTCACAATCAGAAATCCTGCAGCTCAAAGCCTTGCCCCTTCAACCGGGAAGTTCTCTTTCCTTCGCTCGCGATATCTTCCTATTTTCTTTTTATGCGATGGGAATGCCTTTTGTTGATATTGCCTATCTCAAGAAAAGCCAACTGAGAAACGGATGTATTTATTATGCCCGGCATAAGACAGGACAGCAGATACAGGTAGCACTATTGCCTGCGATGCTTGAAATCATCATGCGATATGAACAAAGAGATTCTGAATTTGTCTTTCCGATACTTTCAGACAAGGTGGAAGATTCTGTTTCCTCACCATCAGTTTCTGCCCGACTGCATCGTCAATATACGGCTCGATTGCGCCAGTACAACTACAATCTGCATCAGTTGTCTAAGATGTTGGGGCTGGCTCAACCCTTATCCTCTTACGTGGTTCGTCATTCGTGGGCAAGCATAGCTTATCTTCATCATCTGGACATCAGTTTGATAAGCAAGGCTTTGGGACATACCAAATCTTCAACCACCTTTATCTATATAAAAAGCCTTTTTGATTCCGACTTGTTCGAAGCAAACCAGACTTTGATGGAAGATCTGGGGTTATAGTCCAGCCGGCAAGTAGCCTCCTTTCGTTTATTGCCTGGTTACGGCAAGATATTGCCCTTTGGCAGGGCAATTTTGTGCCATTGCCAGGCACGAAACGATACGTCGGGAGGAAGAATTCTTCAGAGCTGCCATCTGTGATTTGGAATATGGTTTGCTGCCAGAGCCGTTTTGCTGGTAAAAATCCTACTCTCGATTTCTCTCTTCACTCTTCACCAAATCGTCTGAAACCCCGATAAACACAGGGGTTGCGAGAGGTGAAGAGTAATAGGGCACTCTTCACAACTCTTCACCGCTCTTCACCTTATGTAAGAGGATAAACGCTGAGCCGCTTACTTATCACGAAGCTCAGCCATCAATGGTGACTAATGCTGGTCTTCAATGATGGCTGAAGCAGGGAGTAAGGAATGATCTCGGAGTCTCAAAAAATACAGGGTGAAGAGTGGTGAAGAGTGGTGAAGAGTGCCTTGTTACTCTTCACACGCGCAATCTTCTTATATACAGTTAGTTATGTTGTGTTCGTGAAGGGTGAAGAGTGTTTTTGAAAGTAGCTCTCTATTCATCAAACTCAGCCAAACTCCTTCGGAAAATGTGAGAGATTACCGCAAAACTCCTTCGAAAAATGTGAGTATTTAACATAAAACTCCTTTGCAAAATGTGATAAATATATTTAAAACTCCTTCGAAATATGTGATTTTTCTTGCTTAATACCATGATTTTTAGTACTTTTGCAAAAAAAACAAACAAAAAGCGTATGGAAAGACTTCTAATTCACCAATTGTTAAAATGGAAAGAGAGCACCCATCGGAAACCGCTTGTCTTAGAAGGAGCAAGACAGGTAGGCAAAACCTGGTTGTTAAGAGAATTCGGCAAAAAGCATTTCAAAGATGTTTGCTATATCAACTTTGAGCAAAAAGACAGGTTGGAAAGCATCTTTGCGGGCGACCTTTCGCCCCAATTCATCATCGAGCAGCTATCCATCTATCATGGAAAGCCAATCAAACCACAAACCACACTCATCGTATTTGATGAAGTGCAAGAAATGCCTCGTGCCCTTACATCACTAAAGTATTTTTGTGAGGAAGCACCCGAATACGCCATTTGTTGTGCGGGCTCTCTGCTGGGCATAGCATTGCATGAAGGCACATCTTTCCCTGTTGGAAAAACAGACTTTCTGCATCTATACCCTCTAACATTCAAGGAGTTTCTTCTTGCCAATGGCGAGCAGATGTTAGTTGACTATATACAGCAAGGCAACAGAAACGTAAAAGCTTTCGAACCGCGACTCATTGATTATCTCAAGAGATACATGATAGTAGGAGGAATGCCTGCTGTTGTTAACGAATGGCTTGACACCAAGGATTTTACGAAGGTAGAGAAAATTCAGAAACAACTGATTGCTGCATACCAAAAAGACTTTTCCAAACATGCACCTCATCAAATGGTCGAGAAAATAAGATATGTGTGGAACAGCATCACCTCCCAACTTGCCAAGGAAAACAAAAAGTTTGTCTACGGCTTGGTAAGAGAAGGAGCCAGGGCAAGAGAATATGAGGATGCCATCATGTGGCTATGCGACGCAGGCGAAACTATCCGCACCCACAATGTTAGCAAACCAGACGTTCCAATATCCGCATATGTTGATTTGAAATCATTCAAGGTATTCCTGCTGGATGTTGGCTTGCTGAGAGCCATGAGCGGAGTGTCGCCTAAGGTTATCTTAGACGGCAGCAGAATCTTTGAGGAATTTAAGGGCGCATTGACAGAACAATTTGTCTGTCAGGAGCTTCAGCAATTTTCTGATACCCTCCAAACCAATTATTATTGGACGTCCTCTGCCACCTCTGAAGTAGACTTTATCATCTCTGATGGCCTTGATGTCTATCCATTAGAGGTAAAAGCAGGCGTTACGATGAATGCCAAGAGCCTCAAGCTCTATGTGGAGAAATACTCTCCCAAATGGGCTATCCGTACCAGCCTCTTGCCATACGAGCGAAATGAGGATTCCAAGATGCTGAATATTCCCCTCTATATGCTCTTTGTTCTCGGAAAGGAACTGGAAACTGAAAGCTAAAATCTAAAAATGCTAAAAAGACAAGCTTCACTAGGACACCAAAGTGCCCTTACTGACGGCCTCTGATGCCCTAGTGAGGAACAATCTACAACTACGAAGTGAGCAACCACTTCCATACTGGTATCACTTCAATCTTCAAGTCATCCAGTTCTATCGTCTCCTCTTCATCCATCGTAATAACAAAAAGTTTAGATCCTGGATACCTCTTCTGATAAGCATTCAAAGCCCCCAATTCTCGCTCACGAGTAGCAGCATCCTTGATACTATACGACACTTGGAAAGCACATTGATGCTCAAAGAGACAAAAGTCCACCTCCACATTATTATGATAATAGAAGAGATCTTCCCCATACTTCTCATGCAGGTGAATGGCTACCAGATTCTCCAAGAGAGATGTTTCTGGATCAAAGAGGAATAGACTCAGAAAACCATTATCTATAAAGTAATACTTTTGGTTCGACATTCTATCTTGCAATTTTGCGCAAATGTTTTCTATGGAGAAGACCAGGCAAGTGTCCTTGATGTATCTCAGATAGTCCACTATCGTCTCTTGCTTTACCTTTCCAGCCACAGTAGAAACCAGATTAGCCAGTCTGTTATAAGACTGTGGCTGCTTTACGCTCTCAGAAAGTTTACGTATCAAAGTCTTCATCGCCAGAGGGTTGCGGATGCCGTATCTGGTAATTAAATCTCCAAAGTAAATCTTGTTGTATAGATTGCCCAACCACTCTCGCTTAAACTGATTATCAACAATCACCAATTCTGGCAAACCACCAATATGAAAATACTCCAGAAAAGCCCTCTTGAGGTCAGAATTTTGCAGATACTCCCACTGCGCAGGCAAGGAGATATGCTGGGCTGTCAAGTATTCCTGAAAGGAGAAAGGAAAGACGGGCTGCACCATATATCTGCCACCAAGCGTAGTAGAAATCTCGCTACTCAGCATCTTGGCGTTGCTACCAGTGATATACACTCTATATTTCTGGTCAGCAAGTCTGCGTGCAAATTTCTCCCACCCATCAATGATTTGTATCTCGTCGAGCATGAAGATAGGCTGATGCCCATACATCTCCTCGTAAGCCTGCTTGATGGCATCCAGGTCGGAAAGCTGGAGATTTTCCAATCGGTCGTCCTCAAAATTGAAGTAAAGGATTTCCTCTGGCAGATGTCCCAGAGCTATCATCTCTTGGGCACGCTGATATAGCAAGTAAGACTTACCAGCTCTTCTTAGTCCTACCAGCACATAATTAGAATGAGATTCGAAGCTGATGTTTCTTTTCACCATCTCCACATTCTGAATCATCCTTTGGTTCTCCGCTATCAGCAGTTTTGCTATTCTCTTGTCCATATCTTCCGTTTTATGTTAATCTGGGTGCAAAGATACAACATTTTCCTTTATAAAGGAAGAAAAACCATAAGATTTTTCCTTTATAAGGGAAACTTTTCCAGAAAAACTTTCCTCTATAAAGGAAACTCCCTTTAAACTCCCCCAAGCAATCTCTCCGAACCAGATTCCTGCCATACGAGAGAAATGAGGATTCCAAGATACTGGATATTCCTCTCTATATGCTCTTTGTTCTCGGTAAGGAGCTGGAAACTGAAAGCTAAAATCCTGAACGGGCGACGGTTTTTATATGAACTGTCGCCCGTTTCTTTACATTTTATAAGAAAAAGTGCATAAAAACTGGATTTTTATAACAAAATGCAGGGTGAAGTGCAACTTTTTCTGAAAAAATTTGGTGGTTTCCTAAATAATGCTTAATTTTGCACCCGATTAAAAATATTCTTTAAAATTAAGTAAGTTTTAGACTTACAGACCCTTATATAATATAAGGTAAAAAAGCGAACTCCTCCACCTCGGGGCAAGAGGAGGGGGCAAAAAGATGATGATAACTCCTTGTGAGTGATCATATAAGAAAAAGTAGAGAGAAAGAAATTATAAACATTATATATTCATTTATTTAAAACGAGAGAGATTTATGGAAAAAAGACTCATGACAGTAGTTGCAGGTCTTGCTCTCAGTACGAGCATGGCTTTTGCACAAAGTCAAATCTCTGGTCACGTGACCTCTTCTGAGGACGGAAGCCCTGTTATCGGTGCTTCTATCAAGGTTGCGGGCACTAACACAGGTACAGTTACCGACATTGATGGTAACTTCTCATTGAACGCTCCTGCCGGAGCTAAGCTGGAAATCACATACATCGGTATGAATCCTGCTCATGTTAAGGCAGGTAATAACATGAAGATTGTTCTTGATCCAGACGAGCATAGCCTTGATGAGGTGATGGTCGTTGCCTTCGGTACTCAGAAGCGTTCAGCTTTCACAGGATCTGCTGCGGTAGTAGGTGCTGGCGAAATTGGTAAGGCTCAGGTTTCTAACCCAGTTGAGTCTTTGAAGGGTAAGGTTGCCGGTGTACAGATGACTCAGGTTTCTGGTCGTCCAGGCGAGAGCTCAAAGATTCGTATTCGTGGTATCGGTACTATCAATGCTAGTACCGACCCATTGATTGTTGTTGATGGTGTGCCTTATGACGGTGATATGAACACTATCAACCCGGACGATGTTGAGAGCCTTACCGTATTGAAGGATGCTGCTTCTGCTGCTCTTTATGGTGCACGTGGTGCCAATGGTGTTGTGATGATTACAACCAAGACTGGTAAGACAGGTTCTTCTTCTATTACATTCGATGCTAAGTGGGGTTCTAACTCTCGCGCAGTGCCAGATTACAAGTATATCAACAATGCTGCTGGTTACTACGAGACTTGGTACACTGCATTGAACAATTATGCTTTGAATACTTTGAAGTATGATGCAAATAATGCAAACTTTTGGGCTAACAAGAACCTGACTGCAGACAATGCTTTCGGTTTGGGTATGAGCGTATTCCAGGCTCCTGCAGGTGAGGTGCTGATTGGTACCAACGGCAAGATGAATCCTAATGCTACAATGGGTCGCGTAGTATCTAACAATGGTCAGCAGTATTATGTTACAGCTGATGATTGGGTAGATGCCATGTTCCGCAATAGCCTCCGCCAGGAGTATAACATCTCTGCACAGGGTGCTAATGAGAAGGGTAACTTTATGCTCTCTTTCAACTACTTGAACAATGAGGGTATTACCTTCGGTTCTGGTTTCGAGCGTTATTCTGCTCGTTTGAAGTCAGAGTACAAGATCAAGGATTGGTTGAAGGTTGGTGCTAATGTCAACTTCGCTCACTATGCCAACAATCAGTCAGGTGTGGGTGATGAGGGTTCATCTGGTTCATCTGGCAACGTGTTCGCATTCGTAGCAATGGCTCCTATCTATCCTCTTTATATCCGCGACGCTCAGGGCAACATCATGATGCACGAGGCTAGTGGTACAAAGTTGTATGATTATGGTGATGCGTCTATCAATGGTCAGAAGCGTGCTTATATTGCACAGTCTAACCCTCTTGCTGCTAATCAGCTTGACAAGTATAAGGTAGAAGGAAACAACTTCAATATGCAGGGTACCGTAGAGGTTCGCTTGCCTTTGGATGTTACCTTCACATCTATCAACAATGCTTATGTTGATGAGTATCGTACAACAAGAACAACCAACCCTTACTTCGGTCAGTATGCATCATCTAATGGTATGGTTTACAAGAATCATGAAAGATACTTCAACTATAACCTGCAGCAGCGTTTGAACTGGGCTCATGAGTTCGGTGAGCACTCTGTAGCTTTGATGCTCGGTCATGAGTACTACAACCAGAGTTATGCTTACCTCTATGGTAGCAAGAGCAATCAGTATAGCCCTTCTAACGATGAGTTGGCTGGTGCTGTGTTGTTGAACTCTACTAACTCCTATACCCGTGAGTATAACAACGAGGGTTACTTCGGTCGTGTACAGTACGACTACAATGACCTCTATTTCTTCGATGCATCTCTCCGTCGCGATGCTTCTTCACGCTTCGCAAAGGAGAACCGTTGGGGTACCTTCTATTCTTTGGGTGCTTCTTGGGTAATCAACAAGGAGAAGTTCTTCAATGTAGATTGGGTAGATGATTTGAAACTGAAGGTAAGCTATGGTCAGGTAGGTAACGACAATATCGAGAGTCTTTCTTTGGGTTACTATCACTATACTACCAATTACGATATCGTGAACTCTAATGGTTCTGTATCTCTGGTTCCTGTAGGCCGTTATGGTAACAGAAAGATTACTTGGGAGACAACTGGTGAGTTCAACGTAGGTGTTGACTTCGGATTGTTCAAGAACCGTTTGAGCGGTACTTTCGAGTTCTATTCTCGTAAGACTACTGATATGCTCTTCAACTTCTCATTGCCACAGTCATTCGGTTACACCGGTTACTATGACAACGTGGGTGATATGATCAACAATGGTCTTGAGTTGACCTTGAACGGTGACATCATCCGTACAAGAGATTTCGTCTGGAGTGCCAATATGAATATCACTTACAACCACAACTACGTAAGCTATTTGCCAGATGCAAAGAAGACTTTGACTGTTGATGGTGTTCAGGGTTATACTAACGGTGGTTACTTCATCGGTGAGGGTGAGCCTATGTACACTTACTACCTCCACAAGTATGCTGGTGTAGATCATGAGACTGGTGAGGCTCTCTATTACAAGAATGTGAAGGATGAGAATGGTAATGTTACCGGTCTGACCACAACCAAGAACTCTTCAGAGTCTGATTACTACTTGTGTGGTACAGCTTTGGCAGACGTATTCGGTGGTTTCGGCACAAGCGTATCTTACAAGGGCTTCGACTTCTCTGTTGATTTCATGTATCAGATCGGTGGTCAGATTTACGATAACGACTATGCTAGTGCAATGAGCGCAAGCGGTAAGTCTATCCGTGGTATGGCTCTCCACGAGGATATCCTGAAGGCTTGGACTCCTGAGAACAAGAACAGCAATATCCCACGTCTGCAGTATGGTGATACATACATGGCTTCTCAGTCAGACCGTTTCTTGACAAACGCTTCTTACTTGAGTCTCCAGAACATCAACTTGGGTTATACCTTCCCTAAGGCATGGATCAGCAAGCTCAACTTGAGCAACTTGCGCATCTACGCTCAGGCTAACAACGTATGGGTATGGTCAAAGCGTCAGGGTCTCGACCCACGTACCAGCTTGACAGCTGCCAACGCTTCTTATTATCCAGGCGTACGTACCATCACTGGTGGTATCACACTTACATTCTAACTTATATAATATAGGAATACAATTATGATTAAGATAAAGAATTCAATCTTAGGTGTAGGTTTGGCCTTTGCAAGTCTTACTACATTCACTGGATGTATCGACGAGACTCAGCCTACCGATATTGCAACATCTGAGCAGGTTAGCCAGTCTGCTTCAGCAGTAGAGGGATTGGTGATGGCAATGCCAGCGTTCTTCAACAACTTGAACGAGACATTCTATACGCCAGACAACTACCACTTCAACTTCGGTTACGGATCAATGATCCGTATCCGTGCTACATTGACAGAGCCTTTCGTAACAGCAGGCTCTGGTTACGACTGGTTTGCGCCATGGGCAGAGAATGAGGGTATTAACCAGGATGCAGCCCGTTCTAACTTCGTCTGGACATACTACTACAAGTTCATCCAGACAGCTAATACAGTGCTCTCTACAATCAATGAGGAGACTGCTACTGATGAGCAGAAGGGTTACATTGCGGCAGCCAAGGCATTCCGTGCGCTTGCATATCTCGACCTCGGTCGTATGTATGAGTACTTGCCAACAGATGTTACATCTGGTGTAAATGCAGATGGTAACGATGTTACTGGCTTGACTGTGCCTATCGTGAAGGAGGGTATGGCTGAGACTGATGCACGTAACAATCCTCGTGTGAAGAAGGAGGACTTGATCAAATTCATCAAGGAGGATTTGGAGTATGCTGAGCAGAACATCGGTAAGCTCACAAAGACAGAGAAGACTTTGCCACACTTGGACTGCGTATATGGTCTGGAGGCTCGTCTCTATATGTGGGAAGGCGATTATGCCAAGGCTCAGGCTGCAGCAGAGAACGCTATCAAGACTTCTTCTGTACAGCCTATGACTCAGGCTCAGTGCCTGAACACCACTACAGGTTTCAACAATCTGGCAGACTTCATGTGGGGTTCTCAGCAGACATCAGAGGATAACGTAGTTTCTACAGGTATCATCAACTGGACATCATGGATGTGCAACGAGCAGACCTTCGGTTATTGCGGAGCAGGTACTGGTGACTATATCAGAATTGATACATTGGCTTATACTCGCCTGAATGATACCGACTTCCGTAAGTTGGAGTGGGTAGCACCAGCGGGGTCTCCACTCGCAAACAAGGTTTCATTTGTCAATAAGACTTATGGTGCTTCAATGCCTCCTATGGCATCTGTCAAGTTCCGTCCTAACCAGGGTGAGATGGATGCTCCATCTATTGCTGCTGCTACAGCATTCCCAGTAATGCGTGTTGAGGAGATGTACTACATCCGCATTGAGGCTGTTGCACAGCAGGATGCAGAGAAGGGCAAGGAACTCCTGGAGTTGTTTATGAGAACTCGTGACCCTAAATATACTTGCAAGGCAACAAGCAAGGAGGATATCATCAAGGAAATCTACTTCCAGAAGAGTATTGATCTTTGGGGTGAGGGTATCACATTCTTCGATATGAAGCGTTTGAACTACTCTTTGACTCGTGGTTATCATGGCACAAACCATTCTGTAGGTGCTCGCATCAACACAAATGGCCGCCCTGCTACAACCAACTTCCTTTTCTATCGTACAGAGGCAGAGAACAATACAGCTCTTAAGGGATGGAACAACCCAGACCCATCTGGCAAGTATCCACTTTGGACAGAGTAATAACACGAATCGTTATATAAAAGATTAAAAAAGTTATGAACAAGTTTTTTAAATATACATTTATAGCACTGCTCGGTGTTCTTACCCTCGGTTTGAGCTCTTGTACAGATGAATATGAATATACTCCAACTTCTAAGACAGAGTTGGGTGGTAATGCTTTCCTGGTAAGTGAAGGCTCTACAGCTAAATCTTTCTTGCCAGAGGCAGAGCAGAGCTTTACATTCAAGGTGTCTCGTATTGATTCTACTGAGGCTCAGACTGTAGGTCTGTCTAGTAGCAATGATAAGTTTACTGTTCCTGCAACTGTATCATTTGCTGCAGGTCAGGGTACTGCTGAGGTAAAGGTTAACTTCGATATCGCAGCAGGTACATCAGAGAAGACCCGTATCGCTATCACAGATGCTGAGAAGTATTACTATGCTGCAACCGTGCTCGATTATAGCATCACACGTTATCTGGCTTACAGTGGTACATACGTAGCAGATCCAGGTTTTCTTGGTTTCGAAATCCAGACTCCTTGCTATAAGATTGGTGCTGGTAAGTTTATGGTTCCTGCAGATCCAGAGAATGGATATGAGTATGATATTGTTTTCTCTATCGATGAGAAAAATAATGTAATCGTAGCTCCACAGCCTGCTTGGAATCATCCTTCTTATGGCGCAGTATATGTAATGGGTAATGCCGAAGGTGATGCTGTTGCTGATGGCTCTGGTTCTGGTGTTGCTGGTACTTATGATCCTGAAACTGGCGTGGTATCTATGGCTATGTTCCATTTCATACCTAATACAGGTTCTTTTGGAACAAAAGACGATGTCTTTGTATTTAACGAGAAGCCAGCTCTTTAAAATAATATAACAAGAAAGCCGGATGGGACAGTACCCATCTGGCTTTTTTCATTTTTTGCCTATGAAAAGATATTTTACGTTAGCTTTGGTAGTATCTCTCTTCCTCAGCGGTGCCGAGGCTAAGGAGAGAACGATGGATGAGAAGCAAGCCATTGCAGCTTCGGTGTTGACAATGCAGTCACAGACTCGTAGTAAGGCAGAACTTACGCTCAGACTCTTGCAGGCTTCTGATACCTATACTGTATTGGGAGACGACAGCCGCTTTGTAGTTGTAAGCAATGATGATGCTTTCGATGCCGTGATCGGTTATGCAGACTCTCCTTTCGATGCTTCTGCCAATAGTTCTCTGGCATGGTATCTTCGTGCTGCCTCTGAATCCATGAAGGCTGATTTGCAGAAAGGCTCTGCCGTAACAAGAGCTTTGGTGATTCCTTCGGGCGATTTCAAGGAGGCGGTAGAACCTCTCTGCAAGACGCTCTGGGCGCAGGATAAACCATTCAATAATCTTTGTCCTACAACTTCTAAAGGCAAGGCTTATCCTTCGGGATGCGTGGCTACGGCTTTATCGCAAATTATGTATTATCACAAGTATCCTGTAAGGGGAAAGGGCAGCCATCAGTATAGCTTTACACCAGCCGTGGGAGATGGTAGATTGCTGAGTTGTGATTTCGCAAACACCACTTTCGACTGGGAAAATATGCTGGAAGATTATGCAAGCCATAAAGATTATACGGAGGAGCAGGGAAAAGCCGTGGCAACCCTGATGGCTGCTGTAGGTGTTTCCGTAGATATGCAATATACAGAGTCTGGCTCTGGTGCCATGTCAAGGGAAGCACGTTATGGTTTGATCAATTACTTCTGCTATAATGAGAATATCAACTGGCTGAACCGTTCTTTCTATTCGGCTGCCGAATGGATGAAGTATATCTATACGGAATTGAATCAGAACCGTCCTATCTATTATACGGGTGATGATGAAAGAAATGGCGGTCATGCCTTCGTGCTTGATGGATATGACAAGCAGGGCATGGTTCACATCAACTGGGGATGGGGACCAAAAGGCGGAAATGGTTACTTCGACATAGCTCTCCTGAATCCTGCAGGATTTCAGTTCAGCGAAGGTCAGGATATGCTGATAGGTATTTCTCCTACTACTTGTCTGCAATATGAATCCCGTTTTTATGCTGATGAAGGATTGAAAGCCAGCAAGGTGGCTTCCTTGCTGAATGTGCAGCCGGCTAAGATCTATAATCAGACAGGTGATAACATCACTGGTGATATCGCTGTGATTCTGGAATCTTCTGATGGTGTAAAGAATGTAATTCAATCTGCTCATGTAGATAAGGCGATTACCTATTATTATGTGAATAGCGGTAGTGATGCTGTGAAAGTTGGAGGTGTGCTGAAATTGCCTTCTACCTTGAAGGATGGTGATTACAGAGTGTATGTAGCCTCTAAGTGTGACAAGGATACTGACTGGCGTCTGATTCGTACTCCAGAGGGAACTGCCAACAGTTATATGCTTACCATAGCTGATGGCAAACTGGCTTCTGTAGGCGAGGGCATTGCCGATGATTCGTGGACAACTACCGGCATTACTCCTATACATGCTATTCCAGCCAAGTATCGTTCTGCCAAGACTTTCAACATCAATGGTCAGCAGGTTGACTCCAGCTATCACGGTATCGTCATCAAGGATGGAAAGAAAGTGATGCAATAGGTCTTTATAAGAAAAATGATGCATAGGTCTCTTCAAAAGATGCATCATACAATATTATATAATAAGGTGTATCCTTCTTGCCCCACACATCGGGCAAGCGGGATACACCTTTTTTATTTTGATAGTATTTTGTTTTTGCTGATAGATATTCGATATTCCTTGTTTCCGCTTTTATTGGATTTCCATCTTCGAGAAGGTCTGGAAGTATTTCAGGCAGGTGTTGCGCCATTCCTTCGCATTCTCAAGCTGCACGTTGAGAAGCGAATCGGTATGCTGCCATTCCTGCTCATGACCTTTCATATACTGCTTGGCAGAAGTGTGCCAGAAGTCGCGATATACTTCAACCATCGCTACACCCATGTTGTACTTCATGCAGAGTTCCTGCCAGAGGGTGCTTCCTGATTTCATTTTGTAATTCCAAGCTACATGATGGAACCATAGGAGATATTCTTCTGGGCAAGTCTCGATGTTGTCATACAGACTGCGATATGGCTCCGGATACTGACCTACGGCATCTGTACCTTTGGATGAGCGGTCGAAACCGATCCCCTTGGCATCTGCCTTGTGATAATAAACAGGGCACCACTCCAATGGATAGCTGGCGATGAAACCATCCGGCTCCGGACCATAGTGGTGGTCGAACTTGAAGATGTGATGCAATCCCAGTGGCATCATATAGTTGACGCAGGCTTCGCGAGAGGTCATCATCATCATCTCCACAGGTTTGGTGAACTTTTCGTCCTGGTTCTCGTAAGTCTGAACGAGCCATTCGTGGGCAATCTCTTCTGCGCTGAGCGAAGGATTCCATGCCAATCTGCCGAAAGCATACCAGTTAGCCTGAGAGAAAGGATGACCGCACCAGTTGGCATCATCACCGATATTGGCTACGCCAGAGATACCAACCAGTTTATTTGGATTGACAAAATCAAAGAATTCCTTCCACATTGGGGCGAGATAGGTGAGGTGTTTAGACTGTCCGAGATATTCCTGGGTAATCTGAAGTTCTGCTATCTGAGGTGTCTGTCTGATGTTGTCGAAGATAGGAGCGTATGGTTCACGAGGCTGGAAGTCGAGCGGACCGTTCTTTGACTGGAGGATTACATTGTCACGGAACTTTCCATCCATACCTTTGAATTCGCTGACAGCTTGCTTTACACGGTCTTCTCCCTTATGGTTAGCACCATATACAAAGCTTCTCCACATGATAATGCCACCGTATGGTTTGACGGCATCGGCAAGCATGTTGGCTCCCTCGGCATGAGTGCGGTGGTAATCGCCAGGACCAGGTTGTCCTTCAGAATTAGCTTTTACCAGGAATCCGCCAAAGTCTGGAATGGCAGCATAAATCTCCTTTGCCTTCTTCTGCCACCACTGTTGTACCTTTTTATCCAATGGGTCTGCAGTCTTGGTATAGCCCAATGCCATAGGCGAAGCAAAGTTAATGCTGAGATACACTCTGATGCCGTAAGGACGCAGGATGTTGGCGATGACCTTCACCTTGTTAATGTATTCCGCCGTCATCATCTTTGGCGATGCATTTACATTGTTCAGTACGCTTCCGTTGATACCGAGCGATGCGTTGGCACGTGCATAGGTGATGAGACGGTCGTGAAGGCTCTTGCTGATGCTGCCCCCCTTGCCGTTTTTGCCGAGTTTGATTTCTTCCCATTTGAAGATGCTCTTGCCGGCATAGCCACGTTCGATGCTGCCATCGAGATTATCCCAATGGTTGAGGATGCGGAGACCCACTTGTGGCTTCTCGGTTTCATCTATAGCTTTACCGAAGTTCTGTTGATTGCCGCTACCTGTGTTGTAGGTATCGGTGTTCTGAAGACGGATCAGCTCGTAGGCACCATAGAGCAAACCGATAGGATTGCTGGCGGTGATGGTTGCTTCATACTGAATGTTGTCGCCTTGCTGTGCAGGACGGGCATAGAGGTTATAGCCCTCGCCAAGATTCAGAGCCTTGTCTATCTTGAGTTCTACATTCTTACCTCGCCAGTTGTTCTCCAACTCCTGCTTGGCAATCTTAGCTGTTGCATCATCAGGCAACTGTGAGATGACTTGGCATGAGTTAGCATACTGCTTTCCCAGCCATAACTGTGAGCCATCACTCTGTGCAGAAACATGGAGTGATGTAAGTACCGTAAATAATAAAATAAGGTATTTCTTCATATCTTTGCAGATCGTTAGTTTGTATTATTATTGTTTCTGTTGCAAAGATACGAAAAAATCCCTTATTCTCTTCTATTTGTTGTTTATTTCTCATTTCTCTTTGTTTCAGCATATTCACTTGGTGACATGCCATAGTGTTTCTTGAACACGGTAGAGAAGTGGGTCTGGTTGTTAAATCCCACAGAATAAGCTACTTGTGTGATATTAATCTGTCCTTCTTCGATAAGACGTGCAGCCTGCTCTAATCGTAAGTTACGGATGAATTCACCGGCAGAGACACCTGCTATTTCTTTCAGCTTACGGTGCAGTTGGGCACGACTGATGCCTACATCTTCTGTCAGTTTCTCCACGTTGAGGTCAGGGTCGGCGAGGTGCTCGTTCATATATTTCATCACTCTCTCCATGAGAGCATCATTATTTCCCTTTACCTGTATCTGCTCAATCTTAGCCTTCTGTCCCTGCGCACCGCTGTATTTGCCACGGATGCGTCGGACATTGTCAACCAGATTGTCTATGAGAATATGAAGCTCTTCCATATTGAAAGGTTTAGCCAGGAAGGCATCGGCACCTTTGCGCAATCCCTCCAGTCGATTCTCTACCTCGCTCTTGGAGGTGAGCAGGATGACCGGAATATCGCTTACGTTAGAGTTACCTTTAATCTTCTTGAGCATGGTAACACCATCCATTTCCGGCATCATCACATCGCTTATCACGAGATCATATTTGCCGGTGAGCAACATCTTGAGACCTTCCTTGCCGTTGCTGGCATGTTCAAATCGGTACCAGCCGCTCAGTTCGGCCTTGATATAATGTGCAATCTCTGCATCGTCATCTACTATCAGGATATTGAAATTGCGGTTGGCTTGCGTTCTTTTACCGGTGGATTCGGCAGTTTTTGTACCGTCCTCCTGTAGAATCTCCTCTAGTTTGAGGTGTTCCTTTCCCAATGGAATGTTTACCTCGAAGCAAGAACCCTTGATTCCGTCAGTGCGATTATAGGCTCTGATAGTTCCTCCATGCATCTTGACGAGGGCTCTGCAGAGGTTCAGACCAATTCCGGTTCCCTCGATATGAATGTCGCTGTTGTTATTGCCTTGATAGAAGCGCTCAAAGAGACGGTCGGTCTTTTCTTCCTTCAGTCCGATACCTGTATCTTCTACCTTGATGATGGCATTCTCTTTGTTCTTTCCTATGATAAGCGTAATGTCGCCACCGTCTGAAGTATATTTCATGGCGTTGGAGAGAAGGTTGGAAATAACCTTGTCAAAGTTGATGCGGTCTATCCATACTTGCAGGTTACCTTCCTCCTTCAGACTCTCGTCTTCCTTCAGGCTCAGGGTGATGCTGCGCTCCTGGGCATTGAAGTTGTAGAGCGATATGATGCCACGCAGGAACTCCTTGAGGTTGGTTTCCTGGCAATGCAGGTGCATCTGGTTCTTGTCTATCTTGCGCTCGTCAAGAATCTGGTTAACCAGAAGCAGAAGTCGCTTGGCATTGCGGTCTATCGTGTCGATATCCTGTTTGCTTTCTGGGTCTTCTATTCTATTCTTCAACTTGTTGAGAGGTCCCATAATCAGTGTCAGCGGTGAACGGATGTCGTGGGTGGCATTGATGAGGAACTGCATCTTGGTTTCCTCTAAGTCTGCTTTGCGACGGCGTTCGTAAGTATAGAATACGTAAAGAACAGCGCTCGCGATAGCCAGGAAATAGAGAAGGTAGGCCTCTGGTGATGCATACCAAGGGTCACACACCTTGATGTTGATGACAGTTGGCTTCTTCGAATATTGACCATTGCTGGTGGCTCTTACTTCCAGCTTGTAATTGCCAGGCTTCAACTTGTTGAAGGATACAGCATTGGCTCCCTCATTGGTGCTGCTCCAGTTGCCGCCATTGATGCGATATTGGAAACTGATATTGTCAGTGTTCTTATAGTTGAGCAGTGAGAACTCCAATGTGAATGAGTTTTCTGAGTATGGTATCTTGAAGTTGTCGCTGAGACAGTTGGATGCCTTTCCGGCTATGATGAAGTTGGTAAGATAAACGTTACCCATCTCCATCTTGTTGGCTCTTACCACATTAGGATAGAAAGTGGTGATGCCATCGCTTGTACCGAAGGCTATCATATCATCGGATGTATGCATCATGGAACCTAAAACATACTCACGTGTGGTGAGTCCGTTGCCTTTGATATGACCGATGAATCGTTTAGCGTTTTGATCATACTGCCAGATTCCCATGGTAGTACTAACCCAATAGTCACCCTTGCGGTCTCTTACTATACCGCAAGTCTGTTTGCCTATTAGTGGGTCTGCATGAGGAAATTCAGCCACTTTGTTCTTTTTTCTGTCGAAGAGATAGAGTCCTTTCTCTGTACCCATCATAATTTCTCCGTTTTTTCCTTCGCAAATGCCGTTGATCTGTTTGTCTTTCAGGATGTTATGCCATCCGAAATCCTTGAAACTGAGAGTCTGGGTATTGAGGCAGGATACACCGTTGGCAGTACCAATCCATAGATGTCCGGTGTGGTCTAGAGTCATACTGCGAACCCAGTCGTTGCAGAGATAACCTTTTTTGCCTCGGGTACTCATATTGAGAATCTTTACGTTACCGGTTTCTACATTATATATATATAGTCCCTTACTATAGACCGAAATGTAGAGGTTTCCCCGGTTGTCGTCGGTCATACAGTAGATGCCGGCGCTTGTAAAGCTGATCTTCTGCTGATAAGTTCCTGTATATGGATTATAGCTATAGAGAGCACTGCCATTGCTGATCCAATAGCTGCCACGTTTGTCTTTGTAGATGATACAGGTTCCGGCAGGTGATTGAGGATGAGCAATGATCTTGCCTGATGCATCAAAGCAGAATACGCCACTGTTTTGTACGGTACACCATGTTTCTCCTCTATCGCCTGGTGCAATAGAGGATACACTACTACCTATTATATAGTTTTGTGCCGAGAAACTCCATGAGTTGAATGCCTGTTGGCGCTGGTTGATGAGATAGAGTCCCTTTTTATAGCATCCTATCCAGAGGTTGTTGTCCTTGTCTTCGATGACGTCATTGACGAAGGCGGTGGATAGATCGAAGTTACTGTTGCTACTTTCCAGTTGCTCCACCCGGTTGCTGCCTTTCCTGATCTGCAATGCTCCATGCTCAGAGGTACTGATATAGAGGTTTCCCTCATGGTCGAAGGTTGCATTATTGATGGTTACGTTATTGGCGTAGGTGCCAAAGTTGTAGCCTGCATCTGCTATTCTGCCCGTCTTATAGTCATAATAGATGATGCCATACATACATACAATGAGCAGGGTTTGTGGGCGATGCTGAATGAAAGCCACTGGTGCTCCGTATGGCGATTTGAAGTCTTTGCGGCTCACCTTTCCCTTGTTTTCGATGAATCGGGTAAAGGTGGAGAGGTGACTACTCTGCCATAGGTAGTGGTGCTGGTCTTCATAGATATGGGTAAAGAATACGTCAGAGTCGCGCTCTGCGTATTGTCTTTCCTGCTTAATCAGGAACTGTTTGTCAGATGGTCGGGTAGAAACTGCTTTCTTTACGGAATAAAGTCCGTAGCCGGCTGTTCCCAGCAGAATATCTCCACGATGACTTTCTACGATAGAGTAGATACGTGGCTTTCTGCCATCAGGAAAATTGAGACGGGAGAAGTCGTTTGTTTCATAATTATAGCGCATCAGTCCTTTGGCACTACCTATCCACAGGTCTCCTTTCTTGTCAACAAGGAGATCTGAAATGATGTTGTCCGTGATGGATGTCGTATCCTTCTCGTCGTGCAGATAATTGGTGAATCTATAACCATCAAACTTATTCAGTCCATATTCCGTACCTACCCAAATGTATCCGTACTTATCTTGTACGACACAGTTGATGAGCGAACTGGACAGTTTGCCTGATGTGAATAATTCGCCACCATCAGCCCATAGCATGAGCGAGGCAAGGCATGCAATAAGTGCTGCAAGGCATTTTTTTATATACTTCATATTTCTTAGTCGTTTGCTAGTCCTATTAGTTATTGTTGCTGCAAAAGTAGTAAAAAACTGCGAAAGCAACAAATAAAAATGCGATAATATGTTTCGTTTCCTTTTGTTTCTTTATCTTTTATGTTTTTTCTTTTGTCCCTGAAACAAATAGAAATGTTCTGGTAACTATATATAAAAGAGCTTTCAATAGTTTTTTGTACATTTGCAACGTGAATAGCGAATTGTAACTAACAAAAATGTAATAACAATGACTAAACAAACAATAAAGATTTTATCGTTGGCTCTCTTGCTGGCAGGAAGTAATAGCCTGGCTTTCGCACAGAAAGTGTGGAAGGGTTCTTGGGCGACAGCCGTGGAATGGACTGGTAAAGGGGATATGCCTAAGGAAAGCTTGAGCAACCGTTCTTGCCGACAGGTGGTTCATGTATCCTTTGGTGGAGAGGAACTCAGAGTGAAGCTCAGCAACGAGCAGAGTAAGGAACCGGTAGAAATCAAATCGGTGTATATTGCAGATACCGATAAGGACAGCAACTGGTTTGTGAATGGTAAGACCGTGAAGTATCTCAAGTTTAATGGCAAGAAGAATGTAACCATTGCTCCTGGCAAGGCTATCTTCTCAGATGATTTGAAGTATGCCTTGAAGAGTGGACAGCGCCTCACGATTACCATCGACTATGGCAAGCAGACTCCAGTGAATGCAACATCCCATCGTGGTTCACGTACCACATCTTATATAGTAAACGGTTTGCATCGTACTCCTAAACCGATGGATAAGAGTTTTGATGATGGCGAGGAGGTGGAACACTGGTATAATCTTTCAGCCATTGATGTGAAGACCGATAAGGCTACTCCTGTGGTGGCTATCCTCGGAAACTCTATCACTGATGGCCGTGGAAGTACCACCAACCATCAGAACCGATGGACCGATTTCCTCTCGGATGCCCTGAATGCAGAGAAGCCATACGGTGTATTGAATCTTGGTATCGGTGGCAACTGCGTAGTGGAAGGCGGATTGAGCGAACCTGCCATGAAGCGTTTCGACCGTGACATTCTGGGACAGACTGGTGTGGATAAACTCATCATCTTCGAAGGAACCAACGATATCGGTTGCTGCGGAGGAAATTATGAACATGTAACAGATACCCTGATAGCCTGCTACAAGGTGCTGATAGCAAAAGCCAAGGCAAAAGGCATCAAGGTATATGGCGGAACCATCACCCCAACCAAGGGCAACGGATGGTATTCTTTCTGGCATGAGGCTATGCGCCAGACCGTGAACGAATGGATTAGAAAGAGCGGTGCGTTCGACGGGGTCATCGATTTCGATGAATTGACCCGCGACCCAAAAGATCCTCAGCGTCTTAAGGCTGAGTATTCTGATGACTGGCTGCATCTCAATCCGAAGGGATATGAGGCAATGGGCAAGTTTGCCGCAGAGAAATTGAAGTAAATGTTATAAATGCACCTATATATAATAAGGTGTAAACTTAATGACTGGATAAAATATGGAACAGACAACTGTAACACAGGAATCTAAGGGATTCTACAAACTGAATTGGCTACAACGCATCGGATTCGGATCTGGAGACTTGGCACAAAACCTCATCTACCAGACCATCTGTATGTATCTGTTGTTCTTCTACACCGACATCTACGGGCTCAATCCGGGTGTGGCAGCCACCATGTTCCTGGTGGTTCGCCTGGTCGATGTGCTTTGGGACCCACTGGTGGGAACTTATGTAGATAAGCATAATCCACGTTGGGGTAAGTATCGTTCATATCTCGTATTGGCGGGTTTGCCGCTCACCGTGCTTGCCATCCTCTGCTTCTGGAATGGTATGGAGGGACAGACAGAAACCGTCAAGCTCATCTATGCCTATGTTACATACGTGGGTTTGTCAATGCTCTATACATTGATTAATGTGCCTTACGGAGCATTGAACTCATCTTTGACTCGCGATACAGACGAGATAACCATTCTTACCTCTGTACGTATGTTCATGGCAAATGTGGGTGGACTCTGTGTATCGGCAGGTGTTCCAATCCTGGTAGCCATGCTCGCAGCAGCCAAGGATCTCCCTATCGAAATGGCACTCTTTATGGGTTTGGGCTCTCTACCATCCTTCATCTTCATGCCGCTGGTGCCTGCCATCAAGAAAAAGGTAGGCAAGAAGAATATGTTCTACATCTTCCTTACTGTGGCTATCGTGGGTATGGCGATGCTTTATTTCATCAGCAAGATGGGACCTGTAAAGGATCATATCACGTTGGTTTATATTGCACAGTTCATCAAGTCAACAGGTGTTATCGTGGCTACTGGATATATGTGGGCATTGATTCCTGAGGTTATCTCTTTTGCAGAATATACCAGTGGCAAGCGCATTGCCGGTATCGTCAATGCCTTGACCGGTATCTTCTATAAGGCAGGTATGGCTTTGGGTGGAGTTGTCCCTGGTGCCGTTCTTGCATGGACCGGTTATCAGGCTGCGGCAGCTCAAGAGAGCAACTCGCTTCCTACCGACAGTAATGCCTGGTTTGTTGCCATGCTGATTTTTGCTCTGGTAGGTTTCGCCCTTCTGGTATTCTGCTTTACCCAAACCAAGGAACGTGTGGTGATGGATGAGAAGGAAACCAAGAATGTTAAGGTGAGTGACCTGTGGACAGAATTCTTCCATAACCGTCCTCTCCGTATCGTGGCGCTCTTCTTCATTACAGCCTTCGCCATGATGTCGGTAGGTAATGCTGCCGGTGCTTACTTCATGAACGATTTGGAGCAGCAGACTCCTCTGGCACAGGAGGGCATCCGCTGGCTGGTATGTGTGATTCCTGCCATCTTGCTGGGCTTGGCGATGTTCATCATCTCTAAGTATGAGTTGACCGATGAGGTCATCGACGACATCAACAAGAAGATTGAGGCCCGACACAAGGAAGAAAACTAGAGACTATAATTATTAACGAGAAAAATAGATATAAGATATGAAAAAGATCACAACTCTGGCACTGGGGCTGATGCTTGCTTCAACAGCTTTCGCTCAAAAAGCGAACTCAGCAGCTCAAATCCCAACATTCCAGGAAACCATGGGCAAATATTTCCTGATTGGTGCAGCCGTTAATACTTCTCTGACAGACGGGCAAGACCCGGCAGGTGAGGAAGTAGTGAAGAAGCAGTTTAACCAGGTGGTTGCCGAGAACTGTATGAAGGGCGAGGAAAATCATCCGGAGGTGAATCGCTTTGATTTCACCGATGGTGATAAATTGGCTGACTGGGCTGAGAAGAACGGCAAGACCTTGATAGGTCATTGTCTGGTATGGCACTCTCAGCCACCTAAGTGGATGTTTACCGATGATAAGGGTAATCTGGTAAGCCGTGAAGTGCTCATCGGCAGAATGTATAATCACATCATGAATGTGGTTACTCATTATAAAGGTAGAGTAAAGGGATGGGACGTAGTGAACGAGGCTTTTGAGGATGATGGCTCTTACCGCAAGTCTCTGTATTATAAGATTATCGGTCCGGAGTTCATCGAACTGGCTTTCCGCTTTGCGCATGAGGCTGACCCTAACGTAGAGCTTTACTATAATGATTATTCTACTTCGAAGCCTGCTAAGCGTGAGGCTATCTGCAAACTCGTTCGCGACCTGAAGGCAAAGGGCCTCCGCATAGATGCAGTAGGTATGCAGAGCCACAATGGTTTTGATTATCCTGACTATGCTGAGTATGAGAAGAGCATCGAGGCTTTTGCTGCTGAGGGCGTGAAGGTGATGATGACAGAGTTGGATATGAACATGCTTCCTAATCCGCAAGGATTCGGTGGAGCGGAAATCAGCCAGAAGTTTGAACTTCAGAAGAAGTACAATCCATACGTGAACGGGCTTGACAAGAAGGCGCAGAAACTCTTCAACCAGCGTTATCTCGATCTCTTCAAGATTATCGAGCGCCACAAGGATGTAATCAGTCGTGTTACTTTCTGGGGCGTCAACGATGGTCACTCTTGGTTAAACGGCTGGCCTATTCCAGGCAGAACCAACTATCCGCTGCTCATCGACCGCAACAACGAGGTGAAGCCAGTGGTTAAGGAAATCGTAAAACTCTTTAAATAATAACAGCAATGAAAGCAAGATATTTGTTCCCTAAGGATTATATGGCAGATCCATCTGCCAATGTGTTTAACGGTCGCCTGTATGTTTACCCATCTCATGACTGGGACAGTGGCGAATGCTTCGATGATGATGGCGGTCACTTCCAGATGAAAGACTATCATGTTCTCTCCATGGACGATGTGATGGAAGGTGAGGTAACCGATCATGGTGTGATTCTCGATGTGAAGGATGTGCCATGGGCTGAGAAGCAGATGTGGGACAATGATGTAGTGGAGAAGGATGGCAAATACTATCTCATCTTCTCTGCCAAGGATTATAATGGGGTGTTCCATCTCGGCGTGGCTGTGGCTGATAAGCCGGAAGGTCCTTTCGTTCCGAATGCCGATCCTATTCGCAAGTCATACAGCATTGACCCTTGCGTGTTCAAGGATGATGATGGAAAAATTTACTGCTACTTCGGTGGTATCTGGGGCGGTCAGCTTCAGTGGTACAAGGACAACAAGGCTTTGAAGGATGAGCATCTCCCAGAGGGAAAGGAGAATCCGTTGCCATCCCGTGTAGCCCTGATGACAGATGATGTACAGCAGTTTGCTGAGATGCCAAAGCCTGTTGTCATTGTTGACGAGGAGGGTAAGGTATTGCCTGCCGATGATCCACATCGCTTCTTCGAGGCTAGCTGGATGCATAAGTACAAGGGCAAGTATTACTTCAGCTACTCTACCGGTGATACTCATTATCTCTGTTATGCAGTAGGTGATAATCCTTATGGTCCGTTCACTTACAAGGGCGTCATCCTGGAGCCGGTGGTAGGTTGGACAACCCATCATAGCATCTGTGAGTACAAGGGACAGTGGTATCTGTTCCATCACGACTGCGTGCCATCTAATGATACTACCTGGCTTCGCAGTGTAAAGGTGGCTCCTCTCTTCTATGATGAGGAGGGTAACATTTTGCCGGTGAAATAGTTTAGCTTTTTAGGTTTTAATAGTTTTGATGAATAGTTGATACATAAGTTTAATGTTAGTTAGAAACGGGCAGCATCTTCGAGAGGAAGATGCTGCTTTTCGTTTTTATCGTGGTTTTCTTGCTGCTTTTCTTTTTATTTCATGTTATTTTTATGTTATTTCTTTCTTTTTGTTATTGTTTTCTGGGTTTTTTGTTTATCTTTGTACCCGTAAACCAATGAAACTAAAGAATTATGTTGAAATTACTGTTAAGGTTATGGTGGCTGCAACAGCGCCGTAATTTCCACAAGAGAGATGCCTTCGTGGTGTGCTACATCATCTTCTTGTATGTGATGGTGGGTGTGGGCTTCTACCAAGGCTTCACCGAGAGTGGAGGAGAACTGGAGGGAGAAGAAATGCCGGCATTATTGGGTGCAGGCATCGTAATCGGCATGCTGATTCCTGACATCATCATGAAGATGGTGATGAAGCGGGATGTTACGGCAATGGATGATTATGTGAAGTCGCGCCCTGTGCCAGAGAAAATCTGGAACAGGTTCCTGCTCACTACCAATCTCGTGAGCTTTTGGAACTATGTGCTTCCGGTGCTTACGCTTCCGGTGTTCATCTATCTCCTGCCGGCAAGTGAGGCTGTAGCCAGTTTCTTCCTGTTCCTGGAGTTCTCTTTCATCAACGGCATCTATATCACCTGTTATCGCAAGGCTACGGAGTGGATTCTGAAATGGCCTTTGATATTGGGATGGATGGGAATGTTTGCCGTGCTGATAGGATATATGTTTGTGGCTTCTTTCTTCCCGGTATATATGGGATGGATAGGTCTCTTCTTCCTTGCAGGAGCGGTATTCACTGGACTTACCGCTTATCTCTATCACGAAAAGATTTATAATGAGCAGAAGCAGAAGGTTTCCAAGTTCCGTGGATTCAGCCATGTCAACCTCTTCAGTCTGCAATATATCGGTACGTTGAGAGCAAAGCGTGTCCGTACGATGGTGATTATGATTACCGCCATCTTCCTTTTCGATGCCTATCTCTTCGCCCTGCTGCCTTTAGAGCCGGGACAGGAGATAGGGGATAAGGTGGCTATGACTACTCTCTATGTAGTGGGTGCCATCCTGCTGCCATCGGTGGTGTTGTCGCAATGGACCTTTGGTATTGAGGCAAACTTCTTCCATGGTTTGATGACCAAACCTGTCAAGGTTAAACAGATGCTGCAGAATTGCTTCTATTATTATATGGTGGTGAGTGCAGTTGCTTTGCTGCTCACCCTTCCGTTCCTTTTCCTGCAGGCAGGAATCGGAATCCAGGTGCTCATCAGCGGTTTCTGTCTGGCGGTGTTCATCAATCTCTTTAATCTGCCTACGGCACTCTTCTCTTCCCGTCTGGAGATATTCCAGACTTCCATGTTCAGCATGCAGGGAGCGAATCTGAAGATCAATCTTTATGCCATCGCCTTCCTCTTCCCGTTGGCTGGCGTCGCTGCCATCTATCATTTCTTTGGCGAGACGGCATGGTTTATTACCTGTGTAGCGCTGGCAGTCTTCAGCATCGCCATCCATAAATGGTTCATCGCCAAGATTGCTGCCATCTTCGAGAAGAACAAGTATAAGCGCATGGAGAAGTTCATGGAAAGCTAAGTAAACATTAAACACTACACATTAAACATTAGAATAATGGATATCAAGATTCAGAATCTCAAGAAGATATATAATGGCAATACCGTACTCGATATTGATAATCTGGGTGTTGCAAAGGGCGAGCTGATAGGACTCGTAGGTAATAATGGTGCGGGCAAGACCACCTTGCTCCGTCTGATTCTCGACCTGATTCAGGCAGATGATGGTTTCGTGGAAAGCAATGGACAGAAGGTGAACGAGAGTGAAACCTGGAAGGAATATACCGGCAGTTACATCGACGGCAGATTCCTCATCGACTTCCTCACCCCTGAGGAATACTTCGATTTCATCGCTGATGTCTATAACATCGACGATAAAACCCTGCAGGAGCGATTGGCTCAGTTTGAGGGCTTTATGCACGATGAAATCATGGGAACCAAGAAGTATCTCCGTGATTTCTCTCAGGGCAACCGACAGAAGATTGGCATTATCGGAGCGATGATCATCAATCCGAAGGTTCTTCTCCTGGATGAGCCATTCAACTATCTCGACCCATCTTCCCAGATGACTATCGCTCACATGATTCTGCGCATCTGCAAGGAGCAGGGCACCACGGTCATCATCTCCAGCCATAACCTCAACTTCGTTGCCGACATCTCCTCTCGCATCCTCCTGCTGGAGAAAGGCAAGCTGGTGAAGGATCTTCCTAATGCTGATGGCGCTGCCATCGCCGAACTCAACGAGTACTTCGGTATTCAGGCGGAATAGCTTTCTGGCGATTCTTTTTACGTTAATATTATACAATTTCTATTATACGATTTGTATAATTATCGGTAAATGATTACCTTTGTACCCAAACGAAGAAAAAAGAATCAATGAGCAAAGGAAAATTAGCTAAGTTTGCGGATATGGAGCGTTTCGAGAACGTGTTCCAGTATCCATATAGTGTTGTAGATGACGTGCCTTTCGATATGAAGGGCAAGTGGCGTGAGATGTATTTCCACAATGATAATCCTATCGTTCTGGAGTTGGGATGCGGCAAGGGTGAATATACCGTGGAACTTGCCAAGCTCTATCCAGAGATGAACTTCATCGGTGTGGATATCAAGGGTGCACGTATGTGGACCGGTGCCAAGAAGGCGATAGAGGAAGGACAGAAAAACGTGGCTTTTCTCCGTACCAACATCGAGATTATCGACCGCTTCTTTGCCGAGGATGAGGTGCAGGAAATCTGGCTCACCTTCTCTGACCCGCAGATGAAGAACCCTCGCAAGCGTCTTACATCTACATACTTCATGAACCGTTATCGCCACTTCCTCGTGGATGGCGGTATCATTCATCTGAAGACGGACTCCAACTTCCTCTTCACCTATACTACTTATATGGTGGATGGCAACCATCTGCCTGTACTCTTCCGCACCGAGGACCTCTATCATCAGGAGGGTATCGATGAGGAAACCCGTAAGATTCTCTCTATCCAGACCTATTATGAGAGTATGTGGATAGAGCGTGGCTTGAACATCAAGTATCAGAAGTTCGCCTTGCCACGTGAGGGTGAGCTGGTGGAACCTGATATTGAGATTCCGCTGGATGATTATCGCAGTTATCGCCGTGATAAGCGAAGCTCAAAGGATACAGCGAAGTAAGTTATCGCAATATATATTTAAAACCGCACAACTGCTGATATGTGGTCGCACATCAGCAGTTGGGCGGTTTTTCTTGCCGTTATCGGCAAAAAAGAGGGAGGATAATCGTTTTTTTCGTTGTTTTCTTGCCGTTATCGGCAAAAAGTATTATATTTGCAGTCGAAATTCAAACATAAACTTGCCGATAATTTATGGACTATATATCAGTGAAAGAGTTTGCGCAGAAGTATGGGGTGTCAGAACGAACTGCGCGTAATTATTGTGCTTCCGGGAAAATTGAGGGAGTAGTGTTGGTGGGAAAGACATGGAATATTCCTGCCGATGCAACCTTGCCTATGCGTAAATCCAAGAGGCAACAGGTTTCTCCACTTCTTTCTATCCTTCGGGAACAGAAGAATATGAAGCTGAAAGGAGGCATTTATCATCGTACTCAAATAGACTTAACCTATAATTCTAATCATATCGAAGGAAGCAGGTTGTCGCATGAGCAGACTCGTTTTATTTTTGAAACCAATACGATAGGCATAACAGACCAAAGTGTAAGGGTGGATGATATCATTGAGACAACCAATCACTTTAGGTGTATCGATTTGATTATCGAGCAGGCTGATGAGAAGTTGACCGAAGACTTCATCAAGAAACTTCATCTTATCCTCAAGTCTGGAACTTCTGATAGCACCAAAGATTGGTTTGTGGTGGGAGATTACAAGCGATTTCCAAATGAAGTGGGGGGCATTGATACTTGTGAACCGAAAATGGTGCATAAGGAAATGGTAAGGTTGCTGAAGGAGTATAATGCCAAGAAAGTAAAAACGCTGGAGGATATTATCGATTTCCATCAGCGCTTTGAGTCTATTCATCCTTTCCAAGATGGTAATGGAAGGGTAGGACGACTGATCATGTTCAAGGAGTGCCTAAGCAATGGTATCGTTCCGTTTATCATTACAGATGAGTTGAAGATGTTTTATTATAGAGGATTGCATGAGTGGAATCACATTAAAGGTTATCTGATGGATACTTGTCTTACTGCACAGGACTTCTATAAGCGTCTGCTCGATTACTTCCAGATTAAATATCAGGACTAGCCTTAGGTTAGGGATATGTATAGTTTGGTATGTTCTTACTATACATTTTGTTAATTTCGGGAAGAATCTTGTTAAAACGAGAAGAAAAAGGTGGAAATGCTTGGTGTTTCCACCTTATTTTATTAAATTTGCAGCAGGTTTTTAAGAGATGCAGTATTCTTAGGGACTGCACAAGCCTGATGAAACGACTAAAAGAACAGAAAAGTAATAACTAACTAAATAAACGACAAAATGATGAACTACAAGAAATTGGCTCTTACCGTTGCGGCAGGAGCAATGGCAACTGCAATGATGGCGCAATCTGCACCAAAATTGAATGCCAACAACATCGATGAAGTAATCAAGGCGATGACCTTGGAAGAAAAAGCCCAGATGCTGGTGGGCGGTGGTAACGATGGATTCGTGGGCAGTGGCGCTATGCTCGGACATCAGAAGAAGTTCGTGCCGGGTGCTGCGGGTACTACTGTAGCCATCCCTCGTCTCGGTATTCCTACTACCGTACAGTGTGATGGTCCTGCCGGTGTTCATATCGATGCTCATCGCCAAGGTGACAGCCGTAGCTATTTTGCTACCGGTTTCCCTATCGGAACCTGTTTGGCTTCTACCTGGAACACCGACCTGGTGCGTAAGGTGGGTGAGGCTATCGGTAACGAAACCCTGGAGTATGGCTGTGATGTTGTGCTCGGACCGGGTATGAACCTGCATCGCAATCCGCTCTGCGGCTGTAACTTTGAGTATTATTCAGAAGATCCAATCGTAACAGGTCTTATCGGAACCGCCTTTGTACAGGGTGTGCAGAGCCAGGGCGTTGGTGTGAGTGCCAAGCACTTTGCCGTAAACTCTCAGGAAACTGACCGTACCAAGGTGGATGAGCGATTGAGCCAGCGTGCTCTCCGTGAATTGTATCTGAAGGGTTTCGAGATGATGGTTCGCAAGAGCAATCCTTGGACCATCATGTCTGCCTATAATAAGATTAATGGTGTGTATGCCCAGGGCAACAAGGGCCTCCTTACAGATATTCTCCGCAACGACTGGGGATACAAGGGAATTGTAGAGACCGACTGGATTGGTAAGCGTGCCGACCTTCCTCTGGAACAGGAAGTTGAGGCTGGCAACGACTTGATGATGCCGGGTTATCCTGCACAGGTACAGGATATTGTTGATGCCGTAAAGAATGGCAAGCTGGATATCAAGGATGTGGACCGCAATGTTCGCCGTATGCTCGAATATATTGTGAAGACTCCTCGATTCAAGGGATATAAATATAGTGGAGAGCCAGACTTGAAGGCTCATGCAGCTATCACCCGTCAGAGTTCTACTGAGGGTATGGTGCTCCTGAAGAATGATGCAGCTCTTCCTATCCAGGGCTTGAAGACCGTGGCACTCTTCGGTGTCAACTCTTACGACTTTATGTCGGGTGGTCTTGGTAGTGGAGCCGTTAATGTAGGCTATTCTGTTGATATGGTTACCGGTTTGAAGAACATTGGCGTGGCAACTACTCCTCAGCTTACGGAAATCTATCAGAATTATGTGAAGTATGCCAAGGCTAAGTTGAAGGCAGACAAGAATCCGATGATGTGGTTCCTGGATCAGGGTCAGCCAAAGCTCGATGAAATCGAGATTACCGAGCGTTGTGTAGCTGGCGAGGAGCCAAAGGCAGACGCTGCCATCATCACCATCGGTCGTCAGGCAGGTGAGGGAATGGATCGCCAGATTAATGGTGAGTTCAACCTCAGTCAGATAGAGCAGGATATGATTTTCCGTGTATCTGATGCTTTCCATGCCAAGGGCAAGAAGGTGATTGTGATCATCAACTCTGGTTCTGTGATGGAGACAGCCAGCTGGAGAGACCGTGTGGATGCTATTCTCGTAGCTTGGCAGCCAGGTATCGAGGGTGGTAACTCTGTTGCTGATATCCTGACCGGTAAGGTGAATCCATCGGGTAAGTTGACCATGACCTGGCCTATTGCAGCTACCGATCATCCATCTACAGCCAACTTTGCCAAGGATTACGATATGTACACCTACAAGAACCTGCAGGATTGGTGCAAGGGTAACATCAAGGGTTACGACTATAGCAACCACGAGGAGGATATCTATGTAGGTTACCGCTACTTCGACACCTTCAAGAAGAATGTGGCTTATCCTTTCGGTTATGGTTTGAGCTATACTACCTTCGAGTTTGGCAAGCCATCAGTCAAGGCTAAAGGCAACACTATCGAGGTTAGCGTAACTATCAAGAATACCGGTAAGGTTGCCGGCAAGGAAGTTGCTGAGGTTTATGTCACCGCTCCAAAGGGTGCTTACGAGAAGCCTGCCAAGGAACTCAAGACCTTCGGCAAGACCAAGTTGCTGAATCCAGGTGAGAGCCAGACTTTGAAGATGACACTTGAAAAGCGCGATCTTGCCAGCTTCGATGAGGCCAACAGCCAGTGGAAGGTTGATGCAGGTAACTATCTCTTCAAGGTAGGTAGCGATGTGGAGAACATTAAGGGTACTGCTACATTGAAGGTGGCAGAATATACCGAGAAGACAAGCAATGCCTGCGCTCCTAAAGTTCAATTGAACTATCTGAAGCAGAAGTAGTCTATGTAAATAATATTCTAGAAAGAGATAATCTAGAAGAAACTCCCGGAAAATGGGGGAAGAAGAGATTGAAAATTTTCCCTTAAGGATTTTTATATTTTTCCCTCAAATCCGCAACCTATAGGGTTTAGTGGGATTTTGCTTGCAAAGCGACAAAATTCATTTTATTGTACATATTTCTTGCACAACAGAAATGTCGCAGACACAAAATCCCCTTACCCCATAAAGCGACTTGAGGTAA
>ERZ791617.72-NODE-72-length-79320-cov-8.98249_pt1 | contig 79320 bp, 61 predicted proteins | sample MGYA00510272_ERZ791617 | MGnify/ENA primary metagenome ERZ791617 (study PRJEB30046, sample SAMN00715200) | human gut metagenome | study: EMG produced TPA metagenomics assembly of the A metagenome-wide association study of gut microbiota in type 2...
TCCTCCCCAAGCCCCTCCTCCTCAGAAGAAGGGGATGTTAACCGCTCCTCCTCGTCGCTCTTACATTAAGGTAGACGCGACCATCAGAGGTCACGCCTGGAGTTTTTTGACGGCTGGCGCATGAGGGGAGAATACGAGGGATGGGATTTGTTCTTGGGGCTGTCGAGATAAATAATAGTGTTAAAGGAATTGTTGAATGTAATAAATATAATATAACTGATTATGAGTAAATTAAACTTATTTGACTTGAACAAGTATGATGACTTGAAGAATGATGACAATAATAATCCGGTCAACCATGATGTCAACTCTGTCAACCCTATTGGCAACTCTGTTGACAACGGAGAGGACGGCTCAAAAGTTAGCCAACCTATTGACGAGGGGACTGACACCGTAGACTGCGTTTCTGCTGGCACCGTGAACTGCGTTTCTGCTGATGACGTGGCATACGCTCTATCCGACACTCGCAGCGATGCCGTGCGCATCGTCAACGAACTGGCGGCTCGACACATCGACATTACGGAGACATACAAGCAGTGGGTGAGCGTGGCTTTCGCTCTGATATCCGAATTCGGAGAACAGGGAAGGGAGATGTTCCACATGCTGAGCCGACAAAACAGCAGATACCAGTATGAGGAGTCGGACCGGAAATTCTCATCATGCCTGAAAAGCCACGGCTCTGGAATAACCATCAAGACTATCTTCCATCTGGCTAAAGAAGCTGGAGTGGAACTCGCAAATCATGAAAATTACTTGCATGAGGAGAGACGGACAGGTACGACAACTCCGCCAACTCCGCCAAGTGGCGGAAATAATGAAAATATAGAAAAAAGTACTGTTTTAGGCTGTTTTAATGAATTTGGCGGAGTGGCGGAGTTGGCGGAGTTGGCGGACTTCCCCTCTGAACCCCACCTCTCCGTCACTGGCTACACCTTCTCCGACAAGCTCCCCCTGGAGGACCTTCCCGCCTTTCTCGCGCCCATTTACGAGGTGCACGACAACAGCGTGGACCGCGACAAGATGCTGCTCGGTGCTCTCAACATTATCAGCGGACTGATGGGCGGCGCCAACGGCACTGCCGACTGCCATTGCGGCATCTATGGGCTATACGATGCCCGACGCGTATATGCACCTCTCTATAATATAGTATACGGAGCGGCTGGCTCATCGAAGGGCGAGATTGCCTTCTGCAAGCGCATAGCGGCACCCGTGAAGCAGGAGATGCGACGGCAGTATGAATACGAGAAGCAGCAGTATGAGCAGCAGATGGCGCAATACGAAGCGCAGAGCAAGGGCAAGGCAAAGGCTGACCGCGGCGAGGCGCCAAAGGAGCCGCCATACCGCGACCCCTTCGTGCCGGGCAACAGCTCCTCGTCTGCCGTATACCGTGCCATGGACGCCAACGGCGGATGGGGCATGATGTTCGAGACCGAGGCTGACACCGTGTCGGCGATGATAGCCTCCGACTATGGCAACTATTCCGACCTCATGCGCAAGGCGCACCACCACGAGCCTATCTCCATGAACCGCGTGACGGACAGGATTCATATCGACATCGACGAGCCCAAGCTCTCCGTATTCCTCACTTGCACGCCCGGGCAGCTCTCCGCCCTGTTCACGGCATCGTCGTTTGAGAACGGACTGGGCAGCCGCATACTCTTCTACGAGATGCCCGAGGAGAAAGCCACCTTCCACGATGTGTTCGCCCGCAAGGATGAACCCCTCGAGGAGACCTACCGCCGCATGGGCGATGCCTTTCTGCCACTCTACCACGAGCTAAGGGAGAGGAAGAACAGCCCCCTGCAGTTCGTCATGAGCTCTGCGCAGCAACAGCAGTTTCTCGCCGCCTTCGGCTCCATGCTCCACGAGCAGAGCGGCATGCTCGGCAGCGGCATCACGGCATTCATCTACCGTCTTGCCCTCGAGGGCTTCCGCTACGCCATGGTGCTCACCGCCCTGCGCCGGCTGTCGGAATGGACGGCGATCCCCGTGACGCAGAAAGAGGGTGGCATCTTCCGTCCCGACGAGAGGGCGCTGGTCTGCGACGACCGCGACTTCCGTTCCGCCATGACCATCGTGGGCAGTCTGGTAAACCACACCACCCGTGTGTATGCCGTGCTCGCCAAGGAGAACGACAATCCGTTTGCCAAAATCGGCGTCAGTCTCTCGGCAGAGGAGCAGAGAGTGTACAGGAGTCTGCCCGAGACGGAATTCAAAACCTCCGATTTCAAGGCGGTGGCTCAGCGTGTGGACATACCGCTGCGTTCCGCCGAGCGTATGCTCAGCAAGTTCTGCAACGTATACCGCATCATATCGCCCGTGCGATACGGCTTTTACCGTAAGGTTATGCTCCGTAAGGATGCTTCCTAATGGGAGAAAGGAGTAAGGGGAGGACCGGTTAGCTTGCCTCTTAAGAGTCCTTCGGAGAGTGTTGTCAAGGTCTTGTAACGACTTGTCGATAAGCCATTCCGTAATCAAGACAAATCTCCTTGTCAACTCGTCAACTATAAAACAAGACAAATCTCCTTGTCTACTTGTCAACTTGTCAACTATAAAACAAGACAAATCTCCTTGTCTACTCGTCAACTTGTCTACTCGTCAACTTAAAAAAAAAAGAACATGAACAAAGAAATGAATCAAGGTCTCCATCCGGGACCATACGGCAAGTCGGAACTTGCCCTGCTGTATTTTCCTAACTCCACGCCGTGGGTTGCCAACAGTCATCTGCGCCGCTGGATAAACCGTATACCGGAACTGCGCAGAAGACTGCTGGACACACACTACCAGCCAACACAGAAGTTCTTCACCGCACCACAGGTGAAACTCATCGTGGAGTATCTGGGTGAGCCGTAAGGATAAGAAATGGGTTCGTTGCGGAAATTACCGACCCCCTCTATCTCCCTCTTCCTCCTCATCGTTTCTCTTCGGCAGTTCCCTGTCGGGGTCGAGCAGCGACATGATGAGGGAGATTACGTTGCGGTCCTCGTCGGTCATCTTGCTGTAGTGGCTGTTGGGCTGGGTGCCGAACTGCCCCGTGCAGAGCGACGATACCGAACAGCCTCTCTGCTTCTCCACGAACGCTGACTCCAGCAGACTCTTCAGCATGAAGGTGAGAGTGACGGCGGTGCCCGTCCAGCGGACGTTGCACTTGCGCTTCTCGCCCGAGAAGAGGTCGAAGAAGTCGTCGGGGCGGCTCACCTGTATCATCTTCTCGTTTTCGAGCAGCACCATGGCTGCCTGCAGACGCTTGTTGCGGTCTCTGCCCCTGTGGGTGTAGTTCATGGTGTGGAGCGGCACGGGCTTTGTCGTCTTGGCGTCTGTCGGCCTTTGCCTGCTTTTTCTTTTTGCAGGGGTAGGGTCGGGCAGGGCGTCCGCGGCATGGCGGTTGTGTATCTCCTCGAGCATGCGCCTTGCCTGTTCAAACGAGGTGATGTAGCTGTAGTCCACATAGTCGATATTCATCACCTTGGGCAGCAGATACACGCCGCTCTTCTCCTGCAGCTCCTTCAGGTCGAAGCCGTAGGAGAGGGCAAGCGAGGCGAGCTCTCTGGCGAACAGCTGCATCATGTCCAGCCAGTAGCACAGGTTCAGACACATGTCGGGGTCTTCCTCCTCGGTGCAGCTGCGGGTCAGTCCGTGCTGCGCATACCAGTAGAGGCGGTTTGCCACGTTGTTGTAGTGGTCAATGCCGCTGCGCATGAGTTGCTCCGCCTCGTCGCATGCGTGCAGCTGCTCCTTGGCGTCGGCATATTCCTTCGACGAGGAGTCGCCGGCTTTTTCAAGTTCGGCAGTCCATCGGGCGCGCTCATCGCCGATGTGCCGTATTTCACGCTCCGCGTCCTGTATGCGGCTTTTGGGGCAGAAGGCATTGGCAAAGTCTCTGAACGGAGCGAGCAGCGACAGCAGATAGCGCTCCCTGTCAGCCTCGGAGGAGCGTTTGCGCAGGTTGGATTCAATCTCCTGCATCAGTGGCCGGTCGTTCGACAGAAGTATGTCTTCGTCGAAGTCCTCAAGGGCTTCCCTGGCTATTGTGGGTTCCTCCAGCTGGTGGTAGGTGAGCATCTCTCCGTGCAGCGTCTCCTTCATCGTCGTGTGTGGCAGTTTCCATTCGGCTCTTATTGGCATGTCGTATTCATATCTGAACCACTGCAGGCAGGTGTGGGCACCCCCTTGGAGGTACAGGTCGGCGAAGGTCTTCTGCAGAACCATGTCGCGCGGGTATTTCTTCGTCAGCGCCTTGTGGCGTTGTCTCCTGGCGTAGCGCAGGTAGTTGTTCGCCACGTCGCGTATCTTCTTGCGGTCCGCCTCGGTGAGGTATGGCATGATTTCTTGGGATTGCTTTATGCGCTCCTTTTCCTCCTGGATGTGTTTGGTCAGTATGAACTCCTGTGCGAGGTCCCTGTCCCATGCGTCGGGGTCGCTTCCGTGGTCGTATTTGTAATCCTCCAGACAGTCGTCGTAGTAGGCGTCGAAGATGTCGCTGATGTCGTCCAGCTCCATTAGATATATCCATTTGCCTACGATGCCGCATGCCACGACGGGGTATTGCTTCAATTCCTCGTCGGTCAAGCATGGCAACATGCCGTCGATGTCGTCGTCGGTACATTCGTAGAAGCGGAATATTGTTTCTTCCTCTTCGTCGTTGGCGATTATTCCAGTGGCTTTGTTCTGCCATGTGGTAGTCGATTCGGCAGGCCCTTCGGTTATGATTCTTTCCAGTAAACTCAAGTATTGCTTCATGTTGAAAAACAGTTTTTCGATTAGTTTGCATGCCTCCGTCGGTGCGGTGTGTGGCATGAAAGTATGCAAAGGCAGTGCAAGCCGAGAGCAATACAAAAACGGACTTGTTTGTTTTTTATTGCCGAGGCGATGCCTGCCTTGTGCAAAGTTAATAATAAAAAACTGCAGCCGGAAATATTGCAACGATAATTTTAGGTATCATAAAGGGTGCGTATCGGTGGGTAAGTGTGAGCAAGTGTGAGGCGAGTGTCGGGATAGCGGTATCTTTGCAATGTACCTCAGAGAGAGGTATGGAGCGAAGGCCTGCTCCTATGGTTTCATTTTTTTAAAACGATAAGCATTATGATCAAGTACATTCTGAGAAAAGTCAACAACATGAATAGCAATGTGCACAACAAGTGGTTTGCCTATCCCGTGAAGGAGGAGATGGTGGAGCTGGACAAGCTTGCCGACCACATGGCGGCGCACAACACCCCGTTCTCGTCGGGTGCCATAAAGGGAATCCTCACCGACATGGTGAGTTGCATCAAGGAGCTCCTGCTGGAGGGCAAGAGCGTGAAGATTCCCGACCTCGCCATCTTCTATGTGGGCATAAAGAACATGCCCGGCGGGGCGGAGACGGAAGAGGCTTTCAATGTGGGTGAGAACGTGAAGAACGTGCGTATGCTGGCGCGTGCCACCGGGTCGTTGTCGCCCAAGAAGCTCGACCTCGATGTCACGCTGAAGAGAGCAACTACCATAGTGGGAAAGCCAGCCACCGGCAAGGAGTAGCCCCTCCCGACGGAAGAGTGGAAAACGGAATCCCCGCAGCCGAACGATACGGTTGCGGGGGTGTTTGGTGGTATGGCAGTTCAAGTTTTGTTATAGCGTTTTTATATCGTCATTCATTTCGATTATAGCCCCTTTCAGAGGCTGCAATTCGTGTTCTATAATCCACCATATCTGGTCTGCATCAACTTCAAAATAATGATGGGCGATAATGTCTCTTAATCCTTTTACGTGTTTCCAGTCAATTTCCGGATGGGTGGTTAATAAGGTTCCTTTAGTAACTTTGTCAAGTCCCTTTAGGCTTTCTCCTATTGCAATGAATTGCATACATATTGAATCCAGTATCGTTACGCCGGTAGATGACATAAGAAAATCATCGCCACAATGGTAGTGTTGTGAACGCCTCTCAATTTGTTGTATTGAGCCAAGTATTCTTTCAAGGATATTTACTGCAACATCCTTATCGTATGGCATAGATTCCATCTCTGTCGATTCTTGATTTGAATAATGGATTCATGTTCTTGTGCATTCTGACTATGTCAACGGGACATTTTAGTATGTCTTCCAAATAATCCTTCAGTGAGGCAAGCAGGAAGGGATTGGCATCCTCCGTTTCAACACAGATGTCAAGGTCGCTGTCATTGCTTTGTTCGTTTCTTGATACGGAACCGAAAATGCGCAGCGTCCTGATTCCAAAATCATGAGTTATTTTGGAACTGTTTTCTCGTATGGCAGTAATGTAATATTGTATACCGTTCATTCTTGTTCATTTATTCTGATACAAAAATAGAAAAGATTTTAAGGCAAAGCAAGTTTTTTACTACTTTTTTGTATCGGAATGTTTATTATCTCATTGAAAGTGTAATAAACAGAGTAAGAAATAAAACTTTTTATTTCGTTCTTATGACGATTTATATTATCTTTGCACAGATATTTATCGAAAAACAAAAAACAATAAAAAATATGATAGACGTAAAGCAGACGCTGAAAGACAGCGAAGAGAAAATGGAAATGGCAGCACTCTATCTCGAAGAGGAGCTGAACCGTATTCGTGCAGGACGTGCCAACGTGGCTATCCTGGACTGCGTGAGAGTGGAGTCGTACGGCTCAAAGGTGCCACTCAACCAGGTGGCAAGCGTTTCGGTACCTGACGCAAGAACCATCGCCATCAAGCCGTGGGACAAGAAGCAGATACGCGAAATAGAAAAGGCAATCATGGACTCAGAGGTGGGCATCACACCCGAAAACAACGGAGAGATAATCAGACTCGGCATTCCGCAGCCTACAGAGGAGCGCAGAAAGGAACTCGCAAAGCAATGCAACAAGATCGGAGAGAAAGTGAAGGTGCAGGTGAGAAACGTGCGCGCCGACATCAAGGACAAGCTGAAGAAGGCCATCAAGGACGGACTCTCGGAAGACAACGAGAAGGACGCTGAGAACGAATTGCAGAAGATACACGACAAGTATATCAAGAGAGTGGACGACCTGCTCGCTGCAAAGAACAAGGAAATCATGACGGTATAAAGGCTGAGTATGGGCGATACCGTAGGAATGGTAATAAAAAACACCGGCAGTTGGTACACCGTACTGACTGACGGTGGCTCTACTGTGGACTGCAAGATAAAGGGGAACTTCCGACTGAAAGGCATCCGTAGCACAAACCCCGTGGCGGTGGGCGACCGGGTGGAAATAATACGCAACCAGGAAGGAACCGCCTTCATAACGAGCATTTGCGACAGAAAAAACTATATCATACGCAAATCCTCAAACCTGTCGAAGCAAAGCCATATCATAGCGGCTAACGTTGACCAGGCTTTCCTCATCGTCACCGTGGACTATCCGCAGACATCGACGACATTCATCGACCGGTTCCTTGCATCGGCAGAGGCATACAACGTGCCCGTAACCATTATATTTAATAAGGTGGATCTCTTCAAGGGAGACGAAGAGAGATATCTCGACATGATGGTGAACCTGTATGAAACCGTGGGCTACACATGCCTGAAAGTGTCTGCCGAGACAGAAGAAGGGCTGCAGCAGCTGTTGCCGCTGCTCGAAGGAAAGATAACCCTCTTCAGCGGAAACAGCGGAGTGGGCAAGAGCACGCTGCTCAATAAGATAGTGCCGGGGGCGGAACTGCGCACGGCGGAGATTTCCGACGCACACAACACCGGCATGCACACTACCACATTCAGCGAGATGCTGAGCCTCGGAGACGGCGGATGGGTGATAGACACACCCGGAATAAAAGGCTTCGGCACGTTCAATATGGAACCCGAAGAGATTTGCGGATACTTCAAGGAGATATTCAGGTTCTCGAAAGACTGCCGCTTCAGCAACTGCACACACACACATGAACCCGGATGCGCCGTAAGGCAGGCGGTGGAAGACCATTACATTGCCGAAAGCCGCTACGCCTCCTATCTTAGCATGCTCGACGACAAGGAGGAAGGCAAATACAGAGCCGCATATTAAGCCTGCTGCCTGCTTTTCAGCAGGTCGCGGATCTCCGTGAGCAACTTCTCCTCGGCAGATGGTTCAGGAGCCTTGGGAGCCTCCTCCTTGGCAGCCGCGGCATTCTTGCGTGCAAGCCTGTTGATGCCCTTGACGAGAAGGAACACACAGAGGGCGATGATGACGAAGTCGAGCGTAGTCTGCAGGAAGTTGCCATAGTTGATGGTGGCGGCAGGAAGAGTCTGGCCCGCAATCTGCTCCGCAGGCAGCGTAATCTTCAGGTCGGTGAAGTTCACACCGCCGATAATCCAGCCGATAGGAGGCATGATGATATCATCTACGATGGACGACACAATCTTGCCGAAAGCACCGCCGATGATAACACCGACAGCCATGTCAACGGCATTCCCCTTGACGGCAAATTCCTTGAATTCATAAATGAATTTTCCCATAAGTATACTTTTTTATATTATTTAATAGAAATAGTTTGTGCAAATATAGATATTTTTTTGTAACTTTGCGCCGACAAAAAGAAAAAAGTCAATGTGGCTGTATCCTAAGTACGGATCTACGTATAATATATATAAGGTGTACGGACTGCCGTATGAAATCATATATAACATGGGATAGCAATTTTGCATGTAATTAAGAAATAAATTTTTATTTTCAACTAAAAGTAATTATAACAATGATTAAGATTGGTATTAACGGTTTTGGCCGTATCGGCCGTTTCGTTTTCCGCTCAACATGTGAGGCTGAAAACGCAAAAGAAGTTCAGGTAGTAGCTATCAATGACTTGTGTCCTGTTGACTACATGGCTTACATGTTGAAATATGACACAATGCACGGACATTTCGATGGCACTATCGAGGCTGACGTTGAGAAGAGCGAGCTGATCGTTAACGGTAACCACATCCGCGTTACTGCAGAGCGTGATCCTGAGAACTTGAAGTGGGACGAGGTTGGTGCAGAGTATGTAGTAGAGTCTACAGGTCTCTTCCTCGCTTATGATAAGGCTGAGAAGCACTTGAAGGCAGGTGCTAAGTACGTAGTGCTTTCTGCTCCTTCAAAGGCTGACGCTAACGGAAATCAGGCAGACATGTTCGTTTGCGGTGTAAACACAGACAAATACAACGGACAGAAGATCGTTTCTAACGCTTCTTGTACAACTAACTGCTTGGCTCCTATCGCTAAGGTGCTGAATGACAACTTCGGTATCGAGAACGGTTTGATGACTACTGTTCACTCTACAACAGCTACACAGAAGACTGTTGACGGACCTTCTATGAAGGACTGGAGAGGTGGTCGTGCCGCTGCTGGCAACATCATCCCTTCTACAACAGGTGCAGCTAAGGCTGTAGGTAAGGTTATCCCTGAGCTGAACGGCAAGCTGACAGGTATCTCTATGCGTGTACCTACATTGGACGTATCTGTAGTTGACCTGACTGTAAACCTCGCAAAGCCTGCTACTAAGGAGGCTATCTGCGCTGCTATGAAGGCTGCTTCAGAGGGCGAGTTGAAGGGTGTACTCGGATACACAGAGGATGCTGTTGTTTCTTCTGACTTCCTTGGCTGCCCATTGACTTCTATCTTCGACGCTAACGCAGGTGTATACCTCACAGACAACTTCGTAAAGGTTGTTTCTTGGTATGACAACGAGATCGGTTACTCTCACAAGGTTGTTGACCTGATCAAGATCATGAAGAAGCACAATGGTTAATTCATTGGCGTTTTTTCCGCAATTATAAAAAAAAGACCGTTCGGCATTGCCGTGCGGTCTTTTTTTATTAATTTTGTAAACCAATATTGTATTTCAAACTTAAACGTAACTTGATATAGCCGAAATGATACCGATGATAACAATTCTTGGCCCTACGGCAAGTGGCAAGACAGATATTGCCACACATCTTGCAGCCGAACTGTCTGCAGAGATAATTTCTGCTGACAGTCGTCAGGTGTACAGGCGAATGGATATTGGTACAGGAAAAGACCTTGCGGACTATGTCGTTGATGGTAAGCGTGTGCCTTACCATCTGATAGATATTGTTGAGCCAGGCACCAAGTATAACCTATTTGAGTATCAGAGGGACTTTCTTGAGGCGTATAATGATATAAGGAGTCGTGGCAAGAATGTAATTTTGTGTGGTGGAACCGGTTTGTATATAGAGTCGGTGCTCAAGGGGTACAGACTTATTCCAGTGCCGGAAAATAAAGAGCTGAGGCATAAACTTGAGGGAAAATCCCTTCTCGAATTGACGTCAATTCTCGAACGTCTAAAGGCTGAAAACAACTCCAATATGCACAATTCTACGGATGTCGATACTTCTAAACGTGCAATACGTGCCATAGAAATTGAGATGGCGTACAAAGAGGCGCATATTGAAGAAAGGACATTTCCGAAGATAGACAATGTTATTATCGGTGTAGGCATAGACAGGGATTTGCGTCGCATGAAAATCACGCGGAGACTTGACCAACGCCTTCAGGACGGAATGGTTGACGAAGTGAAATCCCTGCTTGATTCTGGCATACCTGCCGACGACCTCATATATTATGGACTTGAGTATAAGTTCGTGACAGAATATATATTAGGGAAATCGACGTTTGAAGAGATGCACCGTTCATTAGAGATTGCAATACATCAATTCGCCAAACGGCAGATGACATGGTTTCGTGGTATGGAGCGTCGTGGTTTTACTATCCATTGGATAGATGCAGCTGATAGTATGGAAGAGAAAATTAACGAAATAAAGAAGGTATTATGAAAGAGCAAACTCGTTGGGGAATACTTTATTGCCCTAAGCACAGTGTCACAAGTCCGATGCGACGTTGGAAGAAAATAGAGAAGATACTCAATGCGTATCAAATCGGCTATGATTTCATTCAGAGTGAGAGTAGCGACAGTGTGGTTCGGCTAATCTCGATGTTTATCAGCAATGGCTATAAGACTATAGTTGTTGTCGGTGGAGATTCTGCGCTTAATGATGCCGTGAATTGTCTGATGAGTACCGACAAGGCTACTCGTGAATCAATAGCTCTTGGAGTTATTCCAAATGGAATGATGAATGAGTTTGCCCGTTATTGGGGGTTCAAGGAGAGTGAGCCTGAGCAGACCATAAAATGGTTGCAAGAAAGGAGGATAAGGAAGGTAGACCTCGGTTGTATCCGATATACAAACAAGAAGAACGAAAAGTGTCATCGTTATTTCCTTAATTGTGTTAATATAGGACTGTTGTCTGCAATAATGAATCTCAGAAACCAGACTCGTCGTCTTCTTGGTTCGCGTACTTTGTCATACCTGTTCTCTATGGCTTTGATGGTGTTCCAGCGTCTGGAATACAAGATGCATCTGAAAATAAACAATGATGTTGTCAAGCGTAAGGTGATGACTGTGTGTGTTGGCAACGCTGAGGGTTATGGCCAGACGCCCAATGCTGTGCCGTATAATGGGTTGCTTGATGTCTCGGTGGTTTACCATCCAGAGATGATGCAGTTGATAGAAGGCTTTTATCTTTTGTTTACAGGTAAGTTTCTCAACCACAAGAGCGTACACCCTTATCGTACTCGTCGTGTTGATGTTCTTGATGCTTCTCATGCTATGGTATCCGTAGACGGCAGACTGCTCAAGACACCAGTCGGTGAGTATAGTATAGAGGTGGAGCAGGAAGTCATCAATTTCCTTATTCCTGAGTAATTACTATTATATGTTGTCTCTCATTATGGCAGATATCCGTCAAATACGACATTGTGGACTAATGACCGTTAATGGGTAAATAGAGTAGGGCGTAGTAGTGTTGTATTTATCCGTTTTCGGATATCTTTTTCAGCTCGTTCTCGTTGATGATTTTTATTTTCCTTCCGTCTATCGCTATGATTTTTTCAGCAGCGAAGGCGGAAAGGGTTCTTATGGCATTGCTCGTTGTCATGTTAGACATGCTGGCGAGCTCCTCTCTGCTGAGGTATATGCTCATTGTATATCCGTCGGCTTCAATCCCATATCTGTCTTTAAGTATAATTAGCGTTTCTGCCAGTCTGCCGCGGATATGCTTCTGTGTTAGGTTTATTGTCCTGCAATCAGCTTTTCCCAGTTCTATTGCCAGTTGTTTGATTAGTTGCATACATACATTGTTGTTTTGGTGCATCAGCTTGACAACCAGCTTCATAGGCATCGAAGCAACAATCGAATGTTCAAATGCAATTGCCGACGTGAGATAGTCGTCTTCTGCAAAATATGCTCTGAAGCTGAATATCTCTGACTGGCGTATTGTACGCAAAATCTGGTCGCGTCCCATTGCGCCGCTTTTGCATATCTTTACCTTTCCTGTGATGAGCCATTTGATGCTTTCAGGTATTTCCAGTTCTTTGTATATATAGTCGTTCTTGTTGTACTCCTCAACCGTTATATTCTCTGAAATTATCTTTTTCTCGTTGTCTGTCAGTGGTTCCCACAGGCTAAAAATGATGTCTTCAATCTTTTCCGTGCTAATTTCTTTGACTTTTACCATTTACCAAAACCTATTGTGCTGTTTGAGTTGTTTTGTCCTTAGACTTTTTTCAATTTGCAAAAATACTGCTTTTTTCTTAAATGTTTAAACTTTACACTCAATTTTTATGTTATATAACATCTATTCCGGATTTATTCCGAAAAAATGAACACATTATTTTGTGGAATTAATAATTATGATTATTTTTGAAGTGCCAAACGATTGTATGGTTTCTATGCTTCAAGTTTGGTATAACATAATAAATGTATTAACACCTTAATAGAATATTATGAGCTATCTTCGATTTGAAAGAAGTCTGATGACCAATTTGGAAGAGTCTCTTTCCAGAGAGCTGCTCCGCACCAACCGGTCTGGCGCGTATTCTTGTTCGACGATTGTTGACTGTAATACTCGCAAGTATCATGGGTTGTTGGTAGTGCCCGTTCCTGAATTGGATGAAGAAAATCATGTATTGCTCTCCTCGTTGGACGTTACAGTAGTTCAACATGGTGCCGAGTTCAATCTTGGCCTTCATAAGTATCGCGGAAACAACTTCAGCCCCAATGGCCACAAGTACATCCGTGAATTTAATTGTGACAGTGTGCCGACTACCATTTATCGTGTCGGGGGAGTCGTTCTGAAGAAAGAAGTCGTGTTCCAGCATTATGAGGACAGGATTCTTCTGAGATATACTTTGCTTGACGCCCATAGTTCCACAACGCTTCGCTTCCGTCCGTTTATGGCATTCAGAAGCGTCAGGGAGTTTACTCATGAGAATTCAGCGGCAAATAGGGATTACCAGCTTGTAGACAACGGAATCAAGACCCAGATGTATAAAGGTTATCCTTATCTGTATATGCAGTTCAGTAAGGGCAACGAGTTTGTCTTCCATCCCGACTGGTATAGAGGAATAGAATATCCAAAGGAACAGGAGAGGGGTTACGATTCTTATGAGGATCTTTATGTGCCTGGATATTTTGAGACAGAAATCAAGAAGGGCGAGAGTATTGTCTTTTCAGCCTCAACGTCAGAGATCAAGACTGGAGGATTGCTGAAACTCTTCCAGAAGGAAGTTGATGAAAGAAATCCGAGAGACAATTTCTACCATTGTCTTGTAAATGCCGCTCACCAGTTCCATAACACCAAGAATGGTTCTGAGTGCTATCTGCTCTCCGGTTATCCTTGGTTCAAGAGCAGGGCTAGAGACACGTTCATCTCCCTCCCTGGTCTTACATTGTCAATAGACGAAGTGGGCTACTTTGAAAAGGTGATGGCTACTGCCGAGAAGGGTTATAAGGAATTCATGCGTGAGAAGCCCGTTACCGTTAGTCTCAGTGAGATAGACCAGCCCGATGTGCCATTATGGGCAATATGGTCTATTCAGCAGTATGCCAAAGTGGTAGGTGATGAGAAATGCCTTAAGAAATATGGCAAATTCATTTTTGACATTCTCCATTTCCTCTTGGAAGGCAAACATCCATATATGCGTGTAGAAGATAACGGTCTTGTATATGTTGACGGAAAGGGTAAGGTCATGACATGGATGAACTCCACTGTGAACGGCAGACTTGTCGTACCTCGCAACGGATATATAGTGGAAATCAACTCTTTGTGGTATAATGCTTTGGGCTTTGCCGCAAGACTCAACAAGATAGAAGGAGACGCTCAGTTTACGGAGACGCTTGAGGAATTGTCGGCACGATGCAAAGAGTCGTTCGTAAAAACATTCCTCAATGACTATGGCTATCTTTTCGACTATGTCGACGGCAATATGATGGATTGGAGCGTCAGACCTAATATGCTGTTTGCCATAGCTCTCGACTATTCGCCTCTCACGGCAGACCAGCGTAAAAGCATCCTTGATGTCTGTACCAGGGAATTGCTCACGCCAAAGGGCATGCGAACCCTCTCGCCAAAGAGCGGCGGCTATAATCCTATATGTGCCGGTCCGCAGATGCAGCGTGACCTGTCTTACCATCAGGGCACGGCATGGCCATGGCTTGGCGGTTTCTATATGGAAGCATGTCTCAAGATATATCGTCGCACGAGGCTCAGCTTCATCGAGCGTCAGCTGGTGGGATATGAGGACGAGATGCAGACAAACTGCCTCGGCACCCTGCCCGAGATGTTCGACGGCAACCCTCCGTTCAAGGCTCGCGGAGCCATATCCTTTGCGATTAATGTAGGAGAGACATTGCGCACTTTGAGTATATTGGAAAAATACACAGATATAATATAAGGAGGAAGACAGTATGAAAGTTTTAATGTTTGGCTGGGAGTATCCTCCTCATGTATACGGTGGTCTTGCAACTGCAAATTTCGGAATCACTCAGGGTCTTCATGCCCAGGGCGACATTGACATAACATTGTGCTTGCCAAAGCCATTTGGTGATGAGGACCATACAGCAGCGCGTATCGTGGCGATGAATTGTGTGCCTATAGCCTGGCGCAACGTAGACTACGACTATGTGAAGAGTAGAATCGGCAATGTGATGGACCCCGATTATTATTATCGTCTGCGCGATCATCTCTATGCGGATTTCAATTATATGTATGTCAACGAGCTTGGATGCATGGATTTCGCCGGCGGTTACCCGTCAAATCTCCACGATGAGATAAACAACTATTCCATAATAGCTGGAGTGGTGGCTCGCACCGAGGATTTCGACATTATCCACGCCCACGACTGGCTTACTTACCCAGCCGGCATCCATGCCAAGCGGGTTAGTGGCAAACCGCTCTGCATCCACGTGCATGCCACGGATTTTGACAGGAGCCGAGGAAATGTGAACCCTACGGTGTATTCTATTGAGAAAGACGGAATGGATAATGCCGACTGCATCATGTGTGTGTCTGAGCTGACACGCCAGACAGTGATAAACCAATACCATCAGGACCCACGCAAGTGCTTTGCCATGCACAATGCCGTTTATCCATTGCGTCAGGAGCTACAGGACATTCCTCGCCCCGACCACACCGGCAAGGAGAAGATTGTGACCTTCCTCGGTAGGCTCACAATGCAGAAGGGGCCGGAGTATTTTGTCGAGGCCGCCAATATGGTGCTGCATCGCACCCGTAATGTGCGTTTCTGCATGGCAGGCAGCGGTGACATGATGGACCAGATGATTTATCTTGCTGCCAAGAGAGGCATTGCCGACCGTTTCCACTTCCCAGGCTTCATGAGAGGCAAGGAAGTCTACGAATGTTTGAAGGATTCCGACGTTTATGTCATGCCGTCTGTCAGCGAGCCGTTCGGAATCTCGCCTTTGGAGGCTATGCAATGTGGCACGCCTACGATTATCTCCAAGCAGAGTGGTTGCGGCGAGATTCTCACAAACTGCATTAAGGTGGACTATTGGGACGTTCACGCCCTTGCTGACGCCATCTACTCCATCTGCCACAATGACGGCCTTTTCCATTATCTCCAGGAGGAGGGCAAGAAGGAAGTCGACCAGATTACATGGGAGAAGGTGGGCTTGAGGATAAGAAAACTCTACGACCAGCTGCTTTCGCGTTAGTCAATATGATAATTAACAAAAAATCTATATAAGATGAAAACAATTTGCTTATATTTTGAAATACACCAGATAGTCCATTTGAAGAGATACCGTTTCTTTGACATTGGAATAGACCATTACTATTATGACGACTATGAGAACGACAGAAGCATAGGCGAAATAGCCGAGCGTTCTTATATGCCTGCGCTCAATGCGTTCCTTGACATGATAAAAGAAAACGGCGACTATTTCAAGGTTGCCTTTTCGCTTTCCGGAGTTGGTCTCGAGCAGCTTGAGTTGCATGCCCCACAGGTGATAGCCAAGCTTCAGGAACTCAACGACACTGGCTGCGTGGAATTCCTGGCCGAGCCATATTCTCACGGACTTTCCTCTCTTGCCAACGACGAGTGTTTCATCGCCGATGTCAGGAGGCAGATGTCGAAGATGGAAGAATATTTCGGCAAGCGTCCTACCGTATTGCGCAACTCCTCGCTCATCTATAGCGACGAGATAGGCAATGTGGCAGCTTCTATGGGCTTCAAGGGAATGCTGACAGAAGGCGCCAAGCACGTTCTCGGTTGGAAGTCTCCGCATTATGTCTACAACTGTTGTCAGGCTCCTGGTCTGAAGTTGCTTCTCCGCGATATAGATTTCAGCGACGATATCAGTCTGCGCTTCAACGACAGTGACTGGGAAGGCTATCCGTTGTTTGCCGACAATTATGTCAACAGGATTGCCACACTGCCAGAAGACGAGCAGGTTATAAATATCTTCATGGAGCTTTTGGCTCTTGGCATTTCGCAGCCTTTGTCTTCAAACATCCTTGAGTTCATCAAGGCTTTGCCGAGATGTGCCCGTCAGAAGGGAATCACTTTCTCCACACCCTCTGAGGTGTGTGGCAGGATGAACAGTGTAGGCGACCTATTCGTGCCCGACACCCTGTCATGGGTCGATGAGGAGAGGGATGTGAGCTGCTGGCTCGGCAATCCTATGCAACGCGAGGCGTTCGATAAGCTCTACAGTATTGCCGACCGTGTGAGAATAGCCAACGACCCTCGCATCAATCAGGACTGGGACTATCTGCAGGCAAGCAACAACTTCAGATTTATGACCACCAAGCCGTCGAATGTAGGTCTAGACCGCGGCATCTACAATTCGCCGTTTGATGCCTTCACAAATTACATGAACATTCTTGGCGACTTCATAAACAGGGTGAACTCCCTCTACCCGGAAGAAATCGACAACGACCAGCTCGACTCTCTCCTCACCACCATCAAGAACCAGGGCGATGAGATTCAGGTTAAAGACAATGAGATAGTGCGTTTGAAAACCCGTCTGACAAAGGCTCAGGAGGATGTTGACAAGTTGAATGCCAAGCTTGACAAGTTGACTGAGAAAAAGAAGGCTGCTGCAGCTAAGACCACAACGCGCAAGACAGCAACTTCCACCCGCAAGACTGCCAAACCTGCAGCAGAGAAGGCTGACGACAAGAAGTAACGTTTGATCTATAATCGAAACAATCTGAAAGTCTGTTTAAGTCGGGCAATCTGAAAAGTCAGTTTAAGCGGGACAATTTGATGAAAAAGACAATCCGCCAATAACTATAATAATAAAAGACATGCGTTTCAGAATGCATGTCTTTTTTATTGGTACGCTCGATTCCTAATGTCACAAATGACCAATTTGGAGCTTTACTTATGTAGGTCTTTCAGGAATTCTTTCCAGCGCTTTTCATTATTTCTCGCCGTCTTTTCCTTTCTTCCATTCCGCCCATTCCTTCATCGCCTGCTGCCAGTCTGTTTGTTCTCCGGCTTCGATAGCCTGCTGCTGCTTTTCCTTTTCGTCCTTCGCCTTGTCGCGCGCCCTTTTCTCTTTCATCGCCTCAATCGTGGCTTCGTCCAGTATTCGGATCGCACCTCTTTTTATAGCCTCATTTAGTTCGTTGTCGCCGAACGCCTTGCCAGGCTCGTTGAAGTCAGAGATGTTGAATTCGAATTCCGTGCGCAGAGTGTGTCTTATCTCTTTCTGCTTCGCCCTGTTGGCAGAATTCTTCAGGTGCAGTAGCTTGCCTATTTCCTTGATTTCTTTTTCCGAGTATTTGTTTCTTCCCATGTTTGTAGTTTTGTGAAAACTTTTGATTTCGCCATTGCCGTCGATGCAGCCTGTTAGGTGCGTATCTGCGATGGAGATTCTGCAAAGTTAATAAAAAAGCCGCTTGTGACAATGAAAATATTCAAAATCCGCCCTTTATAAAATGGCAGGAGCAGAAACAAAATGTGAAATAGCCGATTTTTCTTTGTATTTCATTCCTTTTACACTACCTTTGTAGGCTGGAAGAATTATAAATGCAATTATGATAAACCAGCAATATCCCTCGAGATTGCTTGAAAGGGCAGTATCGGAATTTTCCAAGTTGCCAGGGGTGGGTCGCAAGACGGCGCTCCGTCTGGTGTTGCATCTGCTGCGTGAGGAGCCTGGTCAGACTGACTCTTTCGCCGCTGCGCTTTCGGATTTGCGCCACAACGTGAAACATTGTTCCGTGTGCCACAATATCTGCGATACCGACGTCTGCCCGATATGTGCCAATCCCCACCGCGATGAGGCTTTGGTCTGTGTGGTGGAAAACATACAGGATGTGCTCGCTATAGAAAACACGCAGCAGTACAACGGCCTGTATCATGCCCTCGGTGGCGTGATTTCTCCGATGGACGGCATCGGCCCCAACGACATAGAGATAAACTCTCTGGTTGAACGTGTGCAGGCCCACGACGAGATAGAGGAGGTGATTCTTGCGCTCAGTTCCACGATGGAAGGTGATACCACCAATTTCTACATCTCCCGCAAACTTGCCCCTCTCGGTGTGAAGGTCAGTGTCATAGCCCGTGGCATTTCCGTCGGCAACGAGTTGGAATATACTGATGAAGTTACTCTGGGCAGGTCGATTGTCAACCGCACGCCGTTCAATACCTGACCTCCGCTTGGCCGGTTCTGCCCCCCCCCGTCCCCGTAGGAGAAAGGCTGTATTCCGCTGCTTGTGGTGGATGTGCCGCTGATATTCAGATGTTAATGCCCGGAGTATCCGGTTCCTCCCAAACTGGGGGGGGCAGATGGGGCTGATGTCAGAGGCTAGGTAATGACTCCGTATAAGGTTTTTCATCAGCTAAAAAAACTCAACAATAGTTCTTCGTTAACTAAAAAAAACATGACAATGGAAGAAAATACATTACATCCCGCAAGGAAACTCTTGCTTGGACAACTCATTGCCTACCTTTTGCTGGCGGTCGCCGTGGTGGTGGGTTTCGAGTCGGACCTTCTAGAGGTGGGAGCCTGTGCGGAAGACGTGTTCGTGAAATACCAGATGCTCATGCTTATGGAAGTCCTCACGATATGCTTCATCCCCATGGCTCTCAAGATGTTCAGTCTTTCTGCGGTCCGCCGTCGTCTGAAGGCTGACAGAGTCCGTGGACTTGTCCTTTTCGGTTCCTGTCGTCTGGCGATGATAGGCGTTCCTCTCGTTGCCAATACCATTCTTTATTATATGTCGATGTCCGTGGCCTATGGCTACATGGCTATAATCGGCGGTCTGTGCTTCACGTTTGTTTATCCCAGCATAGGCCGTTGTATCAATGAAACCAATATTGGAGAATGAAAATCTCAGTAATAATAGTAAACTATAACGTTAGATACTACCTCGAGCAATGTCTCTTGAGCCTTCGCAAGGCCCTTGCCGACATCCCCTCTGAGGTGTTTGTCGTAGACAATCATTCGCGCGATGGATCCGTGGAATATCTCCGCCGCCGTTTTCGTGAAGTTACCTTCGTGGCGAGCACTCACAACCTCGGTTTTGCCCGTGCTAACAATTTCGCCATCAGGAAAGCCCAGGGCGAGTACGTGCTGCTGCTTAATCCCGACACCTTCGTCGGCGAAGAGACCATCCGTGAATGTCTGGATTTCATGGACGGCCACCCGGCAGCCGGTGGACTTGGTGTAAAGATGTTGAAGTGTGACGGCGATAAAGCGATGGAGAGTAGGAGAGGGCTTCCTTCGCCGCTCACCGCCTTCTATAAGATGTGCGGACTCTGCGGGCGCTATCCCCAGAGTCGCCGCTTCGGCAAATATTACATGAGCTATCTCAGCTGGGACGAGCCTGTCCAGATAGAGGTGATAAGCGGGGCCTACTGCCTGCTGCGCCACACGGCGATAGATAAGATAGGAATGTTAGACGAAGACTTCTTCATGTATGGCGAAGACATTGACCTCTCTTACCGTCTGCTCAAGGGCGGTTTCGAAAACTGGTATCTGCCCGTCTCCATACTCCACTACAAGGGCGAGAGCACCCATAAGTCCTCCTTCCGTTACGTCCACGTCTTCTATGAGGCCATGCTCATTTTCTTCCGCAAACACTACCGCCATCTCAGCTTCTGGATAAGTCTGCCTATCCGTCTCGCCATCTATGTCAAGGCCACCATAGCCCTCGTTCAGATGCTTCTAGGCAAGTCAGCCCATTCTATGGGCTTCTTCTCGGTGAAAAGGAAGAAAGAGCCAGAATACCTGTTCCTGTGCTCCGGGAAGAACCTCTCGTCCTGCCGTCGGCTTGCCGACAACCGTGGACTTACCGCCCGATTTGTGGAATGCTCCGTTGTCGATAGGGAGAAGGGGCATGAGGCTTATCTCGACAGGCTTTCTTCCGATACCGTTACCTATGTGGTCTACGACATCTCCCTCTTCAGCTATGGCGACATACTGCGAGCCTTTGAGGGTAATCCTCGCAAGAACGTGCTGATAGGAACCTTCAACCCCCGGAACCACATCCTCATCACCGACCAGGAAGTGCTGAGATGACGGCAGGGATGGCGATAGTGCCTGTTAGTCTGCCTTGTCGGCAAGTATGATGCATGCGATACATAAGTGCCTATATAAATAAGGTGGACGATTCCTGCCCTACAAATAGTTGAGAATACAATTTCAGACCCCAACATGACAGCAGAGATGACAAGAGAAGAACTGCCAGCCGTGAGATTCCGCGCCATAGAGCCCGAAGATCTCGACGTGCTCTACAAGATAGAAAATGACACGAGCCTATGGAACGTGGGTGTCACCAACGTGCCCTATTCCAAATACATGCTTCATGAGTATATAGCCGGTTCAAGCGGTGATATCTATGCCGACAAGCAGGTGAGGATGATAATCAGCAATGACGCAGGCGATATAGTGGGCGTTGTAGACCTCACCGATTTCGATCCCCGCCATCGCCGTGCCGAACTCGGCATCGTGATCCAGTGTCCCTTCCGAGGGCGTCATTATGCCCAGGCGGCGATAGAGAGAATCAAGGCCTATGCCCGTGACATTCTCCTTATCCATCAGCTTTATGCTTATGTGGATTGTCAGAATTCCACCGCCCTGAGGACTTTTGAAAATTGCGGCTTTATAAGCTCCATAACCCTCAAAGACTGGCTTTTCGACGGCAAAAAATACCGTGAAGCGGTGCTTATGCAATTTTTTTTATAAAAAAAGTTGCGAAAAGTTTTGGAGATTTCAAAATTATTCGTACCTTTGCAACCGCAAATGAAACGATAGAGTTCTGGTGCGTTAGTTCAGCTGGTTAGAATGCCTGCCTGTCACGCAGGAGGTCACGGGTTCGAGTCCCGTACGCACCGCAAAGAAGACTGCTATATGGCAGTCTTTTTTTATTTCATGGCATTTTCGCCAGAAAGAGATATTTATTTCCATAACGACATAAGAGATCAGACAGGTGATTTTTAATATTTAAGTTTTAGCTATAAAAGATGAAAAGACTGTATTTTTTGTGTGCAACGCTCTCGATCTTCAGTTTGGGAGCTACGGCACAGGTGGCGTTGCCGCTCAGCGTGGACAAGGACGTCTTCAACGCTGACTCTATTTTCGTGGAGAAGACACGCGTGGGATGGGATGACACGGAAAGTGCCGTGAAGACCGATAACTTTCAGGACGGAGGAGTTGCCGTGTTCACCTTCAAGGACACTCCGGGAATGCTCCATCTCGACTATTCCAGAACGAGATACGGCAAGAGTAACGTGATGCTCATCCAGGAAAGCACGGACGGCAAGGAGTTCACCGACATCTATAATGGTGCCGCCTCCACTTCGTGGACCAACCTATCGGCAAACCTTAGCAAAGACACCCGCTACATCAAGCTCTATTACGACGCCAAATATACCTTCGGCGACGTTGGCTCACGCATGGGATATTGGCGAAATATCAACGTCACGGAGCCTATAGCCTCGCAGACAGATGCAGCCGTGCTCTCCATGGAGTATGGCTCAAAGGCAAAAGGAACGTTCAGCGTGGCTTATTCAAACCCCTCAGGCGATATCGTGGTCACCACCGCCGACCACCACATCACCTTCGGTCCTGAGGGTTCCACATCGTTCACCATATCCGGCGTTGCCGGCAAGGAAGGCTCTGCCATAGTGGACTTCTGTTATGACTCGGCGCTGGAGCCGATGCAGGTGGGTGAGCTTACTTCGCTCTTTACCGTTGCCGACTCCGGCAATGAGGGTTATACTAAAGAATACAAGCTTGTGGCAAACATTGACGCTCCGATCATGATCTCCAGACGAGAGGGCAGCATGACCACCGTTGTGGGTCAGCAGACCACAGACACGTTCAATGTTACCTATCTGCCTACTCTCTCTGCCGACGACATCACAGTGACTTCCTCTGCCGATGACGTGGCTGCCAGTGTGGCTCCCGATGCCGACGCCGAAAACACGCTCGTGGTAACGCTCATCTATGCTCCACAGGCAGCAGCAAAAGACGCACAGGCTACCGTGAGCGTTGCGGAAGCCACATCGGGAATGAGCCTTACCTATGTGCTCACTCTCAACGCATATCAGGCAAACAGCGTCATCACCACCGTTGACGAGTATAACGACTTTGCCTCGATTGCAAATCAGGGCTTCAAGGTGGATGCTGAACTTGCCGCTGACCTTGAGTTCAGCGCTGAGAATCCAAACGTGCAGATAACGAACTTCTCGGGCTCTTTCGACGGCAAGCGCCACACCATCAAGGGTTACGGCGCAGCTGAGGAGCCGGCTCTTTTCGCTGGTAGCTCGCTCACGGGCTCCGTCAGAAACCTCGCCCTCGACAACGTGAGTCTGCTCGACGCTGATGTGCAGTCGACTGACGAGGATGGCAACGGACTCTCCGTGGAGTGCTGCTACGGCACACCATCTGACACCCCTGCCTCACAGCTCATGAACTATGCATACATGAAAACCGAGAAGGTGATAAACTGCTTCACCCGTGTGCGTGGCGAGGAGATAGACCCCACCACAGGCGAAAGAGCCACCATGTATCTCTACAAACTCTCTGGCGGTACTCTCGGCATGCTCGAGGCCGACTCCAGAACCATCGAGGGCAAGTCAGCCTGCTTTGCTCTGTGGAAACTCCTCGATAGCGAAGACGGAGCTCCGTCTGTGTTCGGAATGAAGATAGGTGCCGACGAGATGCCTTCGTTCCTCACGGCAGACAACGCCATTTCAACGGCTAGATATTTCGCCAATGTGGCCGATGCCCAGGGTGGTGTCCTTTATGCTCAGGATGGCAGATACTATGCCGACAATCTCTCTGAGTTTGATTTCGAAGCCGACGCCAACGATTTCATCGTGCTCGATGCTGACAGCGAAACTCTCGGCAGCGACTCCGTTGCCTCGCTGTCTGCCAATGTGATTACTGCCGACGGAAAGGCAAACCTAGTGCGTCTTACCGATGGAGAGGATTATTTCTTCCCTTCAGCATCGGGACTTCAGCAAATTGCGGCTGCCCGAGTGGAATATGAGCGCCAGCAGTCGCGCAATGGTCTCTATGAGCCATACGCACTGCCATTCGATATTACTGCCAGTTCGCTGCAAGACCAGTTTGAGGGTGACCAGTTTGACATTGCTTTCTTAGACTCGTCGAAGAACGTAATCGATGAGGCGCGCTCGCAGATTATCCTACAGTCTGCTTCAAACGAAGAATACAAAGGCTCCGTAGCGAAGACAATCCCTGCTGGAATGCCGTTCTTCGTTTCGTTGTCAGGCGTCGATGGCGATGCTGCAGTTCAGACCGTCATCTCGTTCGTTGGCGAGAACGTGGTTCTGACAGACCTCTCTGCCACTCCTGTCGACTATCTGCCCTTGAAAGGTACATTCAGCAGCACCAGTGCCTCTTCTATGTCTGGTGAGGAGTTCTATGCCTATATGCTCTCTCAGCTGACCGACGCCGATAAGGCGCAGCTCCTGTTCAGCGCTGCATCAGATGCCAGCGTTGAGGCTTTCAGAAACTGTATACTGCTTCACGGTAGTATCACCGACGGTGGCGTGAAGCCATTCTCTCTTGTCATCGACAAGGGCGCTGCTGACGGCATCAGCGAGGTGGCCTCCAACTCTTCTGCCGTCGCTTCTGCAATATACAACCTTGCCGGCCAGCGTGTCCTGAGGATGCTGCCGGGACAAGTGTATGTGTCTGGAGGAAAGAAGTTCGTGATGAAATAAAAACTCAAAAAACATGCATTCCTTCCGGAAAGGAAGGAAACGACAACTCCCCCGAATGGCGAGTGATTGGCAATTCAAAACTTTTTGATTCGGCCTTTCTCTCTTCCATTCGGGGGAGTTTCTTTGTTGGTAATTATGATAATATCTTTTCGCGAGGATGCATTTCCTGTAGTGTCTAATAAACGGAAAGAACCCAACCGAGATTATGGATTGTGGCTTGCTTCAAGCTCCTGCTTTATAAATCGCCATGTGTAGCCCTTGCCTGAGCGAGCCACCTCTTCGGGAGTGCCGGTCGTCATCACGTTGCCGCCGCCGCTGCCGCCCTCGGGTCCCATGTCTATGATGTGGTCGGCGAGCTTTATAACGTCGAGGTTGTGCTCTATGATAATCACGGTGTTACCTTTGTCTACGAGCCGCTCCAGCACGTTCATCAGTATGCGGATGTCTTCGAAGTGGAGTCCCGTGGTGGGCTCGTCGAGGATATACATCGTTTTGCCCGTGTCGCGTTTGCTCAGTTCGGTGGCGAGCTTCATGCGCTGGCATTCTCCGCCGCTGAGTGTGGTGGAGGGCTGTCCGAGCTTGATGTATCCCAGTCCCACGTCTTGTATGGTCTTTATCTTGCGCAGTATGTCGGGTACGTTTTCGAAGAATTCCACTGCCTGGTTTACGGTCATGTCGAGCACGTCGGAGATGCTCTTCCCCTTGTATCTCACTTCGAGCGTCTCGCGGTTGTAGCGTTTGCCATGGCACACCTCACAGGGCACCATCACATCGGGCAGGAAATTCATCTCTATTGTCTTGTATCCGTTGCCACCGCAGGCTTCGCAGCGTCCGCCCTTTACGTTGAAGGAGAAGCGTCCGGGCTTGTAGCCTCTGATTTTGGCTTCGGGCAGGTTTACGAACATCGCCCTGATGTCGCTGAACACTCCCGTGTATGTGGCGGGGTTTGAGCGTGGCGTGCGTCCTATAGGCGACTGGTCCACGTTGACCACTTTGTCGAGGTGTTCCATTCCCTCTATGCTGTCGTAGGGCATAGGTTCTTTGAGCGAGCGGTAGAAGTGTCGGCTGAGAATGGGCTGGAGAGTCTCGTTTATGAGTGTGGATTTTCCGCTGCCGCTCACTCCAGTTACTACGATCAGCTTGCCCAATGGGAAGTCAACGTCCACATTCTTCAGGTTGTTGCCCTTCGCGCCGTGTATGATGATATGGGATCCGTTGCCCGGTCGGCGCTCTTGGGGCACGGGGATGCTCTTGGTGCCGTTGAGGTAGTCGCTCGTCACGGTGTGCTGGCGGAGCATCTCCTGTGGTGTGCCTTGGAATACGAGCTTGCCACCCTTGCGTCCGGCTCCCGGTCCAATGTCCACGATATAGTCGGCGTTGAGCATCATGTCCTTGTCGTGTTCTACCACTATCACCGTGTTGCCGATGTCTCGCAAGTTTTTCAGCGAGGTGATGAGCTTTTCGTTGTCGCGCTGATGGAGTCCGATGCTCGGCTCGTCGAGGATGTAGAGCACGTTGACGAGCTGTGAGCCAATCTGTGTGGCTAACCTTATGCGTTGGCTTTCGCCTCCGGAGAGCGACACCGACTGGCGGTTTAGGGCGAGGTATTCCAGTCCCACATCGAGTATGAATCGTATTCTGGTCCTTATCTCCTTTAGTATTTCTGCAGCTATCTGCCTGTTTTTGTGGTCGAGGTGGGCTTCGGCTTCATCGAGCCACAGGTAGAGCTGCCTGATGTCGAGTTCTGCCACCTGCGAGATGTTCTTGTCGTAAATACGGTAGGAGAGCGATTCCTTATTGAGCCGTCCGCCGTGGCATTCGGGACAGGTCTTTACGCTCATGAACTGTTCTGCCCATTTCTGCGCTTCCTTGCTGTCGTCGCCCTGGATGGCTGCCTGAAGGTATTTCACCACTCCTTCGAAGCTGACAAAATAGTCGCTCGTTGTGTGTACCACCTCTTTCTTTATCCTTATCTTCTCGAGCTTGCCGTAGAGTATGTCGTTGAGAGCGTCGTCGGGCAGTTCCGCCACTGGTGTCTTGAGCGAGAACCCGTAGTCGTCGAGTATGGCGTCTATCTGCCAGAATATCATCTGGTTCTTGTATTTTCCGAGTGGCAGTATGGCTCCCTCGTGTATCGAGAGCGAGGTGTCTGGGATTATCTTCGCGAGGTCAATCTCGTTCACCGTGCCCAGTCCCTTGCATCGGGGGCATGCTCCTTCGGGGGAGTTGAACGAGAATTTGTTAGGTGCCGGGTCGTTGTAGGCTATTCCTGATGTGGGGCACATGAGCCTCTTGCTGTAGTATTTCGCCTCGCCCGTGTCCTTGTCCATTATCATGAGTAGTCCGTCGCCCTGCCTCATTGCTGTCTGTACGCTCTTGCGCAGCCGTTCCTGGTCTTTTTCCCTTACCTGTAGCTTGTCCACAACCACTTCAATGTTGTGGTTTTTGTATCTGTCGAGCTTCATTCCGCTCTTTATCTCCATGACCTGTCCGTCCACGTGCACGTAGAGATACCCCTTCTTGAGCATACTCTCGAAGAGTTCGCGGTAGTGTCCCTTCCTGTTTCTCACCAGCGGGGCGAGGATAAAGATTCGCTTGCCCTCATAGGCGGTGAGTATCATTCTGATAACCTCTTCCTCGGTGTATCTGACCATTTTTTCGCCTGTCACGTAGCTGTAGGCTGTGCCGGCTCGGGCGTAGAGCAGTCGCAGAAAATCATAGATTTCGGTGGTGGTGCCCACAGTTGACCGTGGGTTCTTGTTGGTGGTCTTCTGCTCTATGCTTATTACGGGGCTCAGACCCGTTATCTTGTCCACGTCTGGGCGCTCTAGTCCGCCCAGAAAGTTACGGGCATAGGCAGAGAATGTTTCCACGTAGCGCCTCTGCCCTTCGGCGAAGATTGTGTCGAAGGCGAGTGATGATTTTCCTGAGCCGCTCATTCCTGTTATCACGGTGAGGCTATGGCTTGGGATTTCCACGTCGATGTTTTTCAGATTGTGCACCCTGGCTCCCCAGACGCATATCTTGTCGTCTTCTCTTTTCATCTGGCGGTTCCTCCTCCCGTGTTGGTGCCTTCGGTGTAGCCTCTGAGCAGGTTCACGTCTCTCTTTATATTATAGGTCTTGCCGTCGGCGCCCTTAGCTTTCACGAGCACATAGTACACGCCCTGTGCCACGTCCTTGCCTTTGTATTTGCCGTCCCATCCGTCGGCGGGGTTGGTCCATTCATAGAGCTTCTGCCCCCAGCGGTTGAAGATGTAGGCGTGGAATTCGGTGAGCGACTGGTAGCCGTCTTTCGCCTTGTAGATGTCGTTTATGCCGTCGCCGTTGGGTGAGAAGGCGTTGGGCATTTCCAGCTTGCTTTCGCTGATGGTGACGCGCAGCGGCTGCTGCTCGCTCCAGTATTCTTGTCCGTATTGTATCACGTCGTTGCCCTTGGTGAAGGTGGCGTAGAGCACTATGCTGTGGCTGCCAGCCTTGGTGAAAGTGTATTCCGTGTTCTCCTCATACCTTGTGAGATAAGGTTCTGTAGAGCCCTCGCGGGTGAAGCGCCACTCGTAGGTGGCGGTGTAGTCGCCCACGTTGCTGGCGTTGGCTTGGAAATAGCCCTTGAGCGGGGCCTGGCCCGACATCTCGGCGCTTTCGGTCACTTCGCCGTCCACGCTCGTGTAGGTGGCTGTGGGGTTGATGGTCGGGGTCTCGTCGTCGGCGAAGGCGTTGCCGGCGAACAGGAACAGTGATAAGAATGCTAATATTTGTCTTGTCGTTGTCATGCTAATAACTATTTTTGCAAAAATACGGCTTTTTTCTTTGTCCTGCAAAATAATAGAAAAGATATTATTTGTGAGTTTGGATTTTTCAACTTATCTTTGTGCCCAAATAAATGATTTGAAAATAAAATGAAAAGTTTGTTCAGATTTTCCATGTTGCTGGTTATGTTGCTCTTTGCCGTCGTGGCAGAGGCGCAGCAGCAGAACTACCGCGAGATGCATAAAGTTAAGAAAGGGGAAACCCTCTTCGGGATCGCGCGTAGGTATGAAATCACCGTGGACCAGCTCATAAAAGCCAACCCCGACATGAATGCGGTGGGCTACGAACTGAAGAAAGGCGACTATATCTTCATACCATATCCCGACGGGCAGAAGCCTGAAGCCACGCAGAAACCTGGCGCTTCGCAGAAGGCAAAGGACGACAAGACAGTGAGGGTGGGCATTATGCTGCCGCTTCACAACGTGGACGGCGACGGAAGGCGCATGATAGAATACTACAGAGGATTCCTCATGGGATGCGACGAGCTGAAGAAGGCCGGGCAGAACGTGGAAGTCATGGCATGGAACGTGCCCATCGACGCCAACATCAGCCAGACACTCGCCAAGGAGGGTGCCGACAGGTGTGACGTGATTTTCGGTCCGCTATACTCCGCACAGGTTGCGCCGCTGGCGGCTTTCGCCAAGCAGCACGGCATAAAGATGGTGATACCATTCTCCATAACAGGAAACGAGGTGGAGAAAAACCCGAACGTGTTCCAGGTATACCAGTCGCCGCAGTTCTTCGCACAGCAGACGGTGAAGTATTTCATCGAGCGCTTTCAAGGGTCACACGTGGTGGTGGTGGACTGCAACGACGCCAAGAGCGACAAGGGAGTATTCACCATGGCGCTCAGAATGGCGCTCGCAGAAAAGGGAATGACATGCAGCATCACAAACCTCTCAAACAGCGGGGAATATTTCAGCAAGGCATTCAGCAGGCAGAAACCAAACGTGGTTGTGCTCAATACAGGACGCTCGCCCGAGCTGAACACAGTGATAGCAAAGCTCGACCAGCTGAAGATGGACCAGCCTGGAGTGAAAATCTCACTCTTCGGATATACAGACTGGCTTATGTATGCAAAATACAATCTCGACAAGTTCTGCAAGTATGACACATACATACCCACACATTTCTATTATAACCCACTCTCATCATCCACACAGGCATTCGAGAGGGAATACAGACTGAAATTCGACCAGAGCCTGATGGATTACCAGCCACGGTTCGCTATAACAGGACACGACCACGCTCTCTTCTTCATCAGAGGAATAAGCAAGAAGGGCAGACAGTTCCTCGGGACAGAGGCCGACAGCAATGTGCTGCAGACTCAGCTGCATTTCAAGAAGGCGGGAAGCCAGGCAGCAGGAATGCAGAACGTGGCGCTGAGCTTCGTTCACTACAACACGAACCACTCAATATCCATAATCAATTATTGACACGCCGCCACAAGCCGTGGCGACGGTAAAAGGACAAAAAGACAGATGAACAGAACGACAAGAATTCTCGCCGTGGCACTTTTTATGACGCTGCTGATCCCCGTAGGCACAATGGCACAGGTGGGAGAGCATCGAAGCGTGTTCAGCATAGGAGCCGGAGGAGGATACGTGATGAGCAACGTTGGATTCACGCCAAAGGTAAACCAGAAAATGTATGGCGGAATGATGGGAGGATTAGCATTCCGCTATGTGTGTGAGAAATATTTCAACACCATCTGCTCGGTGCAGGCAGAAGTAAACTACGCCAAGATAGGGTGGAAGGAAGACATACTCGATCTCAACGATTCTCCCGTGATAAACCCGCAGACAGGAGCGGCAGAGGAATACTCGCGCACCATAAACTATATACAAATTCCCGTGTTCGCACATCTGGCATGGGGAAAGGAAAAGAAAGGAATGCAGTTCTTCTTCCAGGCAGGACCACAGGTGGGGATCTGGCTCAGCGAGTCGACAGAAGCAAGCTACGACCTCTCGGCACCTAATCTGCAAGACCGTGCAAACAGGACGGTGGCGCAGGAGACCATGCCCGTGGAAAATAAATTCGACTATGGAATAGCTGCCGGACTCGGAATGGAATACTCGCACCCCAAGGCGGGACACCTTCAGCTGGAAGGAAGATACTATTACGGACTCGGCAACATCTACGGAGACTCGAAAAAAGACTACTTCGGAAAGTCGAACTTCGGAAACATCGTAGTGAAGCTCACTTACCTCTTCGACCTCACGAAGTGAAGCAGATAGCCGTTCGGTCGCGACGCAAGACTGCAGAAGCGGCAGAATGCTGTCGAGGTGGCGGTAAGGCTGCCTAAACAACGGTAAAACAGCTCAGACGACGGGAAGCAGCCGGGCGGAAAGGTTAACCAAGAAACATTATTAACTATTAACTATAAAAAAAACACAATTATGTTTGAAAATCAACCAAAAGGTTTGTGGGCATTAGCCTTGGCAAACACAGGTGAGCGTTTCGGATACTACACTATGCTCGCCGTGTTCTTACTCTATTTGCAGGCCAACTTCGGATTCCAGACCGGAGTGGCAAGTACCATCTACTCAACATTCCTGATGATGGTCTACTTCCTCCCGATTATCGGAGGTATAGCTGCCGACAAGTTCGGATTCGGAAAAATGGTAACCACAGGTATCTTCATCATGTTTATCGGATATCTCGTGCTCTCACTACCTCTCGGCAAAGACAGCGTGGCAATTGCTGCCATGGGAATCTCCCTCATCCTCATCGCATTGGGAACAGGTCTGTTCAAAGGAAACCTACAGGTAATGGTAGGTCGTCTTTACGACGAGCCACAGTTTGCCAGCAACCGCGACTCCGGTTTCTCACTTTTCTATATGGCAATCAACATCGGCGCTATGTTTGCACCTACTGCTGCCATCAAGATCATGAAGTGGGCGCAGATGAGTCTGGGCGTTTCTGAGGCTGATTCTTACCACTTCGCTTTCGCCGTGGCTTGTGCTTCGCTCATCCTCAGTATAGCAATCTATTATGCTTTCAGCTCTACATACAAGCACGTTCTTGCAAACGAGACAAAGGCCAAGTCGGATGATCCGGCAGCAAAGGCAGAAGTCAAGGAACTCTCTCAGGCTGAGACAAAGGAGCGCATCGTTTGTCTGTGTCTCGTCTTCGCAGTCGTTATCTTCTTCTGGATGGCGTTCCATCAGAACGGAAACACGCTGACACTCTTCGCACGTGACTTCACACAGAAGACTTCTGAAGGTCTGCAGTCTATGGCGTTCGACGTGACAAACCTCGTGGCTTGTATCTTTGTGGTTTACGGAAGCTTCGCTCTTGCACAGAGCAAGACCGGCAAGGGCAAGGGCATCGCATTCGGAGTTATCCTCGCTGCCATAGCTTTCCTCTTCTACAAGTATACCACACTCGACAGCCACGTAGACATTGAGGCTCCTATCTTCCAGCAGTTCAACCCTTGCTATGTGGTGGCTCTTACACCAGTAAGCGTGGCTCTCTTCTCATGGCTCAACAAGAAGGGCAAAGAACCAACATCACCAGAGAAAATCGGTCTCGGTATGCTCGTTGCAGCTCTCGGATTCGTGTGGATGGCAGTATGCTCAATGGGTCTTGAACTTCCGCTCACACAGGGCAACGCAGCTACGGAAGGCGCACGAGTAAGCGCAAACGTGCTCATCTCTACTTATCTCATTCTGACATTTGCAGAGCTCCTTCTTTCGCCAATCGGTATCTCGTTCGTGTCGAAGGTTGCTCCTCCAAAATATGCAGGTTTGATGATGGGTCTCTGGTTCGGTGCTACTGCTATCGGAAACCAGCTCGTTATGGTGCCTGGCATCATGTGGGGCATGAACTTCAACCTCGTGACTATCTGGGGAGTTCTCGCAGGCATCTGTCTCGTTTCGGCACTCTTCATCTTCTCTATCATCAAGAAACTCAACAAAGTTTCATAAGCAAGAATAAAATTCCTCACAGAAATTTATTGGCATAAAAGCACAATATAAACAAATAACATTCCGGTCCATCCGCTCATGTAGGCTATGTATCCGTAGGCTGCATCGGGCGGATGGATTTCTTTTATTCCGTAACCTCATTCCTGTCATTTAGCTTTAGACGTTCTTCCGTTTAGCCTGATGAGAGATTCACGTTTAATCCAAATCGGTCATTATACCATCTGGGTTAAACAAAAGTAAAAAAACGAACATGTCACGCTAAGAGCCGTTAACGCTTACAGATTGATTGTTAAAAGAGAAGAAAAGTATGAGACATTATGGCAGTTTTACATTTGTTGCGTCTATATTTGCACTCCGAAAACCAAACTGAAATGTGTAACAATAAAGATATTTTGAAATGAAAAAACTATCTAATCGAATTGCGATGGCTGCAATGTCACTTACATTGACCATTGCGACGCCAACAGCAGCTTTTGCGGGCGTCAATGCAGTTCCAAGTCAACCAGTTGACCTGACTTACGCAGCAGAGAAGGCTCTGCCATCTGTGGTGCATATTCGTTTCTTGCAGAATAGCAAAGTGCAGACCGTTGACGTGCAGTCTGATCCCTTCGGAGACTTCTTCGACCCATTTGGCTTCTTTGGAAACCCTGGGAATGGTGGCACGCAGAAGAGAAAAGTGCAGACTCCAAAGAGAGAAGGTTCCGGTTCAGGAGTCATCATATCTACCGACGGATATATCGTGACCAACAACCACGTGGTGGATGGAGCTGACGAACTAACCGTGACGCTCAACGACAACAAAGAATATTCTGCCCGCATCATCGGTACGGACAAGACTACAGACCTCGCACTTATAAAAATCAGTGCCACAAACCTCCCAGCCATGCCTATCGGCGACAGCGACAAGCTGAAAGTGGGAGAGTGGGTGCTTGCAGTGGGAAATCCTTTCAACCTTAACTCCACAGTTACAGCAGGAATCGTAAGCGCCAAGGCGCGGTCGCTTGGAGCCAACGGCATAGAGTCGTTCATTCAGACCGACGCTGCCATCAACTCTGGAAACTCCGGCGGAGCATTGGTAAACACACGTGGGGAGCTCGTGGGTATCAATGCCATGCTTTACTCACAGACCGGAAGCTATAGCGGCTATGGATTTGCCATCCCTACCACTATCATGAACAAAGTAGTGGCTGACCTGAAGAAATACGGAGTTGTGCAGCGTGGTGTGCTCGGAGTTTCAGCTATCGACGTGAACAAGTATTTCGACTCGCAGAAAGAACAGGGCAAGGAGGTAGACCTCGGAACCATGGAGGGAGTATATGTAGCCAAGGTGGATGAGGACGGCTCTGCAGCCGAGGCCGGAATCAAGGAAGGCGACGTGATCATAGCCGTAGATGGCAAGAAGGTGGTCAAGATGAGCGAATTTCAGGAATATCTCACAAACAAGCGCCCTGGCGACAAGGTGACCGTGACATATCTGCGCAAGAAGCAGAAAAAGACCGCTACCATCACTCTCAAGAACGAGCAGGGCAACACGAACATCGTGAAAGACGCTGACCTGGATGTTCTCGGTGGAACATTCCGTCCTGTGACAGAACAGGAGAAGAAAGATCTGAACATCAGCTACGGATTGGTAGTGACAAAGGTTACCGGCGGAGCGCTCAAGGATGCGGCAGTTTATAAAGGCTTCGTAATCCAGCAGGCTAACGACACACCGATGAAGACTCTCAACGATCTGCAGAAGGCAGTCAAGGACGCTTCTACAAGCAAAGATCCTGTGCTTATCCTCAAGGGATTTTCGCCAACAGGAAAGAAGGCTTACTTCGCTGTGATGCTTGACAAACAGTAAAATCTTTCGACTGAATAACGATAAAAATATCAATGGCACAGGCAAACTACCTACATAAAGGCAGTTTGTTTGTGCTTTTTTTATTCAAAACAGGCAGTTTTTACTTCATATTCATAGGTATTTGAAAAAAAAGAATATAATCTTTTGTCGTTAGAATAAATAATATTATATTTGCATTTGGTAAATTAGTTAAAACTTTTTTCTATGAGACAACTGAAAATCACATCATCCATTACAAACCGCGAGGACCTTTCGCTTGACAAGTACCTGCAGGAAATCGGACACGAAGAACTGCTTACCGTAGACGAAGAGGTGGAATTGGCACAGCGGATAAAAAAAGGTGACCGGAAGGCACTTGAACGCCTCACAAAGGCAAACCTCAGATTCGTTGTCTCAGTCGCTAAACAGTATCAGAACCAGGGGCTCAGTCTTCCTGACCTTATCAACGAAGGGAATCTCGGACTCATAAAGGCTGCTGAGAAATTTGATGAGACAAGAGGCTTCAAGTTCATATCATACGCCGTGTGGTGGATAAGGCAAAGCATTCTGCAGGCTATTGCAGAGCAGAGCAGGATAGTGAGACTGCCACTGAATGTGGTGGGAACCGTGAACAAGGCTAACAAGGCGCAGAACAAATTTGAACAGCAATACGAAAGAAGGGCTAGCGTTGACGAACTCGCAGAGCAGACTGACCTGCCGGAGGACAAGATACGCGAAGCTATGAAAATCAACGGAAGACACGTGTCCGTTGACTCGCCAATAAAAGAAGGTGAGGAAGGAAGCCTTATTGACATAATGGCTAACTCCGACTCGCCGGATCCTGACAATGAGCTCGTGATGGAATCCCTGCGCGAGGAGATAAAAAGAGCGTTGCAGGCCCTGAACGAAAGAGAGCGCAAAGTCATAGAGGCTTTTTTCGGAATAGACCAACCGGAAAAGACGCTTGAGGAAATCGGAGTGCTGTATGGACTGACAAGAGAACGCGTAAGGCAGATTAAGGAAAAGGCAATACGCCGACTACGCCATTCCACTCAGAACAAACAGCTGAAATCCTTCCTCGGTAGCTGATAGCCTACAGACAAGGGAAAGGCGTCTGTAGGCTTGGCGTATCGAAATTCCATAGGTGGAAACGATATGAAAGTCCGGTGCTACTGAATGATGGAGACCAGGGTCCGGGTGATTTCTGAAATGGATAAATGAGTATATAAAAAACGAAATAGAAACAATACGAATAACAGAATAATGAGATCTTTAAAATATGTGGCACTTATGGCTGTACTGCTTTTGACGACAGTACAACTGACTTATGCTGCCAAGGGAAAGGGAGTCAAGACTACTTATGTGTTTGGTGTGGCAACATCGTTCAACGATTCTACGGCTTATGTAACTGTCATTCAGCAGCTTGACTCTGTAACGACTGTAGGAAAAACAGGCATTCTGGCAAACAAACAGGAGTATTCTTATCAGCTACGTGAATTCATGGGCGGCAAAGGTATTCAGCATGCTACTTGTGTAACAGTAAATGCCAAGTCTCGCAAAGAGGCAGAGAAATCATTGAGCTCTATGAAGCAGCGGCTGGCTGGTAAGAACAAACTCATCGTAAAGCAGATACCCGCTGAAGAGTTCGCCTATCAGCGTGTGGTGATGGCGCATTGAGAATGGATGCAGGGACCTGTCTTTATTTTATAATTGAAATAATTCGAAATGCTCTATCGAATAGCGGAATTCCCTATTGAAATAAGTTTCTCGGAGGATTATACCGATGGAACAAGTCTGATTCCTTCTTTCACACCCTTTGTCATTGGTAGGATGTGTAAGGAGGAGTCTTTGTTGCTGCGTCTTTATGTAGACGATAAACTGCAGCCTAAAAAAGAAAACAGGGAACGTATTGGAGATTTCGATACGGGGAATGGCAATGTAATAGTAGACCGCTTCCCGGATTCCAGTTATCAGTATATAATAAAGGATCTTGAAGGCAGGGCTTGCTGCCTGCTACAGACAAACGCAGACTTCAACGATTGTCGCTGTGCGCTGAACGGTGATTTCTTCATGAGGCAGTATGCGCTCAACAATGCCGTGATGATGGCTTTCTCGTTTGCTGCAAGTTTTCAGAAGGCTTTGATGATTCATGCCTCGCTGGTGAGACACAACGGACGTGGCTATGCTTTCATAGCCCAAAGCGGAACGGGAAAGAGCACTCAGGTGAGCAACTGGCTGAGGTATATACCAGACTGTGACCTTATGAACGATGATAATCCTGTGGTGAGAGTCATCGGCGAAGAAGTGTTTGTTTATGGAACTCCGTGGAGTGGTAAGACGCCATGCTATCGTGATGTGAAAGCGCCTCTGGCAGCAGTAACTCGTATTGAACGCTGCGAGAGAAACTGGGTGGAAAAACTGCCTACGGTGGCGGCTTTTGCTTCATTCCTACCTTCGTGTTCCACTATGAGATGGGACAAGAGGGTTTTTGACAATGTCTGCAACTGTATTTCTGACGTGATAAGATTTTCCGAATTATATACGTTGCATTGTCTGCCAGACAGAGAGTCGGCAGAGGTCTGTCACTCGATGATTGACCATGAATGAACTTGAGCCTGTTCAGATAATACATAATCTTATGAAGAAGAGAGAAGAGAAATTGTTTTCAAATTCAGAACTTATTCCAGAGGTTATAAGTCTTCTGGAGGAAGGACATACCGTGACCTTGCCACTGAGAGGATATAGTATGCGGCCCTTTCTTGAGACAACCGGTGACAAGGCATTGCTCATTCGGGCGAGAGACCCTAAAGTGGGAATGCCCGTGCTGGCAGAAATAGGCGAGAATTATTTCGTATTGCATAGGATTGTGAGCATAAAAGGAGAGAATGTGGTACTTCGTGGCGACGGAAATATCGGTACCGAACGCTGCAAGCTCTCTGACGTAAGGGCGGAGGCAATAGGATTCTACCGCAAAGGCAGGGAACATATCGACAAGACCAATGGTCTGAAATGGTGTCTATATTCGTTTCTGTGGACAAGACTGACGCCTCTCATAGTGCGTCGCTACATACTTGCTGCTTATCGCAGGATTGTTAAAACCGAAAATATCAATTGAAAAATATGCGTAAGAAACCTGGATTTAATCTTCGTGACGTCTGTGGAGAGCAGATTGTCGTGGCTGAGGGTAAAGAGAACATTGACTTCAGCAATATCATAAGTATGAACGAGACTTCGGCCTTCCTTTGGGAGGCTTTGGGAGACAAGGAGTTTGATGCCGATATGATGGCTTCTTTACTTTTGGAAAAGTATGATGTTGATGCTGAAGTGGCAAAGGCAGACTGTGAAAATTTGCTTCGTGGGTGGAGTGAAATAGGTATCGTGGAATAATAACGACGACATGATCTTATGCTCAAATATATGTTCTGACAGTAGGTTGAGGATAACCAGTTGGTGCATGTTGGTATGGGCGTTGTTCTTTGTTATAGCTAAAAGTCTTGCTTTTTGTAGCTATAAGAATTGTTCATTGTAGTATAAAATGCATTTTGTAGCTATAAATTGCTCTTTGTAGTGTCCTTTTTGATAAATTAATAATGGCGGTTTCCCTTTAGACTTTATGTCTTGTTGGGGAAACCGCCATTATCCTTTTATATTCGTTTGGTTCTTTTGTTCCAAATCATGTGTGTCAGAAGCTTACTTCATCTTTTCAACAAAAAAGTCTGCAATCTGTCTGAGCAGGTGGTTGCGAGTGTTGCCACCATAGATGCTGTGGTTGCGGTTGGTGTAGATGTTCATGCGGAAATCCTTGTCTGCCTGAATAAGAGCCTCCGTGTATTCATATGCGTTCTGTGGATGCACGTTGTCGTCTGCAAGGCCATGACAGATAAGGAGGCTGCCGCTGAGACCAGCCGCTCTCTTGATCGGGTTGGTGTCGTAACCTGCAGGGTTCTCCTGAGGAGTACGCATATAGCGCTCTGTGTATACGGTGTCGTAGAAACGCCAGTCTGTTGGAGGTGCTACTGAAACACCTGCCTTGAATACGTTTCTTCCCTCGCTCATGCTCATGAGAGTGTTGAAGCCACCGAAGCTCCATCCCCAGATGCCGATGTTGTTTTTGTCTACGTATGGCAGAGTGCCAAGATAGAGAGCTGTTTCCACCTGGTCTTTCGACTCAAGGTCGCCAAGCTTGAGATATGTGCACTTCATGAATTCTTCTCCTCTTCCGCCAGTGCCGCGTCCGTCAACGCAAACCAGGATGAAACCTCTGTCAGCGAGATATCCGTCATAGAGACATCCGTTGCCCATTGAACCTACTGCCCATGAGTTTGTAACCTGCTGACTGCCAGGACCACTATACTGCCACATGATGACAGGATATTTCTTTGATGCGTCAAAATTGTGTGGCTTTACCATGATGCCGTTTAGCTTTACTCCCTCGGATGTCGTGAAGGTGAAGAACTCCTTCTGTGGAAGGTTGTATTCCTTGAGCTTGGTTTTCAGCTCGCTGTTGTCATTCACCATTGCGATGCGCTTTCCGTTCTTGTCACACATTGAGTATTCGAAAGGAGTGTTTCTGTCGCTCCAGATGTTCACGAAATACTTGAAGCCCTTGCTGAAAGATGCAGAGCTCCATCCGTCGCGTTTTGTCAGACATTCGGTCTTGCCGTTCTTTGCCGTTACATATACTTCGCGGTTCATCGGATCCTTGCCTGCAGCCTGATAATAGGTGTTGCCGGTCTTTTCGTCATAGCCGTAAACATCGGTCACGTCATGTTTGCCAGTAGTGATTTTTTTCACCAGACTGCCGTTGATGCTGTAGAGATACAGCTGCATGAAGCCGTCGCGGTCGCTTGGCAGCAAGATATGGCTGTCGGTAATCTTGATGTTTGCCATGGCCTCCTCCTGAACATATTTGGCGTTCTTCTCCTGGATGAGCATCTTTGCTACTGTGCTTCTTGGATTTACGGCATATAGGCGGAGGTCGCTCTGATGGCGGTTGAATGTATAGACGATGATTTTCTCGGCATCTTTAGTAGCTACGATGCGTGGAATGTATCCGTCAGCGTCGAGTGGTACCTGCAATTTCCTTGTCTGATGCGACTTGATGTCGTAACTGTATACTGCCACCGTAGAGTTCTTCTCTCCAGCCTTAGGATATTTGTATGAGTAGAGACCAGGGTATGTGGCATATTCCTTGTGTTCAGGATATTCCCCCTTGAACATCTGCAGAGAGTATTCACGTACGTCCTTCTCGTCATACTTTATCCAGCATATCATGCTGCCGTCGCCATTGAAAGTCATGGCCGTGTTGAATCCGAACTCCTCCTCGTTCACCCAATCTGGAATACCGTTGATGAGTTCGTTCTTCTTGCCGTCTTTCGTCACCTGGCTCTCGGCGTTGTCGTAGAGCAGTTTTACAAGGAAGATGTTGTTGTCACGCACGAAAGCAATCTGCTTTCCGTCTGGTGACCAGACTGGTGTCTGCTGTGCTCCGTTGTCAGACAGCTTCTCAAGCTTGCGGCTTGCGATGGTGTAGATGTAGAAGTCGGCTGTGAAAGAACGTCTGTAAATCTTGTGTGAATTCGTCTGGATAAGCATCTTTGTACCGTCAGGACTCATAATATAGTCTTCGAAAGACTCTATTTTCTGACCGATGGTGTTGTTCACGTCAAACAGCACGTCGGTTTGTTTGCCGGTGCGGAAGGAGTATCTCACCACCTTCTTGCCGTCTTTGCTAACCTGGGCATAGGTCTCTCCGTCGTCGAGAGCCGTGATGCTTCCAATTCCTTTGGGGGCGAACTTGCCGGACGTGATGTCCTTGAGTGACAAGTCGTTGCCAGCCAAAGCAGTTGTAGCGCTAATCAATAAAGCTGCGCACATTAGGAACAATTTTCTCATAATTAAATTTATCTGTTTTTATAGTATTTCTATATCTATTGCAAAATTAGCAATTATATTGCAATTAGTACTCATGATTAAACACAATTTAACCCAAATGGGTTGTTACCCGGTGTTGAGGATTTGCATATTGTGTGAATAGTACGGTTTGTAGGGCTTTAACCATTCTTTAGTCCATAGATTATCAATTTTTAATTGTATCTTTGCATTTACATTTTATCAGAAACTGTTGATGCTATGTGTTTAATCCCGACGACAGTTGGATGGCTTCTGTCTTGGTGATATTTGATGGGGCTACGAATAAAACGTATTGCCGACATCAGGTATTTCCCTGACTTACCAGTAAAAATAGAATATGCCAACTTATATATAAATATTAGATGCCGAATTATAATTCTTATAGCGAGTGGATAAGAAGGAAATTCCCGTTCAGGGTTCAGAAAATTTCCGTGGATGCCGGTTTTTCCTGTCCTAACAGAGATGGAAAGGTTGGTAGGGGAGGTTGTTGCTTCTGCGACAACCGTTCATTCAATCCTGCCTATTGTGACAGGGAACAGAGTATTACAGACCAGATAGAGAAGGGTAAACAGTTTTTTTCGCACAAATATCCAGACATGAAGTATCTTGCTTATTTCCAGGCTTACAGCAATACATATGCTGATATTGACATCTTGCGTAGGAAATATGAGGAGGCTTTGGCGTGTGATGATGTTGTGGGACTTATTATAGGAACCCGTCCCGACTGTATCAACGACGAGATTCTGGATTATCTGGAGTCATTGAATCGTCAGACTTTCCTCACGGTAGAGTATGGGATAGAAAGCACAGAGGATTCCACATTGTTGAGAATAAACCGTGGTCATGATTTCGGTTGCTCTGTCCATGCTATAGAAGAAACTTCAAAAAGGGGAATTGTCACCGGTGGGCACGTTATTGTGGGGTTGCCTGGAGAGTCTGCCGACGACATTATAGCTCAGGCTAAAAAAATATCTGCAACATCTCTCGACATTCTGAAAATCCATCAGCTACAGGTCGTTAGAGGAACACGGTTGGCTGAGGATTATGAGAGAAAACCTTTTCATGTCTTCTCGGTTGACGAATATATTCGCACAATCTCAGAGTATATCCGCAATCTACGTCCTTCGATTGTCATTGAGCGTTTCGTTTCCCAATCGCCAAAGGGAATGCTTCTTGCTCCAGACTGGGGGCTGAAGAACTATGAGTTTACAGATAAATTGAATAAATATCTTCGAGAGAATGACATTCGCCAGGGAGACGCTCTTTAATCCGGATCAACCATTTGGGCTTGTTGTGTTAAGGCTTGTTTCCACCTTCTGCTACATGTGTTTAATGATTACGGAAAAATCGTTGTCTTGGATGAATTTGGTAATGTCTGTCTTTGGATGGCACCGCATATACTTTTCGGTAGCCTTGACAAATTTAGTGTCGAAAGCCTTTTCTTCCAAGACCTTATTGCAGAGCCACATTATTTTCCCCAGATGTATATCTCGCTCTATCTGAGGTCTTTTGTCGAAGTTGGGCATCTGGTGGATGCTCATCAGATAGAAGCAGATGGCATCAGGCACAATGTTCCTTCTGTTCATAGTTTTGCGCTGCGTTTCCGGATAGTATTTCCTGTAAAGAGGATAATCTTCTCCGAGATATTTGTCTATGGAGATTCCTATCGTGCTGTTGCCGATAATGATGCTTTGGTCAAGGGCGCCAATCTGCATGTATATCCTTGGAATCACAATTTTAGGATAAATCTTCTGCAGGTTCGTGAATGCCTTATTGAACTGGTCGTTCAAGTCGTCAACGTTAGCATACTGTGATTCTGCATCGCTTATAAGTGTCTGTAGTGTAGAGTCTTGATAAAAAGTCAGGAATATCTTGTTTATCTCGGGGTCGTTTACTTCGCCCAGCTTGAGCATATCCTCAATGAGTGTTCTTGTCTCCATCGGGTAGTCGGTGTTCATCTGCTGAAGGGCAGAAAAGTCGCTCGTGGTGAGGTATTGACTTTCCAACCTGTCGTAGCGGCAGATTTCAATTTTCTGCGGTTCGCTATACAAGAAGTCGAAAGCCTTGAACTTATATTCGCATGAGCAAAATGCTATCTGAATACAAATGAATATTATTATGTATATGAATCTTCTCACTATAAATTCTCTTCCTATTGTTTTTTTGATATTGCAAATTTACTAAAAAATATTATTTGCACAAAATTTAAAGCTAAAAATTACAAAATTCTAATTGCTTTTGTGTGTTTATTGTTTAAAATGGTTTAAAAATCTGCACATCTTGCCCTCGGTGTGTAATTATTTTGAGTTTGTATGCCTCAGTTTTCTCCTTTGTTCCTATTCCTAGTTCTTTGGCAGGAGCGGTAAATGTAAGTTGAAAATATTTTGCAGAATCTTTTTTGTGTTAAATATTAGGGCAGTTGGATAATTTGTTGTAACTTAGCACCCAAATTGTAAAATGCGCTTAAAACGCAAGGAAATGCCCTTAAAACGGGAATTTAAGAAAATTAACAGATTAACTAATGGATAGTAACAACACTATTGATCAAGACAGAATTCTCAAGATTAACATTGAGGAGGAGATGAAATCCTCATACATCGACTATTCTATGTCGGTGATTGTTGCCCGTGCGTTGCCTGATGTGCGCGACGGTTTCAAGCCTGTGCACAGAAGAATACTCTATGGAATGATGGGTATTGGCAATACAAGTGACAAGCCTTATAAGAAATGTGCTCGCGTTGTCGGTGAGGTGCTTGGTAAGTATCACCCACATGGTGACAGTTCTGTATATGGAGCCCTTGTCAGGATGGCGCAAGACTGGAACATGCGTTACACACTCGTTGATGGTCAGGGAAACTTTGGTAGCGTGGATGGCGATTCTGCTGCTGCCATGCGTTATACGGAGTGCCGACTCTCAAAGATGGGAGAGCACATCATGGATGACCTTAACAAGGATACGGTTGACATGACGAACAACTTCGATGATTCGCTCGTTGAGCCGACAGTCATGCCAACAAAGATTCCAAACCTGCTCGTAAATGGCGGAAACGGTATTGCTGTAGGTATGGCGACAAATATTCCGACCCATAATCTCGGTGAAGTCATTGACGGATGTTGCGCATATATCGATAATCCAGAAATAGATGTTGACGGACTGATGCGTTATATCAAGGCTCCGGATTTCCCTACAGGTGCTTATATATATGGTATACAGGGAGTGAAAGATGCCTACGAAACTGGTAGGGGACGCATTGTCATGCGTGCGAAGGCTGAGATTGAGAGTGGTGATTCGCATGACAAAATTGTCATTACGGAAATACCTTATGGCGTGAATAAGGCTCAGCTTATTACATATATCGCCGATCTCGTCAAAGAAGGAAAACTCGATGGTATAAGCAATGCCAATGATGAGTCTGGTCGTCAGGGTATGCGTATCGTCATTGACGTGAAGAAGGATGCCAACGCAAATGTTATCTTGAATAAACTCTTCAAGATGACGGCTCTGCAGAGCTCATTCTCAGTGAATTGCATCGCTTTGGTTAAAGGTCGTCCACGTCTGCTTACTCTCAAGGAATGCGTTCATCATTTTGTTGAACATAGACATGACGTTACAATTCGTCGTACTAAGTTTGATTTGAAGAAAGCCCAGGAAAGGGCACATATCCTTGAAGGCCTTATCATCGCCTGTGACAATATCGACGAGGTGGTACACATCATCCGTGCATCCAATACTCCGTCAGACGCACAGCGCAATTTGGAAAAGCGCTTTGAGCTCGATGAGTTGCAGTCTAAGGCAATCGTTGATATGCGTCTCAGCCAGCTCACTAGTCTGCGTCTTGAGCAGTTGCATGCCGAATATGAGGAGTTGGAGCGTCAGATCAATTATCTGCAGTCTATCCTCAACGATCCGGAACTTTGCAAGAAGGTAATGAAAGACGAGCTTCAGGAAGTGAAGGAGAAGTATGGAGACGAACGACGCACAGAGATAAAATATTCAAGTGAGGAATTCAATCCTGAGGACTTCTATCCTAACGATCCTGTAGTTATCACTATCAGTCATCTTGGTTATATCAAGAGAACTCCTCTGAGCGAGTTCAGAGAGCAGTCAAGAGGTGGAGTGGGTAGCAAGGGAGCCCATAGCAGAGAGCAGGACTTCACAGAGTTCATCTATCCAGCCACAATGCACAACACCATGATGTTCTTCACCAAGAAGGGACGTTGCTACTGGCTGAAGTGCTACGAGATTCCGGAAGGAAACAAGAGCAGCAAGGGCAGAGCGATACAGAACCTCCTCAATATCGAAAGCGACGACAGCGTCAATGCATTCTTGCGTCTGCGCGGTCTCGACAACGAGGAGTTCATCAACAGCCATTATGTAGTGTTCGCCACAAAGAACGGACTTATCAAGAAGACCTTGCTTGAGGCCTATAGCCGTCCGAGAGCAAACGGTGTCATAGCCATCAACATTCAGGAAGGTGACGAGGTGGTAGGAGTAAGACTTACCAACGGACACAATGAACTGGTGCTTGCAAACCGTAACGGTAGGGCTGTGCGTTTCGATGAGAATGCCGTTCGTGCAATGGGTCGTGTATCTACCGGTGTACGCGGAATGCGTCTCGACGGTGGAGACGACGAAGTTGTAGGAATGGTTGTAGTCAACAAGCCTGACGAGGAAACCATAATGGTTGTGAGCGAGAATGGCTACGGCAAGCGTAGTCTTGTTGAGGACTATCGCGTAACCAACCGTGGTGGCAAGGGAGTGAAGACTCTTGGAATTACAGAGAAGACAGGACGCCTTGTTGCCATTAAGGTAGTGACAGACGAGAATGATCTCATGATCATCAACAAGAGTGGAATCGTGATCCGTCTGTCTGTGAAGGAATGCCGTGTGATGGGACGTGCCACACAGGGTGTAAGACTGATAAACCTCACGAAGAAAAATGACGTCATTGCCAGCGTATGCAAAGTGATGAGCTCAGAGCTTGAGGCTGTTGTCGAAGATGAGAGTCGCAAACAGATGGTTGCTACAAACGAAAGGATAAACCAGGATTCCACTTCCGCTCCAGCCACACAGTTTGAAGACGGTGACCATATAGAGGAAAGTGATTCTGTTGCCGATAACAATGATGTGAATAACGAATAACTATAATCTTAAACAATAATGAAAATGAAAAAACTTATGGTTTTTGCGTTGGCTACACTTTGCAGTGTGTCAATGTCTGCACAGGATATCAAGACTATCCTCGGTGCTAACGACTACAAAGAGGCCCTTAACATGATTAAGGCTGGTGAGGCTTCTCTCTCTAATGAGAACAAGGCCAAGGCTTATAATAAGGTCGTTGACCTCGCTTTGGACAAGTTCCTGAAGGAGCAGGTGACAAAGGCTGACCCTGCAGCCATGTATGATGCTGCCGAGGCTGCCATCCATGCTGCTTTGGAGTGTGACAAGTATGACAACATGCCTAACGAGAAGGGTAAGGTAAAACCTAAGTTCGCCAAGAACGGTACTCGCCTTGCTCCAGTTCGCGCTTCTCTCGTAGCAGAGGGAGAGGCTCGTTACAACGAGAAAGACTACAAGGGTGCTTCAAGAGCATTCGGTATGTATGTTGATACAAACTCAGAGAAGCTCTTCGCAACAGGTCAGCCAGACCAGTTCGGACCTCAGATCGCTTATTTTGCAGCACTCTCTTCTTTCTATGCACAAGAGTTTGATCGTGCTGAGAGATATTCTGACGCAGCTCTGAATGACTCTACTTATGCCAATGACGCAATGAACCTGAAGCTCAACGCTCTTCAGAACACCATGAAGACCAAGGCTGACTCTATTGCTGCCCAGAAGAAGTTGGAGGACCTTTATGCCAAGTTCCCTAACAACCAGGCAGTATTCAGCACTCTCACAGGTCTTCTCCTTTCTCAGGGCAAGAAAGACGATTTCAACAAGCTCATCGACAACGCTCTTGCAGCAAATCCAAAGAACTTCGCTGCTGTGGCAATGAGAGGCCAGTCTTATATGAACGATCGTAAATGGCAGGAGGCTATCAACGACCTGAAGAAGGCTCTCGAGATCATGCCTGACAATATCCCTGTAACAGCTTCTGTAGGTAACTGCTACATGTTCCTCGCTCAGGAGAAGGCAGAGCAGATTTCTGCCAAGACCAACGGTAGAATCCCTAAGTCTGCAGAGGATGTGATTGTCGGCGTTTACAACCAGGCCATTGACTATCTGACAAAGGCAAAGGACATGGACAAGAACATGGAATACAAGACCAGCTGGGCTTATTCTCTCTATACTTGTCTGTATCGCACTTTGGGCGATGAAGATCCTAAGACCAAGGAGGCAGAGGCTCTGACCAAGTAATCTCTGATCAATAGTATATTGAAAGGGCGTACCAGAATTGTGACAATATAAGTTGTGGCTTTTTGTGTGGGGTTCCAGACAAACACTCTATACTCACTTTTAGTTCCGGTTTTGGTACGCTCTTCTCTTTTTATATACTTCTCTTTTACCGGCATATTCAATTTTACATATATTTCAGGTATTTACTTTTAGGGTAGATTAATTTTTTTTATGTTAGTGGGATAATGAAACGTTTGCTTGTAATTTTATCTATAATCAGCCTTTTCCATTCATTTGCCTTCGCTCAGAAGAAGGAAATCTCTCAGGCACAGACTTACGTCAAGACAGGTAAGAATCTGGACAAGGCAGAAGCGAGTATGAGGAAACTGCTTGCCGACTCTGCAAATCATGCCAATATCAAGATATGGCACACTCTTACAGAAGCTATCCGTCTGCAATATGAACAGGCCAACGAGCAACTCTATCTCAAACAGAAATTCGACACGGCTTCTCTATTCAACATAGAGCTTCGCATGTTCCAGGCTTATGAGTCTATGGACAGCGTTGATGCCCGACCCGACCACAAAGGAAGGGTGACGATAAAATACAGGAAGCGTAATGCTGAATATCTGAGCGTGTATCGCAAGAATCTTTATAACGGAGGCGTGTTCTTCTTGTCCAAGCAGAATTACAAGTCAGCTTTCAATCTCTTCGACGCATTTCTCGACTGCGTCAACCAGCCATTGTTCTCAAACAATAAATTGAGCATGACATCGCCTTCAGAGCTCTCTGCGGCCTATCTTGCAACATATTGTGGAGTGAAACTCGGCAATTCGGAACTTGCCCTTAAGTATTCGTCTTCCGCTCTCGACTATAAACCCGGCAGGGAAAAGACCTTGCAGTTCTTGGCAAATATCTATAGCGAGAAGAAAGATACCGTATTATACAAGGAATCCCTTAAAACCGGCTTTGATGAATATCCTCTAAACGAGTTTTTCTTCACCCGTCTTGTAGACTTCTATAACGGAAAGAATCAGATAGATTCGGCAAACGTTGTAGTTGACAAAGCCTTGATGGCAGATAGCCTGAATGCACTCTTTCTTTATGCCAAGAGCAATCTGCTGCTGAATATGGGTGAATACGGGAAATGCGTGTCCATCTGCGACAGTCTGATTGCCCGCAACGACACCCTTGCCGATGCCTATTATAATGCCGGTGTAGCCTATATGAACATGGCTTTCAAGGCTGAAGGCAAATCTCAGATGAAGAAATATTATAAGTGCTCCTTGCCGTATATGGAGCGATACCGCGAACTTGCTCCCGACCAGAAAGACAAATGGGCAGCAGCCCTATACAACATCTATCTCAATCTTAACATGGGAAAGAAGTTTGAAGAAATAGTGGGGATTTTGAAGAACTGAAATAATCCCAATCAATATTAAAAGTCCTCAATCGGTCATTGGGATTAGAAAATGAAACAATCCCAATCGGCCATTAGGTTACAGTTTAGTGACGGTAAAAGAATAACTTGGTATGATTTCACCGTCACTCAGTCATGATGACAATGACAGCCGGTGGTTCTTATTTCTGACTGTCATTGTCGTTTTTGTCAGTTTCCTCGTTTATGCCTCTGCTGTGCTTCTTTGCATATTCCACATAGTCGTAAGGCTCCATACCTTTTGGAAAGAAGTCTGCCAATACAGCTTTTGCCTCTTCTGGATTCTTGTCTACCGCGTCTTTCAAGTATCCTATAAATTCATCTCCCATACCCAGATAGTTGCTGCATGCCGCAAGGTAAGCCAGTCCGCGTGTCCTTTCAGGATCCTTTTCAAACACTCTCTTGAGAAACATATACGCATATTGGTCCATGCTGTGCTCATACAGAGACACGGCAATCTGGAAGGTATATTCAGTTGGGTTGTTTGTCAACTTATAGCCATTGTAGAATGCTATGTTTGCATCTTCAAACCTGTTCATGCCCAGCAGGATGCTACCTTCCACGAGATACGTTTCAGCGTCAAGTTTTCCGTATTCCTTCAGCTTCTCCAGATATTTGAATGCCAATTCGTTGTTCCCCATCCATCCGTAAGTGATGGCGAAATCTCTGCAGATGTCAATCTTGTTGGCAGTTTCTTCTGTGCATTTCGTTTCTGCGCTTTTCAGGTAGGCAAGAGTCTTATCCATATCCTGCATGCAGAAATAACATCTCGCCATCATCATGTCGCTCTGTTCTGAGTCTACGATTTCCGCACTCTTCCGATACGCTTCAAGAGCTTTCTGATAATTGCACATCTTGAAGAAAGCGTTGCCCAGTATCATATATGCCTCGGCATCCTTGTCATCGATGGCGAGAGCATATTCTATGCTTGTAGCAGCATTTGAGTACTTGTCGAAATTGTTCTGTTCTATGGCCAGGATTTTCCAAAGTCCTGTGTTGAAGGGGTCTTTGTCTATCAGCCTCTCCATTATCTCCGCTCCCTCTTCGTATTTCCTTTCAGCGAAAGCCATGCGAGCTTTCATTCTGAGATAGTCATTGCTGCTTTTGTCTCTGTCCAGTTCCAGATAGTGCTTCGCCTGCTTCGTCATACCGTAGTCAAGCAGCAGGTTGCAGGCTTCAGCAGGCAGGTCAAGCAGGTCTTCGTCTTCAAGATACGTCAGAGCCTTGTCAAGCGCCATTATCGCCTTCTCTTTCTTCTCCGTGAAGATATAATATTCGGCGATGAGCAGAGCATAGTTAAGGTCGTTGCATTCTGTGATTTTCTCTATACATTCCTTTGCTTTCTCCTTGTCTTTCTTCACCATTATATAATATCTGGCGAGCACGATCTTTGGAGCCGTGGCGTCGGGGTATAAAGAAGCTGCATACTCGGCAGTCTCCTTTGAGTCAGCCAGTTTGCCTTTCTCGAAATAATATTCCGCGATGTCGGCCAACTCCTCGGAGCCGAGTATGCAACTTTTACCTTCCCTCTTGCTTGTTTCGTAGAGGTTAAGGTTGGTTTTGAATTCTTCAGAATTATAATAATTGTCTATGCTTCCTGCCATTATTTCTTGTCTGCCATTTTGGCCCAGGTGTCTTTCAGGCCCACAGTCTTGTTGAACACAAGGTGGTCGGCTGTAGAGTTCTTGTCGGCCATGAAATAACCGATTCTCTGGAACTGCAGATACTCTCCGGCTTTCTTCTCAGCCGCAAAGTCCTCAACATAACAGTTTGTCCTTATCTTCAGAGAGTCCTCGTTGATGAGATCCCTGAAGTCGCATTCTTCGGCAGAAGGGTTCTCTATTTTGAACAGACGGTCGTATTCTCTCACCTCTGCCTTCTTGCAGTGGTCCACGCTTACCCAGTGGAGTGTGCCCTTCACCTTTCTGTTTGCTCCCTCCATTCCGCTCTTGCTCGTAGGATCGTATTCAGCCTGTATTTCTATGATGTTTCCTTCTTCGTCCTTCGTGCATCCAGTACACTTCACGATATAGGCGTTTTTCAGTCTCACTTCCTTGCCGGGAGTCATACGGAAGAATTTCTTCGGTGCGTCTTCCATGAAGTCTTCGCGTTCTATCCACAGGTTGCGGCTGAATGTGATGTAGTGCTTTCCGTCTGCCTCGTTCTCAGGGTTGTTGATTGCCTCCATCTCTTCAGTCATGTCTTCAGGATAGTTGGTGATGACGAGTTTCACGGGATTCAGCACAGCCGACACTCGTGTAGCCTTTGCGTTGAGGTCTTCGCGCACGGCAGCTTCGAGCAGCGCCATGTCGTTCAGTGCGTCAAACTTGGTGTATCCGATGCTGTCGATAAACTTGCGCACGCTCTCCGGCGAGTATCCGCGTCGGCGCATTCCGCAGAGGGTAGGCATACGTGGGTCGTCCCATCCGTCAACGAGATGCTCGTCAACCAGCGCATGCAGTTTTCTCTTGCTCATCACCGTGTATGTCAGGTTGAGTCGGTTGAACTCTATCTGTCTGGGGCGGAAATCATGGATGTTGTCTCCCTCTCCCTCGTAGACCTTAAGTTCGTCGATGAACTTGTCGTAGAGTGGACGATGAGGCACGAACTCCAGTGTACAGATAGAGTGTGTCACGCCTTCGAAATAGTCGCTCTGTCCGTGTGCGAAGTCATACATCGGATAAGCATGCCATTTCGTTCCTGTGCGGTGGTGAGGCGTCTGTATGATTCTATACATGATAGGGTCGCGGAAGTGCATGTTCGGGTTTGCCATGTCGAGCTTTGCGCGCAAAACCATCGAACCCTCCACAGCCTCCGGGGTGTTCATCTTGTTGAACAGTTCCAGGCTTTCCTCCACAGGTCTGTTTCTGTATGGCGACTCCACTCCAGCCTGTGTCGGCGTGCCTTTCTGCTCGGCAATCTGCTCGCTTGTCTGTTCGTCTATGTATGCCTTTCCGTTTTCAATCATCCATACGGCGAAGTCCCAGAGTTTCTGGAAATAGTCAGAGGCGTAATATATGTTTCCCCATTTGAATCCGAGCCACTGTATGTCGTTCAGGATAGAGTCCACGTATTCCGTGTCCTCTTTGCTTGGGTTAGTGTCGTCGAAGCGCAGGTTGCACACTCCGTTGTATTTCTCTGCCACACCGAAGTCCATGCAGATGGCTTTGGCGTGTCCTATGTGCAGATATCCGTTAGGCTCTGGTGGGAAACGTGTTTGTATTCTTTTGGCGTTCTTTCCTTCTTCGAGGTCTTTCTCGACCAACTGTTCCACGAAGCTGAGGCTCTTTTTCTCCTCGCTCTTTATTTCTTCTGAATTTGCCATGATTCTTATTGTCTTTTGTTACCTATTTTAATCTAAATACAAAGTTACTGAATTTCGCTATATCTGCAAAATAATCAGCTTTGTTTTCACAGTCCTTTTGCTCTCAGTTCCGTTCTTGCCTGTTCCAGGGCTTTTGTCCAGTAGGTGTCGAGCGAGAATTTCGTGATGTAGCCTTCGGTCCTGATGTATGCCTCCACGAGGTCGAGGTCCATGTCGTTGAAGCGTGGATTCTGCAGAGATGCCGTCTTGAAGAGTTCTCCCACTTCAGCCTTTGCCTTTTTGTTTTTCGCCTCTCCCAGTTTCTTTATATAGAGGTTCACGAAGTCGTACATGGCGTAAGCCTCATAGTCCAGGGTCTTGACGGTGCTGTCGGGCATCACCTCGTTCATCTTCATTGCCATATACACGAGAGCGTCCACTTTGAATGTCGCCACCTTGCGTGTCTGCAGATCCTTCGATTCGTCGTTAGCCACGTCCTGCGAGAGCTTCATTATTTCCTTGTATACACCCTGGCTGTAAGCTCCCTGTGTCATTGTGAGAGCCATCAGCAGTATGATGATTATTCTTTTCATGCTTTTATTTGTTTTGATGTTTCGTTTCCGTTATTGCTTATTCGCCGTTTCCGTCAGTTTGCCTGTCGCTTTGCCGGCATTGCCCGTCAGCTGGCTCACTCTGCTGCGGTTTTTGTTTATGAAGTCCTTCCATCCCCTGTAGTTCACTTCCGTTTCCGGTCTTCCAGCCTGCAGGAAGTGGCAGTATGCGGCAGCCAGGGCGTCGGTGGCATCCATAAACGGCACCTTGTCTTTCTCCTTTATGCCCAGCAGCCTGAACAGCATTCCCGCCACTTGTTCCTTTGATGCCTGTCCTTGTCCGGTTATTGCCATCTTGATTTTCAGCGGTGCGTATTCGTGTATCGGCACGCTGTGGTGTATTGCTGCCGCTATCGCCACTCCTTGTGCTCTGCCGAGCTTCAGCATCGACTGCACGTTCTTTCCGAAGAAAGGTGCTTCGATGGCCATCTCGTCGGGCAGGAACTCGTCTATTATCCCCGTCACCCGTTCGAATATCCTTCCGAGTCTCAGGTATGGGTCGCTTTCCTTCCGCATGTCGATCACTCCCATTGCCATCATCGAAGCCTTGTTGCCCACCACCTTCAGAAGTCCGTAGCCCATCACGTTGGTTCCGGGGTCAATGCCGAGTATTATCTTTTCTGAAGCCATAGTCTTCCTTCCGGGTTATTTGAAGTATGGGTTGTGTGCGGTTTCGAATCCCATGGTTGTCTGTTCTCCGTGTCCGGGCAGTATGATGCAGTCGGCAGGCAGCAGCGAACTGAGTTTTTTCAGGCTCTTCATCATGTCCTGGTAGCTGCCCAGCTGGAAGTCAGTCCTGCCGATGCTGAGTCTGAACAGCGTGTCGCCGGTGAAAGCCACATTCTCGTCCTTTGAATACAGCACTACCGACCCCGGCGAGTGGCCTGGTGTGGAGATCACGTCGAGGGCGTGGTTGCCAAACTTTATCACTTCTCCTTCGTCGAAGTAGTTTTTCACTTCCGCAGGCTCTTCGCGATACGTCATTCCTATCAATGCGCTTGCCTGTGCCGGAAGGTTCTCGATCAGCTGGCTGTCGTGTATGCTCACTTCCGGTTTCAGCCCATAGGTGTCTTCCGCAAATCTGTTGCCGAAGTTGTGGTCTATGTGTCCGTGTGTGCTGACCAGCCTTTTAGGTGTCAGACCGTTGTCGCTGATGTATCTTTCCATCGCCTTGCGTTCCTCGGGGTGTAGCGCTCCGCAGTCTATGATGACACACTCCTTGGTGTCGTCGCTCACCACGTAGCAGTTCTCCTGGAACATGTTGCATTCAAATCTCTGTATGTTCAACATCTTGATTCCTGTTTAAATGGTTCTTCTTCTGATGGCGGTTGCATTGAAGTCAGTCTCTTCCATAAGTCTCCTTTCTGCCTGTTTCAGTTTCCTGACCTTCAATCCCAATGTCTATCCCACCGGCACGTAGATAACGAATTTTTCCTTGAACCAATCCTCGTCAAACCAGTTTGTTATCTCTGTAGCTTCTGCAATCTTCTTGAAAGGGCGCATTTCGCCTTCCACGTTGCCGCCTTTCAGACATATCACTCCGTTGGGCAGAGAGTTGCGTTGCTCTTTGCCGATGTTCTTCTTCACGATTTTCATGAGGTCGGGCAGCGGCATCACGGCACGGCTCACCACGAAGTCGTATTTTCCTTTCTCCTCTTCACCTCTGAGATGCACGGCTTCCACGTTTTCCAGTCCTATAGCCGTTGCCACTTCGTTCACCACGCGTATCTTCTTTCCCGTTCCGTCAATCATCTTGAATTGCGTTTCCGGGAACAGTATCGCCAGCGGTATGCCTGGGAATCCGCCTCCTGTGCCGAAGTCGAGAATCCTGGTGCCCGGTCTGAACGATACCGCCTTTGCTATTGCCAGCGAGTGCAGCACGTGGTGCAGATACAGGTTGTCTATGTCTTTCCGCGAGATTACGTTGATTTTCTCGTTCCAGTCTTTATACAGGTCGAAGAGAGCTGCGAACTGCTGCTTCTGCTTGTCTGTGAGGTAGGTGAAATATTTCAGTATTTCTTCCATCGTTTTGTTTCTTGGGGGTTAAGTTATCTGTTTTATATTGTTTTAGACCAACGTCGTTCTCAGCTGTGCTGGCTTGTAGTGTTCGGCCATATTGAGGTGACGCGTCTTTTGTTGTTATTTTATTGTAGTCATAGTGTTTGCGTGTGGTATATGGTGCAGATTATCTTATGCAAAGATAATGCAAGGCGAGAGGAGAACGAAATGAATGTATTCATTTCTTATCCAGAGCCGCAGTTTATCTTATGCAAAGATAATACAAGGCGAGAGGAGAACGAAATGAATGTATTCATTTCTTATCCAGAGCCGCAGTTTATCTTATGCAAAGATAATTATAATTATTGAAATGTGCAAATACTTACACTCTCTATCTTGTGCGAGAACAGGTCTTTGGTTTGGGTTCCTGTTTTCCGGATATCCGCCAATATGTGGGGACTTCATTTTTTTTATTGCGTTTCATGGTGTTCTTTTTGTGTAGTTCTTTGTTTCTGATCCGGTCGGTTTTTCATGTCAATACGAGTGTTTGCATCTTGTAAACCATTGGTTTCTGTCTCTTCAGTCGCCGCTTTCCTCCTGTCCGTCAGTTTCCCGTGTTGCCGATAAGTCCCGAAACGATGTTCAGCGTTCCGGTCAGCATCTTGTCGCGGTTCATCACGTCGTCGTGTAGCTGCATGATTTTCTTGGGCTGGGGATGGATGTCTGCCACATCCAACTTATAGGAGAATGTATAGCCGTTAAAAAGTCTTTACAAAATTGTACCACTTGTACCACTTGTCCCACTTGTCCCATTGTCCCATTGTCCCAACAGGAAATGGTATTTTTGTCTAAGTTATTATATATCAATATATTATCTTTTTTATTACATTTATTTTTCGTTATATGGGACAATGGGACATTGGGACAAGTGGGACAAGTGGGACAATTTTGTAAAGAGTTTTCCTCTCTTTTCCCTCTTTTCTTGCCATCTCCTTGAGGTTCACATTAACGATCTCTCTTGTCATTATAGCTATATTATTTTCAAGAACAGGGAAGGAGCTCTGTCGTATCCAACTTGTCAGAGATGTATAGTCATTAGAAAAAGCTTTACAAAATTGTCTCAATTGTCTCAATGTCTCATTGTCTCAAGTGGAATTGGTTATTTTGTCTAAGTTGTTATATATCAATATATTATCTTTTTTATTACAATTATTATTCATTTTATGAGACGTTGAGACATTGAGACAATTGAGACAATTGAGACAATTGAGATGTTGTTGGGGTAGGGTGTGTTGGTGGTGATATACGAAAAAGAGGCATTTACTTGCGTAAACACCTCTTGGATTTAAATTCTTAGTGACTCCGACAGGATTCAAACCTGTAACCTTCTGATCCGTAGTCAGATGCTCTATTCAGTTGAGCTACGGAGCCATATTTCTGAATTGCGAGTGCAAAGGTATGGAACTTTTTTGAATCTGCAAAATTTTTGAGTGTTTTTTTGAGATTTATTTCGATTTTTCTTTGTTTTCCCTCGTCTGAAAGCTTTTTCTCCTTGTTTTTTTCCAGGAAAGTAGCTAAAATGTGATGATTCCCCCGATTGCTAAAATTCACAAAAGCCAAACAAAAATCCACTCTTCTAAAACATCAAGATCCAAACAATCCCCAATGACCGATTTATGATAAACCGAAAAGACTGAATCCTGTCTTCATGAGACGAGGACTCAGTCTTTTTCGTTTTATTCAGTTCCTTTAATAAAGACGCTTTGCTTAGTCGTCCATGAGTTTTCTGTATCTTCCCTTCTTTATCTCTTCGTTTCCGAGGCGTCTCGCCTTGTTTATTTCGTAGTCAGAGTAGCAGCCCTCGAAATAGAACACCTCTCCGTTGCCTTCGAAGGCGAGGATGTGCGTACAGATTCTGTCGAGGAACCAGCGGTCGTGGCTAATCACTACGGCGCATCCGGCGAAGCCTTCGAGACCCTCCTCAAGAGCGCGTAGGGTGTTTACGTCGATGTCGTTGGTAGGCTCGTCGAGCAAGAGCACGTTGCCCTCCTGTTTGAGTGCCATCGCCAGCTGCAGACGGTTGCGCTCACCGCCCGAAAGCAGTCCGCAGAGCTTGTTCTGGTCGGTGCCAGAGAAGTTGAAACGCGAGATGTAGGCGCGTGCGTTGATGTCTCTGCCACCCATGCGTATCGTTTCATTGCCCTGACTGATGGTTTCATAAACAGATTTGTTGGGGTCGATATCCTTGTGCTGCTGGTCCACATACGCCAGTTTCACGGTTTCGCCCACCTCGAAAGTTCCTCCGTCGGCATTCTCCAGTCCCATGATCATGCGGAAGAGTGTGGTCTTGCCGGCTCCGTTAGGGCCTATCACGCCCACGATGCCGTTAGGAGGGAGCATGAAGTTGAGATCGTTGAAGAGCACCTTCTCTCCGAAAGCCTTCTTCACGTGTTGTGCCTCTATCACCTTGTTGCCGAGGCGCGGACCGTTGGGGATAAAGATTTCGAGTTTCTCCTCACGCTCCTTCTGCTCCTGGTTGAGCATCTGCTCGTATGCGTTCAGACGCGCCTTTCCCTTTGCCTGGCGTGCCTTGGGTGCCATGTGTGCCCATTCCAGCTCCCTCTCCAGGGCTTTTCGTCTCTTCGAAGCCTGCTTCTCTTCCTGCATCATGCGTTTCGTCTTCTGGTCGAGCCATGAAGAGTAGTTGCCGTGCCATGGAATGCCCTCGCCTCTGTCTAGTTCGAGAATCCATTCGCTCACGTCGTCGAGGAAGTAGCGGTCGTGGGTGACGGCAATCACCGTTCCCTCATACTGCTGCAGATGCTGCTCCAGCCAGTCTATGCTCTCTGCATCGAGGTGGTTGGTAGGCTCGTCGAGGAGCAACACGTCGGGCTTCTGCAGCAGCAGTCTGCACAATGCCACGCGGCGTCGCTCACCGCCAGAGAGGTTCTTCACCGAACTGTCGCCTGCCGGGCAGCGCAGAGCCGCCATCGCGCGGTCGAGTTTGGAGTCCATGTTCCATGCGTCGGTAGCATCGATGATGTCCTGCACCTCAGCCTGTCTCTGCATCAGCTTGTCCATCTTGTCGGGGTCGCTGTAATATTCTTCCTCACCGAATTTCAGGTTTATCTCTTCGTATTCCTTCAGGGCGTCGTAGGCTTTCTGCACGCCTTCCATCACGTTCTCCTTCACGGTCTTCTCTTCATTGAGAGGCGGATCCTGAGGCAGATAGCCAACAGTGTAGCCCGGGCTCCACACCACTTCTCCCTGAGAAGGCTGCACCAGACCGGCTATGATTTTCATGAGAGTGGATTTACCTGCTCCGTTGAGACCTATGATGCCGATCTTGGCGCCATAGAAGAACGACAGGTAAATGTTTTTTAGTATTTGCTTGTTGTTCTGCGGGATGGTTTTGGAAACCCCCACCATGGAGAAGATAATCTTCTTGTCGTCTACTGTTGCCATACTGTGTTTTTTGTTTTTTTTTAAAGGTTAGTATTATATTGTTTTTATTGTTTACATATAGTTCTGTCTTCAGATTCGGCAGACTGAGATTGGGGAATCCGCATTCCTAATCAGCCGTTTTGCTCACTGCGAAATATTTTGCCTCCCTGTTGCTCAGATATATGCCGCATGTGGAACTTTGCGGATACATGGCTCCGTTTTCCGTGAGCTTGATGTTCAGCGCCTTGAAGTCGAGCAGCTCGCTCAGCGGGAATATCAGCTTCTGGTCGGGGAGCGACGGGTAGCCCACGGCAGGCCGGATGCCCTGATAGGCAGCCTTCGCCAGGTCTTTCATGCTCAAGGCTTCGTCTGGCGCATAGCCCCACAGGTGGCGTCTCACCTCTCTGTGCAGCCATTCGCTTGTAGCCTCTGCCAGTCTGTCGCCGATGCTCTGCATCATGAGTGAGCGGTAGGAGTCAGTGCCGCTTTTCAGCGTTTCCAGTTCTTCGGCATAAGACGGTGAGACCGTTATGGCGAAGACGCCGATGAAGTCGTTGTGTCCCCGAGGTGCCACGAAGTCGCAGAGCGACAGTCTGGCTTCGCCCATCCTGTTCGGGTGTTTCTGCCTTGGCGTCGGCAGTTCGAGGTCTTTGCCCTTCACCGCTCCCGGCAGCACTATGCTGTGGTCTGTGGCATAGGCAGGATAGAATCCCACCAGGGCCTGCATATAGTGTTTCTTCTCTATTTCGTCGAGCAGCAGTTCCGCTTCTTCCTTTATGTCGTCAGCTTCAGCCTGTCCCTTTCTCACCTTCCATAGATTATAGAAATACGTCCAGTTGATGAATTTCCTCACCTCCTGTATGTCGATGTGCTGCAGGGTGCGGTATCCGATATATGTGGGGTGGGGCAGGGGAGTGTCGTTCCAGTCAATCTGAAACCGGTTGAGCTCCTTGTCCTTTGCCGTCGGGCAGCAAGGGCAAGCCGCTGTGGCGTTTCCTTTCCCGTCGGCGAGGTTCATTATCCCGTTCACTTTCTTCTGGGCGTCGTGTTGTCTCACCAGTTCCTGCTGCAGTTTCTTGTTCTCCTCAATTATCCTGTCCCTCTCGGGGCCCTGTAGCTGAAGGGCGATTATAGGGTTCTGGGCGGCGTCCTTCATGTGGAACACCGGTCCGCTGTACAGAGGCGCTATCTTGAGCGCGGTATGCAGTTCGCTTGTCGTCGCTCCGCCGATGAAAAGCGGGATGTCGATGCCCGCCTTAGCCATGGCTTCGGCAATCTTGCACATCTCGTCGAGCGAAGGGGTGATGAGTCCGCTGAGAGCCACGAAATCCACTTTCTGCTCCTTGACGGTCTGTATTATCTTCTCGGCAGGAGTCATTACCCCCAAGTCGATTACGTCGAAGTTGTTGCATCCCAACACCACCGCCACGATGTTCTTTCCTATGTCGTGAACGTCGCCCTTCACCGTGGCAACGAGATATTTGCCGTTGCTCTTGCTTTCGCTCTGCCTTCCCTCCTCTATGTATGGCTTGAGGATGGCAACGGCGTGTTTCATCGTGCGAGCCGACTTCACCACCTGTGGCAGGAACATCTTTCCCTGGCCGAACAGGTCGCCCACCGTCTGCATGCCTTTCATGAGCGGCCCCTCTATTATCTTTGCCGGTTCGGGATAATTCTTCAGAGCCTCCATGAGGTCAGCCTCCAGATATTCGTCGTCGCCTGTGCGCAATGCCGTGATGAGCCTTTCCTCCAGGGGAGTGGCAGAACGGTCGATGGCTGTCGCTTCTTCTGTGGCAGGGTTCTCTTTCTCTTCGAGCAATCTTTGTGCCATGGCGGCAAGCCTTTCCGAAGCATCCTCTCTGCGGTATAATATCACGTCCTCGATAGCTTTGAGCAGATCGGCGGGAATGTCCTGATACATCACCTTTGTGGCTGGGTTGACGATTCCCATGTCCATGCCCTCTTTCATGGCATTATAGAGGAAGGCGGCATGCATAGCCTCGCGCAGGTAATTGTTGCCTCTGAAGGCAAAAGACAGGTTGCTCACACCTCCGCTGACATGAGCGCCAGGCAGGTTCTTCTTTATCCATCCTGCAGCTTTTATGAAGTCTATGGCATATCTGTCGTGCTCCTTCATTCCGGTAGCCACGGTCAGGATGTTGGGGTCGAATATTATGTCGTAGGGTTTCACACCGGCTTCTTCGGTAAGTAGTCTGTATGCCCTTCGGCACACCTCCACCTTGCGGGCGTAAGTAGTGGCCTGTCCCTCCTCGTCGAATGCCATCACCACCATGGCAGCCCCATACTCCCTTATAGTTCTGGCATGAGAGAGAAATGACTCCTCTCCCTCTTTCAGCGATATGGAGTTGACGATGCATTTGCCCTGCACGCATTTCAGAGCAGCCTCTATCACGTTGAAACGCGAGGAGTCTATCATCCACGGCACACGTGCCACCTCGGGGTCGGAAGCCATGAGATTGAGGAAATGGGTCAACTCCGCTTCGGTGTCTATCAGACCGTCGTCCATGTTTATGTCAAGCATCGTCGCTCCGTCTCTCACCTGTTTGCGTGCGATGGCGAGAGCCTCGTCGTATTGTTTCTCCTTGATGAGCCGTAGGAACTTCCTGCTGCCTGCCACGTTGCATCTCTCGCCTACGTTGATGAACATCCCTTCGGCTGGCGAATAGCTCTCCATGCCAGCCAGCCAGTCCATCTTGCCTGTAACCGGCAGGCTGCGTGCCTTTCTCGCCTCCACAATGTGTGAGATGGCCCTGATGTGTTCAGGCGTGGAGCCGCAGCATCCACCAACGATGTTAACGCTCATGTCGTCGGCAAAAGACTTTATCGCCTCTGCCATCATCTGTGGCGTTTCGGTATATATACCCTCTTCGTCGGGGAAACCGGCATTGGGGTGGGCACTTATATAATAAGGTGAGCGTTCAGAAAGCGCCTGCAGATAAGGACGCATGTCTTCAGCACCGAAGGAGCAGTTAAGACCTACGCTGAAAATGTTCTCGTCGTGTTGCACCGATGCGAGGAAAGCGTCGAGAGTCTGTCCCGAGAGTGTGCGTCCGCTCGCGTCGGTTATGGTGACGCTGAGCATTACGGGGATTTCCCTTCCCGTAGCCACCCTCACTCTTCTTGCCGCAGCAAGAGCCGCTTTGGCGTTGAGGGTGTCGAATATGGTTTCTATCAGCCAGATGTCAACGCCGTTGTCGCTCAATACCGTCATCTGCTCTGTATATGCGTCGCATAGCTCGTCGAAAGTCAGAGCTCTGTAGGCAGGGTTCTCCACGTCGGGCGACATGGACAGCGTCTGGTTTGTGGGTCCGATTGACGCAGCCACGAACCTTGGCTTCTCAGGAGTGAGCCGTGTCATCCTGTCTGCCTCCTCTCTGGCAATCCTTGCAGCCTCACGGTTAATCTCCTTCACGAGATGTCCGGTGTGGTAGTCGGACTGTGATATTCTCTGGGCGTTGAAGGTGTTGGTCTCTATGATGTCGGCTCCGGCTTCGAGATAAGCCCTGTGTATCTCCCTCAGCACGTCGGGACGTGTGATGGAGATGATATCGTTGTTGCCCTTCAGTTTCACGTCCCAGTCCATGAATTTCTCTCCGCGGAAGTCTTCTTCTTCCAGATGGTACCTTTGTATCATGGTGCCCATCGCTCCGTCGAGAATCCATATCCTGTTGTTGTCGCGTCTGAATGTATCGTAAAAAGACTTTGTCTTATCTTTCATTTCTGCTCTTGGTATTTCTTCTTTTTCTTGTTTCGCCTTTTGGAGAGTGTTCTCCTTGTTCCTTGCGGACCATCGTCCTTTAGTAGGCTCCTGATGATTTATAGTCCGCGTTCCTTGGCTTGGTAATATTCATGCGGGGTTATAGTCCGTTCATTATTTTCTCCACGCTCTGTGAAGCGTTCATCGTGTAGAAGTGTATTCCGGGTACGCCATTCTCACGTAGTTCCCTGCATTGGTGTTTTGCCCATTCCACTCCCACAGCCTTCACTTCATCGTTGCTCTTGCATTTCATCAGTTCGTTAGACAACCGCTTGGGGAAGTCGATGTGGAACGTCTTAGGCAGCATCGTCAGATGGTTGAGCGTTGTCAGAGGTTTCAGTCCCGGTATTACGGGCACGTTGATTCCTTCTTTGCGCAGACGTTTCACGAATGCAAAGTATTTGCTGTTGTCGAAGAACATCTGCGTCACTATATATTGTGCCCCGGCGTTCACCTTTGCCTTCAGGTTCTCGATGTCGGTTTCCATGTTCATCGCCTCGTCGTGTTTTTCCGGATACCCGGCCACACCGTATGTGAAAGGTTCAGTGAGCATCTCGTTCTGTACCCCTCCGAGCAACTGTCCGTTGTTGAAGCGGTTTATCTGCTGGCAGAGGTCAATGGCGTGTGCATGTCCTTCAGGCGTAGGAATGAATCTGTTGTCGCTTTTGGCTTTGTCTCCTCTTAGCAGCAGCAGGTCTGTTATACCCAGATAAGAGAGGTCTATCAGTTCGCTCTCTATCTCCGCTGCCGTGAATCCGCTGCAGATGATGTGTGGCACCGTGCGCACCTTGTATCGCTCCTTTATCGCAGCTGCGATTGCCACCGTTCCGGGTCTGTTGAGCACGCTGAGTTTCTTGTATGTCCCGTTGGCGAGTTCGCTGTAAAGGGTGTCGTATCTGTGTGTCGTGATGTTTATGTAGGCTGGGTCAAACGGCATCAGTCGGTCTATTGTGCGATAAATGCTGTCGATACCCTTGCCTCTTAGTGGAGGCAATACCTCAAAAGAAAAGTATGGCTTGTTTTCTGTCGTCATATAGATGATTAATAGTGATAATACAATTGAAACCTGTTTCTTTACCAATTTGAAGAAACAAAATTACTCAAAATCTTTCGCTTTCCTTGTCTAAATACAATATTTAACATACTCCATAAGCTGCCATTGTTTACATCGCTTGGGCAATAGTCTTTGAAACGCGTTTGACGCTTTGGCTTTTTATCTGGAACCGGTCATTGAGTCTTGTCAAAATTCTGATTTTTAGAAGAGTGGGGGAGTTTATTACTCGTTTAGCAATTTGAGGACAATTGTAAGGATGAAGCGGTGGATGAACCGATTTTTTCGATTTATGTCTTACAAATTGTAAATTTTTAAGGAAAATTTATAGGCTGTGTGGGAACACACACAAATTGACATAAATTAAGTTGGTAAAATCTTTGGAATATTGAAAAATAGTTATAACTTTGCAAACGTTATCCTGAAAACAATCTTTTTACCTTAAAAGACTAATACCTATTGAAAATTTAAAGCGGCAACCTGTGAAGGCAGCCGCTTTTCTGTTTTCAGAGTTTTCATATAGTTTTTTTAATGCAAAAAGCACCATTCTAAAAGCTTTTCCTACAATGGTTGTGTAAGCAAGGATTTCCGATATTAGTTTGTCTTACCCAATGTCCGAACTATTTTCTCTTTATCACGAGATATATTATTACCGGTGCTCCGACGAGAGGCGTGACGGCGTTCAGCGGTATGATGTTGCCGTTGGGTGGGAGTGTGCATACAAGGTTGCATGCAAGCGCCACGATGGCTCCAGAAATGATGGAACAGGGCATTAGGCTCGATGTGGAGTCGGTGCGGATGAAGAGGCGGGTGATATGAGGCACGGCCAGACCGATGAAAGCCACCGGACCGCAATATGCTGTGGTGACGGCTGTCTGTATTCCCGTGATAAGGAGCAACATGGCACGCACGCGGTGAGTGTTGAAGCCAAGGTTCTCGGCATACTTCTCTCCGAGCAGCAGGGCATTGAGAGGTTTAATCATGAGCAGCGACATGACGAGGCACAATATCGTGGCGGATGAGAAGATGGGCAGGTGCTGCAATGACACGCTGCTGAAGTTTCCCATTCCCCAGATGACATAAGACTGTACTCCTTGTTCGGAAGCGAAGAAGTTGAAGATGGATATTGCCGCCGACGACAGGTAGCCTATCATGATGCCGATTATCAAAAGCACCACGTTGCTAGTCACTATCCTTGAGCACGCCATCAGTAAGGCTATGACAGCCGAAGCGCCAGCCATGGCACCCGTTATTACCGCTGCGAAACCGCTAACCGTGAGCAAGTCGGTAGAGATGCTGCCGTTGAGTAGCAGCATTACGATAGCCACGCCGAGACTTGCTCCGCTGTTTATTCCGAATATTGACGGACCGGCTAATGGATTGTTGAAAGCAGTTTGCAGCATCAGGCCGCAGACTGCGAGCGATGCTCCGCAAAGCGTCGCCGTTATAGCCTGTGGCAATCTCGATTCCATTATGATGTAAGTCCATGTTTCCTTGTCTCCGTTGCCGAAGATTATGTTAAGGATGTTTCCGGCAGGAATGTCTACGGAACCTGTGGTGATGTTAAGGATGAAGAGCGCTGCAAGCAATACTGTTGAGCAGACTGCAAATAATCCTTCTCTGGTGATGGTTGTCATGATTTTATGGTTGACGAGTTGTCAAGTTTATAAGGTGGCCCCCACATGTCCTACATTTAAATCGTGAGAGACTGATAACCTTGGCGGCTTTCGGATTGGTTCATTACCTTTCCAACTTGAAGAAATACTTCGGTTCTCCAATTATCGTTGCCATTTCCGGGTGGAAGGCTAATATGAAGTCTCTGAGCAGGAGATGAGGCTCAAACGGAATGTCTTCGAAGAAAGACGTTGCCGCCGTATTGCACCCGTACACCCTGCCGCTCTTGTAAGCCTTTAAGATCGTGTAGCTTGAGCTTTCGGAGGCAAGTCCGCGGAGCGTCAGAGGCGAATTGTCGGCTTTGTAGTATCTCAGAAGCCACACGTCAGCGCCGGCATTGTCGTCTATCACGCTTTCCAGCGACTTCTGTATGCTTCCGGAGCTCTTGTCGGCAGCATATGTGTATTTGGCGTTGGCATCGTATATGGTCTGGCTTATCGTGCTTTTGCCGCCAGGCAGATACCACACTCCGTTTTCCACCTTGTCCATCATCACGCTGGGACTGTACTTTGCTTTCTTGGCGAGGTCCTTCAGTCTCATATACTCCTTTTCCGTATTGCTGAACAGGCTGTCTGCCTGTTTCTCCGCTCCCCACAGCAGACCATAGAATTTCACCCATTCTGCCCTTCCCAGAGCTGTCGTTTCCATATAGTCAGCCAGTTCCACGATGGGCAGCCCCAAGTTCTCCAGCTTTCCGTATCCTCCGGAATTCTGCATTGGCGATATGAAGATGGCGTCGGGCGAGAGGGCTATTATTCTCTCTATGTTGGGTTGTGTGGAATTTCCACAGTTTGTGGTCTTGTTCTCCTTCAGCCTTTGCTTGATCCACGTAGAGTTCATGTAGTCCACGTCGAAAGCCCCTGCCAGTATATTCTCTTTTCCTAGTTTCTTGGCGAGTTCAGCATGCACGGATGTTGCTATGAGCGAGTGGGAGAGCGGTATGCCAACCACCGTTGCCCCGTCGGGTGCTTTGTCGTAGCCATCCTTCTTGCTTTTGTCCACGAGGATATATGTGTGTAGTGTTTTTCCTTTGTTCCATGGGTCGTTGAGTTTCACTTCCGTATGGTCGTTGAATTTCACTATAGAGATGTTTTCCGAGTATTTCAGATGTACGGTGTCCCCCTCCCTTCCATCCGCAGCCTGTTGCTTGTTGCCCTGGCATGCAGTGAGAAGGAGGGGGATGATGATAAGGAGAAAATATATTTTATTTCTCATATTCGGTTCATGTGGATTTTCTTGTCCTAAGCTTGTGCGGCTTGCATTTTTGCCGCAGGCTGCGGGTGTAGGCTTAGAGATCGTCGTCGTCAGCCACGTCGGCAGCTTCGAGCGACAGGTCTTCTGGGTTTTCCTCTATTGTCGTACGGTAGCTTTCCTCTGTCAGCTTGTCGTCATCAAATTCGTCGAACTCGTCCTCGTCGTTGTATTTGTCGTCTCTCAGGTCGTCGTCCTCGTCTTCGTCATCCTCGTCGTCTCTGATTTTCAGATTGTCCTCGTCGAGGTCGAGCTTCGCCTTCTCTTCTATAGGCTTCAATTTGGCGAAGATGGCTTCAGTCCATGCCCCCTTGGGTATTTCGAGCACTTCGAATCCGTCTTCCACTTTTTTCTCATACATTCCGCCCTTTTTGTGTAGTCTGTCCTTCGGCAAAGTCGTGGTGCTGATGTCGAATCCGTTCTGTATGATGTCCTGGATGCTCTGCGATAGCGACTCCCATCCTCCTCCGAAGTTTCTTTCTATCACTTCCAGGAGTTTGCTTGCCGAGATGTGGCGTATGTTTTCGTATGTGAGGTCGGTCACACGCATTATGGTTTTCTTCTTTATTCCGAACTTCAGTCGGTTCTTTTCGTCGAGTTTCACGGATCCCACTTTCAGTCCTCTCGCTTCATATTTGCTTATCACCTCCGGTCTGTCGATTTTCACCTCTTCGATTTCGAAGGCGCTTCGTATGATGTCGAGATAATGCTTTATGTTGTCGCTCAGATCAGCGTCTTTCTCTCCAGCCTCCAGCAATCTGAAGATGTCGTTTTCCTGAAGGTCCCAGACGTTGCTTTTGTTAAGTGTCTTTAGGGTAAGTGCTTTTTTTCCTGCTTCTTTCATGTCAAATTATTACAAATGCTTTATTATATACTAATGTTTTCTGTTATTGTTGTTTTAACTCGATAGAGAATTTGTCACTAGCTTTTCATCCTATTGTGTTTAAGTTCCTTGTCAAAGACTTTTTTCTATGATGCAGAATTCGTCTTTGTCATCGAGCACAGGGAATGTCTTTCTGAATTTATCCAGCTTTTCAATGTCCAGCTCCGCGCTTGTCCATCCTTCCTCGGCTCCTCCGCCTGCCATCACCTTGCCGTATGGCGACACTATGGCGCTGGCTCCCGTATAGGTGCATTGGTCGTCGGTTCCCACTCTGTTGGCTCCCAACACGAAGCATTGGTTCTCTATAGCCCTTGCCTTGAGCAGCGTGCTCCACACCTCTTCTCTCGGTGTGGGCCAGTTTGCCACACATATTATGGCGTCGTAGTCGAGGTCGTTTCGGCTCCACACTGGGAAGCGCAGGTCGTAGCATATCAGCAGCAGAAACCTCACTCCCTTGTATTCCGCCACCACTCTTCTCGTGCCTGCCGTGTAGCTTTTATGCTCTCCGCCGGCAAAGAACAGGTGCTTCTTGTCGTAGTGTTCCACCCGTCCGTCGGGATAGACGAAATAGCTTCTGTTCACGAATTTCCCCCCGTCGGTCTTGACCGACAGACTTCCGCATATTGCGGCATCATGTTTCCTGGCCATGCTTTTCATCCATGCCAGCGAGCCGTTGGATGAGCAGAAATCCTCTTCCTCGGCTATTCCTTCCGGACTGGTAGCAAAACCGGTGCTCCACATTTCTGGCAGTATGTATATGTCCGACTTGGGTGCCTGACAGAGTAATACCTCCGCATTCTGTTGGTTATCAGATGGTTTTCCCCATACGGTGTTCGTTTGCAGAATTGTCGCTCTCATTTATTATCGTTTTTTGCCCCCAAAGGGTGTTGCAAAAGTAATACATTATCCTTTATCAGCAAGTTTTTGGAGGATATTTTTTGCACGTATGACATATATTTCATAATTTTGCAGATATGAGTCAACCATTAGCTGAAAGAATGCGGCCCAATACTCTCGATGAGTACATAGGCCAGCGACATTTGGTGGGAAAGGGAGCTGTGCTGCGCAACATGATAGAAGCGCGGCGCATCACCTCTTTTATATTATGGGGCCCTCCCGGAGTGGGCAAGACCACATTGGCGCAGATCGTGGCAAACACGCTGCAGCTGCCTTTCTATACGCTGAGCGCCGTGACGAGCGGTGTGAAAGACGTGAGAGAGGTTATAGACAAAGCACGTGGCGGCAGATTCTTCAACGAGGGCAACCCGATACTCTTCATCGACGAGATCCATCGTTTCAGCAAGAGCCAGCAAGACTCCCTGCTCGGAGCTGTGGAGAAGGGCGTGGTGACTCTGATAGGCGCCACTACCGAAAACCCCTCCTTCGAGGTTATCCGCCCATTGCTCTCGCGCTGTCAGCTCTATGTGCTGAAGCCCCTTGGCGACGACGACCTCATGGAACTCATGCAGCGGGCAATCACCCATGACCCCGAACTGAGCCAGCGCCAGATAGTGCTCAAGGAGACTGGCGCCATTCTCAGATATAGCGGTGGCGACGCACGCAAGCTGCTCAACATCCTGGAGCTTGTAGTGGAATCGAGTTCCGACGAAAAGGTGGTGATAGAAGACAAGCGCGTGGTGGAATGCCTGCAGCAGAACCCCATGGCCTACGACAAGGGCGGCGAGATGCACTACGACATCATCTCTGCCTTCATCAAAAGCATCCGAGGTTCAGACCCAGATGCAGCGCTCTATTGGCTCGCCCGCATGATAGAGGGAGGCGAAGACCCGTCGTTCATCGCTCGCCGCCTCGTGATAAGCGCTTCTGAGGATGTCGGACTTGCTAATCCTAACGCCCTGCTGCTTGCCAACGCCGCCTTCGACGCTGTGATGAAGATAGGATGGCCGGAGGGTAGAATTCCGCTTGCCGAGGCAACGGTCTATCTCGCCGCTTCGCCCAAAAGCAATTCTGCCTACAACGGAATAAACAAGGCGCTGCAGATTGTGAGGCAGACAGGCAACCAGCCCGTGCCTCTGCATCTTCGCAATGCGCCTACGGAGATGATGAAAGACCTGGGCTATGCTTCTGGCTACAAATACTCCCACGACTATCCGGGACATTTCGTGGAGCAGCAGTTCATGCCCGACTCGCTTTGCGACACGAGAATTTGGGAGGCGCAGCATTCTCCCTCTGAAGACAAGCTCTACCGCCGCATGGTGGAATGTTGGGGAGACAGGTTCAAAGATGGAAATTAATGAAAAACATACCGTTTATATAAACTGACATCTATATAAACAGGTGAATAATAAACAGGTAAATATAAACAGACAGAAAAAGAGAAAAACATTTAAAGAACAAGGAGCTTTCCCATTGAGACAGACGGTTTGACTGCTGCGGCCATTCCCGAATTCTTATAGGGATTCTTTGGATTTTATTAACTGAAAAACAAGAAAATCATGAAAATAGTAGTATTAGACGGATATGGAATGAATCCCGGAGACCTTAGCTGGGATGAATTGAAGAGTCTGGGAGAAGTGGTGGTCTACGACCGCACAGACAGTAATGACATCATCGCAAGGGCAGCAGATGCCGACGCGGTGCTCGTGAACAAGGTGGTGCTTGATGAGAAAACGCTCAAGAGCCTGCCCAAGTTGAAGTATGTAGGAGTGCTCGCCACAGGCTACAACGTGGTAGACGTGGCAGGTGCCGCTGAATGCGGAGTGACCGTGACCAACATTCCTGCCTATAGTACTGACAGCGTGGTTCAGATGACCTTTGCCCACATTCTCAACATCACGAACCGTGTGGCTCACTATGCGCGCCTCAACCGCGAGGGCAGATGGAGCTCAAACAAGGATTTCTGCTATTGGGACACGCCGCTGCCTGAACTGTCAGGACTCACGCTAGGAATCGTTGGACTCGGAAATATCGGAATGAAGGTGGCAAATATCGCCCGCAACTTCGGTATGGAGGTTTATGCCGACACGAGCAAGAATTCAGCTAGTCTGCCTGAAGGAATACAGAAGACCACCTTCGAGGGACTTCTCGGAGTGTGCGACATCCTAACCCTTCATTGTCCGCTCACCGACAAGACCCGCGAACTCGTAAACGCCGAGACCATCGCCAGGATGCGTCACGGGGCAATCATCATAAACACAGGCCGCGGACCTCTCGTCAACGAGGCCGACGTGGCAGAGGCGCTCAAGTCTGGACAACTGTCAGCCTATGGCGCCGACGTGATGTGTCAGGAGCCGCCGCGCAAGGACAATCCGCTTCTTTCATGCAGTAATGCCTTCATCACACCGCATGTGGCATGGGCAACGTTCGACGCCCGCCAACGCCTGATGCGCATAGCGGTAGACAACGTGAGGGCATTCATTGGTGGAACGCCAAAAAACGTGGTCAGCTGATGGAGTCGTTGCAGTTTATAATCGAGCTTCTCGGAACTTTCGCGTTTGCCATATCGGGCATACGCTCCGCCTCGTCGAAGAACTTCGACTGGTTTGGCGGCTATGTAGTAGGTCTTGCCACTGCTATCGGCGGCGGTACGATAAGGGATGTAATGCTCGGGCAGGCACCTTTCTGGATGACCAATTCTGTATATATGGTATGCACGGCGTTCGCCCTTCTCACTTTTGTGATGCTGAAACGTCAGTTCACGCGGCTCAGCAAGACGTGGTTCCTATTCGACACCCTTGGTCTTGCCCTCTTCACCATCGCCGGACTGCAGAAGACCCTGATTGCCGGATATCCGTTCTGGGTGGCCATCATCATGGGCTGCATGACGGGAGCTGCCGGCGGTGTGCTTCGCGACGTGCTAGTGAATGAGGTGCCGCTGATTTTCCGAAAGGAGATCTATGCCATCGCCTGCATTTTGGGCGGTCTCGTTTATTGGGTCTGCACGCTCGTTGGCGTGCCTGTGGCACTTACGGTCATTATCACATTCTGGGCAGTTGTGGTGGTGAGAATTCTCGCCGTGAAATACAGCATTTCGCTGCCAGTGCTCAAAGACCCTGATCTTTGGAAAAAATAGTCTCTCTGTATTTCCACACCATGTTGACAATCTCCTCACCATATTTCTCGGCTTTCACTCTGCCGATCTGAGGGATTGTCATTAGGGTGTGAATGTCTGTCGGCAGCAGGCAGGCTATGCCCGTAAGCGCCTTGGTGGTCAGTATGCAGTATGCCGGCAGTCCTGCCTCCGTGGCTTTCGTGTGGCGCCATTGCTTCAGCGTTTCGAGCAGCAATGGATGGGCTGCATCTTCGGGGATGTCTGCCTTGGCAGCAGTCGCCGTTTTGGTTCTTTTCCTTTCCGCTGCAGCGCCTTGGCGGTTGTCGCCAAGGAGAAGCGCAGCCTTGTGGGTGAGATATCCGTCAACTGAGAATTTCTCGTTGCGTGCATATTCCAGCATTCCCGTTTTCATAATCAGCGCCTCAGCCAGCAGTTCCTTTGCGTTGGCAACCTGTTTGGCTGTCTGCTTGTTGTTTGTGGCCAGTTCAGATTTCTTCAGCAGGTCGGAGATGGTAGTTGTCTTCTCCAGGAAATAAACCGCCCCTTTCGTTATGCGCCCCTGCAGTTCGTCGCCTACGCAGCCGCCGGCCGTTTCCTTTGTCACGGCTGCCATTCTCTCGTATTGCATCTTGAATCTAGCCGCTACAGTCTCCACGTCGCTTTTGAAAGTCTCCAGCGCTACCTTGTATTGCTGCAGAAGGTCGGGATACGCCTTGTATAGATGTTCGTCGATGACCCTGGTGATGTTTGCCAGCGCCACCCCAAGTGGCTTGAAGTCGAATAGCCGTGTGATGAGGCTCGTGGTGTAAGCGCGCCGCATCCTTTCCACGTCGCTCTCCGTAGGTATGCCGTTGCGGATTTCCCTGGTGTAAGCGTCCACCGTAGAGTCGCTTATCAGCGAACTGCGTGTGATTGGTGCGGCGAGCACCATGCCTTGCAGCGTCTTGCATCGGCTCAGCGCCACGTAGGTCTGTCCGTGTGTGAACGAGGCGTGAGCATCGATAATGGCGTGGCTGAATGTCAGTCCCTGGCTTTTGTGGATTGTTATTGCCCATGCCGCCTTTACGGGAAACTGGCTGAATGTGCCTTCCACCTTTTCCTCAATCTCGTTGGTCTCTGCGTTTATCCTGTATTTGCAGTTCTGCCATGTCTCCCTTTCCACGTCGATTACGCCGTCCCTGTCGGCAGGTCTCACGCTAAACCCCTTTTCGTTTATGGCGCACACTTCGCCTATCATGCCGTTGTAGAAGAGTTTGGCTGCCGATGAGTCGTTTTTCACGAACATCACCTGTGCTCCCATCTTCAGTGTCAGTTTACCGTCTGTGGGGTAGGAAAGTTCAGGGAAGTCGCCCTCCACGGTTGCCGTATATGTGTATGGCTTTGTGGGCAGTGCTTCCATTTCCCTGTCGTTTGTCGCCTGTGCGAAGCTGTTGTGTGTGGTGAGCCTTATGTATCCGTCTTCTTTGCGCGGCTTGAAATTGGGTATGCAGCGAGAGTTCAGGGTGCTGAGTGCCTCGTCGTCGATGTTTTTAGAGCGTATCTTGTTGAGCAGTTCCACGAAATGCATGTCGTCCTGTCTGAATACCTGTTTCAGTTCTATCGTGGCGTAGTCGGTGGCTTTCAGTGCCCTACTGTCGAAGAAGTAAGGCGAGGCGTAATATTGGCTGAGCATCCGCCATTCCTCCTCTCTCACTACGGGTGCCAACTGCTCCAGGTCGCCGATGAGCAGCATCTGCATCCCTCCGAACGGCTTGTCGCTTCGTCGCAGCCGCCTCAGCGCGTCGTCGATGGCGTCGAGCAGATCGGCCCTCACCATGCTCACCTCGTCGATTACCATGATGTCTGCTCCGCGTATTATCCTCAGTTTCTCCTTTCCGAATCTGTAGTGCTGCTGTTGCTGGTTTCCCGTGTGGGTGCCTGGCACGTAGGGCGAGAAAGGTAGTTGGAAGAAGGAGTGGATGGTCACTCCTCTGGCGTTTATCGCCGCTATTCCCGTTGGTGCCACTACGATTATCCTCTTCTTTGATTTCTTTTTCAGCTGGCGGAGAAAAGTGGTTTTTCCCGTGCCCGCCTTGCCTGTCAGGAAGAGGTTGTTGCCGGTTTCGTTGGCTATTTTCCATGCCGACTCCCATTCAGGGCTTGTCACTATGTAGTTGTCTGGGGTATTGTTGTTCATGGAGACAGTGGATTTTTGAGTATTGCAGAGTTTCTAATTTGCTCAGATTGCTATTGTTTTCCGTTTTCCGTCATTCGTAATGTCGTGAAACACTGTTTCTATTTTGTGTAGAATAGGTATATACACAAAAAAAGGAGACTTTTAAAAGCCTCCTTAAGTACGTCTGCAGGGGTTCGAACCCTGGACCCTCTGATTAAGAGTCAGATGCTCTACCAACTGAGCTACAGGCGCATCACTAATTATTTTCTTGTTTAAAGTACGTCTGCAGGGGTTCGAACCCTGGACCCTCTGATTAAGAGTCAGATGCTCTACCAACTGAGCTACAGGCGCATTTTTAATTGCTATCGGTTTAGTGATTTCCGAATTGCGTGTGCAAAGGTATGGAGTTTTGTTTAAACTTCCAAATGTTTACGGTTTTTTTTTTAATAAAATGTTGTTTTGGTAAATTCTTGTTACAAAAGTGTCTGCAATTACATTATTTAATATATAGATGCGGGTATATATCCATCGAAGATTTTATTTGATTCGGCAGGTATACTAGTGTGTTGCTTTTATCTTGGCAGTTTAAGCGTCCTGATGACCGATTGGGATTTGATAAGTCGTTGGAACGATGCAAAAAACTGTTGGTTCTTACCCCAAAAGTCTATTAAAAGCCAATGAAAAGAACCATGGTTATGGAATGGTAATGCCCCAAGTCTGCTTCGCGAAAGACTGACTATTTGGTTCTTCGCTACACAATAAAAACTACGCATTTGTCGGATGAGCCTATTATCTATTAACGTGGACACAGCGCTTTATTAACAGAATTTTGCAGATTGTGGAAGTCCGTTTATTTGTTTTTCCCTCCATATATTCGTATCTTTGCAGTTGCAAACGAGAAGTCGCCGTCAGTCAGTCCTGGCGGATGGTTTCCTGACAATAAGCCGTAATCCGAAGGTTGCGGTAATGATACAGAAATAAAGACAATTATGGCAAGAAAGAAAAAACCGTTACCAATACTTGAGAACATACAGATAACCGACTGTGCGGCTGAGGGTAAGTCGCTGGCGAGAGTGAACGACATGGTAGTGTTTGTGCCGTTCTGCGTGCCGGGCGACATAGTAGACCTGCAGGTGAGGAAGAAAAGACATAGCTATATGGAAGCCGAAGTGATACGCTTCGTTGAGAAAAGTGCCGTGAGGGAAGAGCCTTTCTGCGAGCACTTCGGAGTGTGTGGCGGATGTAAATGGCAGAACCTGCCATATGATAAGCAGCTCGAGATGAAGCAGCGGCAGGTGTATGAGCAGCTCACACGCATCGGAAAGGTGGAGCTGCCGGAGTTCATGCCGATCCTCGGCAGCCGGAAGATTCGCGAATACAGAAACAAGCTGGAGTTCGGCTGCTCCAACAAGCGATGGATGACTCGCGAGGAGATTGCCAGCGGTGAGCCGGCAGGTGAGATGAGGGCTATAGGATTCCACATCACGGGAGCCTTCGACAAGATTCTGCCAATTCACAACTGTCATCTGATGGACGGATTGCAAAACGAAATCAGAAACTTCATCTATCAGTATGCGATCGACAACGACCTCACGTTCTTTGACCTCAGACAGCAGACAGGGCTGCTGCGCGACGTTATGGTGAGGAATTCGAATACAGGAGAGTGGATGGTGCTCGTGCAGTTCCACTACGACGAAGAGGGCGACCGCGAGCGCTCGCTGCAGCTCATGGAGGCGCTGGCAGACAGATTCCCGCAGATAACCTCGCTGCTATATGTTGACAACCAGAAGTGTAACGACACATTCGGCGACCTGAAGCTGACTCTCTACAAAGGCAACGACCATATCTTCGAGATTATGGAGGGTCTTCGCTTCAAGGTGGGACCGAAGAGTTTCTATCAGACCAACACCGACCAGGCATACCATCTGTATTCCGTGGCACGCCAGTTCGCCGGTCTCACAGGCGAGGAGGTTGTCTATGACCTCTATACCGGAACGGGAACGATTGCCAACTTCGTGGCACGCAGCGCCAAGAAGGTGGTGGGAATTGAATACGTGCCCGAGGCTATCGAAGACGCCAAGGTGAATTCGGACATCAACGGCATCGGCAACACGCTCTTTTTTGCGGGCGACATGAAGGATATTCTTACCGACGAGTTCATTGCCGGTCATGGCCGTCCCGATGTGATAATAACCGACCCGCCACGTGCCGGAATGCATCCAGACGTGGTGGAGACAATCCTCAGGGCAAAGCCGAGACGCATCGTATACGTGAGCTGCAACCCTGCCACACAGGCACGCGACCTGCAGCTCCTCGACCGTTTGTACAAGGTGGTGGCTGTACAGCCCGTAGACATGTTCCCGCATACTCCGCATGTGGAGAATGTGGTGGCGCTGGAACTGAAATGATTTGAGTCCAAGCCGGCCATTAAAGCTTGCTTGGACTTTGAATTTTAGAAGAGTGGATCTGGGGGGACTTTAAACGGAAACGGTCTTCCTTTATCCATTTCACCACGGCATCGTCGGTATTAAGCCCTATGACCTCGCTGGCGGCGAGTTTCACTTCAGAATAGGCGTTCTCTACCGCCACGCTCCAATCTGCGGCACGCATCATCGGGATATCGTTCAGATTGTCGCCGAACACCACCACACGCTCGGCACCCGTGGCAGCCTTCACCTGCTCGATGGCAAGCGCCTTTGTGGTGCCCTCCATATAGATGTCGATGAAGCCCAGACCCTTGTCGAAGATATCATGGTAGCAGTTGTATGAACACGGGATTCCCTCCCTGTCGATATCATCGGCAATGGCTCTGAGATGGTCAAAGTTGCCCATGCCGAAGATGAGCATCACGTCGCTTGTGTCGATGTTCAGCTCAGAACCCTCCACGGTTTCAAGGCATTTGTATGGCGAAAGGATGCGCGGACGGATGAAGTCGAGTTCGGCATCGGTCATCTCGCTCACGTGCTCCACCACTATCTTGTTGCCACGGCGGTGGTAGACGAAGGGATGGCTGCCCCGGCGCTCGAAGATGCCGAGGATTCTCGCCATGTGGTTAGGGCAGATTGTCCTTGCCGAAATGTAATCCCTGCGCCCGTTGTCCCATAGAGCGCATCCAGCCATTACGATGAACGGGATGTTGGTATTCACGTTTCTCATCAGGTCTACGGCGGTGGCAGGAGTGCGTGCCGTGGCGATGGTGAAGAGCGCCCCATCGGCAATCAGCTCGTTGAGCGTCCGCTCTGTGACAGGCGATAGTATCGAAGAGTCGTTGAGCAGCGTTCCGTCGAGGTCCGAGACATAAAGGGTGTTGTTTTCGTACATATTACTGTTTCCTGTTGAATCTGATTTTCTTTTATGCAGCTTCTTGCGTTTCCATTTTTCTGAACGTGAGATACAGAGCCGTGAGCATCATACAACCCGTTATCATCCACGAAACGGGGTATATCCCCATTAGTGTCTGGAAGCCGTGCCAATGGCGTGCCACTACGAATATCCAGAATATCCTGAGCAGACACGTGCCCACGATTGTAATCAGCGTGGGCAGCATCGATCGCCCCATACCTCTGAGGGCAGCACCCGAAATCTCGTAGCTGCATGCTATCCATTGGGTGGTGAGCACCACCATCATCCTTCTTGAACCATAGTCGAGCACCTCGCCGTCGGTGGAGAAAGCGCTGAGACACAGGTCGTGCTGCCAAGCTATGAGGAGGTTGGAAATACAACACAAGGCGAAGCTTAGAGCCATGCAAATCCAGTAAATCCTTTTCACCCGAAGCATGTTGCCGGCACCATAATTCTGTCCTACGAAACTTATCGCCGCTCCGCTGAAGGCAGCAACGATGAAGTAGCAGTAACACTCATAATTGAGGGCCGCCGCCGAGCCAGCTATCGCCGCCGAGCCGTAGCCGTTGATTGCCGACTGCATGAGCACGTTGGAAAATGAGAAAATCATTCCCTGTATTCCTGCCGGCACACCTATCTGGAGCATCCTTTTCAGCTCCTTCCATTCCACGCGGATACCTTTCACGTCAAGCTTGTAGGGTTCGGCTTCGCTGATGAGGATCCTCACTATCAGCGTGGCGCTTATGGCGTTGGCTATACACGTGGCGATTGCCACGCCAGCCACGCTCATGTGGAAGACCACCACGAGCAAGAGGTTGAGCAAGGCGTTCACCACTCCTGCCGCTATCAGAATGTATAACGGACGCTTCGTGTCGCCGATGCTTCGCAGGATGGCCGCGGCGAAATTGAACACCATGAGGAAAGGCATTCCGCAGAAATATATCCTGAGATAAAGTTCGGCAAGATCGAGCACGTCGTCGGGCGTGTCGATGATTTCGAGGATGGGTCTTGCTGCCATGAAGCCCAGGAACATAAGGAATATTCCGCTTGCCACGGCCACGAATGCCGCCGTGCTGATTGCCTTCTTAGTGCTGTTGTCGTCTCTTTGTCCGATGTGGTTGGATATGACCACCGTGGCTCCCATCGATACGCCGATAAAGAGGTTGATGAGAAGGTTTATCACCGGTCCGTTGCTGCCCACGGCGGCGAGCGCCTCCCTGCTGGAGAAATGTCCCACCACAGCCACGTCGATTGAATTGAACAGCTGCTGCATCATGCTGCTTAGAGCCAAGGGCAGGGCGAAGACGAGAATCTTCTTCAGCAGCGGTCCGTGGAGCATGTCTATCTCTTTGCTGTTGCTTTTCATGATAAGTATGTCAGATGATTTCCTCCACCTCCTCTTCTGTTACGAGATTGAAGTCGCCGGGGATGGTATTTTTCAATGCAGAAGCCGCGAGGGCGAAGTCGAGGCACTTCTTGTTGTCGTTGCCGTTCTTGGAGAAGGCATGCACGTAGGCAGCGATGAAAGCGTCGCCCACGCCCATCGGGTCGAGCACGTTGTCTATGTCGTAGACACGCGCCGTGTAGAGCCTGTCGTCGGCATAGAGCACTCCTGAGAGCAGGTGGTGGTTGGCAGAGAGCGTGTTGCGCAGCGCTATGATCATCTTCTTCGCCTTGGGCAGTATCTTCTGTGCATGGCGGAAGAATTCGAGATAAGCGCCTTCTTCCAATAAGTAGTCGCTTGAAGTGGCTTTGAAGTCGGGGGCTTTAAGACCCGTAATTAGCTGCCATTCGCCAGCCGTGCCGAATACTATGTCGCTCTGTGCCACCATCGGCATGAGCACATCGTGGGCATCAGCGCCATATTTCCACAGGTTTGCCCTGTGGTTTATGTCGCACGACACCACAAGTTCCATTTCGCCAGCCGTTTCTATTGCCTCACGTGTGGCGCTGGCGGCTCCTTCTGACAGGGCGCATGAGATTCCTGACCAGTGGAACAGCTTGGCGTCGGCAAAAGCCGCCTTCCAGTCTATCATGCCTTTCTGCATCATGGTGAGCGAAGAGTCTTCGCGGTCGTACACGATGCTCGACCCCCGGAGCGCAGCCGACTCCTCGTAGTAATAAAGTCCAAGACGGTCGCCGCCATAGGCGATGAAATCTGTGCCAACGTTGTATTTGCGGATTTCGTTCCTGCAGGCGTCGCCGATTTTGTTCCGGGGCAGTCGGGTCACGTATTCCACCTCGTCGCCCAGCATCGCCAGCGACACGGCCACGTTGGCCTCGCTGCCGCCGAACAGTCCAAGCCATTCGCTGCCCTGCGTGATGCGCTGTTTGTCGGGGCGCGTCATGCGTAGCATGATTTCACCAAAAGTGACTATCTTGTTTCTTGTCATATCTATTGTTTATGTTTAGTTATTCTCCTTGTTTCTACTCGTGTTTTGAAAGTTTGTCTGCGATGGGGCAGACAGGTAATTTGAGCGGATTATTTAAATCAATTTTGCTTCAAAATTACATTTTTTATTCTTCATACTGAAATATTCACCTCTATTCTTAAACTTAATTAGCGTAAACGTTGCCATTTGACGGAATTTTGAGAATTAGGCTTGCTTGTATTCCTAATAGGGTAGTTGTTTCATTCAGCTTCATTTTCAAATCAAATTAAACCCAAATCGGCCATTAGGGCTTGCTTGGATTTCGATTTTTCAGAAGAGTGGATTTTTGTTTGGCTTTTAATGAGTAATAGTGAGCTGTTGCGAATTAAAAACGAGCAAAAGACACCTTGTAAAAAAAGAGACTGCAAGCAGTAATTAAAAAACACAATATACGGCCTAATGACTGATTTGGGTTAAAAGAAAACTTTTCAAAATTGCACGAAAATCCAATAATATTTGTATCTTTGCTAAATAATAAAAAAGTGAAGATGGATTACGATATAAACAAGAAAAAAGCAGGTCAACCGCTGGTAAGCTTCGTGATATTCTTCGAAGATGACGATGCCGGCAAACTTCAGAAATGCGTGGACAGTGTGTTGCGCCTATCTTTGAGACAAGAAGAACGGGAAGTGTTCGTCATAGGCGATGGCACGCGCGAGCCGCTTGTCTTGCTGCTGAATGGAAGCGAAGACGAGGTGGTGGTGGTGCGCCAGCCTTCTTCAGGCATAAATTCCGCCATGAATCTCGGAATGAGGATGGCGACAGGGCGCTATGTGCAGTTTTTGAGCGCGGCAGACACGTTACTTCTCGACGGATACGGCCATTGCCTTGACATGATGCGCTATGAAAAGCCGGAAATCATAGTGTTTGAGTCGAGCCGGGACGAAAAGCAGCGCACGTCTTACGAAGACGGAAAGATGGAAAGCGGAACGGAATTTATGCGCCATAACACCATCAATCCAAGTCCGGCAGGTTATGCGTTCAGAAAGAATCTGACCGAAGGAATGACCTTCGATACGGCAAATGAGTCGAGCGACGAGGAGTTTACGGTCTTGCTTTTCCTCAAAGCGGAAAAGGTATTGCCCACTACAGCCGTGGCACGCTTCAAGGGAAAAGACAGACAAACCGCCGACGGAGATGACAAGAAAACGGTTATAAAGAAACTTGATGACCAATATGCCATGATTTGCCGACTGCATGATATGGCTTATGCCATGCCCGTGGACGACAGACTCGCCATAGAACGCAGAGTGGCGCAGATGACGATGAGCTATATCTTGGCGGTGGTGAAAGACCTGAGGTCGGCAAAGCAACTCAGGACGAGGATAGAGCAACTAGAAGAAAAAGGACTCTTCCCGTTGCCCGACAAAAGATATAACAAGAAATACACTATCTTCTCAAAACTGGTGAAAAGAAAACTCGTGAGAGACTTGGCGCTTAAACTCCTCGAATAGCAGTAAACCACAAGCGGCCATCATGCCTTCCAATGTGATATTTACAACTGCTTGCAGTCCTTTGTCTCTTATAGGGTGTCTTTTGCTTGTTTTAAATTTGCAAAACCCACTATTACTCATTAAGACAATCAAAATCTACTCTTTCAAATAGTCAAAATCCAGCAAACCCTAATGACCTCTAAGTTTGCAGAAGATTGCGACGAAGTCGCATAAACTCCAAA
>ERZ791617.73-NODE-73-length-77857-cov-77.0728_pt1 | contig 77857 bp, 60 predicted proteins | sample MGYA00510272_ERZ791617 | MGnify/ENA primary metagenome ERZ791617 (study PRJEB30046, sample SAMN00715200) | human gut metagenome | study: EMG produced TPA metagenomics assembly of the A metagenome-wide association study of gut microbiota in type 2...
CGTGCTTACAGCGTATAGCTGCTTAGCACATTATTGAATTATTAACGAACTATTGATGTATAAACTCTGTTTGAAAACTAGCATTGTCCATACGAGCCTTCTTTTATTCAGTTACATGCCAGTTACATGCGCCAAGCACTGTTTTAAAGGGTTTTTGCTCTGTTTTAGGGCTGTTTCGAGTCGCCCAGTTACATGCCAGTTACATGAGCTATGCCCAAGTGACGACCTCAAATAGCCGAGAATGACCTCAAATAGCCAAATAACGACTTAAAACGACTTAAAACGACTTAAAACGACTTAAAACGACCGAATATGCCCATATTATGACTTGACAATCGCAATTATGTAACAAATTAATAATTCAATTCTTGTTCACCTTTTTCTGTAATAATCCATTGTTTTCCACTAATAGTTTTTGTAATAAATCCTTCTTTCGCTATTTTTCGAAGAAGATTTCCTATTTTTCTCAGTTTCTCGTCCTGAGTTAAACTTGATGGAAAAACATGTTGTAGTCCCTCATAAACGTCTTGACGTTTGAATCCCATACTTCCTGCATTATGAGCCAATTGCAACAATAACTTTTGGATACTATTTTCTGCAAGACCATTTTCTTTTGTATAGTGTCCTATCTGCTTAGTCATTTTGGCAACTTTTAGCGATATAGTATAGTGTGGTGCACGACCTTCTATCAAACCCTTTTCATGAAGATGTTTAGCAGCTTCCTTGGTGATAGGATGATGCTTCTGTACTGCGTCTAACCAAAGGCACTCTTTCAGTGACAAAGAGTTATTTGCTTTTAAGAGATTGGTATATTTCTCATCGATCATTTTGCCATAGATGGTTACCCCAACAGTACGATGTTCGTTGTCGATGTCGTAATCTGGCATAGGGAAGAAACGATTACGTTGCTCAGTGTAGATCTTCTTGATACCACGTCCTACTGTATCAATCATATTAAAGTTAACCATGCCACGACATAAACAATCGTTACGATAATGAAATTGAGGTCCTTTATGCTCCAGGGCATTTTCTATTGTTCCTGGAATGAAACTGCCACCATTGCCATAATATAAGGTACTAGGACCTTCTACAAAAACAATTCGCTGCTGTAAGGTGTAATCCTGATGTGCGATGGCGTTATGTAATGCCTCTCGTATGGTGTATTCATCATACTGTTTCATGGTGTCTGGGAACAGGGTTCCACCTGGCAACTCACGCATAGTCTTGTTACGTATTTTGCTCAACACCTTATCTACGGTCAAGATGAAAGGTATTGTAAAATGCTCATAATCTTGTACGATGCCTTCTTCATCTTCCCATGTCCAAGTGATTTGTGCTACGGCAGGATGAATCTTTTGAATAGAAAGGGGTTTGCCCAATAGTAGAATGGCTGCACGAGTGAGCTTCCCTTCTCGCATCATCATACTATTAGCCAAGAACTCTTCTGTACTCCATGCATCTATTTCTTCGGCAGGAATACTTGACGAATGAACTTTTTTGAACATGACTTTAGCTGTAGCTACGGCTAATTCATCCAAGTCATTGATCGTGGCATTTGGTACAAGTTGAGCTGTCCAATCGGGTATGGGTGGCTGTTGGCGGATAGTATCTTGTTTTGCCTGGTTCAGTGGTTTCAGACTTTCGCCATCACGACCATAAGCCACACCTTTCCAGTGCATCACTATGTTGCGTGGTGATGCTGGTATCTGGAATAATAAAACTCGTTTGCCTTCGATATCTAAAGGTACAATATCTCTAAAGATAAGGTTGTCGGTGGTATGTTGAGACATATCTTGCTTCAAACGGTTGAGTGCAACTTCACCATCTTTGAATGTTGTACCGATAATCTGATGTTTTTTGTCCCAAACGCCAAATACAATCCAAGCAAACTCATGGTCACGTAAGTTTGCTTCATTGCTAAGAGCGGAGAAGTATTTGCCCAACTCATCGATATCAAAGTTGGTCTCTGCTTTCTTAAACTCGACAACCTCATTCTCTGAGTGTTCCCAAAGCTTGTTGAATATTTCTATATATTTTTCCATTGTTTCCTTCTTTATTGTTCCTAAATGAGCCTACTTAAAAAATAAGGCATTGTCTTAGGACACATTTATATTAAAACAGCTACAAAGATAGCATTTTTCTTTGGAAATAGGGTATATATTCAGTAGGAAAATGTATTTTCTTTGTGATTTTTTCAGTTTTGGGCGAAAACCTCTATGAATGGGGATAAACTAAAGTGGTGTGTGTAATCGCAAGAAATAGTGTGAAAGTATGTAAAATGATACCTTGCTTTTGGCGGTCACTATAGATTAGCATTGAAATATGTTGCCAAAATGTTGCCAAAAAAAGAAAAGAAAAAATCCTAACCGCTTATTATCAAGCAGTTAGGATTTTCTTCGGTGCGCCTGATAGGACTCGAACCTACACGGCCTAAACCACTAGATCCTAAGTCTAGCGCGTCTACCAATTTCGCCACAAGCGCATTTGTGAGTGCAAAGATACAATAAATATTCGAATAAAAAGAAGAAATGAGCAGAAAAAAGCGGGTTTGTTTGTTTTTTACAAGAAATAATGGTACTTTTGCAGGCAAACTGAAAATAATCATGATGAAAAAAATGAATTATACAATAAAAATGTAGTAACAATGAATACAAAGAATCTATTATTGTTGGCATCTCTTGTTTTTGCGATGCCATTGTCTGCTCAGAGTCCTCTGGAGGATTTCAAGCGAGACATTACGCTTTCGGGTAGTAACTATGTGGCTTATCGTGGACCTCAGAAGCAGTTGACTCCTGCGCCTAAGGGCTATAAGCCTTTCTATCTGAGCCATTATGGCCGTCATGGCTCCCGCTATATGATTGGCAAGCAGGCGTATGATGTGCCTTATTTCTCCCTGCTCAAGGCGAAGCAGGAAGGTAAGTTGACTGCCAAGGGTGAGGAAACACTGGCTAAGGTGAAGCTGATTCGTAAAGATGCAAAGGGACGTGATGGCGAACTGACTCCGCTGGGAGCTCTTCAGCATCAGGGTATTACCAAGCGAATGATAGAAAGATTTCCTGAAATCTTTGCCGGTAATACGAATATCGAGGCACGAAGCACGGTGGTGATCCGCTGCATCCTCTCTATGGAAAATGGCTTGCATCAGTTGCTTCGCATGAATCCTAAGCTCCACATCTTCCATGATGCCAGCGAGCATGATATGTATTATATGAACCAAGGTGACAGATACCTGGATAGCTTGAAGAACTCAGTGGGCATCAAGGTGGTGCAGCAGGAGTTTGCCCAGAAGCACGTTAATTACAGCCGCGTGATGAAGGAGCTTTTCAACGACCCTGCCTGGGTGAAGCAGAATATCAACCAGAGCGACTTGAATAGAAAGCTTTATGAGATGGCTAGCTCTATCCAGGGTACTGAGTTGAGAGGCAAGGTTTCGCTCTACGACCTCTTTACCGAGGAGGAGTTGTATCAGAATTGGTTAAGTACTAATATCTGGTGGCAGATGGCGTATGGCAATTCTCCTTATACAGGCAATGTTCAGCCATATTCCCAGCGTAATCTTCTGATGGATATCATCGAGAAGGCTGATAGCTGCATAGCTCTTCCGCATCCGGGTGCTACCTTGAGATATGGTCATGATACGATGGTTACTCCGCTTACTTGCCTCCTGGATCTGAATGGATATGGCGAGGAGATCAGGGATCCAGAGAGAATTTCTTCTCAATGGTTTGATTATAAGATTACTCCGATGGCTACCAACCTTCAGTTTGTATTCTATCGCAACAAGGCGAATGATGTGCTGGTGAAGGTATTGCTCTGCGAGGATGAAGCTACGCTTCCTATCAAGAGCGATGTGGAGCCTTATTACCACTGGAATGATTTCAAGGCTTATTGCCTGGAGAAACTGAAGGGGTATAAGAAATAAAAATATACAGCAATGCGACGCATATAATCATCTATAGAGAAAAAGGAGGGTGTATCCAAGTACACCCTCCTAAAAAATATATATCGAAAACTTTTCGAATTCTTTTATTGCTTCGATAACCAATCTTTGTCTTTCTGATCTTCTTCGAAATCTTTTTCAGAGAAGAGATTGGTTTGACCGGTCAGTTCATCTATTACCTGCTGCTCGCTTTTTCCTGCATCAGGATCGAGGTTTTCTGCAGCTTCAGCATTCTTACCTGAGCCTTCAGAATCGCCGGTTGTATCTTCTGCATCAGAATCTTCTTCTGCTGGAGGTTCCGGGAATCTTGTCGGCTCTAATTCCTCGATGCTTTCCAGCTTCCATGTCGTCAGTCGCTTACCCTTTGCCTTGAAACTCTTCTGGGCGATGAATTGCTCGGCATCGATTTCTTCGGCAGGTCGGATGACATCCACACCCCCATAGGTAACCTTGAGGCGAGGGAATGGGGTATCGGTGAGCAGGATGAGCTTGCTGTTCGGATTCTCTCCCAGACAATTCTGGTGGCGCTTGGTGGCATCCATCGTAAATCGCTTGATGTATGGATATCCCTCGTTGTCGGCATCATAGAGAATGGCTGTCCATATCTTGTGCTCGTCCCATTTCTCCAATCTCAGGATATTGTCCTCGTAATGGTTGTTCACATCGAAGTTGGTGATGTAGAATTCGCCGTTGTCGAGTACTACCAGGATAGAGTCATCATCGTTGAATTCTCCCAGGAATCTGCCGTTCTCATCATAGTTGATGCGGTTTACATCCGGGTCGAACCAGACTTTTCTTCCTCCCAGGGTGCTGTGTCCGTGGCTCTTCAATCCGATGCGGCGGATGGTTCGCTTGGTGAGCAGGTTGCCCTTGGCTGCACGTCCCTTGATGAGGATTTCAGAGAAATCTTTCTCCAGGAAGATGCTCTGGCGTTTCTTGCTCAGATCAGGTTCCATCGTCACCTTGATGATTTCCGCTTCACCGTTAGGGTTGGCGGTGAAGTAGATGATGCGGCTTCCCGGTGTGCCCTGGGTGATATCATAGAGCTTGTCGCGCGTCATGGCGGTTACGTTGAATCGCTTGATGAAGTAGTCGCCCTGCTTGCCGTCGCGATATACGCAGTTGTAGATGGTTCGCTTGTCGTTCTTCTTGAACACCTGTACGTGGAGGATGTTCTTACCCACGAATATCTTGTCGGCAACCTTGGTTACCTTGAATTTTCCATCCTTGTAGAAGATGATGATGTCATCGAGGTCAGAGCAGTTGCATACGAATTCATCCTTCTTCAAGCCTGTACCCACGAAACCTTCCTGTCGGTTGATGTAGAGTTTCTGGTTGGCTTCCACCACCTTGGTTACCTCGATGGTATCGAAGTTTCTGATTTCGGTTTTTCTTGGATGCATCTTTCCGTACTTGCCCTTGAGATACTCAAACCAGTTGATGGTGACATCGGTCATGTGAGCGAGGTCGTTTTCTATTTCAGCTAGTTCCGCCTTGATTTTCAGCAGGAGGTCATCCGCCTTATCCTTATTATATTTCAGGATTCGCTGCATCTTGATTTCCAGGAGCTTGAGGATGTCGTCGCATGTGATGTCCCGGTGGAAGGAGTATTCCACGTTTCCCTTGCCGTCGATATTGGCGGTGAATATCTGATCCTTGAACGGCTCCAGCTTGGAGTAGATGAATGCCACAACCTCGTCCTGACTCTTGCTCTGCTCGAACTTGCGCTCCTTGTAGATGCGCTCCTCTATGAAGATGCGTTCGAGCGAGGAGAAGAAGAGCTGCTCTTCCAGCTCGCCCTTTCGGATCATCAGTTCGCGTCGGAGCAATCCCATGGTGCGGTCAACGCTATGTCTGAGCACATCGCTCACGGTGAGGAACTTCGGCTTGTTGTCCTCGATGACGCAGCAGTTGGGCGATATGTTGATTTCGCAGTCGCTGAAGGCATAGAGGGCATCCATCGTCTTGTCCGAAGAAGTGCCTGGTGCCAGATGCACGAGGATTTCCACGTTGGCTGATGTTACATCATCCACCTTTCTTGCCTTGATCTTTCCCTTTTCCACCGCCTTGGTGATGGAGTCGATGAGGCTTCCGGTGGTTTTGCTGAATGGTATCTCGCTGATTACGAGTGTCTTGTTGTCGAGCTTGTCTATCTTGGCTCTTACCTTCAGTACGCCTCCTCGCTGTCCGTCGTTGTATTTGCTAACGTCGATAGCACCTCCTGTAGGGAAATCCGGATAGAGCTGGAAGGGTTCCCCCTTGAGGTAGCGGATGGCAGCATCGCAGAGGTCGTTGAAGTTATGCGGCAGTACCTTGCTGCTCAAACCCACGGCGATACCCTCGGCACCTTGAGCCAGGAGCAGCGGGAATTTGGCAGGCAGAGTGATAGGTTCCTTGTTTCTGCCGTCGTAGGAGAGTTGCCAGTCGGTGGTTTTAGGGTTGAATACCACATCCAGGGCAAATTTCGAGAGTCGTGCCTCGATGTATCGGGGAGCGGCTGCACGGTCACCGGTGAGTATGTTACCCCAGTTACCCTGTGTGTCGATGAGCAGGTCTTTCTGTCCCATCTGCACGAGGGCATCTCCGATGGATGCATCTCCGTGAGGGTGGAACTGCATCGTATGTCCCACGATGTTAGCCACCTTGTTGTATCTTCCGTCATCCATGCGTTTCATGGAGTGGAGGATGCGTCGCTGTACGGGTTTCAATCCGTCTTCGATATGAGGCACGGCACGCTCCAGGATGACATACGAAGCATAGTCGAGGAACCAGTTCTGATACATTCCGCTGAGGTGATGTACGGCAGAAGCATCAAAACGGTTCACCGGCTTGTAGTCGGAGTGTTCCTGAGGCGTATTTTCCTCATTTATCTCGTTTTTATCTTTAATTTCGTCGCTCATATGTAGCTTTTAATACTTATTTTATTAATTTATGGCAAAAATACAACAATTTTTCGAGAAAAAAGAGTATCTTTGCCGAAAATTTGAAAAAAATAAGATTTAATCATGGCACAGGAAGATGTTTTTAAGAAAATTGTAAGCCATTGCAAGGAATATGGCTTTGTGTTCCCTAGTAGTGAAATTTATGATGGCTTGGCTGCCGTTTACGACTATGGTCAGAATGGTGTTGAGCTCAAGAATAATATCAAGCAGTACTGGTGGCAGAGTATGGTATTGCTGCACGAGAACATTGTAGGTCTCGATGCAGCTATCTTCATGCACCCTACCGTATGGAAGGCTTCAGGTCACGTTGATGCTTTCAACGACCCATTGATTGATAACCGCGATTCCAAGAAGCGTTATCGTGCCGATGTGCTCATCGAGGATCATATGGCTAAGTATGAGGAGAAGATTGCCAAGGAGATTGCCAAGGCTCAGAAGCGCTTCGGCGACAGCTTCGATGAGGCTCAGTTCCGTGCAACCAACCCTCGTGTCTTGGAGAACCAGAAGAAGTTTGATGATCTCCATGCCCGCTATACTGAGGCAATGCAGGGACCTAACCTGGAGATGCTGAAGCAGATTATTGAGGATGAGGGTATCGTTTGCCCTATCAGCGGTACCAAGAACTGGACAGATGTTCGCCAGTTCAACCTGATGTTCTCTACCCAGATGGGTGCTGCCAGCGATGCTTCAAGCAAGGTATATCTCCGTCCTGAGACTGCTCAGGGTATCTTCGTAGATTATCTGAGCGTACAGAAGACCGGTCGTATGAAGTTGCCATTCGGTATCTGTCAGATTGGTAAGGCATTCCGTAACGAGGTGGTTGCCCGTCAGTTCGTATTCCGTATGCGTGAGTTCGAGCAGATGGAGATGCAGTTCTTCTGCCAGCCAGGTACAGAGATGAAGTGGTTTGAGTATTGGAAGAAGGTTCGCCTGGCTTGGCATGAGGCGCTGGGCATGGGCAACGAGAACTATCGCTACCACGACCACGAGAAGTTGGCTCACTATGCTAACGCTGCTACCGACATCGAGTTCAAGATGCCATTCGGCTTCAAGGAGGTGGAGGGTATCCACAGCCGTACCGATTTCGACCTTTCTCAGCACGAGAAGTACAGCGGTCGCTCTATCAAGTACTTCGATCCAGAGAAGAACGAGAGCTATGTGCCTTACGATGTAGAGACCTCTATCGGTGTTGACCGTATGTTCCTCAGCGTGATGTGCCATTCTTACTGCGAGGAGAAGCTTGAGAATGGTGAGACACGTGTGGTATTGCGCCTGCCAGAGGCATTGGCTCCAGTGAAGTGTGCCGTATTCCCATTGGATAAGAAGTATGGTTTGCCAGAGTTGGCTCATGAAATCGTAGATGAGTTGAAGTTCCACTTCAATACCCACTATGGCGATCCTAAGGATTCTATCGGTAAGCGTTATCGCCGTCAGGATGCCATCGGTACTCCATTCTGTATCACCGTTGACCATGAGACTCCAAACGACCATAAGGTAACTCTGCGTTATCGTGATACTATGGAGCAGGAGCGTGTAGCTATCTCTGACCTCCGCAGCATCATCGAGGAGCGCGTAAGTATTACTAGCATATTAAAGAAACTTGGTAATGAAATTAAGAATTTCTAAATATCTCTTCTTGCTCGTGATGGCAGTGTTCGCCCTGTCATCATGCAGCGAGGATGATAACACTGTAGATGAGTATGCCAACTGGCAGGAACGCAATGAGCAGGCTTTTGCCGACACTTTGGATTATGCCCGTCAGCAGATAGCCAACGGCAGCACCGAATGGAAGGTGATTCGTAAGTGGTCGCTCCAGAACCAGAAACCTAACAAGGATCAGAATGGTGTGGAGGTTCCGCTTTCCTACAAGGTTTACGATCACATCGTGGTTCGCGTGTTGAAGGAAGGCAAGGGCAGCGGATGCCCTATGTACACCGATTCTGTGAAGGTGAGCTATCTCGGCAGATTGCTGGGCACTGATACTTATCCTGCAGGTTATGTATTCGATAAGACTTTTGAGGGTACCTACGACAAGGCTACTGCTCAGGTAACTACCAATTTGGCAAGTGGCTGGATAGATGGTTTTACCACCGCCATGCTCAATATGCACATCGGCGATCATTGGCTGGTGTATATCCCATACCAGCTGGCTTATAATACTACTCCGAATGGCAAGATCCCTGCCTATTCCATGCTTCGCTTCGAGATTGTGCTCGACAGCTACTATCGTCCGGGTCAGGTAATACCGGGTTCTAGAGCTGCTGCCCAGGCACTCAAGGGAGAATGGATTACTGAGTAGGATTTTTTCGGATTTACACCTTATTATATATAGGGAGATTCTTTCCTTTTACAGGTAGGATTCATACCTTATTCATATATAGGGGATAGAATAGGAGCGTTCCTAGGATTGCTGTGTGATGGCATTCCTAGGAACGCTTTGTGTTAACATACCTTTTTGATGTGTTAACAAGTGTTTGTGCTCGCGCACAAAACGTTGTCGATATTAAAAAAAATGTTAGTTTTCTGCATTTTTTCGGGTAAAAGTATTGCAGTTTCAGAAATTAGTTGTACCTTTGCATCAGAAAAAATAAGTTTTAGGTTTTTAGTTAGGTAATAGATTTTATTAGGTTTAGTTGTTAGGTAAATTTAAGATTGTTGTTCATTGGTTTATTGGTTTTAGTTAAGGTAGTTAGAAAAGATTGTTTATTCAGTGACGACAGGTGTTAGTTAAGGTAAAAATAAGATTGTTTATTCAGTGACGACAAAAAACAGTACTGTTCCGTTATGCGGAAGTTAAGTTTTGGGAAAAACAAAGGTACGAAATTCATGTAATTAAATAAAAGGTGGCGATTCCTTCTCGGAGTCGCCATTTTTTTCGTTAACGCAATTAATAAGAGAAAAATATGTTATTCAAGAATAAGACAGATTATCTGATGGAGTCGATACGCGAGGGTAGGGCGATGGCTCGCAGCGAGAAACTCAATCTCATCGTGGGGTTGAGTATTCCCTCTATGCTGGCACAGATTTCCACCGTGATGATGTTCTTCATTGATGCATCCATGGTGGGACATCTGGGTGCTGAGGCTTCGGCAAGCATCGGACTTATCGAGTCAACCAACTGGCTCATTGGCAGTTTGCTCAGTGCGGCAGCTACCGGTTTCTCGGTGCAGGTGGCTCATTTCATTGGAGCCAACGATTTCGTGAAGGCTCGCCAGGTATTCCGCCATGCCCTGATATGCGGTTTGGCGTTCAGCCTTTGTGTTACCCTGGCATGTGTAGGAGTGCATTCCCATCTGCCTTATTGGCTGGGTGGCGGTGCTGATATTGCGGGCAATTCCTCGCGGTATTTTCTGATATACGGTTTGGCGTTGCCCTTCGTATTCCTGTATCATATCTCTGAGATGATGCTCAAGTCGGCAGGCAACATGCATACCCCGAGTGTGATGGCGGTGCTGATATGCATCTGCGATGTGGTGTTCAATTACCTCTTTATCTACGTCATGAAGATGGGCGTGGTGGGAGCTGCCTGCGGCACGGCGCTTGCCTATATCTGCATCTCGCTGCCTAATCTCTACCTCACGGCATGTCGGAACCGGATTCTCAATCTGCGTCAGGACAAGGAACCTTTCCGATGGGTGCAGGAATACCTGCACCATGCCTGCAAGATCAGCATCCCGATAGCCATACAGAATGTGCTGATGAGCGGTGCGCAGATTGTGAGCACCATGATCGTGGCACCATTGGGCAATATCGCCATTGCTGCCCACTCGTTTGCCATCACTGCCGAGAGCCTCTGCTATATGCCGGGTTATGGTATCGGTGATGCCGCTACCACCCTGGTGGGTCAGACGCATGGTGCCGGGCGTACCGATCTCTGCCGCAGTTTCGCCTATATGACGGTGGGATTGGGCATGTGCGTGATGGCATTGATGGGAGTGGTGATGTATGTCTTTGCCCCCGAGATGATAGGTGTGCTGTCGCCGGTGGAGAGCATCCGCGAGCTGGGTACTGCCTGCCTTCGCATCGAGGCCTTTGCCGAGCCATTCTTTGCAGCGAGCATCGTAACCTATTGTGTCTGCGTGGGAGCGGGCGATACCCGAAAGCCAGCCGCCATCAATCTGGGTACCATGTGGCTGGTGCGCCTCACCCTGGCTTACGCCCTTTCCAAGAGTTATGGTCTGGAGGGTGTCTGGATTGCGATGGCTACGGAGCTTACCCTCAGGGGCACGCTTTTCCTCATCCGCCTTTACCGGGGGTCGTGGATGAAGAGCTTCCAATGTTAGTTTTATGTTAAGATTTGCAGGTGTTGGGGAAGATAATCTCCCAAATGCTTGCAAATCTTTTTTATTTTGTGTAATTTTGCAAGCGGAATATTTGAAACAAGTAATTTTATAAATCAATAGCTGATGAAACTAAGAAAGATTTTTGCAGCGTTTCTGCTGTGTTTATCTGTGGGAAGTGCGATGGCACAGATGCCAGCCATTCCTGTGGACAAGAATGTGAAGATTGGTCATCTCGACAATGGATTGACTTACTACATCCGTCACAACAGTTATCCTGAGCATGTAGCCAGCTTCTACATCGCCCAGAAAGTGGGTTCTATCAATGAGAACGATGATCAGCGCGGTTTGGCTCACCTCCTCGAGCACCTCGCCTTCAACGGTACCGATCACTTCAAGGGTAATTCCCTCCAGGATTACCTGCAGAGCATCGGTGTGGAGTATGGTAGAAATCTCAATGCCTATACCAGCGTAGAGAAAACCGTATATTACTTCACCGATGTACCTACCACCCGTCCTACAGCCGTAGATTCATGCATGCTCATCCTCAAGGATTGGAGCAATGGCATCTCTCTTACCGAGGATGCCATCGAGAGCGAGCGCGATGTGGTACACAATGAGTACCGTATGAGCATCGTGGGGCAGCAGCGCATGATAGAGCGCTCTTTGCCAAAGCTTTATCAGAACAACAAGTATGGCTATCGTTTCCCTATCGGATTGATGAGCGTCATCGACGGCTGCAAGCCGGAAACCCTGCGTGCTTACTATCGTAAGTGGTATCGCCCAGACAATCAGGCAATCATCATCGTGGGTGATGTAGATGTCAACCATATCGAGAACAAGATCAAGGAGCTTTTCTCGGGCATCAAGGTTCCTGCCGATGCCGCCAAGATAGAGTCGGTAGAAGTTGCCGATAATGATACAGCCATCTACGTAATCGACAAGGACAAGGAGCAGCAGTATGACATCTTCAATATCTTCATGAAGCATCCAGCCATCCCTAATGCGATGAAGGGCGACATGAGCTATCTGCTCAAGGGATATATGGACAATGTGGTTACCTCTATGCTGGGTGCACGCTATGCCGAGATTGCCCAGGAAGCTGACTGCCCATTCCTTCAGGCAGGTGCCGACGACGGCGACTTCCTGCTCTCTTCTACCAAGGGTGCCTTCAGTCTTATCGGAGTGGCAAAGCCAGGAAAGGTGAAGGAGGCTTATGCTGCCGTATTGCGCGAGGCAAAGCGCATGCACGACTTCGGATTCACCGCCACTGAGTATCAGCGTGCCAAGGAGGAGTTCCTGAGCCGGGTAGATAAGACGCTTGCCAACAAGGATAAGATGAAGAACGAGCAGTTTACCACCCAGTATGTGGATCACTTCATCTCCAACGAGCCGATTCCATCGGTAGAGGACGAGAGCCAGATCTACAAGATGGTGGTACCTCAGCTGCCATTGGAGACCATCAATGCCTATGCCAAGCAGCTGGTTTGCCAGAGCGATACCAACCTGGTATCAATGGTGCTGATGCGCGAGGCAGAGGGTGCCGTTTATCCTACCGAGCAGGAGCTTGCCGATATTGTGAAGCAGGTGCGCTCAGAGAAGCTGGAGGCATACGTGGACAATGTGAAGCAGGAGCCATTGATGGCTCAGTTGCCTAAGCCAGGCAAAATCAAGAAGACCGTAGAGAACAAGCAGCTGGGTTACAAGCAGCTTACCCTTTCCAACGGAGCCAAGGTGGTATTGAAGAAGACCGATTTCAAGGATAATGAGATTCTCTTCTCTGCCAATGCCAAGGTGGGTTACTCAGCTCTCGAGAAGAGCGATTACCCTAGCATCATGCTGATGAGCGAGGCTTGGGGTGCCAGCGGTTTGGGTGATTTCTCAAGCACCGAGCTTGAAAAGGCGCTCGCAGGCAAGCAGGCAGGTGTAGGCTTCTCCATCAAGCCTTACAGCCATGGCCTCTCGGGTAATTCTACTCCTAAGGACATCGAGACCCTGATGCAGCTCATCTATCTCAAGATGACAGCATTGAGCAAGGATGAGAAGTCGTTCAAGAATCTTCAGAACACCTTTGCTACTGTATTGGCTAACCAGAGCAACAATCCTAACATGGTATATCAGGATTCATTGCAGAGTACCCTTTACCTGGGCAGCAAGATTGGCCGCATTCCTACTTCTGATGAGATCAAGGCCATCAACTACAATCGCCTGATGTCGCTTGCCAAGGAGTATTACGGCAATGCCAAGGACTTCACCTTCTATTTCGTGGGCAACTACGATGAGAAGACCCTCTTGCCACTCATTGAGCAGTATATCGCCAGCTTGCCAAACCATGGCTTCAAGCTGAAGAACAAGGAGATTCCATACGCCAAGGGCGAGGTGAAGAATAACTTTACCAAGGCGATGTCCAATCCTCAAACCCAGGCATCAGAGATATGGAGCACCAAGTTGCCATTCTCTATGCAGAACATGGTACTGGCAGATGTAACCGCCCGACTGCTGGAGATGCAGTATCTGCGCACCATCCGTGAGCAGTTGAGTGCAGCTTACCATGCAGGAGCCACCTTCGGCATGCTCCGCGATTTCGACGACAAGGCAGCCATCAGCATTACCGCCAATGCCGGCTTGAATCCGGAGAAGGCTGATACTGCCATCACCTATTTCTTCAAGGGTGTGGAAGAGGTAGAGAAGCAGGTAGATGCTGCCGACTTGCAGAAGGTGAAGGAGATTCTCCTGAAGCAGGCAGGTGTGGATGAGAAGAACAATGGCTACTGGCTCGGCGTTCTTGCCAACTATACTGGTCTCGGTTTCGATAACTATACCGGCTATAAGGAGTTTGTGAAGAACCTCCGTGGCGAACAGATTTCCGACTTCCTCAAGAATGTACTCCTGAAGAGCGGCAACCACGTCGAGGTGATCATGAAGGCTGAAAAGAGCCAGGAATAATATCCCAGCTTGGATATCATCCCGGTTGGCATAAAAACAAAAAAGTCCCGTTGAACGATTTTACTCGACAGCGGGACTTTTTGCCTTTTCTCTTTGTAGTACCAAAGAGTCATTCTGAAAATAATCTTTTTACGTAATTTCCTTTCTCTCTTACGTAATTTTCCTCAAGAGCACTCTCTTGCGAAAGTTACCCTTAGTCATTCTTCTTTGCCTTTGAAGCAAGAGCCTCACGGCGATCGTTGAGAATCTCCTGGCACTTGTTCAATGCCATGTTCTCACTCATTGTGTTGACCTTAATTAAATCATTCATAACCTATTGTGATTTGTTAACGGTGCAAAGATAGGGTTTTCTTATCATATTCGGGTAAACTTTTTGAGAAATCTATGCTAATAATCGTTCTTTTTTGATGTATGTCAAAAAAATGAAACATTTATGTCTTTTCTGAACGATATTTTGAACCTTTTGATGCCTCTTTCGTCTAAGAAAATAACAAATAATGATGAAAAAAGCATTTTTTGAAACGATAGTTACAATTATAATAAATAGAAAGTAAAAAATGAAAAAGGTATTTTTTATGGCTGCCCTGGTGCTTGCCAGCACTTCCGGCAGCAATGTATGCGCAATGAATGAAGCTGTTCAGGAGGCTTCACTTTCAGAATTGATGCCTGTGAAGAAAACAACTAAAAAGACATCGAAGAAGAAAACTACTACCGGCAGCAGCATCATCAGTGGCATTCTGAACAATGTGATAGGTTCTGCCTCCTTCTCGCAGGCAGATCTCTGTGCCCATACCTGGAAGTACAGCAAGCCGGGTTGCGCCTTCACCTCAGAGAACCTGCTGGCAAAGGCTGGCGGCGAGATTGCTGCCAGCAAGATTGAGGAGGATCTGAGCAAGTACTACAATAAGTTCGGTTTCAGCAAGAGCAATACCTACTTTACCTTCAATACCAATGGCACCTTTGCAGCCAAGATTGACGGCAAGTCATGGAGCGGCACCTATACCTTCGATGAGAAGACGCATGCCATCCAGCTGAAGGGTTTGCTGCTGAGTGCTTCGGGTTTTGCCACCCGCACCACCAATGGCATCAGCCTTCTCTTTGAGCAGAAGAAGCTGCTCACTCTGATCAAGACCCTGAGCAAGCTGAATCTTACCGGCAGCACTACGATGAGTGCCGTGAGCAGCATTGTGGATAACTACGATGGCGTGCGCATGGGCTTTGAGATGACGAAGTAAGATTGATTGCACTATAAGATTTAAGTTTTTTAGAAGAATGAGTTTCTTGTATTCTTAATTAAAAACTATATTCAGCAGTGTTGAACTTATGTTCAGCAATGCTGAACTTGTATTCCGCAGTGTTGAACTTAAGTTCAACACTGCGGAACATAACTTTCTTCGTGGATTACAAACATTTACACCGTGAAGAGACCAATATTTCCTAGTGAGATAAAAAAAGTATTCGAAGGGGAAGCAATAAAAAAATAAAGACTTTGTCTCGACTTGATATTGTCGGGACAAAGTCTTTTATAGATACTTTTCTTGATGTTTTTTACATGCCAATCGTTAATGGTTGCATCTTCACATCATTGCTGTTGGTGCCCACCATGATTTCGAAATCTCCAGGTTCCAAGATGTGCTTCAATTCGGCATTATAGAACTTGAGCATCTCTGGGGTGATGTCGAAACTTACTTCCCGGCTCTCACCTGCTGCCAGGTGGATGCGCTGGAAGCCCTTTAGCTCTTTGATAGGGCGAGAGATTGAGCACACCATATCGCGGATGTAGAGCTGTACCACCTCGTCGGCATCCTTGTTGCCTGTGTTTTGTACCGTGATGGTGGCTGTAATCTTCTCATCATTCTTCCAGGCATCAGCCTCATTCGTGGCGATGGATGCTTGGCTTTGACTCAAGCGTAAGTCGCCGTAAGAGAAGGTGGTGTAGCTCAGTCCATATCCAAATGGATAGAGCGGACCATTACTTACATCCAGACAATTGCTGGCAAACTTGGCAAATTTCTGATTGTCATCAGGTACTGGTCTTCCCGTATTCTGATGATTGTAGTAGAGAGGCTCCTGTCCGGTTGTCTTTGGCATGGAAGTGGTGAGCTTACCTGATGGAACCTTGTCGCCGAAGATGACGTCGCAAAGTGCATCTCCCACTTCAGAACCACCAAACCATACGTTCATGATGGCAGGAATGTGTTCTTTCTCCCATGACAAAACCGTAGGGCGACCGGCAAAGTTGAGCAATACGACAGGTTTTCCCATCTTTGCGAGTTCTGCCAGAAGTTCCTGCTGCACATCAGGCATTTCCAGATTAGTACGGCTTGCGCATTCACCGCTCATGTCGGCAGTTTCGCCCATGGCGCATACTATTACATCTGCTTCCTTTGCTATCTGCAGTGCCTCGTTCTTCATCTTTACCTCATCTCCCCAGGCGATAGACTTGCCCTGTTCGCCGTTCTTCTGAAGTTCCCTATCGCGCCAGATATTGCTGCCTTGTGCATATAATAAGGTGGCTTTGCCATCGAGCGCTTTCTCCATGGCTTCCTTGATAGTAGTATATTTCTCTGGAGCCTGAGCTACACTCCATGTGCCGGCAATATTGTTGCGGGTATCTGCAAGAGGACCAATCAACGCTATCTTTCCCTGTTTCTTCAGAGGAAGAAGATTTCCTTCATTTTTCAGAAGCACGAAGGTCTCGGCTGCTACATCGCGAGCTATCTGTCGGTTTTCGGCAGAGTAGATGTCGGTCTTGTTTCGCTTGGTATTGCAGTAGCGGTAAGGATTGCTGAACAATCCCAGTTTGTATTTTGCCTCGAGGATGCGGCGGCAGGCAGTGTTGATGTCTTCCTCCGTCACCTTGCCCTCTGCCACGCTTTGTGCCAGATGCTTGACGAAGGCATTGGAGCACATATCCATATCCGTACCAGCCAGGAGTGCCTGTTCTGATGCTTCTTTCAGATCCTTGGCAGTGCCGTGGTTCAGAATCTCGGCGATAGATGCATAATCGGTTACCACGAATCCCTTGAATCCCCATTGTTTTCTCAAGACATCGGTCATCATCCAGTGGTTGGCGGTGGCAGGGGTATAATCTATCAGGTTGAACGAAGACATTACGCTGCCTACGCCAGCCTTTACCACGGCTTCGTAAGGAGGCAGGTATTGGTTCATCATGCGTATGCGACTCATATCCACGGTGTTGTATTCCTTTCCGCTCTCCACGGCTCCGTAGAGGGCAAAGTGCTTGAGGCAAGCCATGATTCTATCTGCTCTCAAAATCTCCTCTGTGCGCATGTCGGCACCCTGATAACCCTGTGTGAGTGCGGCACCCATCACGCCGCTCAGGTAAGGATCCTCTCCGTTACCCTCGCTGATTCGTCCCCATCGGGCATCGAGTGCAATATCTACCATAGGCGAGTAAGTCCAGTTGATTCCTGCAGCACTGGCTTCCTTAGCCGATACTTCGCCTACCTTTTTCATCGCTTCTGTATCCCAGGAGCAGGAGAGGGCGAGGGGGATAGGGAACATGGTCTCGTAGCCGTGGATTACGTCCATGCCCACCAGCAGCGGAATGCCCAGACGGCTGTTCTTGATGGCGATGTCCTGGAGAGACTTGATTTTGTCGAGTCCCTTGATGTTGAATACGCCGCCCATGTTGCCTTTTGCAATGTCGCCACCCACCTGGGTGTCCAGGGCTCCACCGGTAGTGATATCGCCAGCCACCATCAGGTTGAGCTGACCGATTTTCTCCTGCAGAGTCATCTTTGCCATCAGCTGGTCGATATACTCCTTCATCGGCAGGATTTTACCTTTTTGAGTTGTTGTAGCAACTTTCTTCTTGCTGGCGGGTGTATGGGCGATGGCAGGAACCATCAGCGAGCCGGCCAGCAGAAATGATAGTGATATGAATGCTGTTCTCATGTTTATAATGTTAGTATGGTTATTATGCAACTTATATTATTGCTAGTATTGTTTTGCAAAAGTAATAAAAAAACTTGAGCCCACATAGCATAAAGGGTGAAAATGTGGATTTTTTTCTGTTAAAGAAGGAAATAAGACTATATATGAACAAGCTAATGATATGATGCAAACCGATCATGAGTATATCGGCGAGTTATACGATTACTTTGATGCTGCGTTCCTGAAACTCTTCCTAAAGAATGGAGCCATCTGTGAAAGAGATGAATTTGAAACAAAGGTAAAGCAGATTGGAATGAGATGATTTTCGGTATAAGTTTAGTGCAAACTTATACCGGGTACAAAAATAAAAGGTTCCTTGATGGAGTTTGATAATCTCCAAAGGAACCTTTTTTGTTTTATTTCAGTTCAAACGCCTTTTTGAGTTTCAGCTGATCGGAAGCATTTCCGACGAGTGCCTCAAACTTGCCTGCTTCTGCCTTCCAGGATGCAGCTGTTTCATCATAGAAGCTGAGTGCTTGCTTATTGATGGTGATGTTTACATCCTTGCTCTCTCCCGGCTGCAGGTAAACCTTCTGGAATCCCTTCAGCTCCTTGTAAGGGCGATCAACAGAAGCCTTTACATCATGGATATAGAGCTGGATGGTTTCTGCACCGGCACGTTTGCCAGAGTTCTTTACATTCACGGTAAAGGTGATAGAGTCATTCTGATTCATCTGATTCTTATCACTGCGAAGATTAGAGATGGCAAACTGAGTGTAGCTCAATCCATGTCCAAAGGCGAATGCTGGCTTGATGTTTTTCTTATCAGTCCAACGGTAACCTACGTAGATGCCTTCCTTATACTCCTCATCAATGATGTTGCCCTCAGTCTTGGCTCCACCTTCCTTGCGCCAGGTGCCCGGATAGGTGTTTAATGCGTGGGCACCCACTTCCTGCAATGAGTTTACCCATGTGAATGGTAATTTGCCGCTAGGATTCTTGTCGCCGGTGAGGATAGAAGCCAGAGCTTCACCGCTTTCGCTACCGATATACCATCCCTGTACGATACCTGCTACCTTCTCTTTCCAAGGCATAGCCACTGCATTACCCGAGATATTCACATAGATGAAGTTCTTGTTGGCTTTAGCCAAAGCCTCAATGAGTTTGTTTTGGGCGTAAGGCAATTCATACTGCTTGCGGTCGTGACCCTCGCAGTCCTGGTAGTCGCTCTTGTTCAGTCCGCCAAACATCACCACATAGTCGGCATCCTTGGCTTTCTTCACCGCCTCGTTTATCAATTCTGCCTCAGATCGATTATCTTTCAGATTTTGTCCAGAGGTAACGCCATTGTATTCGCCTGTTACATCGCCCACATAGCCTCGGGCATAGTCCACGCTGATACCTTCCTTGCTGAGTCGAGCCTTCAAGCCATCGAGTGGCAAAATCTCCTTCTGTACCTTGAGAGAAGAGCTGCCTCCACCCACGGTCATCATCTTCACGGCATTTTCTCCTACTACCAAAACACGTTGTGCTTTCTGGGTATTGATAGGAAGCACATGGTTCTTGTTCTGGAGTAGTACGATGCCTTCTTCGGCAATCTGTCTGGCTGCAGCATAGTGGCTGTCAGAACAGAGGAAACCATGAGGACGGTTCGGATTCATGGTGGTGCGATAGAATAGGCGTAATACGCGGCGCACCTTTTCATCCAATTCCTTGGTGGTGTATTTACCCTCCTGGATACCTTTTATATATGGTACGGCAAGGTAGTAATTATCGTAGGCATTGCTGGCACCCATGGTCAATCCGTTCGTCCATGTGCCGAACTCTATGTCGAGCCCGTTCTTCACGGCTTGGTCGGTATCGTGTGCGCCTCCCCAGTCGCTTACCACTACGCCGTCATATTTCCAGTCGCCCTTCAGAATCTTGTTCAGAGTCCACTGGTTGTGGCAGTTGTGTTCGTTCTTGTAGAGATTATAAGCGCCCATGATTCCCCAAGTCTTACCTTTCTCTACAGCAGCCTTGAAGGCTGGAAGATAGATTTCATGGAGGGCACGGTCGCTCACGATGACGTTTACCTGATGACGGTATTCCTCCTCGTTATTGAGGCAGTAATGCTTTACGCAGGCTGATACTCCCTTAGACTGTAATCCTTGGATATAAGGTACAACCATGATGCTTGCCAGGTAAGGATCTTCACCCATATATTCGAAGTTGCGTCCGTTCAATGGGGTGCGATAGATGTTCACGCCAGGACCTAGAATCATGTCTTTTCCCCGATACAGTGCCTCTTCGCCTAATGCTTCTCCATAGATTCTGCTCATCTGTGGGTTCCAGGATGCTGCCAGGCAGGTGAGGGCTGGGAAGGCAACGCAGGAGTCATTTGTCTGACCAGCCTGCTCCCATTCGTCCCACAATACATCAGGGCGAACACCATGAGGACCGTCATCTGTCCAGAAGTCAGGAAATCCCAAACGGGGAACTCCTGCAGAGGAAAACTTACTCTGTGCATGAATGATGCGAATCTTCTCTTGAAGTGTCATGCGAGAGATGGCATCGTCGATGCGTTGTTCTACAGGTTTGGTGTTGTCGAGATAGACAGGCAACTGACCAGTTTGTTGTGCGCTGGAGGTGGCTATAGCCGCCATCGACAGAGCGCAGGATAGAATGAAGTGTTTCATGTTTCTTGTGAATATTATTTCTTATGAATATTAAATTGTTAGTTATGAAAATGCGTATCTGTCATTTTCGGTTGCAAAGTTATGAAATAATAAGATATAAACCTAGTGCTTGCAAAGAAAAAGTAGAAAAATATCATCTGTGATTTTTGTAAGTGTTTGATAAAGAGCTAGGTATGAAAAATAGAAAAGTGGATAATAGTGGAAATAAATGAAAATAAAGAAAGCGTTGTAGAAATAATTGATGGATAAGAAGAGTACAAAATACAATTTTTATTCCATCCACTTTCAATGGTATGGAAGATTATGAAAACCTGCTGTTAATGAGGTTGTTATTGCGTTCTTGGGTCGTTTTTATTCCACTATTCTATTAATGAGGTTAGGAAAGCTCGAAAAATCCTATTAAATTTGCAATCGCATAAATGCCTAAGTGCATTCTCCAACTGGCACGAAACCAACCTTCGTATCAACAACGGAGAAATACTTCGCAACTAACATATATTAATAATGAATAAAATCAATTCTAAACAAACTTTCAAAATATGAAAACAAAAAGTTTATTGCTGGCTTCCGCATTATTAATGTCGGCGTCAACGTTTGCACAGAAGAACATCTTTAAAGGTGTTGTGTTGGATGACCAAGGTGAACCTGTTATCGGTGCCACCATCCAGGTGAAAGGCAACAGGGGAACAGGTACAATTACCGATCTGGATGGTAACTTCTCCATTGAGACAGATGCCAGCCAACCTCTGGTAATTACTTATGTGGGTTATCAGAATGTAGAGGTGAAGCCATCTGCTAATATGCGCATCACCCTGAAACAAGATGATAAAACCCTCGACGAAGTGGTGGTAGTAGGTTATGGTACGCAGAAAAAGAGCGTAGTTACCGCTTCTATTGCCAAGATTGGAGCTGATGAACTGGGTAAAACTCAGCCTGTGCGTGTGGATGCTGCTCTCAAGGGATTGGTATCTGGTGTACAGGTTACTACTGCCGGTGGTCAGCCTGGTGCTGGCAGCAAGATTCGCATACGTGGTACGGGTACCGTGAATAGTGCCGACCCTCTCTACATCGTAGATGGAATGCCTATTGAGGGTGGTATCGACTATTTGAATCCTAGTGATATTCAGAGTATCGAAATCCTGAAAGATGCTGCTTCGGGTGCTGTGTATGGTGCGCGTGCAGCCAATGGTGTAGTTCTTGTTACCACCAAGACTGGTAGTATCGGCAAGACGATGGTTAAGTATGATTTCTCCATAGGATGGCAGAATCCTTGGCGTAAGCGCAAACTGCTCAATGCCGAGCAATATACTACCCTGATGAAGGAAGCTGCTGCATACGCTGGTGAAAAAGATATTGATAATATCCTGAAGAATATGGGCTCCAGCGATACCAATTGGCAGGATGTGCTCTACAATGATAATGCTCCTGTACAGAATCATCAGTTGAGCATCAGCGGTGCATCAGAGAAGTTTAATTACTATCTCTCTCTGGGTTACTATAAGAGTGAAGGTGTGATAGGTGGCGATTATGGACGTGCCAACTACGAGCGTATGACAATAAGAAGTAACAATACCTATGTTGTCTTCGACCAGAGCAAGGTGCGTAACTGGCTCAAGACGGGTAAGGTGGGTGTTAATCTGGCTTATTCCCGCATCAACAATACCAGTATGAATATCAACGATATTGGCGGTCTTTCTGCCCTTGGTAATGCCATGTTCCTTTCTCCATTGATGAGTGTCTATGCAGAAGATGAGGATGCTCTCAATTCGCAGTATGCTGGAGAAATTGCGAAATATGGTCCTTTGGTAAGAGACAAGAAAACGGGCAGGTTGCTTAATGTGCCAAACAAGAACTTCAATGATCTTTCCAATCCTTTGGGATGGCTCTCTCTGCCTGGAGAAAAGAATAATTCTGATAAGTTCGTTGCTAACTTCTGGGCAGAGCTGGGCATTTGGGATAACCTGAAGTTTAAGACTTCTTATGGCGTTGATCTCAGTTTCTGGGGGACTGACGGATGGACTCTTCCATACTATTTGAATACTGATCGGCATAATGACAAGTCATCTGTCTGGAGTTCCATGAATCGTGGTAACCGTTGGCAGGTTGAGAATATCCTGACCTATAATAAGCAGTTGGGAGAGCATAATTTCTCGGCTGTAGTTGGACAATCTGCTATCAAATATTCCGGACGTAATATTAGTGGCTCTGCTCAGGATATGATAGCTCTGGATCCTGGCAAGGCAAACCTTGATTTCACCACCGGTATGGCTACCGATGGCAAGCGGGATGTATCGGGTGGATTGTTCAGCCCTCATACCTTGGCTTCTTATTTCGGTCGACTCTCTTATAACTATGCCGAGCGTTATATGGCTCAATTTACCATTCGCCGTGATGGTTCTTCCAATTTCGGCCCGAACAACAAGTGGGGTACCTTCCCTTCTGTATCATTGGGTTGGAATGTGACGAATGAAAAGTTCATGGAAAAACGTCCTGAGTGGTTTAGCAAGATGAAGCTCCGCCTGAGTTGGGGTAAGAATGGTAACGAGGCTATCGGTGCTTTCAGATATACTGCCAATGTGGCTATAGGCAACAACTATACCTTTGGTGGTGCTGGCAACCAGGTAATCATGGGTGGTAGTAAGCCATCGGGAACTCCTAATGCCGACTTGAAGTGGGAGGAGAGCGAGCAGTATGATGCTGGATTGGATTTCAGCTTCTTCAATAATGCCCTGACGTTCACGGTAGATTGGTTTAAGAAGAAAACCAATGGTATGCTGAAAACCATGAGTGTGCCTTCTTACTTGGGCGAATCAAAGCCTTGGGGTAATGTGGGCGATATGGAGAATAGCGGTATCGAGTTTGAACTGGGATACAAGTTCCGTAAGGGCGATTGGGCTTTCAACATCAACGCCAATGCCAGTTATCTGAAGAACAAGTTGATCAATCTGGGCAATGATACCGGTTATGAAACATCGGACGAAGTTCACCTGATCGGTAATGTGAGCCGTGCAGAAAACGGTCAGCCATATCCTTTCTTCTATGGTTACAAGACGGCTGGTATCTTCCAGAATCAGGCTCAGGTGGATGCTTATGTGAATGATAAGGGAGTGAAATTGCAGCCAAATGCGCAGCCGGGTGATGTAATCTTTGTAGATTATAATGGTGATGGAAAGATTGATGATGCCGATAAGACTAATATCGGTAAGGGTGATCCTGATTGGACTTTCGGTTTCAATCTGGGGGCCAGCTGGAAGATGCTCGACTTCTCTATGTTGTGGGCAGGTTCCTTCGGCAACAAGATCTTCGATACCACTCGCCGTATAGATCTCCGTTATGCCAATCTTCCTGAAGAGTTTATGGGTCGTTGGCACGGTGAGGGCACATCCAATACTATGCCGCGTTTCGCCTGGTCAACAGCCAATGATAATAATAAGGTGTCTGACCTCTACATCAAGAATGGTTCCTATGTTCGTCTGAAGAACATCCAGCTGGGGGTTACCCTGCCGAAGAAATGGACGGAGACGGTATTCATCTCTAATCTCCGTTTCTATGTAGCAGCAGAAAACCTGCTCACTTTTACAAGTTACAAGGGTATGGAACCGGAGATTTACAGTGGTACACAGTCGGGTATCGACCGTGGATTCTATCCGCAGAATCGAACCATCACCGTGGGTGCCAATGTGACATTCTAAATAAATATCATTCAGAATTAAGTAGAACATATTAAAAAGAAACAATGATGAAAGCAAAAAATATATTATTATATAGTGCAATGGCAGGTATGGCATTGTCGTTGTCTTCTTGCGGCGATGATTTCCTAAGCGTAGATCCAGCAAGCAGCTTGCCTATCGATGGTTATTACAACACCAAGGCGCATGTGGATGAGGCGCTTACCGCAGCATACGCTCCTATGGCTTGGTATGATCTCTATAATGGCATGTGTCCTCTCTTCCTGGTATCTGATGCGCAGGGCGATGATATCTATGTGGGTGGTGGCAATACTAGCGACCAGACAGAAATTCACTTGGCTTCGCAGTATAAGAGTACCAGTCTGTTGAACTTCAAGGGTGCATGGACAACCAGCTATTCGGGTATCAACCGTTCCAACTTGGTGATCAAGGATGTCGATGAGACTACAGTGCTTTCTGATGCCGAGAAGGCTACTTATATTGCAGAGGCAAAGACCTTGAAGGCTTTTTATTATCTGCAGCTTTGGAAGTTCTGGGGCAATGTGCCTTATTACGAGAAGAATCTGGAGTCCCCTTATATTGCCGAGCAGCTTTCAGCCAGCGAGGTATATAATAAGGTAATAGCCATGTTGGAAGAGGTTATCAAGAGTAATGCCCTGCCGATGAAGGAAACTGCTGCCCGCAGCGGACATGCTACTCAGGCTTTTGCCGAGATGCTTTTTGCCGATTACGTGATGTATCAGAAGGATGAGAGCCGCTATCAGCAGGCACTCGGTTATATGGAGGATATCATCAATAGCAGGAAGTATAGACTGATGAGCGATTATGCCGGCATCTGGGAACAGAGTGGTGAGTGGTGTGATGAGTCAATCTACGAAATCAACTATTGTGCCAAGGGTAGTAAACGTAGTTGGGGAAGTCCCGATGCGGCTGGTGGTACCGTAGTGCCAACCTTGATTGGTATCGATGGCTTGAGCTATAAGGCTTCTGCTGCCCATCTGGCAGAAAATCCTTCCTACGCTCCTAAACAGGAGCTGAATGGTGGATGGGGCTTCGGCGATGTATCCAAGGAGGTGTACGATCTTTATGAAAAAGATGACATTCGCCGTACTGGTGGAATTGTTAACATGGCTGATTATGCTGCCGATTACAAGGCTCGTACGGGTGATGAGGTAACTTACAATGGCCGTTATCAGAACACAGGAATCTTCCTTTTGAAGTATTTGGGCCGCCATGGTGGTAATGATGGGGCTGTGGGTGAAGTCGACATGGGTTGGGATAACAACCAGCGTATCTATCGTTATTCTGAAACTCTGCTCAATGCCGCTGAGTTGATTCTCCGCACTGGCGGTGATGTAGCCAAGGCACAGGGATATTATAATGAGGTTCGCAATCGAGCTCATGCTTCTGCCCGTACTGTTTCTCTTGATAATCTCTTGGAGGAACGCCGTTTGGAATTTGTTGGCGAGGGCAAGCGTTATTACGACTTGATTCGCTTTGGCAAGGCTGCCGAGGTATTGAAGCCTGGTGGAGGAAAGGTACTCAACAAGGCAAAAACTGCATACGATGTGCTTGGTATACCTGAGCGTATCCAGTGGACGGAAAGCAAGAAATACTTGCCAATCCCACAGGATGAAATAGAGGCTGCTAAGGGTACTTTAAAGCAGAATGAGTATTAATAGTCTGTTCTCCTAGTAAAATGCAGGATTTTAAGTTATTATGAAAGAAAGTTTTTTTTTGAATAAGTAATGTTGCTTATGAAAAGAATGAATAAAATGCTGTTGGTTGCTGCTTTGTTTACAGAGCCTACTGCAGACCGCTTCAAGGGTGTGACCCACAATGCTTCTGCAGGTGATTACAATGATGATACGCAGGGCTATACCATGGTTTATCCTATCCCTTATGCCGTGCTCAACTTGAACAAGAAACTCGATCAGAATCCTGGTTATACCAAGTAAGGGGTAGCTCCAATGAGGAAACTTTCCTCATTGGAGCATACCAGGGAGAATGGTAATTTTATATTGAATATTACAAACTAAAAAAGGAAATAATATGAAAAAACTCTTTTTGCTCGCAAGCCTTCTGATGGCTTTTGGCATCTCGGCAGATGCAGGAGACATCACTTCTCCTAACGGACAGATCAAGGTGAATTTTACTTTGGATGGCACTGTGCCTACCTATAGTGTGACCTATCAGGGCAAGACCATCATCAAGCCTAGCCGTCTGGGTTACAAACTCGCCAAGGGCGGTAAGGATGGCAAGGACCTGCTTGCCGATTTTAGTGTTATCGATGAGAAGACTTCCACTTTCGACGAGACCTGGACTCCTGTCTGGGGAGAGAATAAGTCGATCCGCAACCATTATAATGATATGCTGGTAGAGTTGAAGCAGAATTCCACCGACAGTTATATGAACGTTCGTTTCCGTGTCTATGACGATGGAGTAGGATTGCGCTATGAGTTCCCTCAGAAAGGCAGTCTCAACTACTTTACCATCAAGGAAGAGCGTACTGAGTTTGCCATGACGGGCGATCATACTGCCTGGTGGATTCCTGGTGATTACGATACCCAGGAATATGAATACACCAAGACCCGTCTGTCTGGCATTCGTCCAGCCTTGCATGCTGCTGTCAGCAGCAATCTCTCACAGACTGTCTTTTCGGATACCGGTGTACAGACCTCACTCCAGTTGAAGACAGATGACGGTATCTACATCAATCTGCATGAGGCTGCCCTGGTAGATTATCCAGCCATGCATCTGAATCTGGATGACAAGACCATGACCTTTACCTCTTGGCTTACCCCTGATGCCCAGGGAATGAAGGGATATATGCAGACTCCGTTCAAGAGTCCTTGGCGTACCATGGTCATTACAAATGATGCCCGCAAGGTTCTGTCTTCCAACTTGATTCTCAACCTCAATGAGCCTTGCAAGATCAAGGATACCTCCTGGATTCACCCAGTGAAGTACGTGGGTGTATGGTGGGAGATGATTTCCGGTAAGGGAGAGTGGGCCTATACCCATGATTATCCTACCGTGAAGTTGGATGGAACCGACTATGTACATGCCAAGCCATCGGGCAAACATTCTGCCAACAATGCCAATGTACGCCGTTACATCGACTTTGCTGCAGCCCATGGTTTCGATGCAGTCCTGGTAGAAGGATGGAACATCGGTTGGGAAGACTGGAGTGGCTATATGAAGGAAAAAGTATTCGATTTCCTGACTCCATATCCTGATTTCGACATCAAGGCACTTAATGAGTATGCACATTCCAAGGGAGTGAAGCTCATCATGCATCATGAGACCTCTTCTTCTGTGATGAACTACGAGAAGTATATGGACAGAGCTTACCAGTTGATGAAGGATTATGGCTACGATGCTGTAAAGAGCGGTTATGTGGGCAACATCATTCCTCGTGGCGAGCATCACTACAGTCAGTTGGAAATCAATCACTATCAGCATGCCGTAACCCGTGCTGCCGATTATCAAATCATGGTAAATGCCCATGAGGCTGTGCGTCCTACCGGTCTCTGCCGCACTTATCCTAACCTGATTGGCAACGAGAGTGCTCGCGGTACTGAATATCAGGCTTTCGGAGGCACCAAACCGGGACATACCGCCATCTTGCCTTTCACCCGTCTGCAGGGTGGTCCGATGGATTATACCCCTGGTATCTTTGAGATGGATTGTGCCAATGGTTCACATTGCAACTCTACCATCTGCGGTCAGTTGGCACTTTATGTTACCATGTATAGTCCATTGCAGATGGCTGCTGATTTCCCTGAGAATTACGAGAAGCACATGGATGCCTTCCAGTTTATCAAGGATGTGGCCGTAGATTGGGACAAGTCTATCTATCTGGAGGCTGAACCAATGGAGTATATCACCGCTGCCCGCAAGGCAAAGGGTTCTGATAACTGGTTTGTCGGTGGTGTTACGGGCATGAAGGCTCATCAATCTACCGTAAAGCTCGATTTCCTTGACAAGGGAAAGAAGTATGTGGCTACCATCTATCAGGATGCAAAGAATGCCAACTACAAGACAAATCCTCAGGCTTATGTCATCACCAAGAAGACTGTAACCAGCAAGTCGGTCTTGAAGTTGAACTCTGTTGCAGGTGGTGGATTCGCAATTAGCATTCTTGCACAATAAAATGCAGAATTTTGAGTTATTATGAAAGAAAGTTTTCTTGAATTAATAATTATGCTCATGAAAAGAATGAATAAAATGCTGTTGGTTGCTGCTTTGGCGGCAACCACACTTTCTGTTCAGGCAGAACAGAAGAAGGGACCGGCTTGGTTGAGTGATGCACTTTTCTATCAGATTTATCCATCTTCCTATATGGATACTGATGGCAACGGTATTGGCGATCTGCCGGGTATCACTTCCAAGTTGGATTACATCAAGTCTCTGGGGGTGAACGCCCTCTGGCTCAATCCAATCTTTGAGTCGGGATGGTTTGATGGTGGCTATGATGTCATCGATTTCTACAAGGTGGATCCTCGATTCGGTACCAATACCGATTTGGTTACATTGGTCAATGAGGCCCATAAGCGTGGCATCAAGGTTTGTCTCGACCTGGTGGCAGGACATTCCAGCACCAAGTGTTCCTGGTTTAAGGAGTCTTCCGAGAAAGATCCTAACCAGCGTTACAGCGACTATTATATCTGGATGAATGATATCCCTGAGAGTGAGAAGAAAGAAATAGAAGCCCGTCATCAGGAGGCAAGTCCGGAGTCTAGTACCCGAGGCAGATATGTGGAGGCGAATGCTCCTCGTGCCAAGTATTATGAGAAGAATTTCTTCGAGTGCCAGCCTGCCTTGAACTATGGTTTTGCTCATCCAGATCCAAATCATCCTTGGGAGCAGAGCGTAGATGCGCCTGGACCACAGGCTGTCCGCAGGGAAATACGTAACATCATGGCTTTCTGGTTTGATAAGGGTGTGGATGGCTTCCGTGTAGATATGGCATCATCGCTTATCAAGAACGACCCCGACAAGAAGGAGGTTTCCAAACTCTGGAATGAGATGCGTGCCTGGAAGGACAAGTACTATCCTGAGACCGTCTTGATTTCTGAGTGGGCTAATCCGCAGCAAGCCATTCCTGCCGGCTTCAACATCGATTTCTACATCCATTTCGGTCTTAAGGGCTATGCCTCTCTGTTCTTCGACCGCAAGACTCCATGGGGCAAGTGGGAGCAGAGTTACCAGAACTGCTATTTCGACAAGCAGGGCAAGGGTTCGCTTAAGGAATTTAGCGAGAACTATACCAAGGCATTCGATGCTACCAAGAATCTCGGCTACATCGCTGTTCCATCTGCCAACCACGATTACCAGCGCCCTAACATCGGTACCCGCAATACGCCTGACCAATTGAAGGTGGCGATGACCTTCTTCCTCACCATGCCAGGTATTCCGTTTATCTATTATGGTGATGAGATTGGTATGAAGTATCAGATGAATCTCCCTAACAAGGAGGGTAGCAATGAGCGCTCTGGTACCCGTACTCCGATGCAGTGGACCAAGGGCAAGAATGCCGGCTTCTCAACGAGTGCGCCTGATAAACTCTACTTCCCTGTAGATACGGAAAATGGAAAGTTGACCGTTGAGGCTCAGCAAGGAGATCAGAATTCTCTGCTGTCATATACCCGTAAGTTGACCGCTTTGCGTCATTCTGCAAAGGCTCTTGACAATGAGGGTGATTGGAAGCTCCTGAACCGGAAGGGGCAGGAATATCCGATGGTATATGAGCGCACTTTGGGTGAGGAGAAGTATGTTGTTGTCGTGAATCCTGGTGCCAAGGCAGCCTCTCTCAACATCAGCTCTGTAGGTGGCAAGGCAGTTTCTGTTCTTTCCACAGGAAAGGTTGTGTATAAATCAGGAAGAAAGACTGATGTGATTAAAGCTTCAGGCATAAGTGCCGCCATATTCAAGGTGGAAAGATAGTTTATGAGAAGGAACGTTTATCTGAATGAGAAAACGTTCCTTCTCTTACTTTTATTGCAAGCGATATCTATAAAAAAGCCTTCAATTCTTATTTTTGTTGCTTTTCTCTTTCCTATTTCGGAGTTTTACAGTACTTTTGTACCGGAATAGGAAAAAAGATAAGTAAGATGAATAGACGAAAAATGAAAATTGGTTCACTGATGATGTTGAAAGCATCACTTCTTGTGATGGTATCGCCCTTGATGGTTACGAAGTTGCTGGCATTTGCCGTCCCGATGGTCAGCATGAGCAATGCCATGAGATAGTTTCTTCTTTTCATGTCGTAGTTACTCGTTTAGAAGTTGATAATGTTATTGTTTTGATTTCTTGTCACAAAGGTATAGATTGTTTTTCGTTTCTCATAGCCTATGTGATGGAATGGTGGATTGTGTTGCTTTAAGTTGTTTCTAATTGGTTGAATATGAGGCAACTATCTATAAATAGTGTGCTGTAAAAAGTGGAAGCCTTGGAGTGCTAATTATCGCTCTGTGTTCTCACTTTATTTGGTAATTCTCTCTTTGTCTCTCTTCATCTTGTTCCACTTTCTGTATTTGAATGGTAATGCTAAATGTATTGATAGTCAGTGAATATGCTGCTTTCTGCTTGGCAGAAAATCCACCTTTTGCCCCCATAGACTTGTATCATAAAGGAAATATGCGTAATTTTGCAGCAGATTTAAGTTTTTTGGTTTTTAGGTTTATTTAGTATTAGGTTTAATATAGGTTAGTTTTTGGTTAATACTTAAAAAGGAGTGAGCTCTCTGGGATGAAGGCTCACTCCTTTATTTTATACTTTTGTCGAAACACCTTCAGCGTAAGAGTTTCGGAGTTTCACTTATAGATTTTCTATCTAATCTCAATTTTTAGTGGCATCTTTCGGGCATCCAAGTAATCCTTGATACGAATCTGCCATTCGGCATAGCTCTTCACATCATATTTGCTCCATGCAGCACCGAAGTAATAGCTGTACTTCTCCCCGTTCTTCAAGCCACGCTTCAAGCCGAGAGCATGACCGGTGGCACCATCGTGCTTCTTATCGAAGAGCTGGTAGTAGGTGTGGTCGATGCCTTCTGGGAAGAGTACGCCCACATATACCTGGGAATTGTTCACCTCGATGTTATCCGTAGGGTCGGCATAGCTTACGTAGTCCTTGGCGAAGGTCTTCGTCTCCGTATCTTCCTCGTGGATAGGGAAGCCGGTGGCGAAATCGGTGGCTTGGGTCAAGCCGTCATACCATACGGTCATCTTGTTGAAGTTGCTGCCCTTATCGAGCGAGATGATGCGGTGCTCCACCACGTTCTTCATATCGCCTACGGTAGAGGGGTTGTAAATCAGTTCTACGGTGAAGCGGAGCGGACCGTTATCTAGTATCTTGTATGTCTTGTAGCAATAAGGCAGAACCTGGTTCTTGCCCACCATCAGGCTTGGTGCACCCAATCCCAGGGTAGCGCCCACACGATAAGGATCCAATCCGTTGCCATGGTCGAGATGGAAGGAGGTGAGGATATCCGTTTCTCGTAATTCTGCCTGCAGAGACTTTCGATGAGCCTGAATGGTTTTCAGCTGAGCTTCAAGTTTGGCAGCCTTTGTCTTATTCTTTTCGTTCTTGGCTTGGCTTTCCAGGTTCTTCTCCTGCTTCTGCAGGGCTCTTACCTTGGCATCAATCTTATCGCCCTTGATATTTCCGTTCATATCCATGATGTATCGCTCGTAAACCACGGTGTCAGGAGTGTTCTTTACCCAGATGTCGGTGCCGAAGGAGCGCTCGCCGGTCTTCTGCAGGGCAGGGCCATATATGCGGTAGGCACATCGGTCGTTCTCCCATGCGATATCATCCTTTCTTATCTTATAGAGCGCACCTGTGGCATAAACCTTCTGCTTGTAAGGCTTGCCGATGCTCACGAAGTAAGTGGCAGAGCCGTGAGGGCGCACGTTGGCATCTATGAGCAGAAGGCCGTCGTGGGTAATCTGCGAACCGATCTGCTGTCCGCGCTTGTTCTTCACGATATAAGCCTCGCCCTTCTTGGGGTTGGCATTGCCCAGCTTCGCCTTCACCTCGCTCATGCTCAGAGAGATAAGTTCCGTGCGGGGTGTGGAAGTTGGATTGCTTACCACGATGATAGCTTGCTGCATGGCTGCGGCTTGCTGTTCTGTTCCCTTCCCGGGAGTGGCTTGCTGTGCATGGCTGTAGTTAGAACCTGCCAATGCCAAAAGCATCATCAGGCTCCTGGCCGTGATGCCCTTCATCATTTTTCCGTGAATCTTTTTCATTTTGATTTGTTTGTTTTTATTTAATACGAATGAATAGTTGATGATACTTAATAAAAAATCTCGCAGATTTCGTAGAAAACCTGCGAGAAATATTTATTGTTTTATTCTTCTATAATAGAAATCTCCATGCTGATATCCTCCTTAGGTCTATCTCCGCGCATGGTTTCGCAGTTCTGAATCTTCTCTACTACGTCAAGGCCTTCCTCTACCTCGCCGAAAACGGTGTACTGGTTGTCGAGGAATGGGGTGCCGCCCACCTCGGTGTAAGCCTTCTGCTGCTCCTCGGTAAACTTAGGGTAACCCTGCTCCTTGCAGCGCTTCTTGGTTTCATCCACCAGCTCATCCTGAAGCTTCATCAAGCCCTCTCGGTCGCGGTTGCGGCGGAAGTTCATAATCTCATCATGGTGCTCCTTGGCAAGCTGGTTGAAGATGTTCTGCTCCATCTGCATACCCATCTGCTTCTCCATCTGCTTCAGCTCGTTCTGCTTGTAGGTCTTTCCCCAAACGATATAGAATTGGCTTCCGCTGCTCTCACGCTCTGGGTTCACCTCATCGCCCAGACGGGCAGCGCTCAAGGCACCGCGCTTGTGGAAGAGCTGTGGATAAACAAACTCGGCTGGGATGGTGTAATCAGGTCCGCCCGTGCCCAGCATTTTGCCTTTAGGAGCGCCCTTGCTGTCAGGGTCGCCGCCCTGGATCATGAAATCCTTGATGACACGGTGGAAGAGTGTGCCATCGAAATATCCCTCCTTTGCCAACTTCAAGAAGTTGTCACGATGTTGAGGAGTCTCGTCGTAGAGGCGCACCTTGATGTCGCCTTCTGAAGTCTTGATCAATACTTTAGCCATATTTCTTTTTTGTTTCTATCTTATTTATAATTCAATAAATCCTCGGAATTATAATTCAATCAATCCTCGGATTTTAATTTAATAAATCCTCGGATTTTTTTTATATATTTATTTTTCCTTAGAATTTTCCCATTCGTTCCATTCCTTCATCGCCTCCTGCCAGTCGGTTTGCTCACCGCTGGCGATGGCATCCTTCTGCTTCTCGGCCTCATCACGTGCCTTGTCTCTTGCACGTTTCGCCTTCATGGCTTCGATGGTGGCATCGTCGAGAATCTGGATGGCGCCACGCTTGATGGCATCCTGCAGTTCCTCCTCGCCGAAAGCCTTGCCCGGCTCATTGAAGTCAGAGATGTTGAATTCATAATCCACGCGAAGGTCGTGGCGTATCAATTTCTGTTGCAAACGGTTGCCGGCGTTCTTCAGGCGCAGCAACTTGCCGATTTCCTTGATTTCTCCTGCTGAGTATTTGTTTCTTCCCATTAATTATTTATTAATATTATATTTCTTTCTTTTTCTTTCCTGCGTTTCAGTGTTCCAGCGTTTCACCTATATTTCCGTCTCTACTTCCACGCCTTCTTCTGGTTCACCTCTATCAATCTGTCGAATTCGAAATCCGCCTTGATCTTATCCAAAATTCGCTTCACGATGATGTTCATCACGCTACCCTTGCTGTAGTTCGCCGTGCACATGAAGTTAACTCGTCCCTCCTTTACCAGCTGGCAAGCCATGGCCTCCTTCTGGGGCGTATCATATACGGCAATGGAATGGCCGCCGTGTTCCTTCACCATCTTCATGCAGGGCACATCGGTTTCTCCATCCCCGAAATAAATCATTCGCGGAAAAGGGATAGGGCGCTTGCTATCAGGAATATACTGGTTTACCCTGCTGTTGTCGCTCACCTGACGGATGCCCTTGTTGATCTTGAAGAGAAACTGCGTCTTCGTGGTATAATCCACGGCTACGGCTGGCCAGTAGGCGATGCCATCCTCATTATAGAGAAACGAGCAGGCATAGATGTTCTCGAATTCCTGAGCGATGGGTGTGCCCTCTATCATCTCCTTCAATCCCGAGGAGTTGATATAGTGCTTGATATCGAGACCGATGCTTGCACCATATTCGTTGATGAACGAGAACCATTGCCTTACGCCACGGAAGAGCTCCACATTCCTGCCGAAGCTCTGGAAGGATTCGCGGGTGAGCGAGATATGGTTCTTCTTTGCTTCATCCAGCATCATATACATATAGGTAAGAATGCCGTTGGCATCCTTGCCCACGGCAAGCTTCCGGTTTTTATCCCAGAATTCCTCCTTTGTCTTTCCGGTTGCCTGGATGAATCCGAACTCCTGCATGTTGCCGGGAGATAATGTCCCGTCAAAATCATAAACCAGTGCTACCTGCGGTCTTTTCTTTGCCATATCCCGTTTCCTTTCCTTCTTTTACTAGAACTTGTCTTTTTCTTCTCTTGCTGGAACTTCCGCCCCTTCATAACCTGCAAATATACATATTTTTCTGCGATAAAGCCATAAGCAGATATATAAAAAAACATAAAGACACGAAAAAAGGCGTGTAAAACTCATTTTCAGAGCCTTACACGCCTTTGATCTTTATGCTAATCTAATAACTTCTCTATGATGAGAGAGATTACTTAACCTCCTCGAAATCTGCGTCCTGAACATCCTGAGCGCCATCGTTAGCACCCTGTGCCTGCTGGCCGCCCTGGGCACCCTGAGGACCTGCCTGCTGACCGCCCTGGTACATCTGCTGAGAAGCTGCCTGCATTACGGTGTTCAAGTTGTTGATAGCTGAATCGATGGCTGCAACATCACCTGCCTTATGAGCATCCTTCAACTGCTGCAATGCCTGCTCGATGCCTGGCTTCTTGTCTGCAGGAATCTTATCACCGTTATCCTTCAGGAAGTTCTCGGTGGTGAAGATCATGCTGTCTGCCTGGTTCATCTTGTCAATCTTCTCGCGCTCAGCCTTATCAGCAGCAGCGTTCTGCTCTGCCTCAGCCTTCATGCGGTTGATCTCGTCCTCGCTCAAGCCAGATGAAGCCTCGATGCGGATGCTCTGCTCCTTACCTGTAGCCTTATCCTTAGCTGATACGTTCAAGATACCGTTGGCATCGATATCGAAGGTAACCTCAATCTGAGGAACACCACGACGAGCTGGAGCGATACCTGTAAGGTTGAACTGGCCGATGCTCTTGTTCTGAGCTGCCATTGGGCGCTCACCCTGCAATACGTGGATGGTAACCTCTGTCTGGTTATCAGCAGCTGTAGAGAATACCTCGCTCTTCTTGCAAGGGATGGTAGAGTTAGCCTCGATGAGCTTGGTCATTACACCACCCATGGTCTCGATACCAAGAGTCAATGGAGTAACATCAAGCAATACGATGTCGCCAACACCCTCTTCCTTGTTCAGGATGGCACCCTGGATAGCTGCACCTACTGCAACAACCTCATCTGGGTTAACGCCCTTAGAAGGCTCCTTGCCGAAGTAGTTCTTAACCAAGGTCTGAACGGCTGGGATACGGCTTGAACCACCCACCAAGATAACCTCGTCGATATCTGATGTAGAGAGCTTAGCGTCACGAACGGCATTCTGGCAAGGTACCAAGCAAGCCTGAATCAGGTTGTGAGCCAACTGCTCGAACTGTGCACGAGTCAAATTCTTAACCAAGTGCTTTGGCATACCGTCAACTGCTGTGATGTATGGCAAGTTGATTTCTGTAGATGTAGAGCTAGACAACTCAATCTTAGCCTTCTCAGCTGCCTCCTTCAAGCGCTGCATAGCCATAGGGTCCTTGCGGAGATCTACGCCCTCCTCAGCCTTGAAACCATCAGCCAACCAGTTGATGATTACCTGGTCGAAGTCATCACCACCCAGGTGAGTATCACCATTGGTAGAAAGTACCTCGAATACGCCGCCACCGAATTCAAGGATAGAGATGTCGAATGTACCACCACCCAGATCGAATACGGCAATCTTCATATCCTTGTTAGCCTTGTCAACACCGTAAGCCAAAGCTGCGGCGGTAGGCTCATTTACGATACGCTGAACGTTCAAACCTGCAATCTGACCAGCCTCCTTAGTTGCCTGACGCTGAGAGTCAGAGAAGTAAGCAGGAACTGTGATTACTGCATCTGTAACCTCCTGACCGAGATAATCCTCTGCAGTCTTCTTCATCTTCTGGAGAACCATTGCAGAAATCTCCTGTGGAGTATATTTGCGACCCTCGATTTCAACACGTGGATAACCACCCTCGTTTACCACTGTGTAAGGCATTGCCTCAGCTTCCTTCTGGCTCTGAGCGTATGTCTCACCCATGAAACGCTTGATAGAATATACAGTGTTCTTAGGGTTTGTGATGGCCTGACGCTTAGCAGGATCACCCACCTTGCGGTCACCATCCTTAACGAAACCTACTACTGATGGAGTAGTACGCTTACCTTCACTGTTAGCGATTACAACTGGTTCGCTACCTTCGAAAACGGCAACACAACTGTTTGTGGTACCCAAGTCAATTCCAATTACTTTTCCCATGATTATATCTTTTTTTTATTTTTTCGTTATTAATATGTTATTTATCTCATGAATCGCCGCCTTCGGGGAAGTCTGCCGAAGATATGCATCTGTCGGGAACCTCCTGAACTTAGCGTTCACGCTTCCTAACAAACAAAGCGCGTGCCAAGGGAATTTTTTGCAGGATTTGGCTGTTTTTTTCTGTTTTTTTTCTGTGTTTTGCTGATTATGGCTGACAAGCTGTCAGCCAGGTACTGACAAAATAAAAGGAATCAAGATAAAAGAAGCGATAAAATGTCGCATTCCTCATATCTTGATTCCTATTTCGTTTATAGAGAACTCTTTCTTCCAGATAATGTCCCTATATATAATAAGGTGTAATCTACCTTATCTGAGTTTTATTTCATCTGAGTTTTATTTCTGATCCTTGGCAGCGAGTGCTTCACGAACCTTTGCCTCCAGCTCGTCGAGAAGCTCAGGATTATCCTTGAGCAATGCCTTGCAGGCATCTGCACCCTGTCCGAGCTTTGAACCGCCGTAGCTGTACCAGCTGCCGCTCTTGTCGATGATGCCGTTGGCTACTGCCAAACCGAATACCTCGCCGGCACGGCTGATACCTTCGCCGAACATAATGTCGAACTCCGCCTTGCGGAAAGGAGGAGCCACCTTGTTCTTCACTACCTTCACGCGAACCAGATTACCTACCACATCCTCGCCGTCCTTGATGGCTGTTGCCTTGCGGATGTCCAGACGCACTGATGCATAGAACTTCAAGGCGTTACCACCGGTAGTTGTCTCAGGGTTGCCGAACATCACACCGATCTTCTCGCGCAACTGGTTGATGAAGATGCAGGTAGTATTGGTCTTGCTGATGGTAGAAGTGAGCTTGCGGAGTGCCTGGCTCATCAATCGTGCCTGAAGACCTACCACGTTATCGCCCATGTCGCCCTCGATTTCCTTCTTAGGTGTCAGGGCAGCTACAGAGTCAACTACCACGATATCTACGGCAGCTGAGCTGATCAGCTGATCGGCAATCTGCAATGCCTGCTCACCATTGTCTGGCTGTGAAATCCACAGGTTATCCACATCCACGCCCAACTTGGCAGCATAGAAGCGGTCGAAAGCATGCTCGGCATCGATAAAGGCAGCAATACCACCAGCCTTCTGAGCCTCTGCGATGGCATGGATGGCCAATGTAGTCTTACCAGAAGATTCAGGACCATAGATCTCGATGATACGTCCCCTAGGATAACCGCCTACGCCCAATGCATTGTCGAGAGCGATACTGCCCGTAGGAATCACCTCGATATTCTCGATGTGCTCATCGCCGAGTTTCATAATAGAGCCCTTGCCGAAGTCTTTCTCAATCTTCGCCATGGCTGCCTGGAGGGCTTTCAGTTTTCCCTCGTTGGGGGTCAGTTTGCCCTCTTCTATCTCTTTTGCCATATTTTTTTATGTTTAAAGTTTAATCAATCTCCAAGTCGCCATCAAACACCTCGTGCCATGGCAATCCCTGCTTGTTCAGCTGCTCCATGAATGGATCTGGATCGAACTCCTCTACGTTCCAGACGCCTGGCTTCTTCCAGATGCCCTTCAGGAACATCATCGCACCAATCATGGCTGGCACACCTGTGGTGTAGCTTACGCCCTGCATGCCTGTCTCGTTGTAAGCCTCCTGGTGCTTGCAGTTGTTATATACGTAGTAGGTGCGCTCCTTGCCATCCTTCTTACCACGGATGCGGCAACCGATAGATGTTTCGCCATCATAGTTCTCGCCGAGATCCTGTGGGTTAGGCAATACTGCCTTGAGGAACTGCAATGGAACAATCTTCACCTTGGCTGTCTTGCCGGAACCGTCTGCCAATGGAGCCTCGTACTCGATTTCGTCGATGCGGCTCATACCGAGGTTCTGGATGCAGTCGAGGTAGGTGAGATACTGCTGACCGAAGGTCATCCAGAAACGTGCCTCCTTGATGGTAGGGTAGTTCTTCACCAGGCTCTCCAACTCCTCGTGATGCATCAGATAGCTCTCGCGAGGGCCGATGTTAGGGTAGGTGAGAGGCTTGTGGATAGACAGAGGGTCGGTTTCAATCCATTCTCCATCCTTATACCAGAGTCCCTTCTGGGTAATCTCGCGGATATTGATTTCTGGGTTGAAGTTGGTAGCGAAAGCCTTGTGATGGTTTCCTGCGTTGCAATCCACAATGTCGAGCACCTCGATTTCATCGAAGTGATGCTTGGCAGCGTATGCGGTGAAGATGCCAGAAACTCCTGGGTCGAAGCCGCAGCCGAGGATAGCGCAGAGACCTGCCTGCTCGAACTTATCCTTGTAAGCCCACTGCCATGAGTACTCGAAGTGAGCCTCGTCCTTAGGCTCATAGTTAGCGGTATCCATGTAGTTGCAGCCGCAAGCCAGACAGGCATCCATAATGGTGAGGTCCTGATAAGGCAAAGCGAGGTTGATGACAAGCTCAGGTTTGTAGCTATTGAAGAGAGCCTTCAACTGCTCAACGTCGTCGGCATCCACCTCAGCCGTCTGAATATCCATCTTGTAGCCCTTGGCATGGATATCCTTAACCAGCTTATCGCATTTTTCCTTGCGACGGCTAGCAATCATAAACTCGGTGAAAACGTCCTGGTTCTGGACGATCTTGAAGGCAGCTACGGTAGCCACGCCACCAGCGCCAATCATAAGTACTCTACTCATTTATAATCTTGTTTTTATTATTATGTTTATTATTTTAATTTTATAAGTTCTTTATTTAGAAGCGTTTCAGCTTTTTCTGCGTTTCTGCGTTTCAACAAAAATGCTTCCTGCTTTTATTTTATTTCCTTAGCCGAAATGCCCAGGGCATTCATCAGCGAGTAACCCAGAATCTCCTGTCGGAAGTTTCCTCCCGGCATGGGTTGCATGGCGAAGAGCGTGATGCGCTTGTCGTCATCCTCCACCTTTCTCAGTATATCTCTCAGCTGGTCGTAGGCGTCTCCATCTTCCGAGTTCGGAATCACCATCACCCTTTTCACCTCCTTGGTGTTGCATACGGTGCGTGCCACTTCTACGAGGAATTCATCCTTTCCTACCATCTTCTCCTCTGTAGGATAAGATGAGAAGATAAATTCTCCCAGCTTATCATCCTTGAAAGCCTTGGCGTTGAGGTCCGTTTCATAGTTAGAAGGTCGGAAGTTCTTCATTGCAATGGCTTTCTTATCGTGGATAAGCACCACTTGCGTTTCGTGCTCGCCCTCTCTGAGTCCTCCGTCGAGGGCGATGCACACTGCCCATTGTGACATGTCAGCTGGCTGGATGCGTCGGTTGATCATTCGCTCGAAGTTGACAGTCAGGTCGAAAGCCACTCGGTCGATATAGTCGGCATCAGCGATGATTACATTCTCGCTCCATTTTATATTGTTTGTATCTAATGTATTCATAGGTGCAAAAATTAAGCAAACGAGTACGATGAAAGCTTGCTTTCAAATTGTCGAGTGCAGATTATTTTCTGCAAAAATACGATTTTTTTTCGTAATTTAGGCATTTTGAAAATATAAAATAATAAAAAAGATAGAATTTTCATCATTTCTTCATCTGATGGAATCCTATCTTCTGTATTTTATGCGATAATCCGGGTTCTTCTTCTTTCTGTTCTCCGGTCTTCTTTCTCGGCAATCCGGGGGCTTCTTCTTTCTTTTTCTGAAGTATTTTATGCGATAATCTTCGCCAGATAGTGCCCAGCGAGCACGGCGACGAGTCCCAGTGCCAGGCTTCCGAATAGGTAGAGCATCATATAGAGGTAATTTTCCTCCTTCATCAATCCCGCCCCCTCGTTCATGAAGGTAGAGAAGGTTGTGAATCCTCCGCAGAACCCCGTGGTGAGCAGCAGTTTGGCAGATGGCGACATCCATCCTCCTTCCCTCCAGTTCAATCCCGAGAGAAACCCGATGATGAGGCATCCTGCCACATTCACCGCCATGGTTCCGAACGGAAAGGCAATCACCGTGCAGGATTGCACCATCTTTGAAATCCAATATCTCATGCCGCCCCCGAAGAAGCTGCCGATGCTTACTATCAATATTTCTTTCATCTCCTTATATAATATATGAACTGACCTAATTTGTAAAATGCGATTGGGGAGAGAGTCAGTTCTCTCCCCAATCATCTATTGTTCCTGTTTTTGATGAGAAACTGCATCCTATCTTGAATATCTTTCTCTTATCTGATAAATATTCCCGTGCATATCCCATATTTTCTATTTGCTGGAGCGCTTCTCTTGCGCTTCCATCCCTCTTAAACTCAAATATATATATGTATAGAGGAGTTTCTATGATGCAATCTACTCTTCCTTCGCTCTGTTCTTTTTCAATGAAGATAGTATAGGAACTAATCATCTTCAATACCAGATAGAACGTATATTGGAAATAACGCTCCTTCTCACGTTCATCATCTTTTCTTCGCTGTGAATAAGGGATACTGGCGAAGAAAGAAACCATCAGTTGATGCAACTTTTCGCATTCTCCCTTTCCCAATGCTTCGATTACCTGTAGAACCCAGGAATCTGGTGAAACCTTTGGCTTCAGATAATCTGCTGCCAGCAAACTGATGAATCCCCTTCTAACTTCATCGTTCGGAAAATCCAACAGATAGGAATTGGTATTCCTTGACCAACCCTTGATGGTCAGATATCCGCTTTGATATATCATCGGCAAAGGGCGTTCTATGGTTGCCTTATAGTCGTCGAAATCCTTGGTAGGATAATATTTTCCCACCAGTTCGTTGATGTTTTCATCGCTATGCGCTAGCAGGCGAACCAGATAGCTGGGTGAACCCGTTTGGAACCAATAGTCGTCGATGAGCATTTCCTTGAAGGCACGCAAGATGCTGAAAGGATTATATACGCCTCGCATCCTGCGACTGAAATGGTAGCCGTCAAACTGGCGTTTCAGTTTTATCAGTATTTCTTCCTTTGAAACATCATATTCCTCAGCCATTTCTGCGATTTGTTGTGAAAAGGTAGAGCGCAACTCGTCTTCTGTAATGCCGAGAAGCGTATCGAAGTGGGCAGAAAGGCTGATGTCTTCGGGTTGGTTGAAACCGCTGAATACGCTTACTTGCGAAAATTTGGTAACTCCTGTAAGCAGAACGAATTGCAGGTCTTTATCGGCAGCCTTGAATACACTGTAGAAACCTTTCAGAATTTCCCGATGCCTATCTTCCAATAGCCGCTCGTTGCCATCTGCATCGGTTGTTTTCAGTGTAGAATCCAATACGTCTAGCAGAGGCTTGTCGTATTCATCAATAAGGACAACGGCGCGAAGTCCTGTTTTTTCGTGGGCATTTCTCAGAACGCCAATGAATCTGTCACCGAGAGTGGAAGCAAAGGAGGGCTTGCCGTAGATGGCTTCCTGCGATTCAACGAAATCAATCAGCGTCTTCTCCAGCTGACCTGCTTGTGTAAAGTCCTTGCCGTTGAAATCAAGGTGAAATACCGCATATTGTTTCCAGTCGGTTTCCAGATTATCAATGGCTAAGCCCTTGAACAGTTCTTTTCTTCCTTGGAAATAGCATTCAAGTGTAGAAACGAGGAGTGACTTTCCAAATCGTCTAGGACGACTCAGAAAGTAAATCTTGCCATTTTCTACCATATCATAAATCATCTGAGTTTTATCTATATAAAGATATCCTTCTGTGATGATTTTCTCAAAGCTCTGTATGCCTATCGGATATTTCATATTGTTCATACGCTTATTCCTTATTTTCTGCAAAATTACAAAAAATAACGATACAAGCAAATTTTTTTGTACCTTTTCTTAATTTTACCCTCTATTCTTTCTTTAAAGGGATAAATAGAAGCAGGGAATAGTTCTTCTTGCTTATAAAAATATGTTGAACAATTAAAATAAATAGGAGAAACAAGTTATGAAACGAGTATTCAATCTTTTGGTGGTAGATGAGAGTGGCAGCATGAGCATTATCGAGCACCAGGCACTGGTGGGCATCAACGAGACCCTGACCACGATTCAGAAAATGCAGAAGACGCATGAGAATATGGAGCAGCGGGTAACGCTCATCACCTTCGACAGCACCCACAAGAAGCTGTTTTATGATAATGTGTCTGCCCGCCATGCCAACCCTTTGAAATCCATGGATTACAACCCATGTGGCGGCACCCCTCTTTATGATGCCATAGGCATGGGCATCGCCAAGATCAACGCCCTGACCACCGAGGATGACAGCGTGCTGGTAACCATCATTACGGATGGTGAGGAGAACTGCAGCGAGGAGTATGATTTGAAGATGATCAAGAACCTCATAGAGAAGTTGAAGAAGCAGAACTGGACCTTTACCTTCATCGGCACCGATGATCTTGATGTGGAGAACATTGCTCATGGTATGGGCATCGACAACCACCTCCAGTTTTCGGAAGATGAGGCTGGCACCAGGGCGATGTTTGCAAGAGAAAACAGAGCCCGAGAGCGCTATAACAAGTGCCGTGCGATGGATTGCAAGATGGAAGCGGGTAGTTATTTTGAGGAGAAATAATGAATAATGATTGATTAATACAATTACATATATTTATAACATTAGAGCTGAGCTATCGGCTTACGGGCAAGTTTATGAAAAAGTTATATTTTGCATTTACGGCGATTCTTTTTGCCTTGTTCTCAATGGTGTCTTTCACCGCTTGTTCATCTGATGATGATGACACTCCATCTACAGAAGAGATTAAAAGTAATATTGTGGGTATGTGGCAAACGACTCATATTGCAGGTTGGGGATATGATGATACGGAGGATGAAAATCTTATCAAAGTGGATCAGGATGTTCCCGAGGAGAAAAGTGAGCGCATACTTTTTAAAGGTGATGGTACCTATAAATGGTATTGGTATTTGGGAAGTTATGGATGGCAATCTTCAAATTACACCCATAAATATGAGGTTTCTGGTAACCAAATAATCCTTTATGCCTCTAATGGAGATATTGGTGATACTTATCATGTTGTATCGATTAAAGGCGATGTTGTTGTCTTGGAGGTAACATTGGACGAAGGACCACAATATAAACAGCAAATTACCTGCAAACGAGTAAACTAAATAATATGAGAATAGCAAAAGCAGCATGATAATCGTGCTGCTTTTTGCTATTTTTTATATCAATCCTCTTTTCTTCAATTTTTCAATCATTGCTAATTCTTCTGGAGTAGCTTCAGGATGTAATGAATTTCCTGGGGTTGTATTATATTCTTGTTTCCATTTGGTCAATGTATCCATAACTTCAGTTGAAACTTGTAAGTCTCGTTCTGTTATGTCATCCAAAGTCCAGTCAGAAGAAGAACTTTCACCAAAATTTTTAGTAATGGTGATGTTGGAAATAACATATTCATTTTTCTTTTTTACAAAGTACCCATTTCCTGCAATTATATTGAGTTTCTTCTCGAAAGGAAGCTTGTTTCCAATATGTTCTATCTTTTCTTTGACGATATCGTCTGTGGCATTTGGAAAATAAGTGGATTGCCACTTTTGTGGAAAAATATGCTCAATTTCCCATTTGTCTGGCAACAAGGTACCTTGTTTGTTATATGCACAAATCTTTAGCAGCATTCTTACTGCACTTCGGTGAGGTGACTTGATTTTTTTTGCAAGTTCCTTATCATCAAGTTCCTTGAAATCAAATGTCGGATGAGACGATTTTGTTATCTCAACATTTAATTTCATAATGTCGCTTTTTACAGCATTAATAGTAGGTACTAAGCAATATTTTACCAATAATTCAGAGATTAAGCGATGAAGAAAGTGCTCAAAATCTATCTCGAATGTCTTTTCATGTCTATGTTTTAAATAAAATATTATAACTGGGTATTTCCAAAATTCATTGGGATACGAGGTTAATATGTCCATTGCTTGTAAGATAAATGGATTTTTACTCCAAGCTTCGTCCAATTCTTCATGTACATTTATAACTCTCCAAAGATTAAGGATGATATCTAAATTCTGTATTAAGTGCTTGTCAAATAATCTCTCGTTCTTGTTTTTGGTAAAATACGAACGAATTCCTGGTGTAGTAGAACTCTTGTCATTTCCTTCTGCACGCAAAAAGAACATATAATAGTAAAAGAGTGATTGTATGCTTTCGTTGGCAGCTGTTGCATTTTCATCTAGAGCTTTCCATGCTTCTATGAATTCTTTCTTTCCATCATTGTCAAGGTGATTGTATATCTTAGCCTTGAAAATATCTGCATCTGATAATGGTAAGCCACGAGCGTTCAAAGTGTTGAATATAATTAAAGCTGTGTCTTGTGAATCCGCAGTTATAGGAAGAAGAATCGCCTGGTTAAGAACGGCATAGATAAAATCGTAGATCATTAGAGGACTTTTGCTCGCATGATCTTCAAACATTTTTTGAAACAGACGATAATTTCTTGAATAATTATCAGTAGTTTTTGAATCGGTTGTTCCTGTTTCTAAAATTGAGCGCAATATCTCGTTGCCGGAATTGTTGACAACACGTGAGGTCAATAAGGTGCTTTTGTAATCAACTTTTCCGGTTAGTTTATCTGTTCGCCAAATGGTTGGTTGTATTAATTTTATAAAATGTTCCGTTTTGTCATTTTGTTCGTCGGAGTTTATTAAGTGGGAATAAATAGCTCTCAATAACAAAAATAAAGAAGTCAAACGCTGTTGGCCATCAATAATTTCTTGTTCTTTGTTATCATTCTCATACGATACTATGCAGCCTAAAAAGTATGTTCCTTCTCTTTCTGAACCTCCTAATGTAGCAGTAAATTCCCATAAATCATCAAATAGCACAGTAACCTGATCATCTGACCAGGCGTATGGACGTTGATATTCTGGGATTACAAATGGTGTCGTCTTACCTGTTTCCAGTAATTGGGCAACACTCTGTTTATTTACATTTATTGCTGTTCTTGCCATATTTTTATTATTTTGTAATTTCTACTTCATTTATTAATTTACGAGTTCCTCCTGTTCTGAGTTCTGGGATATTGATGCGCATATCGCAATCTATTACGCAAATATGTCCGTCTGGAGCACGAAGAACATTCTCATCATGCATATCGCTAAGATAAATATCCTGATTTGCAAAGGTCCAATTTCTAGGATTGATAGATTTAAAACCCATTTGTTCCACGAAAGTTGCAATCTCTGTGTCGGCCATCATCTTGCCGTGAATAAAAGGTTGTTCTACTATCACCATAAAATCTTTATTGGCATTTCTGCCAAATCCCAATACTTTCATTTTTGTTTCTTCGAAATAAGCATTGTGCAAAGAGATTCTATCTAAGGCAAAAATTGGCAGAATGAAATAATCTAACCCGATAGTCTTTAAGACTTTGTTGCCATTGTCATACACCACGGCTTCTCCGCCTTGAGCGATTTTTTCGCCCAAGGTTTGTTCATAGGTTTCATCCGTGTTGCTTATCCAAAATCCAGCAGCTTTCGCCCAATCTTCTATTCGCTTCTCCTGGATCTTCGCAAGTTGCTGCTCTCTTTTGAAACTGCCTTTTGGCGCAGAGAGTTGATCTGTGCCAACTTCTGCTCCCGCGAGTAAGGATGTAATAACATGGATTCTACCTCCTTGACAGCACCCATACTGTTCTGACGGTGAAAATCGTTTGTATAAGATCTTTCCAGTACTGAATTGTTCTGCATAATCATCTAATTTTGCTAGACCTTCAGATGTAAATCCTTCATTGATTATGTCGCTGATGGACATCCAAAAATCATGATTCGTCATATTTACTTGTTTTAATTGCTACAAAAATACAACTTTTCTTTCATAATACCAAATTTTTGGGGAATTATTTAGCATGTTACATCTTGTACATATGAATCTACCGGCTTTTATAAATCGAACCTTTCTCAAAAAGCGGAAGAACCTTTTTTAGCATCTTAACTGTCTGTAAGATGAATTTCCAAGCAACGTTGCGATTTTCTGTATTGCGAAAATCTGTTCTTGTAAGAATCCGTATAATCTCTCCCGATGCCCTTGAAATTACATGGCGACGCAGGAATCTCTGTGTCCTGGCGTAGGAAAGATTACGTTGCCATGTGGTAAAGTCTGCGTCGTGACGTAATTTTGAGGGTATCTATAAGGTTTCATATCAGATACTTTTTAGATTTTCCATCGAGTTTATACGCATATGAAAAAGTTTTTTATGAAAAAAGTATCATAGTATCATCTTTTTGCCTAAATTCTGATGTAAATATCTGATATGTAATAATATACAAGAATGATACTTTTTTAATTCCTTTACAAGAAGTATCATTGAAGTATCATAAAATTGATAGAAGTATCATGAAATCTGCATGAAATTATCACAAAAACATCCTAAAAGCATCACGAAATCGTCATAAAGCATTATGCATAATAGCGAAGTCGCTGATCCACAAGAAGTGCCCAAAAATCGTCGAAAACTTTGGGCACTCATTGCCCGTAGTATGGGCAATGAGTGCCCATCCCATGGTCTGTCAATGCCCGACGCTTGGTCTCTAAGTGCCCACTTAATGGTCCCTAAGTGCCCGCTTAATGGTCTCAGGCAGCCCACCTTATGTGCTTTTAGTCCTGATTCAGGTTATCAATCTTTTCTTTTATTCCTAGTTTGTATTGACATTCTTTACATACTGGAATAGTTGACACCAAAGATTTTGTAAAACTTGAATAGTTGACACTCCTTTTTAGTCTTTTAAATCAATTCAAAGCCGTATTTTATGATACTTCTTGCGATTTTATGATACTTCGATGATACTTCCTGTAAAATAAACCGAAAAGTATCATTTGTATATGTCGCAATATATCAGGTGTTTAGGCTGTTTTGTCGCTAAATAATGATACTATGATACTTTTTTCGCAAAAAAAAATATGCGCAAGAAATTGTTTTCAACACATCTTTCATATCATCTGGCAGATAACTGATAGCCTTGTCTTTCATTTCTTTTGGAATACCAAATCGTGCTTCGGCGATGGAGCCGACGATGGCTCCGATGGTATCGCTATCGCCGCCATGAGAAATAGCTAGGCGGATGGCATCCTCGAAGGATGTGGCTTTAGAAAGAATATAGAAAGACAATGGTACGGCATCCATACAGGTTTCATCGAACTTTCCTTTCGGATAATCTCGTGTATCGAAATCCTCATAATAGCTGCGGGCAATATCCTTGAAGGCTTTCATTGCCTCATCATCATAATCTTTAGATTTCTCATCCTTGCACTCCTTATAATCCTCTGAAAAATTACTCTTGCGGAAATGCCAGATGACATGAGCCACGGCTTTTGCTCCCTTGATTCCTTCGGGATGGTTATGAGTAGGAAGAGCCGTTTTCTCTGCCTCTTCCAACACCTGCGGCAGGTCATTGAAGAGCCATGCCACTGGCGATACTCGCATCGCCGAACCATTGCCAAAACTATGATATGGCTGCGGATCAAGAGAACGAATCCATTGTGCGAATCTTCCGCCATATGCTCCTTTGGGAGAAGGATAGCGGCGGCACCAATCCAGCAGGCTTTCCTGATAACTTCGCCCGTTCTGTATCGCATCGGCTATCGCCACCGTACAGATGGTATCATCGGTGAAGTCGCATCCCTCTCCGAACATCTCGAAATCATAATCAAACGTATTGTTGAACTCATATTTTGAGCCAGCAATATCTCCTATAATTGCTCCTAACATAGTTGCTTAATTATATTTTTTATAATAAGATTTGCCTAATTGCCATAGATATTTATCTATCTCTTTTAAACTGTATGCTGTTAATCCATAGCTCTCTTGGAACTTATGTATGATATTGATGAAAACTGGGTAGTTTCGCAAGTCGGAATTGTTGAAATTGTAGAACTTGTCGCGTCTTTTGAAATATAGTAACACTTTCTCTACATAGTTGTCGTAAATAGCATACATTAATGGTTGATGATGGCTGCAATATTTTGATGCAAATGAGTAAAAGAAATGTTGCTTCTTTTCTTTTCCAACTTCGACGTGGGCAAGTTCATCCACTAATGTTAAATCTCCATTTTTCAGTCTCTTGTCAATATCTGGAATTGATAGTATATGCTTGGCAACAGCATGAATATCAAATATGTTGGTACTATAGAAGTCATTTAGTGTAGAGCATTTTAGCAGAACATCTTCTATGGTATCATTCTTTTGGCATAAGCTGAAAAACAATTTGTCAAGAGCTTTCTCTTGATTTACATAATTGTCTAAGCTATCCCACAAGCGAATGTATTTTTCAACTTCGCTTGGGGATGGCTCATATTCTTGTGGTATAGTTTGATTTCTCATTTTTAATCCTCTAAAAAATTCCACTCTTTTAGTTTCTTTTTGGCCAAAGGATGTCCTTCTGAGTAGGCTAATGAATAGTAGCGTTTAGCTTCTTCTATATTTTTATCTACTCCCCAACCTTTCTCGTAAAACTCTCCACAACGATAGTGGGCGTATGGCAAACCACAGGCCTTATACAATTCAAATGCTTTCTTTAGGTCAACTTCTGTTCCATCTGTACCTTTACGATAGATGTCTGCCAAGTTGCTACGAGCTAAGTCATTGCCTTGAGCTGCAGATTTGGCAAACCAATATTTAGCAAACTCTACATTTCTTTCAACGCATACTCCATCGTTGAAGAAACAACCTAAGTCGTTTTGTAGCTCGTCATCTTCAAGGTCATAATTGTTTGGATCATTCTTAACCAGATCCAAAACATTCAATACAGCCTCCTTTGTGTAACCATAATCTTCAGGTTTTGCATTTGTCTTTTGTACCAATACAAAATTCTGATAATTCTTTGGTATATCAAAATACTTGTCTTTTTTATTTGTCTTCATATCTTATGATGTTTAAATTGTATATTACTCCAATTCTTTACTCTATCACTTCCCAGAAACTCTCCGGAAGGCTGATGTTCTTTATCTCCTTTGCCTCTTCAAACAATGGGGCGATGTCTTCGGCTTCGAAGCCGGCGATGCCGCAACCTATTGGGGTTACCAGGAAATGTAGCTCGGGATGCTGATGGGCAAAGATAATGAATTCCTCCACGTATGGACGGATGGTTTCCACGCCGCCCTGCATTGTAGGGATGGCGTAACTCTGGCCCTGCAAGCCTACACCCTTGCCCATGACGGCACCGAAATGCAGGCGGGCAATGCGGGCAGCTCCACCACCATGCATGCCAGCCAGATTGCTACCAAACACAAAAATCTCGTTCTCTTTTAATGAATCAATCCAGCTAGGAGTGATTCTTCCCTTCTTCATATCTTCCATATTATTCTTATTATTAAATATGTTATTGCCATTATCTGCCGCTTCCTCGCAGCACATGCATTCTGCCATCATTCTCGGCATAGAACTCATGCTCGGCATCGACATCTTTGGAGCACTTGAAACAGATGTGTCTTCCTCTGCGAACGACAGATAGCTTCCGTATTCCGATGCGTCGAAGTATCTCTTGAAATAAGGAATCACCACATCGTGCATCATCTTCTGGCAACGCTGGGTGACGGCAGAATGGGATATGCCCAACTGGGCGGCTACGTCCTTGCCCCTGAATCCCTCTATATAGAGCATCTTCAGGATGATGCTGTTCTTGCTGTCTCTGCCATAATAGAAATTGCCGATATCTTCTATCGTCTGGTAAAGATCGTGCTCAAACTGGTTGTCGGTCACGTCAAACTGCATCTTGCGGCTTTCCTGTCGCGCCTCGAAACTCTCGAAGCGATGCTCCTTCACCACCTCCTTTAACTTATCCAGCAGCAGGAACCGGAAGCCGTTTACCATCCATGTTTTGAGCGACATGCTTGGCTTTCTATCTTCCAAAGGCTTGAAGTCGTGTTCGCAGAGATAGAGATAGTATTCGTGAGCCAGCGAGAAGAAGTCCATGCCTGGCTTGTGCTGCAGGTCATATCGCTTGTCGTAGATGCAATAAGCCACCCGGCAGTATCCGTAGTAATACTCCCTTACTATTCTGGCATTGGCATCCTTGAAGCCCTGCAGAATCTCATCATCCGATAAACTTTCTAAATTCTTTTCTTTCTTCATATCGATATATCCTTTTGATATCCGCAATTCGATTGCAAATATATACTTTTTCTTTGAGAAACCGGAGGAATAGCTCTTTTTTTTCTATTCTCTATGATATTAAAAGAGAAAAGAGAAGGAAAAATTAAGCTGGTATCGAAAAAAAAGTATCCCGCCTTTTTACTTTTCCCATTTTGAATGGTCATATAATCGTAACGTTCAAGAAATAAAACGAATATGAGTATAAACGACAATGGCATTATGGAAGCGCTGAAGGAAAATCCACAGAACGGATTTCGGATGCTGATGGCGAAATATCAGGAAAACGTATATTGGCATATTCGCCGACTGGTAGTTTCGCACGATGATGCACAGGATGCCTCACAGGAAACCTTCGTGAGAATCTATCGCTCGTTCGGCAACTATCGGGGCGATTGCTCTCTGAGAAGCTGGATTTACCGCATCGCTACCAATGAGGCTTTGCGACTCATCAGCAAACGGAAACAGGAAGTGGTTTCGATAGAATCGGAAACCACAGGTGTCAACCTGATTCAAGGCGATGATTATATCGACTTCGATGATAAGGTGGCGGTGAAACTGCAGAAGGCGATTCTCTTGCTGCCGCCAAAGCAGCAGCTGGCATTCAACCTTCGGTATTACGATGAACTCGGGTTCGACGAAATAGCGAAGGTTGCGGATTCCACGCCAACCAGTATCAAGGCAAGCTATCATTTTGCCAAAGAGAAAATTATCAAGTACATGAATTCGAACGATTAAGTGAGAGTTCTGTGAGTTTTTAATGGTTATTCAAAATGGAAAAGAATATGGATACAAATTTTGATTTCAATAAAACCGGGAAATTCAACTTCGACCAGGTGGGTAAGCGGATGCCTTACTCAACGCCTGAAGGATTCTTCAAGGAGATGGAAGCCAATATCCTGGAACAGGTGAAGGATGACAAACCGAAACCTGTCAGGATACAGCCGAAGAAACGACCTCTGATGAAGGTGATATGGGTGGCTGCAATGGCAGTGGCAGCATCGGTGGCAGTACTCCTGATACTCCACATCGATTTCGCTGCGCCTCATTCTTCTCTGCCATCTCAGGCAGATAATGAGATGCAAGCGGTAGATCAGGCTTTCGCTCAGTTATCTTCTGCTGATCAGGCTTATTTGCTCAGTGTTTATCAGGAGGATGTCTTTCTTGATGAATAAACGGATTCAAGAATATAATTAATAGATTCTATAATATATAAATTAAGGTGAATTATGAAAAAGATTTTAGGTATTTTGATGATGGTTGTCGCAATGATGACCGTTTCTACAAGTGTATGTGCACAGGCGCCTAATCAGAAGCAGCGCCTCTCTCGTGAACAGTTGGCTGAAAAGCAGGCACAATATATTGCTCACGATTTGGGTCTTGATGACAAGACCAGTTCTAAATTTATCGACACCTATACCCAGTTCCAGAAAGAGGTTTGGGCATTAGGACCTCGTCCTCATCACAAGAAGGGGGAAATGAAATCCGATGCTCAGACAGAGCAGGAGATTAAGCAGCGTTTTGAGATGAGCGAGAAGATTCTCAACATCCGCCAGAAATACTACAAGAAGTATTCTCAGTTCCTGACACAGCAGCAGATTCAGCGGGTTTATGAGATAGAGCGACAGATGAGAAAACGATTTGCTCAGAAAGGTCCGCGCAAGAGGGGCAATCACGCAGGTAAACCAAAACCTGGAAGATTTCAGGGACAGCCAATGCAGAATAAGTAGTTCTCCTATAGAGAATTTCTTGCGAAATACGATGTTAGTTTAAAAAATTACTTTCTATAATATCAGATATATGCGAATGGCGGTTGGTGCAGAGATTGCATCAACCGCTTTTTTTTTATTTCCTGCCTTGCTCATCTTTTCCTTGAGTATTCTTTTTTTCTTCCCAAGCCAGAATCAAGCCGATGACGCCTGAATAGCTCTTCCTGCCTTCTGCCACATGGTTGCCCCTGAGGTAGAGTTCGAAGATGAAATCCTGGGCGGCATCCAATGCCTTGCATCGCTTGCTGAACCAGTAACGGCGGTCGTTTCTTGCCCGCTGGATAATCTCGGGACGGATATGTTTCAGGAATCTTTCTCCCTCCTTTTCGCCGAGAATATCGAAAACATTGTTCAGTACGTGGAAGAAAATGTGGTAATAGCCGCTGAACCTCACCAGCTTATCTGCCGATACTGTGCACACGATGTAACTGTAGAAATTCGCCTCACCCTCGTTGGCTACACCCAGAAAGTGAGCAAACTCGTGGGCATAGGTGGCAGGATAATCGTGGGGAAGAATATCTCCATTAAGCGTGAACTCACAGAAGAAAGGCCCCATGCTTCCGGTAACGCCCGACATCGAACTGAGGGGTGTGAATAGCATCGTCTTGGCATGAGGATGCTGGTTGAAAGGTGCATTGATACCCTCCTTATAACCTATTTTATTATATTCCTTCAGAATCGCATCCCGCACCCGATTTTTCAAACCATCATCTGCGATGCTATCAGAGAAAATGCTACTCCCGGCAATATCAGAAGAAATGCTTAAAGCGTTGAGGCTGTCGGCATATTGATAGGCGAATGCCTTGAATTTAGCTTCGCTTACTTCCACCGGCTTCATTCCTATTCTGTCATAGATATTCGGCTGGGAGTAGTTTAATCCCCAGGCGATGTAGAACCAGGCATATACCCAAAGCAGGTATTCTGCCACTCTTCCGAATACAACCTTCTTCTTGGGATAACAGCCTCTCTTCGCTGCCAGGAAGAAGTATCGCCTGGCAAGCTTCTTTCTCAATCCTATCTCATAGATGGGATAGAAGATAACCCAGGCAATGCTGAGAGCGATGAAAATATCGCCTACGGCAAAAGGAAAAAATCCTGAGATGGGAGAGAGGAGTGTGCCGATAATCGGATAGATACGGGTGGTGTAGATGAATCCCCATAGAGGAATCATTTTGGCAAGAGTAACGAGGAGGAGCAGTACCAGCAATAACCAGTGGCGCCACTTTACCCGATTGAGTCGAAATGTATGCAGTATCTTCATATTCTTTATTCTAATTGTTCTTAATGTTGCCAAATATGGCTTTCTGGTGCAAAAATACAAAAGTTTTCTGAATAGTTGACAGCATCGATTCATTTTTTTGCTATTTTTGCATATACAAAAGATAGAAACGAATTTATTGACTTTAAGTAATAGGAGGGGCTATCATGAAACAGACACAGGAAAAATTCGAGGCTATGAACCTAGAGTATGAGAACCTCTATAATGAGGAAGATGACCGCAGAGATTATAATTCTGTTTGGTACAGTTAGGTAATTGAGTGCAGTTAGACAATAAAGGCTATGCTATTTGTTGCAGAATCTCAAGCAACAACAGCATAGCCTTCTTCTGTTCTTATTTCTCGAAGTGCTGGTAATCCTTGCTATGTTTCCAGTCGCCACCCCATCGGAACCCTTTCTCCTTGAAGAGCCGGTAGCATAAATCGCCCTTTCTGATCATGTAAGTATGGTGCTTGCTACGGTCGAGATAAGGTCGTGCCGTAGCTGGCTCTACCACTTCCTTGCCATTCTTCAAATGCTTATGATAGGGATTGTATAGGGTATTGATGTCAACGGCAAGTCCCTTGCCATGCTTCGAGACGGTCTTGGTATGTGAGATGAATCGGAAATTGAAGCTGGAGGAGTTGTTGTCCCTCATCGCCCTCTCGTCATCGGCATCCCAGTAGTCGATAAGCCTCATTCGCTCTATCGGATATTTTGCCTTATATAGCTTTTTGAGAATATCGAGCACATCTGCCGCTATCGCCTTGTTTACCACCATTTCACCTACGATGTTTCTGCCGTCCTTATCCACATGCAGGCATCTCAGATATCGCAGTTCGCTTCTTGCTACGGTGCAATTCTTTTTATACGTCTTTCCTTGCATCAGATGGAAGATGGGGTCAGGGATAGGAGAGATGGAGAAGAAATGCTTCTCTCCAAGTTTTCTGATGGTTTGCTCGCTGACGATATCTCCCGGCTTCTGCGCCTTGGATGGAAGGCAGCAAAGCATGGGAAGAGCAAGGTATAGGATGATGATCTTTTTCCAAAACATAATTCTTACTCCTTAATTTTTATTCTCTTAATTCTTTCTTGATTTAATTTCTCTTCTCCTTATTTTGATTCACAGGGATATAATGCGAATCCTTGATTTCGCCAATTACGATGATGCTATGGAGACTTCCGATGCAGTCGATATTTCCCAGGGTGTTGAGCATGAAGTCCTGATAATCCTTCATGTCCCGGGCATACACCTTGATCTGGAAGTCGTAATCGCCAGTGGTATTGTAGCATTCCGTTATCTGATCGATGGTTTGTACGGTATCCATGAATTGCTGAATCAAATCGTGGGTGTGCTGCTTCAGTCGGATATTGCAGAGCACAATCACGTTGTGCCCCATCTTGTGATGATCCACGATTGCTCCGTATCGCTGGATGTATCCCTCTCGCTCCAGTCGCTTTTAGTGTTTCTTGTAGAATAATATTCTGTGAATTTGCTTAATACGCTGCAAAGATAGTATATTTTTCTGAATTACGAAGAATGTTTGGCAGATAAAATTCTTCTTCTTACCTTTGCATTCGCAATTCCGGATGCAAAGAGCCGTTCATCATCTGATAATGGCAAATTAAGAGTCATTCATCATTTAAAAATATAGGAGATAAGAAAAATGAGCAACGTAAGAAATATACATTTTGAGGCAGTGGGCAGCTATTTGCGCCCTGCAGAGTTGAAGGAAGCAAGAGCTAAGTTTGCAGATGGTAAGATTTCTGCCACCGACCTTCGCTGCATCGAAGACCGTCTGATTACAGAGGGCGTCAAGCAGCAGAAGGCGCATCATTTGCCTTATATCACCGATGGTGAGTTTCGCCGCAGCTATTGGCATCTCGACTTTATGTGGGGATTCAATGGCGTGGAGCATATCGAACTGGAGCATGGCTACCAGTTTCATGGTGAGGAGACAACCAAGGGTTCTATCCAACTGGCCGGCAAGATAACCGGAGAGAATCATCCTTTTATCAAGGATTTCCTGTTTGTGAAGCAGTTTGAGGAGTTGGATGCCGAGGGTAAATATATTTTCGAGGCAAAGCAGACGGTTCCTGCTCCTGCACAGTTTCTAGCCGAACTATTCCGTGGCAAGAATGCCGAGAACACCCGCAAGTTCTATCCTAACACCACCCAGCTGATAGAGGATATTGCCCAGGCTTATCGCACCTTCTTCCAGGAGATTTATGCAGCCGGTTGCCGCACCATCCAGCTCGATGATTGCACCTGGGGAATGATTGTAGATAATGATTATTGGAAGGCTAAGGTGGGTTCCGGTTTTACCCTTGAGCAGGAAGCCCTGCAATATTTAAAGGTGAACAACCTTGCCATCGAGGGCAAACCGGAGGGATTGACTATCAACACCCACGTATGCCGAGGCAATTATCATTCCTGCTATGCTACCAAAGGTGCCTACGATGCCGTGGCTCCTTATCTTTTTGCTCATGAGGATGTGGATACCTTCTATCTGGAGTATGATGACGAGCGTTCGGGTGGTTTTGAGCCATTGAAGTATGTGGCAGATGGCAAGAAGGTGGTTCTGGGTTTGGTAACCTCTAAATCTCCTGTGTTGGAGGATAAAGCTACGGTCATCGCCAGAATCCACGAAGCTGCCAAGTATATTCCTCTCAATCGCTTAAGCCTCAGTCCTCAATGCGGTTTTGCCTCTTGCGAGATTGGCAATAAACTGACCGATGCTGAGCAATGGGCAAAGATAGATTGGGTCAGAGAGATTTCTGAGGAAGTTTGGGGTTCTTCTTCTTTCTCCGGTGCAGAATAATATAGCCGGAAAGCAAAACCAGTGAAATCAGCAAACCGGAAATAAAGACGAAGAGGTCGGAAAGGGGACCTAAGAATGGAGAATAGCATCTACCTACGTGAAGCTCTAAAGCCACATTCCAAAGTGACATTGGGGTGGCTGAAAGCAACTCGGGGGTAGATGCTGTTTCACCTAAGCTCGCCCCTTTGCTATAATCGAAAATCACTTCTTTTCCTCCGAAGAAATCCTTGGAATAACCGCTGACCAAAGAACTGGAAATCGGAATCATCGATTTTCCTTGGTTGGCTTTCCCTGTGAAATAATCCACAATCAGATTCTTTTCCGGATTCCAACGGAACATGCCGCTGAATGATCCTATCAGCCAACCACCCTTGCCGTCACTCTCGAAAACATTTACGCCCATCGGACTTATCTTTGGCGATTGCTTCTTATCCAATAAAACCGGTTTCTGGCAGAAATGCTCATCTACTCGCAGAAAACCTTCTGATGTAGAAACAAGCCAGTTGCCCTCTGCTGCATCCCATCGGATGGCGCGAAGTTTATCGTGCCAGACATTTCCATCCTTCACCTTTTCCGTGGTTTTGTTCATTGCCAGAGGTATCATCAAAGGTGGTCGGAGACACATTCCTGTTATCGCTAGCCAGAGCGTAAGGATGATGGTGGCATATCCAAGCTTGTTATGCCATTTGGCATTGAAAACCATCTGTTTGCCAAGCTTCATCATTCTTTCTCTTGCCTGTAATCTCTTCTGTCGGCGGATACGGTAAGGAAGAATGAAGAGGATGATGCCCGTAATCGACAAGATGATGAGCACGATGGCGATGGCATCCACCACCAATCTTCCGGCTAATCCGAAGAAAGCACCGCTATGTAGGTTCCAAACGGTCTTGAAAAGAGTAACTTCCGGAACAAAACCTTCCGGTTGACCGATGATCTTGCGGGTAACAATCGTCTTTTCGTTGGCTGCATCCGTCTTCTTTCCGGAGATTTCATAAACGGCAGAACGGGTCATGGCGATGATGCTTGTGCTATCTTTGGTCAATGTAATGTCGGCGATACGCTCTTCAGTATCTGCGAGCGGAAACATCTTCCATTCTTTTCCGTCGAAGCGATATACGTCCATCATGGCAGCACACCAGATTTCTCCGTTTTTCGTCTGCACGATGTTGCGGATATTCCTGCCATCCACGTTTTCAGGCAACCCTTGGTTAAAGTCTTTCCAGCTTTTCATCTCAGCATCGGTAAGCCATACGCCACCATAACCATACGCCAGGATGGAATCACTTGGAGTTTTGCTGATGCGGTGATTGATCTTGATAGAACCCTTGATGATGCCGTTGTTGAAATTCTTGATATGATAAGCCGATGGCATCAGAGTTCTGCTTACTTCACAACCGGCGAATAGCTGGCGATGATTTAAAATGATACCTGATACGCAGAATACCAACATAAAGACAGACAGTACAAGTCCGAACCAACGATGGTATTTCTTCCATGTTAAACGTTTCTTCTTTTTTTCTCTCATTGTTGTTTTCTACTAAACATTGTTGTTTTCTACTAAATGGGTTGCAAAGGTAAGAATATCTATCAACATCTGCAATACCCAAAAATAATGATTTAGGATGCCTCTGTTTTTTCTAATCTTTAGTTTCTTCACTTTTTCACTAAAAAAGTTTGGTGATTTCGTGATTTACTAGTAACTTTGCACCCCGAATAAAAAATCATCATTCATTAAGAACAATAAGAAGCTAGAAAACAAGGAAAAATGGAATATATGTCTCAAGAAGGCTACGATGAGCTCGTGGCCGAACTTCAACACATGGTTAACGTAGAGTTGCCAGCCGTTCGCGATGCGATTGCTGAGGCTCGCGACAAGGGCGACCTCAGTGAGAATTTCGAGTATCATGCCGCTAAGCGTGAGCAGGGCAAACTGTTGAGCCGTATCAGCTTCAAGCAGAAGGTCTTGGAGAATGCCCGTGTCATCGACAAGTCTCGACTGAAGAGCGATACCGTTGGCTTGTTGAGCAAGATTAAGATTACCAATCTCGCCAACAAGTGCAGCATGAGTTATGTTATCGTAAATCCGCATGAGGCAGATTTGCATAGTGGCAAGATTTCTATCAAGTCGCCTATCGCCAAGGCCCTATTGGGTAAGAAGGCTGGTGATGAAGTAATGGTAAAGGTACCAGCTGGCTTGCTCAAATTCCGTCTGGATAGCGTTGAGTTATAACTTGATAGTGTTGAGTTATAATGTATTCTTTTAAAGGAAAACTCCCGATAATTTGAAACTGCTCAAATTATCGGGAGTTTCCCTTTTTTATAAATCTTATATTAGTGCTTTTATAAGTCCTATCAATCTTTTCCCTGAACTGTATTTAATATTTCTCCAGAATCTTATTCAGCAGGAAGGTGGCATTCTGGTTTCTTGCCACACCCTTCTGTATTTTATACGTATAGGTAACATCTGTACCCAAATCTATCTCGAAACAATAGTTGTGGAATTTTCCTGATGCATCATTCTCCATCTTGGAGAGTTCCAAGTCGTGGGTAGCGATAATGCCGCTCACTGGCTGCTTGGAGATGGCTTCGAGGAACTTTCTCGAACCATTCAACTTATCCAACGAATTCGTTCCTTTTAAAATCTCGTCCAGAATAATCAGCGTTCGGAGTGGCTCCTTATCGCCCTCTATACTTTCCTTGCAGAACTTTCCCTTTGTACTTTCCTTGCAGAATTTCAGAAGCTCTTCCAATCTAATCAATTCTGCGTTGAAATAAGAGATGCCATGCGTCAAATCATCGGTGGTTCTCATACTCGAGAACAATCTGAAACGGGAAATCTTCAGTTGATCCGCAAACACCGGCATACCCGCCATCGCCAGGATATAGTTCACGCCCAGCGAACGGAGGAAGGTACTCTTTCCCGCCATGTTGGCTCCGGTGATGATATAATAGTTGTCGTCCTTGATGGTGAAATCATTCTTCACCGCCTTGGCACCCAGGAAAGGATGATAGAGATTCTTTCCCTCGAACACGATTTCCGGACTTCCGATTCCTGTATTTTCAGAAACAATGCTTTCGGTATCTGCTTCCGGACTTCCCGAAACAAATTCCGCCTCTTCCGCCTCTGGATGATTATATCGGAAATTCGCCATAGAAACCATCGCATCCATCTCGCTGATGATATGCATCCATTCCTCCATCTTTACCATATAGGTATTCTTCCATTTCAGGAAACTGCGAACCAGGAAGAAATCGCTCAGCATAAAGGCATCGGTAAAGAAAAGACCTAGAAAGTTGCCTCTTCTGTCATATCCCTTCAATATCTTTTCCAGTTGGGCAAAGGAAGGCAGGGCATCGGCAAGAGATTCCTGCATCTCCTTGCCTAACTCGCTATGGAAATTGCGCCTGTTGATAAGCTGGAGAATCTTGGCATAGGCGATGAGCTGATGGCGAAGTTTGCCGCCATTGCTATCAATTTTATCAAGTGTCTGCTTGCAGACGAAGAACACCACCATATATTGTGCCAGTACCCACCACAAGGCGATATCCACCGAAACCATATCGCATATCGACAATATCACGGAACCGATGACTCCGACAATCAGCAGCCATCCGATAACGAGCGAAACCGGAGACCCAAACCATGCCGGCACCTCCATCTTCGAAACCTTCTGCATTGCATCCACTACGGCAGCAGAATCAATCTTCTTCATCTTGCCATTCTCCATTTTGTCATTCGCAGTCAGACTTCTGTTCTTTTCGCCAAGCGCCAGAAACTCCATTCGCCAGTTTTCGCCTTCTCCAGCCAATTCCTTCTGCAAATCCCTTCTTCTTTTGATATCCTCCATGCTCAGAGGCGTTTCCCGGGTAAGATTCCTGGCGAGTGCCTCCGAGCCGCCCGATGTGATGGTTCGGCAGATGCGGTTGAACAGCGAACTCTTGCCGAATACATCGAGGTCGAAGGAATAAGGATGCTGCGGATTCTGATAGGAATCGCCCGTTTCGAAAGGCGAGAAATCGCCCTCCCAAGCCTTGATTTCGTCCTGATAAACCTTGAGCAAAGCCGAAAGATGCTCTATCTTCTCCTTGTTCTTGTCGTCAAGTCGTCTGATTCCCAGATAGGCAATCAGGCACAATGCCGCCCCCATCAGATAGTTCTGTGTATCCCCATCCAATGCGAAATAGCAGATCAGGAAGGCGAGGATACCGCCAAAAGCCAGCAACTCTCCCGTTATAAATCCTGTATTCTTACGCTTCAGGGCAGCCACCTCAGAAGCATATCGGCTTACATATTGTTGATAATTCTCCTTGATATTCATACTCTTTATTCTTATTTTTTCTTATTCTTATTCTTATTTTTCTTCTTCTTCTTGTATTATGAATTTTTCTCCATTTATTATAGGAAATATTCTCCTCTTTCCACTTATCCTTTGCTGCCAATTCGGACAGGAGCGTCATTCCATAAGCCAGTCGAGCACATATTCTTGCTTGATTCCATCATGAAACTGGACGGGGTCGTTGTCCAGGGTGAGCAGATATTTTGGAAAAATGTCGGAGATGGACTTCAGGGGTGCCAATTCTCTCTGCATCGTGGTCTCATCCCTTACGCTGAGCGATACCTGATAGTATGCCTTGTGTTCACCAATGATTACCACGAAGTCTATTTCTGCATCACCGGCTTTGCCTACATAGATTTCTCCGCCTCGTCGTGCTAGTTCCAGATACACGATGTTCTCCAGTACGTGCCCCAAGTCGCCACCTTTGGTGCCATTGATGACTTGGCGCAGACCTACGTCGGCAAGATAAAGTTTCTGTCCAGTCTTCAATAGTTGCTTACCCTTGGCATCATATCTCTGCACTGAGTAGAAGATGTAGCTGTCGGTGAGGGCAGAGATGTAGTTTTCTATCGTATGAGATGTAGTCTTTCTGCCCAGCGAGGTCATGGTGTCGCTGATGCGCTTGATTATGGATATGTTGCCTATATTGTCAGCAAGGAATCTTACCACACTTTGCAGCATCATCACATCGGTTATCTTCTTGCGGCTCACCACATCTTTCAGTACGATGGTGTTGTAGAGACCTGACAGGTATTCACGCACCATCTCTCGGTCTTGGCTGATTTGGGGAATGTATGGGAAGGAACCCAGTTCGATGTATTGGCGATAGGCAAGCTCTCGGGAAGTGTGGGCAGGCTGCGTCTGCATGAATTCTCGGAAGGAGAAAGGGAAGAGCTTGATTTCGATGTATCTTCCGGTGAGCAGGGTGGCTATTTCGCCAGAGAGCAGGTAGGCATTGCTGCCAGTAACGTAAATATCTACGGTGCCTAGCAGGAACAGGCTGTCTATCACTTTCTGGAAATTTTCCACCATTTGTATCTCGCCAAAGAAGAGATAGTTCATCTTGTCTGGCACAGGTTCTTCTTTACGTGCGCATACAAAATCTTATAGTCGAGGAACGGTTCGTTGTCGAGATCCTCGAAGTTGAGGTTCTGTACTTGTTCTTCGGATACTCTGTCCGAGAGAAGTTTCTCCCTGAACATCCTCAGCAGCGATGACTTGCCACAGCGTCGTATGCCTGTTACCACCTTGATGGTCTTCTTGTCTCTCCATTTCTCCAGGAGATTCATGTATTCTTTGCGCTCTATCATATTCTCTTTATGTCCTATTTATTCACTTTTCTATTCCATTTTGCTATTCATTTAGCATTCTATTTTGATTGCTAAAAATGAAATGCGCTGCAAATATACGAAACTTTTTTGAGAAATTCGCAGTGTATTGCAAATTTCTTTCTATCGCCTGATACATCCCTATCCCTCAAAAAACTGAATACTATGGTTTGAGCTAAAAGATTCCTGATGGAGATTATTCCTGATAATAATTATAGGAAATATTCTCCTCTTTCCACTTATCCTTTGCTGCCACCTGATTCTTTTCCATCATTTCCATCATTGCTTTTATTCGGTGGCAGAGAATAGGATTATGTTATTTTATTCGTTGTCGCCGAATAAAAAATGCCTTTTAATTTTGTAGTATCAAATAAAATTCGTACTTTTGCCACAAAAAGTAAGTATATGGAAAAGGAATTGTTTCGAACGATAATAGCTGAGAGCCAAGAATATATAGGTCGTATTCATTTGGTACAGCGTCCTCTAGACTTAGAGGAATATGGCAATTATGTGTTTGTAGGAGTTAGACAAGCAGGAAAATCCTATTTGCTATACCAGAGAATACAGCAATTGCTGGCAAATGGAGTTAATATAGAAGATATCGTGTATGTCAACTTTGACGATGAACGTTTGCAAGGAATGTCGGTAACTGACTTCGATTTCATATTGCAAGCCTATCATAGCATGTATGAAAGCCAGCCCATCTTCTTCTTTGATGAGATACAGAATGTTGAAGGGTGGGCGAACTTTGCACGCCGTCTAGCCAACCAAAAATATCGTATCTATATAACTGGCAGCAATGCCAAAATGCTGAGTCGTGACATAGAGACTGTATTGGGAGGAAGATATCTGGATATCAGCGTGTTTCCATATAGCTTTTCTGAATATCTGAAAGCTGTTGGAGTCTTGCTTTCAAAGAATTGGCAATATGGCCGAAAAGCAAATGAACTGCAGCGTCATTTCCGAACTTACTTTGATTGGGGTGGTTTTCCTGAGCTTGTGCATTTTCAAGAAAAGAGAGTATGGCTCAACAGCTTATATAATCGTATTTTCTTTAATGATCTGGTGGTTCGGCACAAAATAAAGAACGAGGATGCCTTACGCCTTTGTGTAAGAAGATTGGCAGAAAGCGTGAAACAGCCATGCTCCTTGAATCGTTTGAGCAATCTGATAAAAGCAACCGGGACTCCATGTAGCCCGTCAACGGTAATGGGGTATGTTCGCTATCTGCAAGAATCATGTTTGTTGATTTCTATAGACAATTATGTTTCCAAGTTTGTGGAGAAAGAAACAATTAAAAAACATTATTTTGTAGATAATGGGCTGCTGCATCTCTTCATCAACAATCCGAACACCTCTTTGCTGGAGAACCTTTGCGCAATTACATTGTATAAGAAATTCGGCAAGGGCTTATACTATTATAATAGAAACATAGAGGTTGATTTCTATGTGCCAGATGAGGGGCTAGCTGTACAGGCGAGCTATCAGATGAGCGACGGAGAAACTATAGAGCGAGAAGTGAAAGCATTAGTAGCCTTGCATGGTTTGCATTCACTGAAGAGAGCTATGATAATTACCTATGAGGATGAAGGGGAAATTGTTCGTGATGGACTCAGAATAGAAATAAGACCTGCATGGAAATGGGTATTAGAAGGTTTGTAGAATATCCTCAAATCCGCAAATAAGCCCTTCAACATCCTTCTTGCGTCAGTTCCTTTATCGCTCTGAGGATAGTGTCAACCGAACAATCTATACCTTAGACCGAGGGTTGAGTCGATTACAGAAGACAATGTGGAATCAAATTGCTCCATGCCCCGAAAATATTCTTCCAAAAGGAGTGAGTTTCTCAGATTTAATTTGTATCTTTGCCATGTCATTTCAGAGTTTTGCTTGTTTTCTTTTTGCAACACTAAGATAAGTGAAAAATCTGATATGGCAAAATCCAGAGCAACTTTTTGTTGCTCAGGTGCTTAAAAAGTTTAATTTATAATAGTGTTGCGGAATTAGGGGATAGGTATGGAGAATGCAGAGAATTTCATGCAGATTCGGAAGCAGCGTTGGCTTTTTGATGCTCAGTTTCCTGGTAAGCAACTCCTGTTTCTCTGCCGTTATCCACAGGAAAACCTGGAGAATCTCAGATCATGGCTTCTCCGCATTCCCAATCGTTACGTTCATTTTGGCGATTTCGATCTGGCAGGAGTTCACATCTATCTTTCAGAGTTTTATGCCCATTTGGGTAATCGGTCTTCCGTCCTGGTGCCATCTGATATCGAGGAAAGATTGGCCGAAGGCAATGCCGCGCTTTACAATCAGCAATATGACAGATTCAGGAATATGGCAATAACGGATGTCTGCCTTCATCCGCTGGTCAATATGATTCATCATTATCGCAGGGGATATGAGCAGGAGGGGTATATAAGATGATAGGGATATGATTCCTGATGGTGTTGAGCGGAATCATCGTCTTGGGCAGATGCAGCAGATGCTGCATTCCTTCGTATCGTTCTTTCAGGGGATAGAGGGCTGTCTTCTTTCTATCGCCCGATACATTCTATAGTATGCGTATATATAAACCGATGTTGTGGTTATCATACTGATGAGATTCACGCTGGTGAAGGCTGCCTGCTGGGTGTTTCCTGCCAGATAAAACACTGCTGCCGGGAGAAGATTCGAGCATATCAGCCATACCATGAAAATCAGGATAAGGGCTATGCCCAGTTTGCTCATGTTACCTCTGTGCTTGCTGTACAGATGGCAGCCAGCTATTAGGGAAGCGATGACGGAAATCAATCCCATAGAGCTTTGTATCCAGGTAAGAATAGTTGTCGTGGATGTTATCTGTCCGTTCTGCATCATCGTTACAAAGTTGAACCTGAAGCATTGCCCCAGGATGAATGAGAGTATATAGTAAAGCACCATCACCTCGCTGCAGCGCCGTAGCAATTTGACGCCTGCTGGTAGCGTGAAGCGGAATACTCCCCATATAGCTATTGGGGTAAGCTGCAATACCAACTGCTTGAGGGTAATCAGGACGGGACTTATTCTGAAGAGCAGGTCAACTTTCCCGCAAATAAAAAATACCATCGAGAACAAAGCGAAAATGCAATATGCATACATGGCGTATTGCGCAATGCGAGTCTATACTATAGGATTCTTTATTCTTGTTCTTGCCATAATTTCTAAGTTTAATGATTTTGCGGCAAAAGTACGGAAAAAACGCCGTATCACCAAATTAATTAGGTTATATTTTGACGTTTTATGATTTTCCTTTTTGGAAAAGTTGAATAGGAAAGACCGATAAAAACTCTTAAAACTTTAACCGTATCTTCTTGGATACCAGATTTTGTTGCTATCTTTGCACAATATATACTAATAAGTTTAATCATGAATCATATGAAGAAAATTTTCTTAGGATTGGCAGCTGCACTGATGTTGACTGCCTGCAATGAGAGCAGACCGCCGGAGGCAACAACCAGCGTTGACTCTGCAAGTGTGGTAACCGACTTGATGATGAGTCGCAGAAGCATTCGTACTTACAAGGATTCCGCAATCAGCCGTGATACCCTGAACGAGATTCTGAAATGCGGCATCCATGCGCCAAACGGACAGAATCTGCAGTCGTATGAAATCAGAGTGATAGATTCTCCTGCGCTTATCGATTCGATAACCCAAGCCGTGGTAAAGGATAATCCTAAAATAGCAGAGCGCAAGGGCTTCAAGAACATCTTCGTGAATGCACCATGCGTGGTTTGCATAGCCTATGATACTACTTATGATATGGCGCAGATTGATTGCGGTTTGCTTGGCGAGAACATCATTCTTGCAGCATGGTCAAAGGGCATCGGTTCCTGTTGCCTGGGCAGTTCTGCCCGTTGGATACAGGATTCTCCATCAGCCAAGCCATACCTCGACCGCATGGCATTCTCCAAGGGTTACAAACTGCTCTACTGCATCGCTCTGGGATACCCAGATGAATCGCCGGAGGCAAAGCCACGACGCCAGGACATGATTAAGTTCATGGATTAAGATCATAAGATAAATGGAGGTTGACGTCCTAAAACAGGACGTCAACGTCTGAAGATAGATATGCACTACCTTTAAAGGAAAATGTTTCTAGAGTTAGTAGAAAGTTTCGTTCAATAGTTTTGAATGTACGTTCAATAGTTTTGAATATGCGTTCAATAGTTTTGAATGTGCGTTCAATAGTTTTGAACGGAACTTTCTTCCCGACAAGAAGTGGGAACACTCCTGGAATCAGTCTCCGATCAGTCTGCGATAACCATACAGAGTTTGAGTACGTTTTCCTCGAAGTGCTCCTTGTCTATAGCATTGTTCTTGAGGATGGAACGGTAGTTATATACGGTTTGTGGCGAATAAGACAGAATGCCGGCAATCTTTGAACTTTCAGTGATGCCTAATCGTAACAGGGCACACACACGAAGTATAGGGGGCATTTCTCCATTCTCTTTCAGTTGGATGTGAGCCGATTCTGTGAGTTGCTGGTTCAGTTCGTTTACAAAAGTTGGGTATAGAGCTAGGAAAGACTTGTCGAATTCAGTCAAAAACTCCTTGTTTTCCCTTTCTGTACTTGATGAGGAAGAGAGGAGACTCAGCAATTCCTTGCTTTGGTTGGCCTTTATCTTTCTTACAGCCAATGTTCGTAGCTTTTGATTCCTCTCTATATTCTTATAGCTCAGGTCAATATATACCTTTACCAATCTCTCGCGTTTCTGATTGGTATTCTTCAATTCGTCGTTTATGAGATGCAATTGTTCATTTAGAATTTCCATTTTTGCCGACGTAGCTGTGATTTCATCTTTCTTTTGTTTCAGAAGTCTGTTCTTCTTGCGGATGAACAGACTGCTTATACCCACTCCAAGCAAGAGTAGGAAAATGACCGACAAAGCGATGTAGAGCAGCTGGTTGGTGGCTTTAATATCATCCGTATAGGCATTGGTAATCATCTGCAATTTGGATGAAATCTCAATGCGGCGCAACCGGTTGTTGTATGTATAAGCATCTTCCAGGGATAGGTTGATGTATTCCTGGGCTTTTTTCAGACTTCTTGTCTTATATTTGTAGATGAAGAGTGCGATGTCTTGCAGGGCTACGTTTTCTTTTGTGGCAGAAGTGACGTCTGAGATAGCTGCAACCAGGAGGTAATGCTCCATTAACTCTAGGTTGTTGGCTATCTTATAGATCTCAGAAAGTGCAAAAGCGGTCATGGCATGGAGACGGCTATATGTTTTTTCCATACTCAGTGCTTTTTTGTAGTATTGGATGGCCTTGTTATTGTTGGTATGATTGCTGTAATAGTATAACTCTCCCATTAGATAGTAATAGAACGCATCTTTCTTTGGAGATAGTTCTATAGCTTTCTTCAGGTATTCCATTTTCTTCAGGTTGTAATTCTTGCTGAATTCATTGTTTTCACAGTAGGTTGCCCAGTTGTTGTATAGTCCGTAAAGTGTATAATAATATAGAAACTGGTAGTCCTGTGGATCCTCTTGGGGGGCTATCTTCTGCAAAATTTCCTTTGCTTCTGCATAGAATCCCCGTGTGATAAGTAACCTGGTTAGGCTAAGGTGGAATCTTTTGCTAAATAAGATATTGTTGCTCTTTTGGGCAAGGAGAAGGCCTTTGTTTATGTAGGTCATCGCCGAGTCGTACTCGTAGGCTTTGTAGTCATTGGCGAGTTGTTCGTATAGCTTTAGCTTGTCTTCATTGCTGGTTACATATTTGGCACCTTGCTTGATGTCATTCAAGCTTTTCTCTTTTAACTCTACGTAATGCGCACGTTGTGCCAGGGCAGCATCCAGCTGCTCGTAGAGCTGGGTGTTGTCTCCTTTTACGTATATCGGCTGGAGCATCAGAAGTGTGATGATTATAACGATAAGATGTCTCATATTTCCTATGTTTTTAGATTCCGTTGCAAAAATAATAAAAAACATTGAGAATCTCGCATCTACTAGCCGTTTTTTTTGAGAATTTGCAAAATATTGATATTCAGAGAGGTGAGGAGAGTAGTAGATGTCGGCAATCTACCAAAAACCTACTATTCGCACCAACTTACCGATTTTTGCCGTACTTTTGCAGCAACAAACAATTTTAATCATAATAAACCTATAAAATTATGGATAAAACGAACTTTTCAAAGAAAGCAGGTCTGCTGATGGCAGGATGCTTGATTACGTTAAATGCTTTTGGTCAGGCAACCATTAAAGGACAAGTGGTGGATGCCACTGGCGAACCAGTTATTGGTGCCAGCATTCTGGTGAAGGACACAAAGAATGGAGCAGTATCAGACTTGGATGGCGGTTACACGCTTAATAATGTGAAGGATGGTGCTGTCTTGGTATTCTCTTATCTGGGATATCGCACTCAGGAGATTCCGGTAAAGGGAAATCATGTCATCAATGTGACGCTGAAGGAAAACGACGAGGTGCTCGACGAGGTGCTTGTCGTGGGTTATGCTGTGGGCAGCAAGCGCACGGTGTCGGGTGCTGTTGACCGCATCAAGAAAGAAGATATGAACAAGGGTGTGGTAACCAGTCCTGCCGAGGCCTTGAAGGGTAAGGTAGCTGGTGTTGTCATCTCTCAGGCAGGTGGTGATCCAACCAGTTCCCCAAGCATTCGAGTTCGTGGTACATCTTCTCTTTCCGGCGGCAACGATCCGTTGGTTATCATTGATGGTGTCTTTGCTGATATGACGATGTTCAATTCCTTGGCTCCTGGTGATATTGAGAGTCTGACCATCCTGAAGGATGCTTCGGAGACGGCTCAGTATGGTTCGCGTGGTGCTTCTGGTGTCATCGTTGTTACCACAGCCAAAGGTAAGCTGGGATATTCCAGCCTTAGCTACAATGGGCAGTTTGGTATAAACACGGTCTATAAGAATCAGGATATGATGTCGGCTTCCGAATATCGTGAGACAGCCAAATCTTTGGGATTGACCTATACTGATATGGGTGGCAATACCAATTTTCTGGATGAGATAGAGCGCAATACGGGTCTTACCCAAAATCATAATATTTCTTTTTCTTCTGGTACGGATACATCCAGTCTGCGTGCTTCTTTGGGATTCATACTCCGCCAGGGAGCCTTGAAGAATTCTGATATGAAGAATTTTACAGCAAAGCTTGATGGAACTCAGTATCTCTTCGACAAACATCTGAAGCTGGAACTCGGAATGTTTGGCTCTCAGCGCAATAGCAATATCCAGTATGATATGCACAAGATGTTCTATTCTGCTACAGCTTATAATCCTACCTATCCTAATGTGAGAAACGACAAGGGGGAATGGGATGAGGATCTGCTTGCCAATGAAATCTGGAATCCGCTGGGATTGCTCGATATTGATGACTTCTACAAGGATGCCTCTGTAAATGTTCATGGCAAGGCAACTGTCAACATCATCGACGGGCTCTCTGTAAGTGCCTTCGGTTCATACAATTATTGGAACCGTGACAATAAGTTCTATATTCCTAACAACATCCAGATGGGTAAGCTGAACGGTAACGGATGGGCTTATATCGCCAATACCAACCGCAAGGACTATATGGGTAATATCATGGTGAATTTCTCCAAGGATTTCGGCAAGCATCACATTGATGCCTTGGCTCTGATGGAGGGACAGAAGTACACCTACGATTGGAACTCACAGGAAGCACATGGATTTGATACCAACTACTTCAAGTTCAATAACATGAAGGCTGCTGCCAATGTGAGCTGGGGTAATCTGCAGTCTAACTACACAGAATATACCTTGAGCTCTTATATGGCTCGTGTCAACTATATGCTGGCAGACAAATACATCGCTACCGTCAATGTACGTACCGATGGTTCTTCTAAGCTGGGTGATGGTCAGAAGTGGGGCTGGTTCCCTTCAGCTTCCTTGGCCTGGGTAATCAGCAATGAGCCTTGGATGAAGAAAATCAAGCAGATAGATAATTTCAAGATTCGTGCAGGATATGGCGTAACAGGTAATCAGGATGCCATCGATCCTTATACTTCTCTCGCACTGATGGAACCAAATGGTGTTACTACCGTCAATGGCGCTACAAGTACTACTTTTGCGGTTACCTCTAACAGCAACCCTGATCTGAAGTGGGAGGTAAAGAAGACATTTGATGCCGGTTTCGACCTGTCGATGTTCAAGCAGCGTCTCAACGTAACCTTCGACTGGTACACTTCTGAGACTTCAGATATGCTTTATACCTATACGGTGCCGGTGCCTCCATTCACTTACGACCGTCTGTTGGCTAATATGGGTACCATGACTAATATGGGATTTGAACTGGCTGTTCGTGGTGATATCATCAAGACGAAGGACTTCACCTTCAATTCCGGTGTGAATTTCTCTTATCAGAAGAATAAGCTGAAGAAGTTGAGTGGTACCTACAAGGGCCAGCCTATGACAACGAGCGAGCATATCCCAGTTGCTACCGTAGGTGCAGCTGGTCTGGTGCATAACAATGGCGTTACCTATCTCATAGAGGGACAACCTGTTGGTGTGTTCTATCTGCCTCACTGCACTGGTATCGATGAGAATGGACAGTATATCATCGAAGATCTTGATAAGAATGGTACCATTGATACGGGTGATAGTGGCGACCGCAAGGTTTGCGGACAGGCAATCCCTAAGTACTTCCTCGGTTGGGATATGGGCTTCAAGTACAAGAACTGGGATCTGACTATGCAGTTTAACGGTGCTTTCGGTCATAAGATTTACAATGCCACATCCATGACCTTGAGCAATATGAGCAATTTCCCTACCTATAATATCCTGAGCGGTGCACAGCATCTCAACAATGGTAAGGGAATCTATGATGTTCAGATTTCTGACTACTGGTTGGAAAAGGGTGACTATATGAACTTCGAATACGCTTCTCTGGGCTACACCTTCACCAAGGATATGCTCAAGTGGAAATTCATCAACAACATTCACCTGTCGTTGTCGGTCAACAATATCTGTACTCTCACGGGTTACAAGGGCTTGACTCCAATGATCAACTCTGCAACCATCAGTGGCGACAATCTGGGTGTTGACGACAAGAACATCTATCCTCTGAGCCGTACTTATACTTTGTCGCTCTCAGTGAATTTCTAAATGTTTTCACATAGAATAGATAACAAGTTCTAATTAAGAATTACATTATTAATATATAAAGGATTACAGTTATGAAACAATATATTATAGGCTCGATGCTTCTTTCATCGATATTACTGGCTAGTTGCTCACTGGATGAGACTCCACGAAGCAAGTTTTCTGAGGAGGAGGCTTTCAGTACCCCTAAACTGGTATATGTAAACACAGTGGCTAATGTTTATTCTTCCATCGGAAATGGATTGTATGGAAGCGATGGTGGCTCGGTACATACCTTCCAGGAGTTCTCTTCTGATGCCAGTATGATTCCTGGTCGCCAGGGTGACTGGGTAGATGGTGGAGCCTGGCAGAACATTTTCCTTCACAACTTCGAGTCGTCTGTAAGCAAGTATAACGATGTGTGGAACAACCTGTATCGTGTCATCGGTCTTGCCAATTCTTCTATCGACCGACTCAACAAGTACCTGGGTGAACATCCGGAGTATGCTGAATATGTATATGAATTGAGAGCCCTTCGTGCTGTCTATTATTACTATGTGATGGATCTCTTTGGACAGGTGCCATTGGTTGTTTCTTCCCAGGTGAGTGCCAACGAGGTGGAACAGTCTAACCGTTCTGATGTCTTCAAGTTTGTTACTGCAGAATTGGCTGAATGCATTCCTCATCTTTCAGACAGTAAGAGTCAGAACGAGGGTGAATATTATGGCCGTATCACCAAGGCTGTGGCATATATGTGTATGGCTAAGTGTGCCATCAATGCACCGGTCTATACCATCGATGATACCACTCCAACCAGCTACAGTGCCTTTGTTGGAACAGACAAGAGCGGCAAGGCTACTGCCAGCGAGGAGCAGGGAAAGACTGTTTCTGAAATGGGCAAAAATATTAATATCACTTTGGATGGTGAAACTCGCAATGCGTGGGAAACAGCAGCCTATTGTGCTGACCAGATTGCCAGTTTGGGTTACCGCCTGCAGCCTAGCTATGCAGATAACTTCATCGTAGCCAACCAGAATTCCGTGGAGAATATCTGGACCCGCCCAAATGATTGCGTCAACTATAAGATAGAGGATTACAACATCGTGCGCACCTTGCATTACAACCATGGTGGTGCCATCGGTTACCAGGGCTGGAATGGAGCCTGCTCTTCCAAGCAGCAGATGCTGGTATATGGCTATGGAACGGCTAATCCGGACCCTCGTCTGAAACTCAACTTCTATACCGACAAGGATTATATGGAGGAGACAGGAAAAGCTGTAGAGGACGGTGCCACTGACAAGCCACTGGAGTATATGCCATTGGCTGTAAAGGTGGATTTCACTGCTACCGATGACCCTCATGCCATGAAGTGTGCCGGTGCCAGAATGAAGAAGTATGAGTTTGACAAGTCCACTACCCAGCAGTATAGCTTCAACAACGACTTGGTAATCTGGCGTTATGCTGATGCCTTGCTCCTGAAGGCTGAGGCTGAGTATCGTATGGGTAACAAGGCTGATGCGCTCACGATAGTGAATGAGGTTCGTTCCCGTGCTGCTGCTACACCTCGAACAGAACTTACGCTCAACGATATCCTGAACGAACGTATGCTGGAACTGGCTTGGGAGGGAGTACGCCGCCAAGACCAGATCAGATTCTGTACATTTACAGAACCTACTGCAGACCGCTTCAAGGGTGTGACCCACAATGCTTCTGCAGGTGATTACAATGATGATACGCAGGGCTATACCATGGTTTATCCAATCCCTTATGCCGTGCTCAACTTGAACAAGAAACTCAACCAGAATCCTGGTTATACCAAGTAATGGTTAGCTCCAATGAGGAAACATTTCTCATTGGAGCGTACCAAGGAGATTTTTAATTTTATATGAATTCGGTATTGAATATTATAAACAAAAAAGTAAAAAATATGAAAAAACTCTTTTTGCTCGCAAGCCTTCTGATGGCTTTTGGCATCTCGGCAGATGCAGGAGACATCACTTCTCCTAACGGACAGATCAAGGTGAATTTTACTTTGGATGGCACTGTGCCTACCTATAGTGTGACCTATCAGGGCAAGACCATCATCAAGCCTAGCCGTCTGGGTTACAAACTCGCCAAGGGCGGTAAGGATGGCAAGGACCTGCTTGCCGATTTTAGTGTTATCGATGAGAAGACTTCCACTTTCGACGAGACCTGGACTCCTGTCTGGGGAGAGAATAAGTCGATCCGCAACCATTATAATGATATGCTGGTAGAGTTGAAGCAGAATTCCACCGACAGTTATATGAACGTTCGTTTCCGTGTCTATGACGATGGAGTAGGATTGCGCTATGAGTTCCCTCAGAAAGGCAGTCTCAACTACTTTACCATCAAGGAAGAGCGTACTGAGTTTGCCATGACGGGCGATCATACTGCCTGGTGGATTCCTGGTGATTACGATACCCAGGAATATGAATACACCAAGACCCGTCTGTCTGGCATTCGTCCAGCCTTGCATGCTGCTGTCAGCAGCAATCTCTCACAGACTGTCTTTTCGGATACCGGTGTACAGACCTCACTCCAGTTGAAGACAGATGACGGTATCTACATCAATCTGCATGAGGCTGCCCTGGTAGATTATCCAGCCATGCATCTGAACCTGGATGACAAGACCATGACTTTTACCTCTTGGCTTACCCCTGATGCCCAGGGAATGAAGGGATATGTGCAGACTCCGTTCAAGAGCCCTTGGCGTACGATGCTCATTACGAATGATGCCCGCAAGGTGCTGTCTTCCAATCTGATTCTCAATCTCAATGAGCCTTGCAAGATCAAGGATACCTCCTGGATTCATCCTGTAAAGTATGTAGGTGTATGGTGGGAGATGATTTCAGGTAAGGGAGAGTGGGCTTATACCCATGATTATCCTACCGTGAAGTTGGATGGAACCGACTATGTACATGCTAAGCCATCGGGCAAACATTCTGCCAACAATGCCAATGTACGCCGTTACATCGACTTTGCTGCAGCCCATGGTTTCGATGCAGTCCTGGTAGAAGGATGGAACATCGGTTGGGAAGACTGGAGTGGCTATATGAAGGAAAAAGTATTCGATTTCCTGACTCCATATCCTGATTTCGACATCAAGGCACTTAATGAGTATGCACATTCCAAGGGAGTGAAGCTCATCATGCATCATGAGACCTCTTCTTCTGTGATGAACTACGAGAAGTATATGGACAGAGCTTACCAGTTGATGAAGGATTATGGCTACGATGCTGTAAAGAGCGGTTATGTGGGCAACATCATTCCTCGTGGCGAGCATCACTACAGTCAGTTGGAAATCAATCACTATCAGCATGCCGTAACCCGTGCTGCCGATTATCAAATCATGGTAAATGCCCATGAGGCTGTGCGTCCTACCGGTCTCTGCCGCACTTATCCTAACCTGATTGGCAACGAGAGTGCTCGCGGTACTGAATATCAGGCTTTCGGAGGCACCAAACCGGGACATACCGCCATCTTGCCTTTCACCCGTCTGCAGGGTGGTCCGATGGATTATACACCGGGTATCTTTGAGATGGATTGCGCCAATGGTTCACATTGCAACTCTACCATCTGCGGTCAGTTGGCACTTTATGTAACTATGTACAGTCCATTGCAGATGGCTGCCGATTTCCCAGAGAATTACGAGAAGCACATGGATGCCTTCCAGTTTATCAAGGATGTGGCTGTAGATTGGGACAAGTCTATCTATTTGGAGGCTGAACCAATGGAGTATATCACCGCTGCCCGCAAGGCAAAGGGTACTGATAACTGGTTTGTCGGTGGCGTTACGGGCATGAAGGCTCATCAGTCTACCGTAAAGCTCGATTTCCTCGACAAGGGCAAGAAGTATGTGGCTACCATCTATCAGGATGCAAAGAATGCCAACTACAAGACCAATCCTCAGGCTTATTTCATCACAAAGAAAACTGTGACCAGTAAGTCGGTCTTGAAGTTGAACTCCGTTGCAGGTGGCGGATTTGCAATTAGCCTTCTTGCACAATAAAATGAATGTTTCTGAGTTATTATGAGAGAGTTTTTCTTAATATAATAATGATGCTCATGAAAAGAATGAATAAAATGCTGTTGGTTGCCGCCTTGGCGGCAACCACACTTTCTGCTGAGGCTGAACAGAAGAAGGGACCGGCTTGGCTGAGTGATGCACTTTTCTATCAGATTTATCCATCTTCCTATATGGATACTGATGGCAATGGTATTGGCGACCTGCCAGGTATCACTTCCAAGTTGGATTACATCAAGTCGCTGGGAGTGAACGCCCTCTGGCTCAATCCAATCTTTGAGTCGGGATGGTTTGACGGTGGATATGATGTCATCGACTTCTATAAGGTGGATCCTCGATTCGGAACCAATACCGATTTGGTTACATTGGTCAATGAGGCCCATAAGCGTGGCATGAAGGTTTGTCTCGACCTGGTGGCAGGACATTCCAGTACCAAGTGTGCCTGGTTCAAGGAGTCTTCCGAGAAAGATCCTAACCAGCGTTACAGCGACTATTATATCTGGATGAATGATATCCCTGAGAGTGAGAAGAAAGAAATAGAAGCCCGTCATCAGGAGGCAAGTCCGGAGTCTAGTACCCGAGGCAGATATGTGGAGGCGAATGCTCCTCGTGCCAAGTATTACGAGAAGAATTTCTTCGAGTGCCAGCCAGCCTTGAACTATGGTTTTGCTCATCCAGACCCAAATCATCCTTGGGAGCAGGGGGGAGATGCTCCTGGACCACAGGCTGTTCGCAGGGAGATACGTAACATCATGGCATTCTGGTTTGATAGGGGTGTAGATGGATTCCGTGTTGATATGGCATCATCGCTCATCAAGAACGACCCTGACAAGAAGGAGGTTTCCAAACTTTGGAATGAGATGCGTGCATGGAAGGATCAATACTATCCTGAGACCGTCCTGATTTCAGAATGGGCTAATCCGCAGCAAGCCATCCCTGCCGGTTTCAACATCGATTTCTACATTCATTTCGGTCTCAAAGGCTATGCCTCCCTGTTCTTCGACCGCAAGACTCCTTGGGGCAAGTGGGAGAATAGCTATCAGAACTGCTATTTCGACAAGCAGGGCAAGGGTTCGCTCAAGGAATTTAGCGAGAATTATACCAAGGCATACAATGCCACCAAGAATCTCGGCTACATCGCTGTTCCATCTGCCAACCACGATTACCAGCGGCCTAATATTGGTACCCGCAACACTCCAGACCAGCTGAAGGTAGCGATGACCTTCTTCCTCACCATGCCTGGTATTCCATTTATCTATTATGGTGATGAAATTGGTATGAAGTATCAGATGAATCTCCCTAACAAGGAGGGTAGCAATGAGCGTTCTGGTACCCGTACTCCGATGCAGTGGACCAAAGGGAAGAATGCCGGATTCTCTACGAGTGCACCCGATAAGCTCTACTTCCCTATAGATACTGAAAATGGAAAGTTGACCGTTGAAGCTCAGCAGGGAGATCAGAATTCTCTATTGTCATATACCCGTAAGCTGACCGCTTTGCGCCATTCAGCCAAGGCTCTTGACAATGAGGGAGATTGGAAGCTCTTGAACCAGAAGGATCAGGAATATCCGATGGTATATGAGCGTACTTTGGGTGAAGAGAAGTATGTTGTTGTCGTGAATCCTAGCGCCAAGGCAGTGTCTCTCAACATCAGTTCCGTAGGTGGCAAGCCTGTTTCTGTTCTTTCTACAGGAAAGGTTGTATATAAACCAGGCCGGAAGACGGATGCTATCAAGGCTTCAGGCATTAGTGCCGCCGTATTCAAGGTGGCAAAATAACTTGTAATTATTACCAGCTTCATTAAATATTAGAATCCGCATGACTCCCAAAGTTGTGCGGATTTTTTGTAACTATGGAATTAGTGATATTTTATTTTCAGAATAATAAGCTAATACTAGTGTCTCTAAATTTTAGTTAAATTCAAAAATAAACATCTCATGCATAAATATTTAGCCTCCAAAAAGGCTCTTTTAATGATTTTCGATATGCGGAAACCATTCACCTAAATTAATATTTCTTCCTGAATGAACAAAAAAATCCCCATCGCTGGAATTAATCCTAAGCGGTGGGGATTTCAAAGCCTGCCGTAATTATAAATATGGAATGGCAAACTTCACCAGACAATATCCACCTCCAATGAGCCAACCA